>WNGG01009382.1_pt1 | contig 13577 bp, 11 predicted proteins | sample 5400661 | NCBI WGS metagenome assembly WNGG01 (sample SAMN13153372, study PRJNA577476) | soil metagenome | isolation source: 100 cm soil or saprolite under Garry oak tree replicate 1 | place: USA:California | collected 2016-06-15
AGACCCGATCTAACTGCGGCAAACCGTCGCCCGCGCGAAAGCCGCCATCAGCCGACCGTGTGCCGCGTCATCCCCATCGATCGCGCGCTGCCTCAACGTCCCCGGTTGCCGGCCGTTGACGCTCCCAGGCGAGGCGACTATAAGCGGCGGGTTGGCGGCGAGGCTCTCGCCGCCGCTCGCTTTTTACGATATCGGGCCACACGACGACACGCGGGCCGACCGGCCGCCCCCAGAACGAGCACAGCCATGCCCAACACCCCTTCCGCCCGCAAGGCGGCCCGCAAGATCGCGCGGCGCACCGAGATCAACAAGGGGCGCCGGGCGGAAATGCGCAGCTTCGTGCGCAAGGTCGAGGAAGCGATCGCGAGCGGCAACCGCAGCGTAGCACTCGCGGCGCTGCGGGAAGCCGAACCGGTAATCATGCGCTCGGCACAGAAAGGCCTGGTGCATTCCAACACCGCAAGCCGCAAGGTGTCGCGCCTCGCCCACAGGGTCGCCAAGCTCGGCAGCTAATCCGCAGGCGTCGTCTCGAAGACGACTTCGGCGCACACTCCTCGACGATCGCGCAGCACAAGACCACGGATGTCGCGCTTCCCCAAATCGCATTTGGCGATCAACGATTGTTGGGTATGTCCCATTCCTGTTTAAAAAACGTCACATAAAGTGAGGATAATCGAGTTAATCATGGTCACGGTGCCGAACTCGCCATCTGCGGCGGGGGCTACCCTCTATTTCCGCTCAAAGAAATAACTGTTTGCAGAATGGCTTAAAGGGAAAGCGACAAGAAGGACTTTGATTTCGGGCTTCTGCGCACGTCGGCGTTGTCTCGTCTGCGATCAAAATCGCCGCCTCGCAGCGGCTTCGGCGCGCGACCGCGGTCGCTTCGAATACGCAAGTCAATTCAAAATATTATGACAGACGCGTGAGCGCGCGCGCGGACCGCTCGGAGCACAACTGCGTTCGCGTTGCGCGCGCGTTGGCGATTGCAGGCGTTGCAGGGGGACGGCGCCGTGCTATTTTCAAATCGCCGCTGGGCCACCGGCGGTTTTCAGTAAAAGGTTCGTATTCGAGCTCATCGAAGATGAGGACGGGTGAGTCATGCCTAGTCGTTGTCCGCTTCAACTTCGAAGTCGTGCGTGCTTGGCGTCGATGGACATAAGCTTGAGCTTCGTGGTGCCACCTTTCTAACAATCGACGACACGAGGCAAACCCAAGAATTACTTCAAAAAGCCTGAACGAGTGCATAGCCCTCACGAAGAGTGGGCAATGGACAGGGGGGTATCATGACGACAGGGAGGGTCCACGTCACCATGGCTTGCGCTATCGGCCGCCGGCCCTACGGACCTTTATTTCATTTCATCATCGCCGCGCGCGGGCCGGCACCACCGCCGCATTGAATTCGCCCCTGCCCCGTGCCGGCGGGCATGCTCCCTCCCCGGCCGCGCCGGAGTCCTCCCTCCTCCTGACGTTCCTGTTCGTGCCACTTCGCGTCGAAGTATCGCGTTTCGTCCGCCAATCAAGAAGAGACACCCAAATGACGAGCATGGATGTGGACCGCTGGACGCGCGTGAAGGACCGCCTTCGTGCCGAAGTCGGTGATGACGTTTACGCAAGTTGGTTCGCCCGCATGGAACTCGATGGCAGCGAGGGCGACACCGTCAAGCTGTCCGTGCCCACGCGCTTTCTCAAGAGCTGGATCCAATCCCACTATGCCGAACGAGTGCTGGCCTGCTGGCAGGCCGAGCAGCCGAATTTTTCGCGCATCGAGCTCACCGTCCGCTCCGCCGTGATCCGCACCTTGCCGCCGAAGATCAGGCCGGTCGACATCCCGACGCCGCAGCGCGAGATGCGCGAGGCCAAGCCCAACGGCGGCGATCTGCGCAACAGCGTGGGACCGATCTCAGCCGTGCACGAGGCGCTCGGCGGTTCGCCCCTCGATCCGCGTCTGACCTTCGAGACCTTCGTGGTCGGACGCTCCAACACCCTCGCGCATGCCGCGGCCAAGCAAGTCGCCCAGGCCAGACGGGGCGACATGGTCATGTTCAACCCGCTCTACATTCACGCCGGAGTCGGGCTCGGCAAGACGCACCTGCTGCAATCCCTCGCGTGGGCCGGCAACGCAACCGCCGAGCGCAAGGTGCTCTATCTCACCGCCGAAAAATTCATGTACGGCTTCGTGGCCGCGCTGCGGGCGCAGAATGCGCTCGCATTCAAGGAGGCATTGCGGCAGGTCGACGCAGGCCGAGTTCTGTCACACGCTCAATGCCCTCATCGACTCCGGCCGCCAGGTCGTCATCGCCGCCGACCGGCCGCCTTCCGATCTCGAAAGCCTGGACGAGCGCGTGCGCTCGCGGCTCGCGGGCGGGCTGGTGGTCGAAATGGGATCGCTGGGCGAGGAATTGCGCCTTGAAATCCTCAAATGCCGGGCCGCCGCCGCCAGAGCGCATCATCCCTGCTTCGATGTTCCCGCCCCCGTGCTCGAGTTCATCGCCAAGACCGTGACCCACAACGGCCGGGATCTCGAAGGCGCTCTCAACCGCCTCCTCGCCCACAGCAAGCTCACCGGTCAGCCCGTCACGCTCGAAATGGCAGAGCGCGAGGTGCGCGACTTGATCCGTCCGCAGGAACCCAAGCGCGTCAAGATCGAAGACATTCAACGGGTGGTCGCCCGGCAATACAATGTGAGCCGCGCCGACCTCTTGTCATCCCGGCGCACCGCAAATGTCGTGCGTCCGCGGCAGGTGGCCATGTATCTGGCCAAGACGCTGACCCTGCGTTCGCTGCCCGAGATCGGGCGGCGCTTCGGCGGTCGTGACCACACCACGGTGCTGCACGCCGTGCGCAAGATCGAAAACCTCGTGAGCACCGACACCGCGCTGGCCGAAGAGATCGAACTGCTGAAACGGCAATTGCAGGAGTGAGCAAGTCCGGCCGGGCGGGAGGCGTCGGGGACAGCTTGCAAAGCCAAAGCGGTTGAGAAGAAGGGGGGAAAGCCGATTGCCCCCTCGATGAATTGCCTCGCCGGCGAGCTTTTTCCCACTTTCCCAGGGAAAAGGCGGCACGAAACTGCGGCCAAATCCGTTGGGTAACTGCGGCGTCAGGCGCCATCGGGTCGAGCGGCGCAACACCATTCCGATCCTCGCCAACGTGTTGATCAGGGCGGAGAAATCGAAGCTCACCTTCAAGGCGACCGACCTCGATGTCGAGGTCACCGAAACGATCTCCGCCGAGGCCGGCCCCGGCGGCTCGACCACGGTACCGGCACACATGTTCTACGAGATCGTGCGCAAGCTCCCCGAGGGTGCGCAGGTCGTGATCGAAGCCTCTGGCGACCGCGCGGTGCTGGCGATCCGCGCCGGCCGCTCCCGCTTCACCTTGCAGACGCTGCCCGAGAGCGACTTCCCCGATCTCGCGGCGGGCGAGATGACGCACACGTTCAAGCTCGCGGCCGCCGACCTCAAGCGGCTGATCGACAAGACCCAATTCGCGATCTCGACCGAAGAGACGCGCTACTATCTCAACGGCATCTATCTGCACACCGCCGGCACCGCCAAGGCGCCCACGCTGCGAGGGGTCGCGACCGACGGGCATCGCCTGGCGCAGTTCGAGCTGCCGCTGCCGGCCGGCGCCAGCGGCATGCCCGGTATCATCGTTCCGCGCAAGACCGTCGCCGAGGTGCAGCGCCTGATCGAGGGCAACGAGGCCGAAATTACCGTCGAGCTGTCGCAGGGCAAGATCCGTTTCACCCTCGGCGAGACGGTGCTCACCTCCAAACTCATCGACGGCACGTTTCCGGACTATGTGCGCGTCATTCCGCTCGGCAACGACAAGGAGCTCACCGTCGACAAGAAAGAGTTCGAGCAGGCGGTCGACCGTGTATCCACGGTATCGAGCGAGCGCGGCCGCGCGGTGAAGCTGTCGTTGAGCAACGGCAAGCTGATGTTGTCCGTCACCAACCCGGATTCCGGCAGCGCGACCGAGGAGATCGAAGTCGAATACGGCGCCGAGCCGTTGGATATAGGCTTCAATTCCCGCTATCTCCTCGACATCGCGGCGCAGCTCGAAGGCGAAGCCGCGGTGCTCAAGCTCGCCGATCCCGGATCCCCGACGCTCATTCAGGACCGCGACACCAAGGGCGCGCTTTACGTGCTGATGCCGATGCGGGTGTGACCGGGATCCAGAGATCAGGAGTCAGAAGATCAGGAAGCCGATTTTCTATTTCCTGACGCCTGACTTCTGACTACTGATGCCGGTCATGCCGTCCGCCTGCATCCGCCGCCTCTCCGTCACGAATTTCCGCAGCTACCATGGCGCGCAGATCGACGTCGGCGCGAGGTTTGTCGTGCTGGTAGGCCCCAACGGCGCCGGCAAGACCAATCTGATCGAGGCGATCTCGTTTCTCGCGCCCGGACGCGGTCTGCGGCGCGCGACGCTCGAAGACGTCGCCTTTTCCGAAGGCGACGGATCATGGGCAGTGTCGGCGGACGTGGAGGGTGCGCTCGGGCTCGCGACCTTGGGCACCGGGATCGAGCCACCGGCGAGCGAGGACGCGGTGGTCGCGCGCAAATGCCGCGTCGATCGCGAGCCGGTCGCATCGGCATCGGCCTTCGCTGATCATCTGCGCGTCGTTTGGCTCGTGCCGGCCATGGACGGTTTGTTCAATGGCCCGGCGTCGGAGCGCCGCCGCTTTCTCGACCGCCTCGTCCTGGCGGTCGATGCCGAGCACATGACGCGCGTCAACGCACTCGAACGCGCGCTGCGCTCACGCAACCGGCTGCTCGAGGATGCCCGTCCCGATCTGCACTGGCTCGACGCCATCGAGCACGAAACGGCCGAGCTTGCGGTCGCGGTGACGGCGCTGCGGGTCGAAACCGTCAGCCGGCTGCAAGCCGCGCTTGCCGCGCGCAAGGACGTGGCCTCGGCCTTTCCCGCGGCCGAGATTGCGCTCGACGGCTGGATGGAACGGCTCGTTCCGCTTCAGCCCGCAGTCGAGGTGGAAGACCGCTATCGCGCGGTGCTCAGAGACAATCGCGGGCGCGACGCCGCCGCCGGTCGCACGCTCGATGGGCCCCACCTTGCCGATCTCGCCGTGAGACACGCGGGCAAGGATATTGCCGCCGCCGCCGCCTCGACCGGCGAACAGAAGGCGCTGCTCATCGGTCTTGTTCTGGCGCACGCGGGGCTGCTTGCCGAAATGTCGGGCTTTGCACCGGTGCTGCTGCTGGACGAGGTTGTCGCCCATCTCGACCCCTTGCGGCGGGCCGCGCTTTACATGGAGCTGGACAGGCTCGGCGCGCAGGCTTGGATGACCGGCGCCGATGCCGCGGCGTTCGCGGACATCGAAGCAAAGGCGCAGATGTTGGAGGTCTTGCCGGGACAGGTGAAACGACGGACCTGATCGCCGCGCCCCGCATTTTGTGTCATCATGCGCGGGCGTGTCGATCCATTGGCCGAGGAAGCATCCATGCGCGCTGCCTATTACGAGGCGAACGGAGCGGCCCGCAAGGTATTGCGTCTCAGCGAGGTGGAGACGCCGCAGCCCGGACGCGGCGAGGTGCGCGTGCGTCTCGCCGTCTCCGGCGTCAACCCGTCCGACGTCAAGAGCCGCGCCGGATTGACGCGCAAGATCGCCTTTCCGCGCGTCATTCCGCACAGCGACGGCGCCGGCGAGATCGATCAGGTCGGCGAAGGCGTTTCGCCCTCGCGCGTGGGCGAGCGCGTCTGGGTTTGGAACGGCCAGTGGCGGCGCCCCTTCGGGACTGCCGCGCAGTCGATCGTGCTGCCGTCGGAACAGGCCGTGCCGCTGCCCGCCCATATCGGGATGGACGTCGGGGCCTGTCTCGGCATTCCAGCCTATACGGCCAAGGGCGAGATCGCGCGGCGGGCGGGCGCCGACCATGTGGTCGATTACAAGCGCGAGGACGTCGGCGAGCGCATCATGGCGCTCACCGGAAAGCGCGGCGTCGATGCGGCAATCGAGGTCGATCTCGCCGCTAATGCGCGGCTCTTACCCACCGTGCTCGCGCCGAACGGCGTGGTGGCGATCTACGGCAGCGGCGCGCCCGAGGCGTCGATTCCATTCCAGTTCCTGCTTCAGAACAGCATCACGCTGAAGTTCTTCCTGGTGTACTTGATGCCGCGGGAGCAGCGCGCCCGCGCGACCGCCGACATCACGCGCATGCTCGAGCGCGGCGAGCTCGTCCACAACGTGGCGCAGAGCTTCGATCTCGGCGCCATCGTGGCGGCGCATGAAGCGGTCGAGTCCGGCAAGGCGATGGGCAATATCGTGGTCAGGATTGCTTAGCGCGCGATCGAGGCCAGGATTGCTTAGCGCGCGCGACCCCGACGTTTGCGCGTTGCATTCGCCTTGAGCAGCATGGCGGCGCCTCCTCGCGTCGTTCGCGGAGCGCGATCATCGCGGTGGCGCCGCCAAAGTCCAGCAACTGCGCGCAGCCCGTTCCTGCGACGAAAACCGTCGCAAACACGGTCTCGCAGGAGGGCCAAAATGCGGCTGCGGACGCGGCCGCAATGGAGCCGTTTTCAGGGCCTTTTTTCGCCCCCGCCGTCCCTTGAAATTTCATAAAAAACAGTTACTTACAGCCTAGCAACTTTGGGCTGTACGACACCCTTTTTTCGTGTCAAACCAAACCCGGCTTGCCCGCCCCTTTCCGCAACTGATTCGAAAGTCCTCCATGGCCGAAGCCGCCCGCCAGACTCCGCCCCTTGCGTCCGAATACGACTCCGAGTCGATCAAGGTCCTCAAGGGCCTCGACGCGGTGCGCAAGCGGCCCGGCATGTATATCGGCGACACCGACGATGGCTCCGGCCTCCACCACATGGTCTACGAGGTGGTCGACAACGCCATCGACGAAGCGCTCGCGGGCTTCGCCAAGGAGGTGGTCGTTACCCTCAATCCGGACGGTTCCTGCACCGTACGCGACGATGGCCGCGGCATCCCGACCGACATCCACAAGGGCGAAGGGGTGTCGGCCGCCGAGGTCATCATGACCCAGCTCCATGCCGGCGGTAAATTCGATCAGAATGCCTACAAGGTCTCGGGCGGCCTGCACGGCGTCGGCGTTTCGGTGGTGAATGCGCTGTCGACGTGGCTCAAGCTCACCATCTGGCGCGACGGCCAGGAGCACTTCATGGAGTTCCGCGACGGCGAGGCGCTTGCCCCGCTGTCGGTCGTCGGCGCGGCGCATGACAAGCGCGGCACCGAGGTGACCTTCCTGCCGAGCCCGCGCACGTTCACCATGACCGAGTTCGATTTCGCGACGCTCGAGCACCGGCTGCGCGAGCTCGCGTTCCTCAATTCGGGCGTGCTGATCGTGCTCTCCGACATGCGCCACCCCGTCGAGAAGCGCGAGGAGATGCGTTACGAGGGCGGGGTTGAGGCCTTCGTCAAGTATATCGACCGCAACAAGACCCCGCTCATTCCCGCGCCGATCATGATCAAGGCCGAGCGCGAGGGCGTCGGGGTCGAATGCGCGCTGTGGTGGAACGACGGCTACCACGAGGCCGTGCTCTGCTTCACCAATACGATCGCGCAGCGCGATGGCGGCACCCATCTCGCCGGCTTCCGCGGCGCACTGACGCGGCAGATCACGGGCTATGCCGAGAAGGGCGGCGTCGCGCAGAAGGAGAAGGTTGCGCTCACCGGCGACGATTGCCGCGAAGGGCTCACTGCGGTGCTCTCCTGCAAGGTGCCGGACCCGAAATTCTCTTCGCAGACCAAGGACAAGCTCGTGTCCTCCGAGGTGCGTCCCGTGGTCGAGAACATCATCAACGAGGCGCTGCAATACTGGTTGGAGGAGCATCCGGCGGAGGCGAGGGTCATCGTCGGCAAGGTGGTCGAGGCGGCGGCGGCGCGCGAGGCCGCGCGCAAGGCGCGGGAGCTCACGCGCAGGAAGGGCGCGCTCGATGTCTCTTCCCTGCCCGGCAAGCTCGCCGATTGCCAGGAGCGCGATCCGACCAAGTCCGAATTGTTCATCGTCGAGGGCGATAGCGCGGGCGGCTCCGCCAAGCAGGGCCGCGATCGCGCATTCCAGGCAGTGCTGCCGCTGCGTGGAAAAATTCTCAATGTCGAGCGCGCGCGGATGGACAAGATGCTGTCCAGCCAAGAGATCGGCACGCTCATCACCGCGCTCGGAACCGGGATCAGCGAGGAGTTCAATCCAGACAAGCTACGCTATCACAAGATCATCATCATGACGGATGCCGACGTCGACGGCTCGCACATCCGCACACTGCTGCTGACCTTTTTCTACCGTCAGATGCGCGACATCATCGATCGCGGCCATCTCTTCATCGCCCAGCCGCCGCTCTACAAGGTCGCGCGCGGCAAGTCGGAGCAGTATCTCAAGGACGAGCGGGCGCTCGAAAACTATCTCATCGCCAGCGGCCTCGAAGAGGCGGTGCTTCGGCTGTTTTCGGGCGAGCATCGCGCCGGTGAGGATTTGAGACAGCTGGTCGAGCAGGCGCGCGCGATCCGCAACGTGCTCAATGGCCTGCATAGCCGTTACAATCGCCAGGTGGTCGAGCAGGCGGCGATCACGGGCGTGCTCACCCCCGACATTTTCGGCGACCCACAGAAGGCGGTGGAGGCGGCCAAATACATCGCGCGCCGCCTCGATGCGCTGTCTGAAGAGACGGAGCGCGGCTGGCGGGGCGAATTCAAGGAAGAAGGCTTCCGCTTCGAGCGCACAGTGCGCGGCGTCAAGGAGGTTGCGATCCTCGATCACGCGCTGCTCGGCTCGGCTGACGCGCGCAAGCTCGACGAGCATGCCTCGACGCTGCAGCAGACCTATCCGCGCCTGGCTACGCTCCACCGCAAGGATGAAGATATCCCGATCCACGGACCGGTCGGCTTGTTCGAAGCGGTGACCAATGCCGGGCGCAAAGGCCTCACACTCCAGCGCTACAAGGGCCTCGGCGAGATGAACCCGAATCAGCTCTGGGAGACCACGCTCGACGCGAACGCGCGTTCGCTGCTCCAGGTCAACGTGAAGGCGATCGACGAAGCCGACGACATCTTCACCAAGCTCATGGGCGACATCGTCGATCCGCGCCGCGAGTTCATCCAGGAGAACGCGCTCACCGCCAGCGTCGACGTGTGAGCGCTCTAGAGATCAATAATCAGCAGTCAGGTGTTAGAATGCGCGTCCTGACTTATAATCACTGACGTCTGACCTCTGATTTGCGCCCAGCTCGACGCCTTGCGACGGGCCTCATCGGTTTTCTGCCAGTAGACTTCCCAGCCCTCGCTCGGACCGATGCCGTCGATGGCCGCAGGGCCGGTAATCTTCGCGGCGGCGGCGGGATCAAGCACCATCAGCGGTCTGCCGCCACGGCCGGCCTCATCGATGGCGCCGCGCAGGATGCGGCGATAGGCGCTGATCGCCTTGTCGCACTGCCCGAGATGTTCCTTGCTGCGGTCCTGGATCGGCCCCATCGACTCGCAGGCCCATTGGTCGTGCACGTTGATGTCGGTGCCCATGCCGGTGAAGGTCTCCTGCTCCTGCTCGTGCGGATCGAAGCCGTAATCGTTGCTCTTGTTCTTGCGCGGGATGTAATCGGGCAGCTCGTAGAGCTCGAGTCGCTGGCGCCGCATCTCATCCTTGTTCACCGGCGCGCCGAAGCTGGTGAAGATGGCGTACCAGTAGTGCCTGTTGTCGTCGATCGGCACGTGCCATTGCGTGATCGTCATCTCGCTCGACATGGGAATGACGAAGGCGTGCGGGAATACCAGGTTGGTGACGCGCACGTGGGCATTGGCGCCGCTGATCCGGCGCAGCGTGACCACGCGCATGCCGTAGTCGGTCGACTCGATCTCGATCTGCGGGCGCGGAAATTCGCGCATGATCCGCGTCATCGGCATCTCGGAGTCGATCGATTTGTCGCGAAACAGCTTGCCGTAGCCGCGCGCCGGCTCCTCGTCGTGGAAGAAGCGATGCAGGAAAGACGTGTGGGCCGGGTCGATGCCCACTTCCAACGACTGCAGCCAGTTGCAGTCGATCATGCCCTTGAACGCGAAGGTGTGGGTCGCAGGCGCGGTGAAGCAGTCGAAGTGCGCAAACGCCGGCGGCGTGCCCGGCCCCATATAGGCGAACAGGATCCCGCTCTTCTCCACCACCGGATAGGCCTTGTGCCGGATATTGGCGCACATTCGGCTGCCCTCGGGCTCGGCCGGCGTCTCCAGGCACCGGCCCTCGACGTCGAACAGCCAGCCGTGGAACGCGCAGCGCAATCCACCCTGTTCCAGCCGTCCGAAGGCGAGATCGGTGCCGCGGTGCGGGCAGGCGCGCTCGAGCAAGCCGTAACGGCCCTTGTCGTCCCGGAACAACACGAGGTTTTCGCCGAGAAGGCGAACGGGTTTGACCGGCCGGTTGCCCGACAGTTCGTCGAGCAGCGCCGCGGGCTGCCAGTAACACCGCATCAGTTTGCCCGCGGGCGTGCCGGGGCCGGTGCGGGTGATGAGATCATTCTGCTCGGCGCTCAACATGCCCGTTTCCTATTTCCTTCGTTCCGCGGCGTCCCGCTCGACCTTACAGGATCAAACGCAGTGTCTGCCAGCCTTCCCACCGCTTCGCTGCGACGCCGCGGTGCGAAGGGAACCGGCACCACCGCCCGGCGTTAATGTTGCAAGGGTGACGGCGCGCAAGGAGCACGTCATGCGCGACGAGAAGGGACGCAAGGTCGAGACCGCGGTCGAGGCGCGGGCAGGATTTCTTGACCGTCCCGTGCTGGTCGTTCTGTGCGTGAGCCTGGCCCTGGGAGTGATCGTTCTGGGCGCGCTGTGGCTCGGCTTTTTCACGCCGGGCGCCTGACCCCGGCTTTACGCCGCTCAGTGCCCCGGCAATACCATCACTTTGGGCGTGGTCGGTAAGCTCGTTTTCGACACGACCAGCGAGGGGATCTCGCTCATTTCCACCGTCCAATTCTGCCGCGCCCGTTCGAGGAAGCGCTCAAGGCTGTAGGGATTGAAAAAGTGCATAGGGATCATCAGCGGCGCCTTGAGCGCCTGCAAAACTTCCATCATGCCTTCGAGATCGAGTGTCAAATTGCCGTCGACCGGGACGAGGGCAACGTCCACGCGGCCGATCTCGTTGAGCTGCTGCTGGTTGAGCGTGTGGTGCAGGTGCCCGAGGTGGGCGATGCACAGATTCGCCATCTCGAAGATGAAGATCGAGTTGCCGTGCCGCTCGGTTCCGCCGCGCCAGTCGCGGATGTTGGTCGGCACGTTGCGCACGCGCGCGTCCTTGACCGTGATGTCGTGGCGCGCCGGCTGATCTGGAGTCGGCCCCCAGCCCCGCAGTACGTACTTGATGGCCGGATCGGGGTAATCGGTGAAATGGGTAGTGTGCGCGTGATTCATCGTGACGATGTCGGGCCGAACCGGGGAGCGGACATAATCGTTGTAGTCGGTTGCGATGCGCACGAGCTGAGGGCTCTCGATCAGAAACGTCGAGTGGCCGACATAGGTGAGGCGGACCTGTTCCGAGGTGAGCGCCAGGCGGAACGCAGCGGGAATGATGCGCGAAACGTCAAAGGCCACGAGGCCGGGACAATTCTGCGTCATTTCCGGCTTCGCCGGCGGCGCCTGCACTCGCTCGAACGCCGCGAGCTGCGATGAGAACAGCCCGCCGAATGCGGCGAGCGCCATTATTCGAGCAAGAGGGGCCATGCCGGGCATAGCAGCGATCCTTGCGTGTGAGCCGTCGGCCATCGTGCGTGAACGCGGGACGCCCGGAGCCCCCATTCAAGCGTCGCACAAAGTTTGCCACGGATTCGAATGCGGCGCCACGGGCGCTATAGTGGCAAGCAAACGGGCGGCGTCCGCAAACGCCGCCCGCGAGAACAGATCCGGCGATCGGTCGATCAGCGCGCTGGCATGATGAGGCCTTTTGGGGTCACCACCACCCAGCGGCCATCCTGCTTGCGGATCGCATCCACGCGACCGAGCCCGGGCACGACGTCGCCCTGATCGACCTCGATGACGCCCATGCGGCCTTCGATGAGGGCAGTCCCGCGATAAACATCGCGCACCACCCATCCTTCGACCGCCGCAGGCTTCGCCGGTTGGTTCAGCCCGCTCGCGGACGCTACGACCGAGCCGGTGACATCCTTGGATGCGGCCTCGCCGCGCGAAAGACGCTCGAGCGTGTCGAGGGCCTTGGTGGGCTTAGCCGCCGGCTCGGCCTGACTGCGCTCGACGCGGTCGATGCGCTCGCTGATCCTGCCGAGTTGGGCGCCCGTGTTGCGGTTGGCGGAATCGATGCTGAGCTTCAGCGCCGCCAGCTCGACCCGCGCCTGCACCACGTTCTCCTTGAGCGCCTGGATTTCCTCGAGGGCCGTTCGCCCCGCCGCGACGGCGGGGATGGCACCGGGCCGTGCAAGGCCGTAGGCTACCAGCGCGCCCACCATCGCGCCGAGCGCCGCCGCCAGCGCGAGCGAAGCCGCCAGCACCGTAAATCGGCTGACATAAGGCGCAGCGCTCTCCTCGGCAGGCTCCGGGGCAGCATTATCAGTGGCCGCAGCGTCTCCTCCCGATGACGGCCTAAGCTCGTCGATTTGCGGTGCGAGGTGGGGAGCCTCGATGTTCGCGAGCTCGATCTTCCCCGCCGCTATTGTGTCGGTGTTGGTTTCGGCAATCTCAATTCGCGGCGTGCTGATCGTCGCGGCCTTGGGCATCTCGACCTTGCCCGGATCGACGCCGGCCAATGCCATTTTGGGTGTTACGGTCGCATCCGGTTCGCTCACCGGCGTCGACAGGACCGCGGCCTCGCTGGAGGACGAAGGCGTGTCCTTGATAATCTCGTGCTTACCCATGGAAGATCCTCAATGCGGCGGCGAATTGGACCCCATGGCGGTTACCAACCGGTTACCGTTTCGTTGATTGCCGCTTGGGCGCCGGACCGCTGCGGGCCGGCGAGCCATTAGATGCACAAATGCAGTTATCAGACGCCTAAGTAGCGGTGCTGTATCGCCGGCGCGGCCGCGAGCTCCGCGGAACTGCCGGTCCACACCACCTTGCCGCGCTCGATCAGATAATGGCGGTCGGCGATGCGGATCAGCGCCTCGACGTTCTTGTCGATCACCAAGATCGACTGGCCGGCGGCTTTGAGCTGGGTGAGGCATTGCCAGATCTCGGCGCGGATGAGCGGCGCAAGCCCCTCGGTCGCCTCGTCGAGGATCAAGAGCCGAGGATTGGTCATCAGCGCGCGGCCGATCGCCAGCATCTGCTGCTCACCGCCGGAGAGCTGGTTCGCCATATTCGCGGTGCGCTCGGCCAGCCGCGGAAACAGCGCGCAGACCTTGTCCAAGGTCCACGGCTTGGCCGCGCTGCTGCGATTGGCCGCGGTCGCGATCAGATTCTCGCGCGCGGTGAGGTTGGGGAAGACTTGCCGGCCCTCCGGCACCAGCCCGATCCCGAGCTTGGCGACCTGATAAGCCGACAGCCCGCGGATCTCCCTTCCGTCGAACCGGATGGAGCCGGTCATGGCCGGCGCGAGACCCATGATCGAACGCACGGTCGTGGTCTTGCCCATGCCGTTGCGACCCATGAGCGTCACCAT
>WNGG01006416.1_pt1 | contig 13575 bp, 9 predicted proteins | sample 5400661 | NCBI WGS metagenome assembly WNGG01 (sample SAMN13153372, study PRJNA577476) | soil metagenome | isolation source: 100 cm soil or saprolite under Garry oak tree replicate 1 | place: USA:California | collected 2016-06-15
AGATTCTTGCCGATCTGGCCGTCACCGACGAAGCCGCATTCAAATCGATTGTCGATCAAGCGAAAGCCGCGCTGGAGAAGAAGAACAAGAAGGCGGCGTAGCCGTCTTCTGTAGCGGGGGTCTATGACCGGCGAAGGCTATTGGCGTGCTAGCGGTGTCGGCGCTTTATAGGGCGTCGCTACAGCCAGCAACTTTGAATTGAACGTTCAACGTTCAACGTTCAACGTTCAACGTTTCAATGCCCCATCCGTTAGAACAACTCGGCGACGAAGCGCTGCGCGAGATCGATTCCGCGCCTGACAAACAGGCCCTCGAAGCCGCACGCATAAAATATCTCGGCAAAAGCGGCAGCATCTCCGCGTGGGGCGAGCAGATGAAAACGCTCAGCAAAGAGGGCAAGCCGATCGTCGGGAAGTTGCTTAATGAAGTTCGTACCGCGATCACCGCCGCGCTCGAAGCCCGTGCGCAAACTTTTCATGCCCAAAAAGAATCCGAGGGGCTTGCAAAGATCGACATCTCATTGCCGGGAACGCCGCGCGAGGTCGGCGCCATTCATCCACTGACGCAAATGTGGGATCGCTCGATCGAAATCTTCCGGCGAATGGGTTTCGCGCTCGCCGATGGACCGGACATTGAAAACGAATGGCACTGCTTCGATGCGCTCAACACGCCGCCCGAACATCCGGCGCGTCACCAAATCGAAGGACTTTACGTCGATGAAAACGTCAGCGTCGCCGATCTGAAAGGCACGCTCGAATTTTTCATGCGAGAATTATTCGGCGCCGAAACGGCCGTGCAGTTCCGGCCGCATTTCTTCCCGTTCACTGAGCCCAGTCTGGAGGTTTATGTGAAATCCAAAGCGCTCAAAGGCGGCGAGCGCTGGATCGAAGTGGCCGGCTCGGGCGTCGTGCATCCCGCCGTTTTCGAACAGGTCAACAAAGCGCGCGGCGACAAGGCGTACGATCCAGAGAAATGGAGCGGCTACGCGTTCGGCCTCGGTATGGATCGCCTCGCGATGATTCTGTTCGACATTCCTGACATCCGCTTGTTCGCGCAAAACGATTTGCGCTTTCTCCGCCAGTTTGCATGAAATTTTCCGTTAATTGGCTGCGCGAATTTGTCGATCTTCCAAAAAATCCGGAAGAGATCGCCAAATTGCTGACTCGCGCCGGCATCGAAACGAAAAACATCAAGACGCGCGGCGCGAACATCGACAAGGTGATCGTTTCACAAATCGCCGCGTCGTCGCGCCATCCGAATGCTGATCGGCTCACAGTTTGCGAAGTGGACGACGGCAGCGGCACGAAACGCCAAATCGTTTGCGGCGCGACGAATTACAAAGTCGGCGACAAAGTTCCGCTAGCGTTGCCGGGGACAAAGTTGCCGAACGGAACTGAAATTCGGAAAAGCAAACTGCGCGGTGTCGAATCGGAAGGAATGCTTTGCAGCCCAATCGAGCTCGGCTTGGGTGAAGATGCCTCCGGTCTTTTGATTCTGTCGCCAGATGCAAAAGTCGGCGCGCCGATCGGTGATCTTTTCCCCGCGGACACGATTCTTGACGTCGAGATCACGCCAAACCGTGGCGATCTACTGAGCCATTTCGGTCTCGCCCGCGAAATCGCCGCACTGACCGGGAAGAAGCTCAAGTTAAGGCCGCGAGAAGTGAACATCGACATCAAGGGATCAGGCGTGACCATCGCCGCGACGCGCGAATGTCCATTTTTCTCGGCGCGGAAGATCGACAAAGTGAAAGTGGGGCCGAGCCCGCAGTGGTTGCGCGCGAAGATCGAGGGCGTTGGCATTCGCTCCATCAACAACATCGTCGACATTTCGAACTTCGTAATGCTGGAGCTCGGCCAACCGACGCACGCTTTCGATGCCGATAAATTAAGGGGTAGCATCAATGTGCGGCTTGCGCGCGACGGCGAGAAATTGCTCGCGCTTGATGGAAAAACTTACGCGCTCAAGCAGGACAACTCTGTCGTCGCCGATCAAGAGCGTGCCATTGGGATCGGCGGTGTGATGGGTGGCGAAGAAACGGGTGTGACCGATTCGACCAAAAATATTTTGCTCGAAGCTGCTTATTTCCTGCCGTCAAGTGTTCGTCGGACCGCGCACAATTTAAATCTATCGAGTGACGCGAGTTATCGATTCGAGCGCGGCGTGGATCCGGATATGATTTTGCGAGCGTCGCATCGCGCGACCGAATTGATCCGCGAGATCGCTGGCGGAATCCCGGCGAAAGAAATTCACGTTGCCGGTAAACTTCCGGCCGATCCAGCTAACGTTTCATTGAGTTACGAGAAATGTGATCGCGTAATCGGCGTCGCAATTAAACCAAAAATCGTTGATGAAATTCTCATGCACTTCGGGCTAAAGAAAACCAAGAGCACGAGCAAACGTGCGATCTGGAAGATTCCGAGTTATCGGCGGGATTTGCAGCGCGACGTCGATCTTATCGAAGAAGTCGTCCGCGCGTATGGAATAGACAAGATTCCGGGGACGACGCGCGGCCGTTTCATGCCGACGAGCCCGGCTGATCGCTCACACGATCTCGAAACACTTTTTTTGCGAGAGCGATTGGCTGGATGCGGTTTGTCAGAAGTGCGGACGTCAAAATTGATTTCGAGAAGCGCCTCCGCTTTCAGCGAAGGTGCGATCAAGCTGCGCAATCCGTTGAGCGAAGATCACGTCGCGCTGCGGCCAAGCTTGATCAGCGGTTTGCTCGGAGTGCTCGAACGAAATATTCGTGCCGGGGCCGAGAGTGTTTCCATTTTTGAAATCGGCCGCGCATTCATCCCGCCATCTGGAAAAGAGGAACGGCATCTCGGAATTTTGCTCTGGGGAAATGTCGCAAGCGCGCCGAATTGGCGATCGCAGACAAAACGCAGTGTCGACTTATTTGATCTCAAGGGCGCGCTCGACTGCGTTGTTCCAAATCTGTCGTTTCGGCCAGGAAAATTCCCCGATCTCGCGCTCACGGTCGAAGTTTGTTCTGGCGATCAGCTGATCGGGTTCGGCGGGCAACTCTCGGCGAGCAAATCGAGCGCGGCAGGTTCGGTGCTCGTTGCCGAGCTGCACGCCGATCTTCTTTTGGCCACAGGCGAATCAGGAAGAAAATTTCGAGAGCTCGATCGTTTTCCATCGATCACGCGCGATATCGCGATGATGGTGCCTGACGAAATTTCGCACGAGAAAATTTTGCGCACGATTGAAGAACCGCGCGAGCCGTTTTTGGAAAGCGTGGAGCTGTTCGACTTATTCGCCGAAGAAGTCGGAGCGGCACGAAAGTCGCTCGCATATCGATTGACATATCGGGACCGAAGTCGCACACTGACAAATGAGGAAGTGACCGAGGTGCACGCGAGGATTCGCGAAAGGTTAAAACGCGAGCTCGGCGTCACCCTGCGGGAATAGTTCTTTGATAGCGTGAGAGCCGTTCGTTGAGGGTTGGGCAGGAAACCAGTGCTTTTCTCTCAACTCTCAATCAACGGCTCTCGTAGTCCCGAGCGTTTTCGGGATGCAATATTTACCCTGCGATGTTCGAGATTACAGGTGGGATTCCCGGACCGATAATTGACTAGCTTACGGAGGCTGAGTCGCTGGAGAACATGACAGGCCTTAATTGGAAGTCAGACGCTGCGGCGACGGTCATCCACCCGTTACTAAAAGGGAACGGGAGATCCGCCTAAACGGCACCGGCGGGGTAAAATTTCAAAAAAACCCGGATCGAAATTCGATCCGGGTTTTTTATGATTCGTTAAATCGCGATTTGTTACATCGGCGGACCACTATTTGAATCTCGAATCCTCGGATCACGTATCGCTTCAACGCCATTTGAAAATCCGCCGATAAGATCGACAGTGCGCAGTGACATGCGCGCCCTGCTAGCTCTCGAAGACGGCCGATTTTTCGAGGGCGAATCTTTTGGGGCAACCGGCACGCGCGTCGGCGAAGTCTGCTTCAACACCGCGATGACCGGTTATCAGGAAGTCCTGACCGACCCGTCCTATCGCGGCCAGATCGTGGCGATGACTTATCCCTTGATTGGAAATTATGGGACCAATTCGCTCGACCAGGAAAGTCGCTCGCCGCACGTGCGTGGATTCATCATCGAAGAGTTGACTGAAGTCCCGAGCAATTGGCGCTCCGAAATGTCGCTCGGTGAATATTTGCGAAAATGGGACGTTCCGGGTGTGCAGGGGATCGATACCCGCGCACTGACGCGGCATCTGCGCACCCGCGGCGCGATGAAAGCTTGTCTGACAACGGAAGAAATTTCGCCCGAGGATGCGACACGAAGGGCGATCGAAGGCGAAGGCGTAATCGGAATGGATTACGTGCGCGAAGTGTCGACAGCCGAGATTTATCAATGGGATCTCGACGATAAACTCAGCGCACACTGGTCAATTGCGTCTGGCAACGGCGGAAGTAAACGTGCGCTGCCGCCAATTCGGTTCCGAATCGCAGCCTACGATTACGGGATGAAGGAAAACATCTTGCGCCTGCTGCGCCAGAAAGGCTTCGGCGTTACTGTTGTTCCGGCATCGACAACCGCAGACGAAGTGCTGGCCACCGATCCCGACGGAATCTTCCTTTCCAACGGCCCCGGCGATCCAGCCGCGCTGCCGTACGCGCATAAGGCCGTGCACGATTTGATGGGCAAGAAACCGATTTTCGGAATTTGTCTTGGCCATCAAATTCTCGGCTTCGCGTTCGGGGGATCGACTTTCAAATTGAAGTTCGGGCATCGCGGCGCGAACCAGCCGGTGAAAGATTTGCGGAGCGGCAAGGTCGCGATTACCGCGCAGAATCACGGTTTTGCTGTCGATCCAGAGTCGTTGCCGTCGAATGTGGAAGTAACGCACGTCAATCTAAACGACGGCACCGTGGAGGGGATGCGGCACAAGGAATTGCCGATCTTCAGCGTGCAATATCACCCCGAAGCCGCGCCCGGCCCGCATGACGCCACTTACTTCTTCGATCAGTTCGCAGATCTGATCGAGAAGCATTTGTAGCCGCTTCGCTGTGCGAAGCGCGGCACTGGGGATCCCCTGCAACGCAAGTCTCGCGTCGCTCACAGAGCGACGGCTACAATTGACCACGCGCAATATCGGAAGAGATTCCATCATGTTTAATTCAACACAAAATAAACCAACCATCTTGAAAGTTGCGGTAGTCGCGACTTTCATGGTCTCTCTGGCGTTCGCCCCGTTGGCGATCGCGCAGGAACACGAGCATAGCAGCGATGCAGCTTCGAAAGAAGTGACCGGTGAAGTAGTCGATCTGATGTGTTACGTCGATCATAACGCCGTCGGCGAGAAGCACGGCCAATCATGCGGGGCCAAATGCATCAGGAGCGGAGGGCCGGTAGGCATCGTAAGTGAAGGCAAAGCTTATTTGGTCGTTGGGGAACACAAGCCAATCAATGATCAGCTCGCCGACTACTGCGGTAAAAACGTCACTGTAAAAGGGAAGTTGGCCGAACGCGGCGGTGTGGCGATGATCGAGAACGCCGAGATCGTTAAGAAATAGCGCGAACGAATTGCGATTTGGGTAACGCACGCGGGACGCGCGCGCTACCCGGAGTCTGGGCGTGCCGTACGGATTGCTCAAACCGTACAATTTGAGGTCGGACGCCGCGCTGTTCGCTTATTTGTAGTACGGCCGCAACGAAGCACGAAGCTTTCCGACTTTAAGAGCCGTTTCGATTTGCGAATCGGAAACCGAATCCTCGGTCAGCTTCCGAACCTCGCCCCCCTCCAAAGCCGCCAGCAGAATTCCGTCGCGAAACAAAATCCGATTTCCCGTAAGCGAGGCAATTCGTGGCCCGGGCGTTAGAATGCCTTGCAAATTCAGCGGATCGGCTGCGCTCAGCGTGATCAGGTCACGACTTGGCGGCGCCTTGCGAATCGAGCGTAATAAGCCAATCGCTTCCGGCAACGCGAATTGTTCGCCGCTGACGCCGCCAACAAAATAGCCGCCGCGTATCTCACCGCGCGCTTCCCACCGGCGATAAATTCGGCCTAACTCGTACCAAGTGGCCGCGAAACTCTCGCGCTCGAGCAAACGACGAAACACAACGCCGTAGCGACGGAGCAATACTCGGGCAAATTTCTCGACCGCGGCATCGCGTAACGAGGCCTCAGCGCCATTTCCGGATGTTTGGGATGGGATTTGTGTTCTCAACAACGACCATCGTCCTGCGAACTCGATGCTGGCGAGGTTTGTTTTTCGGCGGCGTTTTCCTTCGTTACGACCAAATGTTGGCCGTTTGTCGGACGGAACGAGAAGCGCGCGCAACCCATCGAAACTGTCCGAAGTAACAAAGCCAAGCGCGGCAAGCTCCGAAAGCGCTTCTTCAACCTGCGACGGAAGCAAGCCAGTTCGGCGAACTAGTTCGGTAAAGAATAATGCGCCGCCAACGGCAAGTGCGTCACGCACCGTTTGTGCCGCCGACGAAAGTTCAATTGCCGATCTTGCAGGGGTGAGGCAGAGCCAATCTTCGAGGTTTTCGCGTTGATAGAGCGCGATCGGACTCGTCCGCAGCGGCGCAGTTGCGCGCGCGTTCGTGTGCTGGGGTGAACTCAAACGCGCCCAGCCAACGCGGCCGGAAAAACAAAGTCGATCGAGCCATTCGGGATCGTAATCGCTGACGCGGGCGCTCAGCACTGCCGATTCCCAAGCCGCCAACGGCAACTCGCAGCCGTCGAGTTGTTCCAAAACGGACTGCAGACCCTCCGGTCCTTCGACGCGCCGATCGACGTCGACTCGCTGCCACGCGAACAGAAACCGATAAAAATCCTGAATCGAGACCGGCTGAATTTCCGCGCGCAGTCGATCGATTGTCAGTCGATGAATTCGTGCGAGCAGTCGTCGGTCGCACCATTCCTGTTCTATTGCGTTCGGGTGAAATTTCCCGCGGAGAACAAAACCTTCGCTTTCGAGTCCAAGCAGACCGGCATCGATTTCTGGTCGCAGCAGAACGAGAATATTTTCCAACTCGGTGGCGATCATCGGTCCGGACACCTCCATTCGGCCGCGAAGCAATTCACGAATCGCGTTGGATCGTTCCCAAGTTTGTTTTAGCGCCGTTTCGGGCGCGATGATCTGCGGATCGAAAACGGGTTGCCGATAAATGCTTTGCAGCATCGGCAAACGCTCGGCACAAACCCAAAATCTTTTCTCGCCGACGCGCAATTGCGTTACTCGCTTCGCTGCGACGAGTTGGTTGAGCAATTGCTCGGCAGCGGTGCCGTTGCCTTCGTGATGAACCGTTCGTTGCACCTCATCACGCGTCATGGCCGCCAGAAGCATGACCGCGTCATGCAATTCATCCGCATTTGTTGCTTCAGGCCACGCTTCTTTTTCCACTTTTTCAATTGCGGCGGTGTCGAGAATGCCGAGCCCGTCGCCGCCATTTCGTTCGGAAGCACGACGTGTGTACACGGCTTGAGTCCTGCGTTCTTCCAACGGCGCGTTATCCAAAAATGCGTACGGCCGCGCGTTGAGAATTTCCGAAGCCAGTGGCGACGGCTCAGGCAAGTCGCGCGCGATGCAGCGGATCTCACTGCGTTCGATTCTGCGCAGGACTTCTTCCAACCCGTCAATGTCCATCGCTTCGGTCAGGCAGTCGTTAATTGTTTGCCTCACCAGCGGATGATCGGGAATCTCGCGGTCTCCGACGATGTGTTCGAGACAGGCAAGCTGGTCCGGGAAAACTGCGGCCAGAAGATTTTCCGATTCCATGCGTTGCAGCGGCGCGGCGATTTTTGCGCCGCCACGAAAACGCGGGACTGCAAGTGAGCGGGTCGCGTTCCAGCGCCAGCGAATGGTGAACATCGGCGCATCCAGCAAAGCCTGGACGAGAAGATCGCGGACAGTTTTGGAATTAAGGTAGCGATAAACTTCTTCGAGCGGGAACGAATGCTGCGTTCCGAGGGAGATCACGATCGTGTCATCCGTGGCCGCGGCTTGCAGCTCGAAGTTGAAAGATCGGCAAAAACGTTTTCGTAGGGCCAGCCCCCAGGCGCGATTGATTCGATTGCCAAATGGCGAATGCAGGACGAGTTGCATTCCGCCAGACTCGTCAAAGAAACGTTCCATCACCAAAGTTTGCTGCGAAGGAATTGCGCCGAGCGCGCGATAAGTGTCCGCGAAGTAATCGGCGATTTGTTCAGCCCCGAAAGCTTTCGGGGGTAAGTGCATTTCCTGCGCCAGCCATTCCCCGAAATCTTGTCCGTCGGCCAGCAGCTTTTCGATCTCGATTCGCAAATCGGATACGGCCTGTGATAACTCCGACGTGCGCGCCGGAGCTTCGCCCAGCCAAAATGGAATTCCCGGCGGCTGGCCTTTGGCATCTTCGACGCGGACGACGCCGGAGTTGATCCGCAGGATTCGCCAGGAGGCGTTGCCAAGTTGGAAAATGTCGCCGGCCAAACTTTCAACCGCAAAATCCTCGTTCACTGTGCCTACGAAAGTTTCCGATGGCTCGACGATGACCCGGTAATCGGCGTTGTCGGGAATCGCGCCGCCGGAAGTCAAAGCAACCAGGCGCGCACCGCGCCGGCCGCGCAAACGATGATTCACGGCATCGTGATGAATCAGTGCCGCGCGTCGCCCGCGCTTGGTGCTAAAACCTTCGGCGACCATCTTGACGACACTGTCGAATTCTTCACGCGTCAGATTTCGATAGGGCCACGCCGAACGAACGAGCTCGAAGAACGCATTTTCATCCCAATCTACGGTGGAGGTGGCAGCGACGATTTGTTGGGCCAGAACATCGAGCGGCTTTTCCGGAATCAGCAGACGATCAAGCTCGCCGCGGCGAACACAACGCAGCAGCGCGGCGCATTCGACCAGTTCATCGCGGCTCAACGGAAAGATGCGGCCTTTCGGCTTACCGCCACGCTTATGCTCTGCGCGACCCGTGCGCTGAAGCAGCGTCGCAATGGAGCGCGTGGTGCCGAGCTGGCAGACGAGATCAACCGAGCCGATGTCGATCCCAAGCTCCAGCGACGCCGTGGCAACGAGCGCTTTCAATTCACCGCGCTTCAATCGGTCTTCCGCGTCCAAACGCAGTTTCGCGGAAAGACTTCCGTGATGCGATGTCACCGCATCTGCGCCGAGCAGCTCGCTCAAATGATGCGTTACGCGTTCGGCCATGCGGCGCGTGTTCACGAAAACCAGAGTCGTCCGGTGCGCCTCAATCAACTCCGCCAGACGATGATAAACTTCCTCCCAAACTTCGTTCGACATGACCGCTTCAAGGGGCGACTTGGGAATTTCGATCGCCAGATCCAACTCGCGCTGATGACCAATATCGATGATCTCGCAATCAGGGTTGCCGGGGTCGTCCACTGCGCGCGTACCGACCAGAAAACGGGCAACCTCCTCGATCGGTTTTTGCGTCGCGGACAAACCGATTCGCTGAAGTCCGCCTGAGGCGGATTTCGTCAGCGCCGCCAAACGCTCGATGCTCAGAGCAAGGTGAGCGCCACGCCTGTCGTCCACGACCGCATGGATCTCGTCCAGGATCAGCGTTCGCACGGTACTTAGCATCCGCCGGCCGGACTCGGAAGTGAGCAGCAGATATAAAGACTCCGGTGTGGTAACAAGAATGTGCGGCGGCTTCTTAATCAGTGCCTGCCGTTGCGCAGCGGTCGTGTCGCCCGTGCGAACTTCAGCGCGCACATCGATCTCGCTTGCCGCGCCGTAAACCTGCGAAGGCGGGCGGCCTTCTGTCTCCTGCAGTAATGCGCGGATTCCCGCGAGCGGCTCTTGAAGATTTTTGCGAATATCGTTGCTCAATGCCTTGAGTGGCGAGACGTAAACGACCTGAGTTTCATCCGGTAATTCGGCCTTCATTCCTTCGCGAAACAGGATGTCGAGGGACGCAAGAAATGCCGCCAGCGTTTTGCCCGAACCTGTCGGAGCAGAAATCAGCACATGCCGGCCGGATTGGATTGCCGGCCAGCCGCGGGCTTGCGGTTCAGTCGGTGAGCCGAAGGTTTGATCGAACCACCGCGCGACGGCAGGATAAAATCGGAAGGACTGCATGAATGCGACAAAGTGGAATCTGTAATTTAGGCGGCGACGGGAGAAAGAAAAGCTCCTGTAGGGCAAGCTGTCAGCTTCCCCTACAGCCAACTCTTAGCGCGATCACTTCGCGCAGCATCCGTAAGCTATCCTGAAAGAAACGGACTTTGCTCCCCTCCGCGTGGTTCCAGCGCACTGGAATTTCGCGAATGCGTAATCCGGCGCGCTGCGCCAGATGGAGCAACTCGACATCGAAGGCGAAACCGTCGGTGCGAGCGGCTTCGATGATCGGGCGACAAACGTCGAGGCGGAATGCCTTGAAACCACATTGCGTGTCCCAAAATGGCAGGCCAGTGGCGACGCGCACAAGAAGATTGAAGATGCGACCAGCCTGTTCGCGCCGCCAAGGCTGGTGTTGACCGATCAGGCTCCGGTCGATCGCGCGCGAGCCAAACGCGATGTCGATATGACCGTGGGCAATCGGCTCGATCAGTTTCGGCGTCTCTCCCAAAGGCGTCGAAAGATCGGCATCGGAAAACAGGCCGATTGGTTTTTGAGCCACCAGTAATCCCGAACGCACAGCGGCGCCTTTGCCGCGATTTGGAAAATTCTCCAGCAAGCGGGTTGCGATCTTAGTATTCTCAAGAACTTCGCGTGCGATGCTGCCAGTTGCGTCCGTCGATCCGTCATTCACGACGATCAACTCGCTCTCCGGGGCCGCATCGGAGAGGTAATCGAGCGTGGCGCGGAGCGTTTCGCCGATGCGCGCCGCTTCATTAAAGCAAGGAATGACAATGGAAAACGGCGGCAGCATGGGTAGATGTTGACTCGTTAAAGCGTTGAAGCGTTCCAACTTTGAACTGCTAATAAGATTCCAACCGCTTCAACGCTTCAACTCTTCAACGCTTTAACGCTTTAACGAGTCACGAACTCATTTATAAATCTCGACCACAAACTTGCCGTTGGGATCGACATACCCCCGATACATTCCGGAGGTGTTAAACGGCAGAGCGATGTTGCCCCGGCGGTCGATCGCGATTAATCCGCCCGTGCCGCCCAGCCTGGCGACTTTATCGAGGACGGTTTGCGCAGCTTCCTTGAGCGACATTCCACGATATTCCATCAAAGCGGAAACATCGTGCCCCACCGTTGCCCGAATAAAATATTCGCCGTCGCCGGTAGCTGAGACGGCACAAGTCGCATTGTTTGCATACGTGCCCGCGCCGATGATCGGGGAATCGCCCACGCGCCCGGGGCGTTTGTTCGTCGTGCCGCCGGTTGAAGTCGCCGCTGCGAGATCACCATTTTGATCGAGTGCAACCGCCCCGACGGTTCCGTGCCGATCTTGATCGGTAATGACAAACTCTTTTCCGGCCTGACCTGTGCGGTGTTTTTCCGCAGCTTTGATTTTCTGCAAGGCATCCCAGCGTTCCTGGGTGAAAAAATATTTTTGGTCCGGCAGCAACTCCACGCCACTTTCCTGGGCAAAGGCTTCTGCGCCTTCGCCATCCATCATCACATGTCCTGATTTTTCCATAACTAGGCGCGCCAGGTTCACCGGATTTTTTATATGCTTTATGGCCGCGACGGCGCCGGCCTTGAGGTTTTTGCCGTCCATGATCGCTGCGTCCAGCTCATTGGTGCCGGCGCTTGTGAACACCGCGCCTTTTCCTGCGTTAAAATGCGGATCGTCCTCCATGACGCGGACCGCAGCTTCGGTGGCATCAAGGCTCGATCCACCACGCTTCAGGATTTCGTAACCCGCACTCAGCGCGCGTTCCAGGCCGGTGCGATATTCACGCTCTCTTTCTGGGGTCATGTTGCTGCGCTTAATAGTTCCAGCGCCACCGTGCACGACGAGTCCGAATTTCCTTGTTTGCATTTTTAAGTGTTTCTCCCGGGCCTGCTCTGCCGAGCCGGTGATGGATCGCGCCAGTTCCTGAGCGAAGGCGGGTGCCGCTGCACTAAAGAGCATCAATGCAAAGTAGCAATTGATCGCGTGCGGCAGTTTCACAAAAGAACAACGACGATAACGAGAAAGAAAGCAGCACGCGGTTTCACGGAACCAAATGTAAACGGCTTAGCCGGATGGTGTCGAAACCTTTGCGTACTGGCGTTCAAGCTTCAAGGTAGCGTTGGCCAATTGTCGTTGGGGAGCGTGGGAGAATCGGATGTCAGGCTGCCAGCCTGACTTGGCGAGCGGGCTGCTGGCCTGCCCCCACGCCGATTCGCCAGGCTAGCAGCCTGCCGGCAGAGTCAGCCAAACTGGCCGACATCCAATTCCGCCTCCTTCAGTCAAACTGACAATCAACGAACCACTACCAAGTGTTGAAACGTTGAAGCATGCCAGAAGGCCGCAGAGGGAATGCTTTAACGCTTCAACTTTCCACACATGAACTTTGTCCTTTTCCGCATCACGAAGTGAGGCAACTTCCCCCTGAACATGGCAAATACTCATTCGCCCGTCGTGGTTGCTCAGGGAATTGGCCAGATCGCCCGCAATTTTCTGGCCGAAGTGGGCAGCGTGTTTTGGTTCATCGCGCATACATTCGAGGAAACGCTCGAGCGAATCCAGCGGGGGCGTGTGCCGTTTCGCGCCGCCAGTTTTTTCCGGCACACGGCGCGGGCTGGCGTCGATTCAGTGCCGTTGGTCTGGCTCGTTTCGTTTTTCCTCGGCCTGACTATGGCGCTTTTGACCGGTTATCAATTACAGCGCTTCGGGACGGAACGGTTGATCCCCGGTCTGGTCGCAATCAGCTTCACACGGGAGCTTGGCCCGTTGATGACCGGCATCATGCTGGCGGCGCGGATCGGCGCGGCGTTTACGGCGGAATTGGGCACTATGCAGGTGTCCGAAGAAGTCGAAGCGATCGAGGCAATGGGCATCGGACCGTTGCGTTTCCTGGTTGCGCCGCGAATGCTCGCGCTTTTTTTTCTGATGCCGTGCCTGTCTACAGTGTCGAACATTGCGGCTATTTTCGCGAGCAGTTTGATTTGCAAAGCCTATTTCAGCATCGCCTTCATCTACTTTCTCGATCTGGTGAAGGACGCCTTGCTCATCCGCGACATCATTACCGGCGTTTTGAAGAGTTTTCTTTTCGCGTTGCTCATTGGCGCGATCGCTTGTTACCGGGGACTAACGGTGAAAGGCGGCGCCGCCGGGGTCGGCAGTTCGACCACTTCGAGCGTCGTGACCGCCATTACGACAGTGATCGGTTTCGATACCCTCTACAACATTGTTTACACCGTTTTCTTCCCGACGTGAGCACGCCGTCGCATATGGTCGAGCTGCGCGACGTGCAGATGCAGTTCGAGGAAAAAAAAGTGCTCGACGGCTTCTCGCTCAAGGTCGAGCCACAGGAACGTCTCGTTATCATGGGCCAGACCGGCAGTGGCAAGAGCACGATTTTGCGGCTGATTCTGGGGACGCTCCGGCCCAATGGCGGATCGATTTTCTTCAAGCAATTTGAAATCACCCGGCTGAGGCGGCGCAAGCTTCAGCAGGTACGACGGCACATCGGCATGGTTTACCAGTAT
>WNGG01005940.1_pt1 | contig 13573 bp, 14 predicted proteins | sample 5400661 | NCBI WGS metagenome assembly WNGG01 (sample SAMN13153372, study PRJNA577476) | soil metagenome | isolation source: 100 cm soil or saprolite under Garry oak tree replicate 1 | place: USA:California | collected 2016-06-15
CCGTTTCCCCTGCGAAAGTCCGAGCGGCGGAAATCCGGCGTCCAGGCCATGATCTTTCCGGGGCCAGCACTCCCGCTTGCCGTAGCATTCGGGCTAACTCGGAGAACGGAGCCTTTGCCGCTGCGATGATTTCACTTAAGATGAGCCTAGCGCTGGCTGACGTTTTCGGTAAGAGATTCGGTCAGATCGGTTCGAGTTTTGGGAGAGTGATCGTATGAAACCAATCAGAAGCTTCCTGGGGACGCTCCTCTGGCTGTCAATCGTATCCAATTCATCAGGACAGGAAATGAAAGCCGCAAACCCGGCCGCCGCTCCGCCGAAGCTCCTCGTCCTTGTTCAGCAGGAGGTCCAACTTGGAAGGACAAGCGAACGCCGAAAACTACTGGCCACTATCTCTCGCGCCTGCGATCGTTTGGACGCCCCTAGCTTCTGGATTGACCTGCAATCGTTGACCGGAACGCGCGAAACGCTTACCTTCGACCCCTTTGATACCTTCGAACAGTTGCAGCAAGCCAACAGCGGCTGGAAGCAGTTCTTTGCCGCCCATCCTGACCTGGCGCAGACACAGGGAGAAATCGACTCCTTGCTTGCGAGCGAGCGCACCCTCGTCGCCCTGCGCCGCGACGATTTGGGTGCACCTCCGGCGGAGGACATTGATCTTTCCGAAGCGCGCTTTATGAGGGTCATCGAAGTGCGCCTTCTCCCGGGCCATGGAAGGGATTTTGAAGAGTCCATAAAGCTTTGGGGCGATGCGCACGCGAAGGTAAAAGGAGAGGTTCCCTGGGTTGTCTACCGGGTGAACGAAGGCACCTCCGCTCCCACTTTTCTTGTTTTCTTGCCCCTTTCCGACCTCAAGGAGTATGACGATCTTTTAGAGCAGCGAGAAGAAATCTTGCAAGAGAATGAAGGTGAAGACATCGCCGAGCGTTTAAGGCAGACTGCCCGCGAAGCTTACGCAAGCATCGAAAGCAATTTATATGTGGTACATCCCGAGACGTCGCACGTACCCAAAGATTTTGCTGCCAGCGAAGCGGATTTTTGGAGGCCTGCGAGCCCGGCGGAACCGAAGCCCGAAGTCAAACCGAGCGTAAGCCATTTAAAGAAAAAGCCCTAACCTAGAATAAACCGTGTGGCAGGAGGAGTTTGCCGTTCCGCAATGGTCTATCCTTCGCGTAGGTCTAAGGTCAGGTGATGGCGGAAGTGGTAATGACACAAGAGCGACACGAAATCGAACAAGCGAAGTCCGCCGAGCCATTATGGCTTGAAAATCGATGGGGCGGGGTGAATCCTTGGCTATGACGGCCACATTTCGGCGGGGGATATACCGGAGCGGGAGAGTGCGCCGCATGGCTCGCTGGTTCAACGCGATGCCGCATCCTCCGCTGGCGATCGAGATTTCCCCAGAGCGAGTATCGTTGGTCCGCTGGTCCCGAGGCGGAGCGTTAGAGGACCTGGCGGTCGAGGCGCTCAGGCCCGGTGTCCTCGCACCTTCGGCAGTCGCAGCCAACATGGTGGATTTGGCCGCGGTCAAAGCGGGCGTCGAGAGTGTGTGTAAGCGGTTGCATGTGCGGGAAGGCGATGCCGCCCTGCTCCTGCCGGATCCGGTGATCCGCGTGTTTGTCCAGCATTTCGAAGATTTCCCGCGTTCCTCCGCGGAAGCCTTGCCGTTGTTACGCTGGAGGTTAAGAAAAAGCGTGCCGTTTGATTTGGAGGAGATGCTGGTTTCCTACACCCGTCAGGCGCCGCGCGAGAACGGCGTGAATGTGGTGGCGGCACTCGCGCGGCTCCCGATTGTTCGGGAATACGAGGAGGTCGTGCGGGCCGCCAAACTCCGACCCGGCGTGGTTCTCAGTTCCTCGATCGCGGCAGTGGCATTGTTGGACGATAAGCGGCCCACGCTTATGGTACGCATTGCGGGCAACGCGCTTACCACCGCCATCGTTCGCGGGGGCGTGTTGTGCGGGTATCGCTGCACCGAGCTGCCCGTACACAGCAGCCAGCTGGCTCCGAGAATGCTGCTCGATGAAATCTTCCCGGTGGCCGCTTATTATCAGGATACCTGGCAGGAGCAGGTTCAGTCCGTGGTCGTCTCGGGGCTGGGAGCCCGGATGCCCGACTTTTTACCTCTCCTCGAAGAGGAATTTCACTGCCCGGTCAATTCCCTTTTGCAATCAGCCATCAAAAGCGGGCGAGTTCCCGAACCCGCCCAACGCTTGGCCGACCGTGAACTCGAAGGACTGCTTGGCTGGATGTGGTATCGTGCTTGAATGGAGTGACCATTTCTCTCGCCGAACTCAGCAACGATGATACTTAACGTCAATCTAGCCACCGAGCCGCTTGAAAGGCATCGCCGCTTCCGGGTGTTTTCCGCCCTCCTTGGCGTGGTCGCGGCGGCCGGTTGCCTCGCGCTCGCTTGGCACGTGTATGTTCTTTGGATGGCGGAAACCGCATTCCGCACGGAGAGTGCCAGCGTTTCAAAAGAAATGGAAGAGCTGACCGCCGAACGGGACAAGCTCGATCGTTTCTTTTCAGAACCGGAAAATGCGAAGCTTGACGAGCGCGCCTCCTTTATTAACGCGATTATCGATGCGAAAAGCTTTAATTGGACCAACATGTTTATGGATCTCGAGAAGATTTTGCCGATCGGAGTGCACGTGATCAGCATCGAGCCGAAACAGGTGAACGGACAGGCTAGCGTCAAGCTTACCATTGGAGCCGCGAGCGACGAGGCGAAGGGCAAGTTTCTCCATGCTCTGGAACAATCCAATGTGTTCTCCCATCTCCAACTGATTAACGTTCGCCCGCCATCACGTCAGACCGCCGGCGACCAAGTGGAACTGGAGCTCACGGTGATCTATTCGAGGGCATGATGAAGATCGAATTTCCAACACAAAAGATGATCATTATCGCGGGACTGGTTATTTTGATCGCCGCGGATGCAATTTTGGCGCTTTATGCGATCGAGTCAACCACAAGATTTTCGCGAAATGAGCTGGCCGGCCAGAAAACACAAATAAAACTTCTCAAAGCGGATATCAAGCGTGCCCTGGCTATTCAGAGGAGTATCCCGCAGACCAAGGCGGATTGTGAGCGATTCGAAAATTCCCTTTATGCGAGCAGCGCGGGCTACTCGGCGGTCACGGACGAAATGACGGGATTCGCGAAGCAGGCTGGATTGCAGGTGGTTTCGCTCGCGTTCCACCCTAAGGAGCTTCCTGGCAGAAACGTGGTCGAACTCGGACTGGATGCCACGGTGAATGGCGATTACAAAGGCGTGGTGCGATTCCTGAACGGCTTGCAGCGCTCCAAGAACTTTTACATCATTGATACGCTGACGGTCGCGGCGGAGCCGACCGCTCAGGCGGGTGCGGGACCGCTTCGCGTGGCGTTGAGCTTGCGATCGTACTTCAAGAATGCGGCGTGACGGATGAAACAGAGAAAAAGCGCCGAGATCGCGGTACTCGTTACGCTCCTCCTGGCGGGCGTAGCGATGTGGTATTACTATACCCGTCCTCCTGCCGAGGCAGCTCATGCTTCGACAGTTTCGAACTACAAACCAATGAAAGTGGAAAACCCACAGATCCATTGGGAACGCCTGGCAGAGGCGCAGAACACGGAGTATAAACCCAGCCCGCGTGACATCTTTAGCCGTGATCTGCCTCCCCCTCCGCCCAAACCCGTGCATGTGCCGGGGCCCGGTGACAACGACTACGTTGCGCCGCCGCCGCCGCCCCCGCCCCCGCCGCCGCAACTTCCTCTAAAATATTTTGGCGAAGGGCAGGCCCAGGCCGGCGCCGGTCGCCGTGCCTTTCTGTCGGATGGAGACTCGGTTTTCATCGTCGCCGAAGGCGACATCGTCCTCGGCCGCTACCGCATCATAAAAATCAATCACACGAACCTTGAGTTTGAGGAGATCAGCAGCGGCCGTCATGCCACGGCCAAGCTTGAAGATGAGGGGCCGCCGGTCTGATCGTTCCGCGCTCGTGACCCCCTCGAACGAGAGATCCTGGCCGAACTCCAGCACGCCTGCCCCGACGACAGGGGAATCTTGGATCTGATTTTGATGCGATCGAGCGACGCGGGCGATTTTCGCGCGGGAAGTAGCTTAACTAATTCGCCAACCGAAATTCAATCCGCACATGAGCGTGGAAGTCTACCGGCTGTCCGCTGCGTAGCGCCGGCCGGAAGCGAATCTGTCTTGCTGCCTGCATTCCGGCTTCATCAAGGCCGTGTCCCAGGCCGCTCACTACACGAATCACCTGCAGTTGGCCTGATGCGAGGAAGATCACCTCGAGCACCACGTCTCCCTCCAATTTTATCGTGCGGGCTTCGGTCGAATAACCCGGATTGGGCTTGCTCAGGATAGCCACGCCAGTGGTCGTCCCTCCCGTTCCAGCCTCGCCCGTCGCCGCGCCGCTGCTCTTGGAACCGTCTGAGGCGAGCGTTCCGCGTGCACCCTGGGCGCCACCGGTGCCGTTGCCCATGCCCGGACCGCCAGGCAGATTTGGCGAGCCGGCCGGGTTGATGTTCGCAGCCTTGCTGGGACTCGCGGGGCCGCGAATTCCATGGGGGTCGCCAAAGCCGCCCGTTTGCACTTTGCTGGCGGCAGCCACCACCGTCGCCGGCAGACTACCTAAGCCGAGGCTGGGAGCTTTGATCTCTTCCTTCGCACGCATTGGCTGGAGGTTGGGAGCTTTGAGCTCTTCTTGCGGACGCTTTGGCCGGCTCGAGGTCAGCACAATCTCCGCTTGCGCAAACATCGGCTTGAGCTCCACCGGCTGCGCTTCCACCTTGCGAGCCTTCGGCAGTTGAGGTTTCAGAACCAGAAAAACATGCGGCTGCCTGGGATTCAATTTCGGCGGTTCAACCTCCACCGGTTTAGGCTTAGGCACTATCGGCTTGGGTCGCGGCTGGATTTTAGGTGTCGCCTTTGGCGGAGGTGGCGGTGGAGTTGTCGAAGGGATCTCAATGTGTGTGATCGGTTGCATCAACGGCATAACATCAAATCGGAGCGCCGTCTCCATTTGCCGGGGGAAAATCATCGGGCTTAGGAGCAGGAGACCCAAGAAGGCCAATTGCGCGGCCGCGCTCACACCGATCAGGTTCCAGCGCGGCTCCGGTTCAGGCAAAAGTTCAAAACGCGCGGAGGTTCTCCTCCTCGGGATCGCCTCTCTCGCGGCTGGCGGCGCGGGGCTTCTGCGGTATGGGTGCGAGTCGACGCTCAAGCGTGCGTCCCTCTTTACGGGGGCGAGGTTTCTCGGTTGCGACTCTCCACCGGCGCGGAGCTCACGCGAAACGGGGACAGCAGCCCTAGCGTTCTGGTGCAAATTCACGCTCAAGCGCGCTTCACTCTTTAGGGGGACGGGGTTTCTCCTGAAGTGAGACTCTTGACCGCGCACTTCACGCGAAAGGAGGGCGCTTCCAGGATGCTCGACGTTCACGCTCAAGCGCGCTTCACCGTTCCCTGTGCCGTTTCTGCGGATGAGGTTCGACACTTCGCGGGCGCGCAATTCACGCGAAGGGGGGACAGGGCTTTGAGGCTGCTGGTCGCGCGCCACGCTCGACCGCGCCTGACTCCCTGTGGGAGCAGGTTCTCTCGGGACAGGGTTCGACGCTTCGACGGGTAACTCACGCGAGGAAGGGGGAGAGCTCGCGCGCTCGGAGTTCAATTGTCCGCCCAGGCGCTGCTTGAACGCATTCGATTCGAGAACCGAATTCGGGCCCTCGAATTCGCCCGGTCGCGCGTAACGTCTGCGAAGATCGATTGGTGCGGAATCCGACATGCGCGTAGCTTACGCTCCGGAGCGCAAACTGTCATCTGTACGCAAGGTCAGGTTAAGAACAGGGTAATAACCTGCGGCAACTCAGGAGAACGCTCGAGGCTTACGTGGGGAATTTCGGAAGACCCCGGCCCTGTGTCAAAATGAGATTGCGCCGGACGGTGATCCTGATATTCACATCTCGTGGTACCGCCGAGTGCAGGGTGAGCCATCATCGGTCGTCCTTAGAGCGCTCACCCGTTATCCATAGCGTCCAGTGGCCAAGCATGGCCGGTCAACTGACAGGAGGGGCAAGAGTTAACTGTTCCCCTGGTCAGGTCTCCCGAAAGTTGCTATCTGCGAGAATGTCTCTTGCCAAGCCCGCCCCGTTGCTAGCCCGTCGACGATCGAGTGCCATCTCGGACCGGGCGTTTGGAGAAACGGACACTCGAGGAAAATGTGAGAATTCTCTATCGCATGTTATGGTGGTACGCTCTCGGTCGGAAAATGACGACCAAGGAGGGTCGAGTTGGCCACGTGTGAGCAAATCGCAAGCGGTCCCTCCCACGACCGGAGCCTTCTCGCCGTCATCAGGCTCTCTCTCCTGTTTGCGGCGCTCGTGTTTTCCGCTTCACCCGGAAAGTCCCAAATCTCGCCCGGTCCGCTGGCCAAGGCCCATCAGTCCCTGAGTGGCACGAGCCAATGCGCAAGCTGCCATCAGTTCGGTGCCAGCACACCCACGTTCAAATGCCTGGAATGCCACAAAGAAATCGCGCGTTTGCTTTCGGAAAACACGGGATACCATGCGCGGCTCGAGATGAAGAATCCCAACGGCAAAGAGTGCGTTCGCTGCCATTTGGACCATAACGGCGAAAATTTCTCGCTGATTCACTGGGAGCCGTCAAAAAAACAGTTCGATCATCGTCTGACCGGATATCCCTTGGAGGGCAAACATGCCGGCGTCGACTGCGAAAAGTGCCACACCCCTTCGCACATGCTCCCGGAGATCCGCGCACTCCTGAAACGACAGGATCCGGCCGGCTCTTATCTCGGTGCATCGACCAAGTGCATGGCCTGTCATGAGGACTACCACAAAGGCCGGCTTGGCAAGGACTGTGAGAACTGCCACAACGTAAAGGACTGGAAGGAGGCCAAGACTACCAAGAATTTCGACCACTCCAAGACGCGATACCCGCTCACCGGCGAGCATCTCCAGGTGCTTTGCGAAAAGTGCCATAAGCCGGAGATGCCTCAGGAAGTCCGTTTCCGGGGCATGAAGTTTCAGAACTGCTCCGATTGTCACCTGGACCCGCACCATGGAGCGTTTAAGCAAAAACGATGTGAGGATTGCCACACCACGGAAGGATGGAAAAAGGTCCTGCCGGAGTTCTCCTTCGACCATTCCAAGACAAAATATCCCCTCCTGGGCGCCCACATGAAGGTGAGTTGCGTTGCTTGCCACGCCAAAGGGGAGTTCCAGCGTCCGCTCAAGTTTTCCAACTGCACGGACTGCCACAAGGACATCCATAACGGCCAGTTCGCCGGTCGCCCGAAAAAAGGCGAGTGTGCCGAATGCCACAAAGTGGAGGGATGGAAGCCTTCCCTGTTTGGCGTCACGGAACATGCGACTTCCAAGTATCCGCTGGAAGGAAAGCACGCAAAAGTGGAATGCGACAAGTGCCACCTTCCCGCCGGCAAAGAGACGATTTACAAAGTTAAGTTCGCGACCTGTACGGACTGCCACAAAGATCCGCACGACCGCCAGTTTGCGAAAGCGCCTTTCGAGAACCGCTGCGAGGGCTGCCATACGGTAGCGGATTGGCACCGTTCTCTGTTTACCATCGCCAAGCACAGGAAGACCAAGTTCCCGCTCACCGGAGCGCACGCCGCCGTTACTTGCGCCGAATGCCATAAAGTAGGAGCCGCCGGCAGAAAAGACAAAATCATTCCGTTTTACTTTGACGACAGAACCTGCACGGGTTGTCACCAGGACCCGCATCACGGGGAGTTCCGCGATCGGCAGGAACGCCGCCGGCCGGATGGGACCAAGTTCGGCTGCGAAGCCTGCCACAACACGAGATCATGGGTTGAGGTGGCGGGATTCGACCACTCGAAAACCAAATTCCCCTTGCTTGGCGTGCATCGAACCGTTGCTTGCAATGATTGTCATAAACCTCCTGTGGGCGAGAAGAAAATCGTGTTCAAAGGCACGCCGTTGATTTGCGAAGCATGCCATGCGGATGTCCATGGCAAGCAATTCGCTCGCCAGCAAGGGAAGACCGATTGTGCGAGCTGCCACACTGCCGAGCGCTGGAAGCCCTCGAACTTCGACCACAGCCAAACCAAGTTTCCGCTGGACGGCGGCCACAAGGGCGTGGCCTGTGACAAATGCCATAGCCTCGTCAAGGTAGCGGATGGCAAGTCGGTCCTTTTCTACAAACCTACACCGCTAGAATGTGAAGCGTGTCACGGCCCCGGGATCAGGAACAAGAAGAGTTAGGCGGCAGCAAGCTCGAGGTCGACGAGGAAGCCCACGGCTTTCTAAGGCGCCAAATCGGCGAGTCTGACGGGGAGCAAAGACAACCCCGGTCGAAGCCCCATTTACTAGCTCGCTTCACGGCCGGGCACCCTCCTTGAGCCCAGTGGAGGACCAGGATTGGGCGATAAAGGCAACCTTGTCGAGCGCCGTTCGAGTTGTCGTCACAGCTTGAGGATTCCCCTGCATCTGCGCGTTTGGGGATCCTCGAGCCCAAGTCGCAGGGCCAAATCGGTTGACATCTCCGAACAAGGCGCGCTCGTCGAGACGGACTTGCAACTTCGCGTAGGGGCCATCCTCGATTTGCGAATCGAATTACCGGAAGAGATCACCGGTCAGCCGACCACCGCATGGCGCTTTAAGAGCCGGGTCGTGCGCATGGCCCTGGCCGGTTCCCCAGGTCAGCGGCTCAAGGTCGGCGTGCACTTCGACTGGCTGTATGTCTCATCAAGATAAATAGAGGGATTTGTCCCTTAAACCCAACCATCGAAGTTCAAAAACCTGCTTCTTTGTTCCCGCGCAAATATCGCGCATGGGCAGTCGCCTAAAATTGCCGAGGCCAGTGGGGCTGTGGTCCGGACGCACAGCGCAATGCTCTCTTGGTTCCTCTAGTGGCCGCTAACGTGCTAATCAAGTGCTGAAGAGCTGGACTCGCCCAAGCGTGTCTGAGGGGTCCGCACCGGACGTTCGGAGGCAGAGACATAATAATGCGGCTACGATTTCTATTCGCTTTCTTACTCATCCTGACCCTTTCGGCGGCGGCCTATCCGGACGCGGCCAACACCGCGTACAAGCAAGGCGTTCGCGCCGAGTCCCGCAAGCAATACGACCAAGCGTTTGAGTTCTACAAGCAGGCCTACACCCTAAAACCCGAAGAACCTAGGTATGGCACGGCCTACCTGCGGTCCAGAACGTTTGCCGCCGCACAGCACGTTGCCAATGGCATGAAGCTTCGCGAGAGTCTCAAATTGCAGGAAGCTTTGACGGAATTCCAGCGCGCCGCCGAGATCGACGGCACCAATTATGTCGCGGCCCAGGGAGTGCGCGAAACTTCAGAATTGCTCAAAAAGCAAGCCGAAACGGGGCGCCCGCCCGCGCTCAACCCGGAGTCTCCGCTTGCGAAGCAAGTAGCGGCGCTCGAAGGTCCCATAGAGCTCGAACCTTCTCCTAATACTCCTATTACTTTGCGAATGACCACAACGGCAGACATTATTTACCGCGCGATCGGTAAGCTCGGCGGAATCAACGTGCTGTTTGACCTGGATTACAAGCCGCAGAAGGTAACCGTGGAATTAAACGAAGTGATGGTGCCCGAAGCATTGAAGATGCTTGCACTGGAATCAAAGACTTTCTGGCGGCCCATATCGCCAACCGCCATTTTCGTGGCGGCGGAAGGAAAACGCAAAGAATACGAAGCCAACGTAATGAAAACCTTCTTTCTTCGCAATGCTTCGACACCTGCTGAACTGCAGGAAGTGGTTGGCACGTTAAAAGGCATGCTCGAGCTCAACCGAATTCAGGTGAATCCGACGCGCAGCTCGATCACCATCCGAGGTACGCCGGATCAGCTGGTCCTGGCGGAAAAGCTTGTTTCCGAGGCGGACAAGGCCAAAAGCGAGGTGGTCCTCGACGTCGCCGTCATGGAAGTTAGCCGGACCCTGATCAATAATTGGGGAACGACGGTGCCTACGTCGACAACCATAACGCCCGTGCCCGCAGGCGGCACCACTGGCAGCTCGACTAGCCCGGTTGTGAAGATCGGTTCCATCAATGGGAATAACTATGTCATCCCCCTTCCAAGCGCTACCTTCACGCTGCTCATGTCCGACAGCCATACCAAGGTTTTGCAAAGGCCCCAGGTCCGCGCTCTAGACAACGAAAAGGCCACCTTGAAAATTGGAGACCGGATACCCATTGCCACGGGCTCCTTCGCGCCTGGTATTGGAGCGGGGGGCATCAGCCCACTGGTCAATACTCAATTCACGTATTTGGATGTTGGCGTGAACATTGACATCACCCCGCACATTCATTCCGGTCGCGACGTTACCCTGAAGATGTCGCTCGAGATCTCCACGCATACAGGTGACGTAAATATCGGCGGAATCAGCCAGCCCACGATCGGGCAGCGCCGCGTCGACCAGGAAGCACGTCTGCAAGATGGCGAGGTCAACCTCTTAGCCGGAATCCTGGAAGATAGCGAAACGAAATCCTTGAGCGGCTATCCGTGGCTTACGAAAATACCGATCTTGAAGTACTTGTTTGGGCAGGAAAATAAAGAGCGTCAAGAGAACGAAATTGTCTTTGCGATCACGCCCCATGTCGTTCGAGCGGAAGAAATTAACGATGACGATCTGAAGGTGATTGACGTGGGAACCAGTAACAGTATCGGCCTTCGCTACAAAGAGTCCAAGCCCCCCAAGGCTAAGGAGCCGCCCTCTCCGCCAGCCAACTCCACCACCCAAGGCGGCGAGCGACGGCAACCTACGACCCAGAAAAGTACGGCGCCAAGCGCCAAGGCCCCGGCACAATCCGACCGATAGCTCGTCGGAGACGCTGACCGCGAGCCTAGATACCGGCAATAAGGCTTAGCCGTACACCCAGTACCACCACTGAATAGCAGGCCGAATTTGCTCTTGTGCAAAAAGTTTCCCGTTTAGGGAACTCCTTGTGAATCTCGTGCTTGCCATCACCTCTGCGGCTTCCTGCACCATGGAGTTTAACAAGGCTTTACACCGCGAGCAGGAGTGGTCTCAGAATTGCCATGCTCTTAGTGCTACGGGCCTTCCAAAGCAAGTTGTCTATTTGGACGTGGACCCGTTTGAATGAGTGTCCGCGAGCATTATCAGGTTATGCGTGTCTCAAGGTTATCCCCAACGTTTCTTGTTGTTGGTCCTGGACGTATGGCGTCTGGCGCCGTAGTGGCTCCCGAGGCGGCCAGGAACAGGACGCGGGGGGAGAGAGATAGAAAGGCATGGTCAATGCTCAGAGACCAACCGGAGGAACAGATGGCGGCGGTATGCGCAAGCGCGACAGGTTTTCTGAGTGAAGGTGAAACGACACGCCGGGAAGCCCTGGTTAAACCTTCACCTTTGTTTTCAGATATCCCTGCGAGTGAGTGTCGGGAAATTGCTTCGGCGGCCCATGAAAAGCACTTTGCTCGGCGCCAGTCGATTTTCCTCGAAGGCGATCCGGTTCGGCGAGTTGTCCTGCTGACCTCGGGTAGCGCGAAAATCGTGCAACTGGGTCCGAGTGGCGCGGAAGTGATTCTGGGAGTCAGAGGACCGGGGGAAGTGGTTGGGACGGTGGGATTGCGGCCCCAGGATCGGCACTGCTCGATGGCGCAGGCCCTGGGAACTTCGACCGCATTGGTCTGGGACGCAGCCGTCTTCGAGACGCTCTCCCAGCGATCGGTGCAGCTGAGACGCAATATCACGACGATCCTCTGCCAGCAGCTTCATGAGCTAGAAGAACGATACCGCGAAATTTCTACGGAAAAAGTTTCCGTGCGATTGAGTCATCAGCTGATCCGACTCCAAAATCAACTGGGCCGGTTCGGTGGACTCGAGATTAGGCTTTCGAGGGAGGAGTTGGCGCAATTGACCGGCACAACCTTGTTTACCGTGAGCAGGCTGCTCTCGGAGTGGAACCAACGAGGCATTGTGAGCACGCGACGGGAAGCCGTGAGCGTCAGCAACTTTCAAGCTCTTGTCGAGCTCGGTCAAATCGAGTGAGCAAGCCTCGCGAGAGACCATCCGCTTGCTCGGCCAGAAATTTGCGCTTGCCGTCAGATGCACGAGGTTAGCCCTAACGCTTTGCTAGCGGTCTTGGTTGATCGCCGGTTCCCTTGCCCGGTTGGTGGCTCTATAGCCAGGTTCTGAAGCAAAGCAACCCTCGGGCGTCTTTGCTCTATCGCAAAGAGCCCGAAGCGCGTAAAGAGCAGCATCAAAGGTGTGCGGAGTGAATGGCAAAGCCGCATTCCGCCAGAGGTAGGTGACGTACAAGGTCCCGGGTTGTCGGCAGGAAAGGCACTCTCCATGAAGCATCATGCTTGGGCGTCGAAGCAGCTTATCGTTGTGGTCGCGTTGGCGATTGCCTTTGCTCCCGCCGGTAAGGCAGCAGAATCTTCTCGAAGGATTCCCTTGGACCGAACGACGAATGGCGTTGAGCACATTGCTTTGCTCGCTGCGTCCTCGGAGCAGATTTCAGGTGAACCGCAGGAAGCAACCGCGCATCCCGCGCCGCAGCTTAGCCCCACGGCCGTCGCACCGCCGACGAGCAAGCCCCCGCAGGTCACTTACGAGGATGGACAACTCACGATTATTGCCGAGAACTCTGCGCTTTCCGAGGTCATGAAAGCCCTGCGCAGCGCCTTGGGCGCGGACATCGATCTTCCCGCAGGTGTTGCAGATCAGCACATCTGGGTCCACCTCGGTCCAGGGCCGGCCCGCCGCATCCTTCGCGACTTGCTGGACGGCACGGAATTCAACTATGTGATTCAAGCTTCGGAAAGCGATGCGGACGGCATCCAGAGTGTGTTGTTAACCCAGCGCAGCAAGTCCACTGCTCCGCAGACTCCGGGGTTGCCCGAAAGAGAAGCCACGCGACTTGCACGCACGAGCGCAGAGCCAAGGGAGGCAACGGATTCTGAAAATCCTCCTCGCGAGTCTGTTGCTTCCGCCGATCCAGCACCAGCCGCTTCGCCTGCCGCAGCAGACGCTCCGCCTGCAGCTCCTGTGGGTGCATCATCGGTTAGTCTGCAATATACTCCGGGCAATTCAGCCAGCGCTGCTCTGAGCCCAGCTCCACCAACTGATCCTCACCAGATGATTCAAACGCTGCAGAGCATGTACGAGCAGCGTAGGCAGCTTCAGATACAACAGAATCAGAAAGCGGCGGGGCAGAACTAGTTGTAATAGCTTTAGAACCTCCCGTACCTCGAGCGCCGCAATCCACTCGAACGAAGATTCTGCGTCGAAGTCTGCCCTCCCATCTTGCGCCCGAGTGTGCCTGCGAGCTTCCCGGTGCTCCTTTAGAAGGACCTAACAAATATTTACAATTTTTACGCTTTGTTGCTGTGCGACAAAGAAAGGCCGTCAGGGCCGCGTAAAGTTACAGCACTTACTTTTAGGAAGGCTGCCCAGCTCTATGACTCCTGTCTGTACGAACGCGCGCGGAGCAAGCCGGGCTGCTGTTGTGACTCGAGCACAGGAGGTCATACTGCCGTGAGAAAGCTCTACCAGATTTTTTTCCCCGTACTCGCTCTCAGTCTTGCGCCGGC
>WNGG01005941.1_pt1 | contig 13573 bp, 16 predicted proteins | sample 5400661 | NCBI WGS metagenome assembly WNGG01 (sample SAMN13153372, study PRJNA577476) | soil metagenome | isolation source: 100 cm soil or saprolite under Garry oak tree replicate 1 | place: USA:California | collected 2016-06-15
CTGATGACGAGAAACGACGGCCGCAGGCACGATGAGCTCCGGACGCTCGACCTGATCCCCGACTTTCTCGAGCAGCCGCATGGCTCGGTGCTCTATGCGCAGGGCATGACGAAGCTCCTCTGCACCGCGTCGATCCAAGAGGGGGTGCCGCGCTGGTTGTCCGGCAAGGGCCGCGGTTGGTTGACTGCGGAGTACTCCTTGCTTCCGGCCTCGACCGGCGATCGCACCGACCGTGAAGCCTCTCGGGGCAAGCAAGGCGGGCGCACGATCGAAATCCAACGGCTGATCGGCCGCTCGATTCGTTCGGTCACGGACTTCGAGGCACTGGGCGAGCGCACGCTCTGGATCGACTGCGACGTGCTGCAGGCCGACGGCGGGACGCGTTGCGCCGCGATCACCGGCGCGTATGTGGCGTCGCGCCGTGCACTCGACAAGTTCGGCCTCTCGACAGCGCTGGCCGGGTCCGTCGCAGCGGTGTCGGTCGGGATCGTCGACGGCGAGGCGCTGCTCGACCTCGACTATTCCGAGGACTCACAGGCCGAGGTGGACATGAACGTCGTCATGACGGGCGGCGGTGCGCTCGTCGAAGTGCAGGCGACGGCAGAGAAGACGCCGTTCACGCGTGCGCGCCTCGACGACTTGCTCGAGTTGGCAGCGGTCGGGATCGAAGAACTGGCTCTTGTACAGGAAGAAGCCGTTGCTGCTGCTCGCGTCTAGCCAGCTCCCGACCCTCAACTGGGACGAGTCGCTCCTTCGGCTGGCGCTCGCCGCTCTGCTCGGCGGGCTGATCGGCGTCGAACGTGAGCTGCGCGAGCGCGAGGCCGGCCTGCGCACGCACCTCCTCGTTTCGCTGGGCTCGGCGCTCTTCACGATCGTCGGCGCGTACGGCTTCCACGCCTTCCTCGACTCGGGGGCGAGCGTCGTGCGCGCCGACCCGACGCGGATCGCCGCGCAGATCGTCACCGGCATCGGCTTCCTCGGCGCGGGCGCGATCATCCGGCAAGGGCTGTCGGTGCGAGGCCTCACCACTGCAGCGACGCTCTGGGTCGTCGCAGCTGTCGGTCTCGCTGCGGGCGCCGGCTACTACAGCGTCGCGGTGATCACGACGGGGCTCGTTCTGCTCGCCCTCTGGCCACTGCGAATCATCGCGTACCGCATCCTCACTCGCTTCCGTCCGGAAGACGGGCGGCTGCTCGTCGCGCTGCCGGCCGGCCAGGCGCCGGGTGAAGTGATCGACGAGGTCGAACGCGCGGGAGCGCGCATCTCGTCGCTCGAGGTGAGCCAGGAAGGCGACCGCCGGCGGCTCGAGTTCGACGTCGTACTGCCGCGTGACACTCCCGCGGCGCAGGTCGTTGCGCGCATCGCCGATCTGGAGCATGTCGTCGAGGTGCGGTGGACAGACTGAAGGCGAGGCTCGCCTCGCGCAACGCGGACAAGGCGCGTGAGCTCGAGCACTTGCTGCCCGCCTGGACGATCGAGCCGCTGGAGGCCGACGACTATCCGGCCGAAGACGGCGCAACGTACTACGAGAACGCGCGCGACAAGGCGCTGTTCGGCCGGACGCGGGCCGAGCCCGACGAATGGGCGCTCGGCGAGGACTCCGGGATCGAGGTGGCGGCGCTCGCAGGTGGGCCGGGAGTCCAGTCGGCGCGTTCCGGCGGGGATGAGCCGATTAGTTGGTTGCTCGACCAGCTGGACGGAGTCGAAGACCGTAGAGCGCGTTACGTGATCGAGCTCGTAATCGTGTCGCCGGCCGGCGCGGAGCTTCGCGGCACGGGCACGCTCGAGGGACGCATCGCCGCCGAGCCGCGCGGCACTGAAGGCTTCGGCTTCGATCCGATCTTCGTTCCCGAAGGAGAAGAGAGAACCGTTGCCGAGTTGGGCAACTCCTGGAAGCGGCAACACTCCCACCGCGCCAACGCGGCGCGCTCGCTGCTCGTCGCCCTAAGCGAGGCCGGCTAGGTCCTCGTCGGCCCGCTGCTGGGCGCGGCGTGCAATCCACCAGTTCAACTCGGCGCCGAACACGATCACGTTCGCCATCACGTACAGCCACACCAGCAGGATCGCGGGCGCGCCGAATGCGCGCAGCGCTGGGTTCAGGTCCGCGTACCGCTGATAGAGGGGAAGCACCTGGAAGGTTGCCTCGAGGAGGATCGCGGCGAAGATCGCACCCGGGAGGACTTCCCGCAGCGTCAGCTCGTCCTCGTTGGTCAGCACGTAGTAACAGGTGACGAGGAAAAGGAACACGCCGAGGAGCGAGACACCGATCGAGAGCGCGTACGCCGTCGCCGCGTTCGAGACGAAGCCGGGTGCGTACTCCTGCAAGGCCGACACGCCGAGCGAGCCGGTAAGGAGTGCGACGAACAGCGTCACCAGTGAGCTGACCATCAGCAGCACGGCGAGCCCTTTACCGCGCAGGAACGACCGGTTCTGGCGCCCGTACACGATGTTGAATGCCGACTCAAGCACGCTGAAGAGCGAGAGGGAGGTCCACAGCAGCGCGAGGCCGCCGACGATGCCGAGGGCAGCCGCGTTGTCCTGGACGGCGTGCACGAGGTTGACTATCTGGTCGATGGGCGTCCCCGGGAGCGTCTTCTTGATCTCCCTGACGAGGAACGAAGACTCGTCCGCGCGTCCGGTCAGGCCGAGGAGGGCGAGGGAGAGAAAGGTCAGCGGGACGAACGAGAGAAGCGCGAAGTAGGCGATCATCGCGGCGAGGTGAGGGCCGCGGTCGGCGAAGAATTTCTGCACCAAGTCGCGTCTCCGAATCCTCATGCGGCTGGAGTATCTCGTCAACGGCCGCGGTGGCCTAGCCGCCACGGCCTCCTCTGGTCGGCGTCGCGAGCGACGCCTTATGCTTCCATCCACTATGGACGCCCAGCAGGCACTCGCCGACCTGACCGAGATCTCTTCGCAGATCCAGGCCGCGGTCGTGTTCGATGACCAAGGCAAGGTCGCCGCGTCCACGTTCGGGGATTCCCGGCGGGCGGACGAGCTGGCGGGGGCGGCCGGTGGGCTGCTTGCCGCCGCCGAGGAAATCAAGACCGGTGAGAGCGCGTTGACGCAGCTCGAGGTGGCGACCGGCGACGGAAGCGTCTTCGTGGTGCGGGCCGGAAAGACGGTCATCGCGGCCACCACGGGCAGCAACCCGACCGCCGGGCTTGTCTTCTACGACCTCAAATCGGCTCTGCGCTCCGTGAAGCCGGCCCCGAAGCCCGCCGCAGCGAAGAAACCCGCGGCCGTGCGCAAGAAGACGGCGACGGCGGCAAAGAAGAAGACGGCGGGGCGGAAGCCGGCGACAAGGAAGAAGCCGGATGCGTCGTAGCATCGCCGCACTCCTGGGCATCATCGGGGGGATGCTTGCCGGCGCCGCGTTCATCCGCCGCCAGGTCGCGCATCGCGAGCGGGCCGACCTTTACTTCGAGGACGGCTCGATGCTCTCGTTGACGAACGGGTCTCCCGGAGCCGAACGGCTCCTGCCCCTCGCGCGCGACGTCATCCGCAAGACCCGCAGTACTTGACGGACGACGAGCTCAAGCTCGCGCTCCGCGAGCACGCCTATCTCGAGGGTGACTTCCTGCTCCGCTCGGGAAAGCGCTCGCGCTACTACCTGGACAAATACCGCTTCGAGACACGGCCCGAGATCCTGGCGCCGCTCGGCGACCGGATCGCGCGGGCGGTGCACGACTTCGAACCGGAGGCGACGCGGCTGGCGGGGCCCGAGCTCGGCGCGGTCGCGCTGGCGACTGCAGGCTCCCTTTCCTCCGGACTTCCGTTTCTGATCGTTCGCAAGGCGGCGAAGGACTACGGCACCTCGAACAGGGTCGAGGGCGTGTACGTCGAGGGCGAGACGGTGTGCCTCGTGGAGGATGTCGTCACCTCCGGCGGGGCCTTGCTCGAGGCGGTCGAGGCGCTCCGCAGCGCCGGTTTGACGGTGCGGACGGCGGTCTGCGTGGTGGATCGCGAGGAAGGCGGAGCCGATGCGCTTGCTCGCCAAGCCGTGCGGCTGCGGCCCATTTTCCGTGCCAGCGAGATCCTCGAAGCCGTCTGACGCCGCTCTTTGCCCCAAAGATCGGACAAATTGTCGTCCGGTTCGGCACAAAAAGACCCGCAAAACCGCATGGTTGAGCCAGTCCGGCGCGACTGTTAGGGTCTTTTGCCGTGGGCCGAACTGTCGACAGGAGGAGTGGGACTTGACGAAACAGGAGTTCGTTAACGAGATCGCGAGGCGGGCCGACCTCTCGAGTCGTGATGCGGCGAAGGCCGTAGATGCCTTCCTCGAAGCGATCACAGACACGCTGCAAGGCGGCGGAGAAGTGGCCTTCACGGGCTTCGGAAAATTCGTGACCCAGCGGCGCGCCGAGCGCCAGGGTGTGAATCCCCGCAATCCGACGCAAAAGGTGACAATCCCGGCAGCGACGGTGCCCAAGTTCACTGCGGGGAGTCAACTCAAGGCGGCCGTAAAGAGCGGCGGGGCCGGCGCCTAGTCAAGAGCCTCTCCTCTCGAGAAACCGCGAAGGCCGCTCGCAGCGGCCTTCGCTGTTCCTAGGGACGGTAACGCCCACCCGAGATCAAGATCAGGAGGAGGGGCGGGCAGAGCCCGCCCCTCCTCCTGGTCGGCGCCGACAAGCGGCGCCTTCGCCGTCTTTGGGGCGAAGTACTCTCACGGTGTGGCCGCCGTCGCGACGACGAACTTCGCCGACCGCCTGGCCGAGGCGGTCGAGCGGAAGCGCTCGCAGCTCGTCGTCGGCCTCGACCCGCGGCCTGACCTCCTGCCCGTCGAGCTCAAGGGCGACGCCCATCTCGGCCGCGCCCAGGCGGCGGACGCCTGCGCCCGTTTCTGCCGGGGCCTCGTTGACGCCGTTGCGCCGTACGTGGTCGCCGTCAAGCCTCAGGTCGCTTTTTTCGAAGCGCTCGGCGCCGACGGCGTGCGCGCTCTCGAGGACGTTTGCGCCTACTCGCGCGCCGCAGGGCTGCAGGTGATTGCAGATGCGAAGCGCGGCGACATCGGCTCGACCGCCCGTGCGTACGCAGCGGTGTATCTCGAGTCCCCGAACGGCAAGCCGCCGCTCGCCGATGCGGTGACGGTGAACCCGTATCTCGGCCGTGACTCGCTCGATCCGTTCCTCGCGGCGTGCCGCCGGGACGGGGGAGGCATCTTCTGCGTCGTCAAGACGTCGAACGCCGGCGGGGCGGAGGTGCAGGACCTCGTCCTCTCCGACGGGAGGCGCGTCTGGCACCAGGTCGCCGAGCTAGTCGCCGAATGGGGTGCGGACCTCGTTGGCGAGCATGGACTCTCGTCGGTCGGTGCCGTCATCGGCGCGACGCACCCGCGTGCCGTGGGCGAGGCACGGAGACTGCTCCCGCGCGCGATCCTGTTGCTCCCCGGTGTCGGCGCTCAGGGCGCGACGCCTGCCGACGTCGCGCGCGCGTTCACGAGCGGCCCGGCGAGCGCACTCGTGAACGTCTCGCGCGACGTCATCTACGCCTTTCGCGTCACCGGCATGGACTGGCGCAGCGCGGCCGCCGCGGAGGCATCGAAGTACGCACGCGAAGTGTGGGCAGTCTCCGGCTGGTAAGGAGCAACCAATGGATCCGCGTAGGCGCCAGGAACTGACGCGGTACGGCGCCCCGGCTGCGTTCCTCGCGGCCGTGACGATCGCGGTGATTCTGATCAAGGCGGGTCTGAACGGCGGCTCGGGATCGACGACGACAGTCGAGTCGCTTCCGACGATGTCCACTGCCACAAAGCCGACGACGACGACCACGAAGCTCGTCCTCACGGGCCCGCAAGCCGCCACCACGACTACGACGACGGAAACGACCACGCCTGGAGCGGAGTACTACGTGGTGCAGAGCGGCGACACACTCGGCTCCATCGCCCAGAAGTACAAGACCACGGTGGACGAGCTGATGACCCTGAATCCCGGCACGGATCCGACAGCCCTCCACATCGGCCAGCGCATACGAGTGAAGTAACCCGCCCTGCGTAGGCGCCCCTACCGGCGATGCACGCCGGCCTCTGGCCCGCGACCTAGAGACTCGGCAGCATCACCGGCAGGGGCGCTAGCCTTCCCGCTCGTGATCCTCCGGATCTGGGTCGCCGCTCTCTTTGCGGCGCTCGCCTTCGTCACCGCGGCACAAGCGGCAGCAACGCGACCGCCGCAGGTTGTGGCGCGTGCGTTCATCGTCGAGAACCCTGCGACCGGCGAAGTGCTCGCACAGCACGGAGCTTGGGCGCGCGTGCCGATCGCGAGCATCACGAAGCTGATGACGGTGATCGTCGCCCTGGATCATGTGAAGTGGAGCGACGTCGTGCGTGTGCGTGCGACCGCGGCTGCGGTCGGCGAGTCGACCGTGCACCTGCGGGCCGGCGAGCGTCTCACCGTCGGCGAGCTCGTCAAGGCGGCGCTGATTCAAAGCGCAAACGATGCGGCCGTCGCACTTGCCGATTACGTCGGCCACGGAGACCTCAGGGCATTCGTCTCGATGATGAACGCAAAAGCACAGGAGCTCGGGCTCGAGCGAACGCACTTTCTCCGGCCGGATGGGCTGGACGTGCGCGGCCACTACTCCACGGCCAAGGACGTGACGACACTTGCGGAGTTTGCGATGCGCAATCCGCGGATCCGAGCCACAGTGCGCATCAGAAGCGACACGATCCCCGGAGGGCGCCACCTGCACACGTGGAACGACCTACTCGGTGTCTTCAAGGGGCTCTACGGCGTCAAGACGGGACACACGGGCACGGCCGGCTGGTGCGAGGTCGCCGCGGTGCGCCGTAACGGTGTCACGCTCTACACGACTCTCCTCGGTAGTCCCACGCGTTCCCAGAGGAATACCGACCTTGCCTCGCTGCTGCGCTGGGCTATCTCGCGTTACCGCTCCGTCTGGCTCGTGCCGCGTGGGCGCGTCTACCTCCAGGCGAGCGTCGGTTATGGCAAGGACTCCGTCCCGATCGTCGCCGCACGGCAGGTTGCGCGAGCCGTGCGCATCGACAAGCCGCTCGTCGAGCGCATCGTCGCTCCCACGGCGCTCGCGCTGCCGGTTGAACGAGGGCAGCGCGTTGGCGAAGTCCGCGTCTACTCGGGACGCCGGCTCGTGGCACGACAGCCCCTGATCGCCGAGCGCTCCGTGGCCAAGCCGGGCTTCGGCGGACGCGTCGGCTTCTATGCGGGCCGAACGCTCACTCACGTCAAGGACTGGTTCTCGTGATCGTCACGGTGACCCTGAACGCTGCGATCGACCGGACGCTGACCGTCCCGAACTTCCAGCTTGGTCACCGCCACCGCGCGAGCCAGGGTCTCACGCTCGCCGGCGGCAAAGGCATCAACGTCGCGCGTGCGCTCAAGCGGCTGGACGTCCCGGTCGTCGCGACGGGCCTTGCGGGCGGGCGCACGGGGACGCGCATCGTCGAGGAGTTGACTTCCGAAGCCATCCTCAACGACTTCGTCCGGATTGCGGATGAGTCGCGCACTTCGACCGCGGTCGTCGATCCAACGGCGGCCACGTACACCGAGATCAACGAGTGGGGGCCGCACGTGGAGCCGGAGGAGCTCACGATGCTGCTCGACAAGATCAGCTACCTCGCGCGCGGTGCCGACATGGTCGTGTTCGCGGGGACGCTCCCTCGCGGCGTCGACGACGCTTTCTACGCAGAGGCGATCCGCGATCTCAACCGGCGCAACGTGCCGGCGGTCTTGGACTCTGAAGGACCCCCGTTACGGCTGGGCGCCGAGGCCGAGGTCTTCCTCGTCACGCCGAACCAGCGCGAGGCCGAGGGTCTCGTCGGCCAGGAGCTCGGGGACGACGAGGACTACACAATGGCGCTCGACCGGATCGCGGACATGGGCGCGCGCAACGTGCTCATCACCGCGGAGACCCGGAGCTTCGGGCTCTTCCGCGTCGAGCGGAAGCGAACGCTGTTTCGCGCCGACGCGCCGCTGGTGGAGCCCGTCTCCGCGGTCGGCTCGGGGGACGTCCTGCTCGCGGCCTTCCTTGCTGCGCGGGCTGCGGAGAAGTCGCTCGAGGACTCGCTGAAGATCGCCGTGGCCGCTGGGGCTGCCTCGACGCTCGAGGTCGGAGCCGGGCGCTTCGAGCCCCGGGAGGCCTCGCGCCTGCAGAGCTCGGTCCAGGTGCGGGTGCTCGAGCCGGTCGCGGGCTGACGTCGTGGCGGGGTGCTAGCGTGACGCGATGGGAGTGGAGCTAGAGTCAGGCCAGGTCGAGCGGCTCCTCGAGCTCGACCGGAAATTCGGGAAAGAAGGGCTGACGTTCGACGACGTTCTGCTCGTCCCGGCGGAGTCGCGCGTTCTCCCAAATGAAGTCTCCACCGCGACGCAACTGACGCGCGGCATCACGATCGAGATCCCGATCGTCTCGGCAGCGATGGACACCGTCACGGAGGCGCGGCTCGCGATTGCGCTGGCGCGCGAGGGTGGGCTAGGCATCGTCCATCGCAACCTGTCGATCGACGCGCAGATGGCGGAAGTCGACAAGGTGAAGCGCTCCGAGTCAGGGATGATCGTCGAGCCGGTCACCCTGCCGCGCAACGCGCTCGTCTCCGACGCGCTCGACCTGATGGCGACGTACCACATCTCGGGCGTTCCGATCACGGACGAGGAGGAGACGCTCGTCGGGATCCTGACGAACCGCGATCTCCGTTTCGCGCCCGACGCCTCGCAGCCCGTGTCGGCATTGATGACGTCACGCGACCTGGTGACGGCGCCCGTCGGGACGACGCTCGCCGAAGCGGAGGCGATCCTGCACCGCCACAAGATCGAGAAGCTCCCGGTCGTCGACGCGGACGGACGGCTGAAGGGGCTGATCACGGTCAAGGACATCCAGAAGCGGATCGAGTTCCCGAAGGCGACCAAGGACGAACAGGGGCGACTGCGGGTCGGCGCTGCAGTCGGTGTCGGCACCGATGCCTGGGAGCGCGCGGGCGCGCTCGTCGACGCGGGTGTCGACGTGCTCGTGGTCGACACGGCCCACGGGCATTCGGCTTCCGTGCCGGAGATGGTGCGGCGAATCAAGTCGGAGCTCGACGTCGAGGTCATTGCAGGCAACGTGGCCACGGCTGAGGCGACGCAAGCTCTGATCGACGCAGGCGCGGATGCGGTGAAGCTGGGGGTCGGGCCGGGCAGTATTTGTACAACTCGGGTCGTCGCCGGAGTCGGGGTGCCACAGATCACCGCGATCTACGACGGCGCCTCCGTCGCCGTGCGTCACGGCGTGCCTTTGATCGCAGACGGCGGCATGACGTCGTCGGGCGACATCGCGAAGGCGATCGCGGCCGGTGCGGACTCGATCATGGCGGGGTCGCTCCTGGCCGGCACCGACGAGAGCCCCGGCGACGTTGTCCTGCACCAGGGCGAACGGTTCAAGGAGTACCGCGGCATGGGCTCGCTCGGCGCGATGCGCGCGCGGGGCTCGTCCCGCGACCGCTACTTCCAGGGCGACGTTGAGGACGTCGACAAGCTCGTCCCGGAAGGAATCGAAGGGCGCGTTCCCTACAAGGGGCCTGTCACGGCGATCCTGCATCAGCTGGTCGGCGGGCTGCGTCAGGCAATGGGTTATTGCGGGGCGGCGACGATCGAGGAGATGAAGGGCGCCCAGTTCGTGCGCATCACCGCTGCGGGCCTCCGCGAGAGCCACCCGCACGACGTGACGATCACGAAGGAGGCACCGAACTATCGGCGCTGAAGTTCTGCCGCTTCCGGAACGGCCCGCGGAGGAGCGGCCGGTGCTGGTGGTGGATCTCGGCGGGCAGTACGCGCAGCTGATCGCGCGGCGCGTGCGCGAGTGCCGGGTGTACTCCGAACTGGTGGGACACGGCGTGACGGCCGCGCAGGTGCGCGCGCGCAACCCGCACGCGCTGATTCTGAGCGGCGGGCCCGCTTCCGTTTACGCGGAGGGGGCGCCGCATGTCGATCCCGAAGTGTTCGCGCTCGGTATTCCGACGTTGGGAATCTGCTACGGAGCACAGCTCTTGGCGCTGGATCTCGGGGGCACGGTCGAGCGGACCGGTGCGTCCGAATTCGGCAAGACGGACCTGACTGCTATCGAGTCGGAATTGTTCGCGGGCCTGCCGGAGGAGGAGACGGTCTGGATGTCGCATCGAGACACGGTCACAGCGCCTCCTTCGGGGGCACGAGTCGTCGCAATATCGAAGTCGACGCCGGTCGCGGCGTTCGAAGATCCGGAGCGGCGTCTCTACGGAGTGCAGTTCCACCCCGAAGTCGTGCACACGCCGCACGGGACCGAGCTGCTGAAGAACTTCCTCTACAACGTCGCGGGCGCGCCGCCGGCGTGGACACCCGCCGCCGTGATCGAGGAGCAGGTTGAGCGGATCCGCGCGGCGGTTGGGCGCGAGCGCGTCCTGTGTGCGCTCTCGGGCGGCGTCGATTCGGCGGTCGCCGCGCTGCTCGTGCACAAGGCAATCGGCGATCAACTCACGTGCGTGTTCGTGGATCACGGCCTGCTGCGCGAGAACGAGGCAGAGCAGGTGGTGGAGACGTTCGGCGGGCATTTCCACGTTCCACTCGTGCACGTGCAGGCGCAGGAGCGGTTCCTGTCGCGACTCGAAGGCATCGACGATCCGGAGGAGAAACGCAAGATCGTCGGCGAAGAGTTCATCCGCGTCTTCGAAGAAGAAGCCGGAAGAATTTCGAAGGCCGCACGGGCAAAGCCCGCACGGCCTCTAGGCGGCGCCGCCGAGTCGGCGCCTTCGGACATTCGCTTCCTCGTCCAGGGGACGCTCTACTCCGACGTGATCGAATCTGGCGGCGGCGAGGACGGAGTCGCCGCGATGATCAAGTCGCACCACAACGTGGGCGGGCTGCCCGCCGACATGCGCATGGAGCTCGTGGAGCCGCTGCGGCTGCTGTTCAAGGACGAGGTGCGCCGCGTCGGCGAGGAGCTCGGCATGCCGGAGAGGATGGTCTGGCGCCAGCCGTTCCCCGGCCCCGGTCTTGCGATCCGCATCATCGGCGACGTCACGGAGGAGCGGCTCGCGATCCTGCGCTCGGCGGACGCCATCCTGCAGGAGGAGATCCGGCGCGCGGGGTTGTACCGCGAGCTGTGGCAATCGTTCGCCGTGCTGCCGGCGATCCGCTCGGTCGGCGTGCAGGGCGACGAGCGCACCTATGCGTATCCGATCATCATCCGTGCGGTCACGTCGGACGATGCGATGACCGCCGACTGGGCGCGTCTCCCGTACGACCTCTTGGAAACGATCTCGAGCCGAATCATCAACGAGATCCCCGGGGTGAACCGCGTCGCCCTCGACCTGAGCTCGAAGCCCCCTGCAACGATCGAGTGGGAGTAGCGGACCCATCTTCCGCTGACGACTCCGGACCGTACCGGTGCCAGGCACGGGGACGAAACTGTGACGTTTGCGTGCCGGCTACCGCACGGCGAAACCGGAGAGACCCTCAGGTTCTTCCTCTGTAACTTCGACTGACTCGACTTGAGCGCCGCGCGGGCCTTTGCGGCTGAAGGCGATGAGCCGTTCCACCGCATCCGCCTCGCCTTCGAACACCGCCTCGACTGCGCCGTCCGCACGGTTCGCAATCCAGCCCGAGACGCCGTGCTGTCGCGCCAGCCGCCGAGTCGAGTCGCGGAAGAACACGCCTTGAACCAACCCGCGCACGATCACACGCCGCCTGACCATAAGCGAGCGCCTCTAGGGCGTCCGGATCTTCGAGACCAGTTGCTGCTGGTGATAGCCGGGATTCTCGCCCGCAGCGTTGAACGTCTCGACCGACGCCGTGTAGGTAAAGCCGCCCCGCGAATCGATGCCGAAGTAGTCGCCGATGAAGCTCGCCGGACTGCAGATGCAGTCGTAGCGCGGCGATGACAGCTCTGGATCCCAGGTGTGCGCCGACAGGCGGGTGTTGCGGCCGAGCGGCCGGAGGTTCGCGCCGTAGAACTGAATCGCCGTGTTGATGCAGTAATTCTCGCGCCCAGACGGCGCGCGCGGGTCAAACAAGAGACCGGCGATCGTGCCTTCGGCCGTGTCGAGCTCGGGACACGCCAGCCGCCGGTCGTAAAACGCAACTGCAACGGTCCCGTTGGGCGCGACGGCGAGGTTTGGTTGCAACGCGTCGCCCGCGCCGGATGCGTCGTTCACCTGGATCGCCCTGGACCAGTGCTTGCCGCCGTCGAACGAACCACGGATGAACAGCTGCGTCCCGCTGAAACCGGCCTGCTCATATGCGGCGTACAACGGGTAGAAGCGGCCGACCTTCCGCGATCCGACGACAAATGCCTCCCCGAAGGCCGCCCGGAACGTCGTGTTCCGATACCCGTCGACGTTGTGGCGGACGATCAACCGCCGTCGCGCCCAGGATCTGCCGCCGTCGCGTGACGACGTGAGCGACATCGTGAACGGATCGATGTTGGTACGGAAGCTCGACGTCGCGAGCCAGACGGTTCCGTCCGGCGCGACGCGTGGCAGTGACCCGTTGTCGCCCACCCGCAGTGCCTGGGCCAGCACGAGCCGCGGGGGGGACCAGTTCGTGTGCGTGCCGTCCTTGTGCGCATCGGCGTATGAGCCGTAGATGCGCAGGTCGTTGTCCTGGTTCCCGACGGCCCAAGTGACATAGACGCGGCCGAAGTATTTGCTGCGGCGATTCGTATCGATCGCCAGCCATTGCTTGTCGAAGGTCTCGTTCCCGTTGAACGGCGTCCGCTCGATCAGGTCCGACTGCCCGTTGTGCGTCGTGTTCCAGGCTGTGGCCACGGCGGCGCCGTGAGGACGAACCGCGATCCCGAGGCCCGAGCGCGGCAACGAAGGATTGACTTCCGGAGATAGGAAGAAGTGCTGCCCGCTCGGAATGTACGAAAACGCGTACGGGAAAACGACTGCATAGAAATTTCCCCATGGGTCGAACGCTCCGACGGGATCTGAATTGTCCGTCCAGCCTTCGTACCCGGGAATGTGACCGAGTTGGGGCCAGGTCGCGCCCCCGTCGAACGACTCGAAGAAGCCGGTGAGGTGGTTGTAGCCCTCGCTGTTGACGATCCACTTGCTGATCCCGATCAGGTGTCGCGCGTTCGTCGGGTCGACGTGCAGATCCGATTCGGAGAAGTCCTTTGCGCGCAGCGGTGGGTTGGAGACGTCCTGGGTCGCATACGGGCCGATGTCCTCGCCCGACGTCGCAGCGCCGTTGCACAACGTGGAGCCACCGTCCGGATACCCCTGTGCGGGCGCGAGGCTGCCCGTGTAATACAGCTCCGGTGCGTAGCAGCTGACACTTTGGGTGGTCGCGGCCACGCTGGTGACGCCGCGTTGTGCGTAACTGGCCGCGAAGGTCGCGTTCGCCTGCACGCCCTGAGGCGGCGCCGCGGCCGCAGCGGGAACGCAGACCCCCGCGCAGGCCGCAACCAGCGCGGCGGTGCGTCCTCTCACCCGCATGAGCATAGTGACGACATGCAGACCGAAAGGTTCGTGTCGCGCCTCGCGTCTGCTCGTATAGGCGCCACCTTCAACTTCTACCGGGATGGAGCCGGCGCGCGGCTCCGCCGTCAGCGCCTGCGCGTCTATCTCGAGAGCCGCGCCGACGCACCGCTG
>WNGG01020154.1_pt1 | contig 13573 bp, 10 predicted proteins | sample 5400661 | NCBI WGS metagenome assembly WNGG01 (sample SAMN13153372, study PRJNA577476) | soil metagenome | isolation source: 100 cm soil or saprolite under Garry oak tree replicate 1 | place: USA:California | collected 2016-06-15
CCGCACATCCTGCCCGTCCACGTTTTCCGCAGGCACACCGAACGCTTTCCCGCGCGCGAGGATGTCGCCGGCAGTCGTCTCCGAATAATGCGTGTATTCGTTGTAAAGATTATTTTCACAAACGTAGACCACCGGCAGTTTCCACAGCGCCGCCAGGTTCATTACCTCGTAAAGAACGCCCTGCCCGAGCGCTCCTTCCCCAAAAAAGCACACCGTCACATCGTCTTTACCCAGCCGCTTCGAGGCCAGTGCGGCTCCTGTCGCGATGCCCGCGCTGCCCCCGACGATGGCATTCGCTCCCAGATTGCCGGTAGCCGGATCGGCAATGTGCATGGATCCGCCCTTGCCTCGGCAATAACCCGCTTCTTTTCCCAGCAGCTCGGCGAACATGCGGTCCGGTGAAGCGCCCTTGGCCAGGCAATGTCCGTGCCCGCGGTGTGTGCTGGTGATGTAATCCGTCTGCCGCAGCGCCTCGCAAATTCCCACCGCAACCGCTTCTTCTCCGACATAAAGGTGCGCCAGGCCGGGCATCAGGGCGCGCGTATAGAGTTCGTTCACCTGCTCTTCAAACTCCCGGATCATCACCATCCGCCGGTATATCCGCACCCATTGTTCGGCCCTGACCCCGTCGATCACTCTGGTCTGGTCCGTGGCGGTCGTCATGGGCGAACTCCGGACATCTGCGCCAAAACGTCGAACACGACGGCAAAATCTTTCTCCACCAGTCCCATTCCGCGTGCCGCCGTCAAGAACTCATTCGTCACCGCGGTCGTCGGCATGGGCACGTCCAATTGCCGCCCCAACTCCAGTGCCAGCAGCATGTCTTTCTGCATCATGTTGACGTTAAACCACGCTTCTTCCGGCATTTTCAAAATGAACGGGCCGCGATACTGCACCATGGGCGACGCGATCACGCTGTGGGTCAGAACGTCCACCGCGGTTTCTCGCGCGATACCGCTCTTTTCTGCCAATAACACTCCCTCGCAAAACGCCAGCATCTGTACCGCGAGGCTCAAGTTCACACCGATCTTCATCACCAGCGCCATCCCGTTGTCTCCTACGTGCGTGACCTTGGGCCCGATGTCTTGCAGCAGCGGCCTCACCTTCTCGAACGTCTCCTTGCGCCCGCCCACCATCACCGATAGTTTTCCTTCTTGCAGCGTGATCACGCTGCCGGATACCGGCGAATCCACCAGGTCGCCGCCTTTTTCTCTTACTTTGGCCGCCAGCTCGCGGCTGAACGCAGGACTTACCGTGCTCATGTCCACCAAAATCTTGCCCGGCGTGACTCCCGCCAGCATTCCATCGGGGCCGTTCATCACCGCCCCCAATGCCGCGGTGTTCGTAACCATGGAAAATGTGAAGTCCGCCGCCCGCACGACTGCCCGAGGCGTATCCGCCCACTTCATTCCCTTCTTGATCAGCCACTCTGCTTTCGAACGCGTACGGTTGTATCCCGTAACGCCGTGGCCTTTGCCGAGCAGCCGGTTCACCATCTCGCTGCCCATCACTCCTAGTCCCACAAATCCGAGATTGGCCATCAATCTTTCTCTCCCAACCTGAGGGTCGGCTTTGCCTCCGTGTCAGTTTGGACTGCTTGGCATCTTCCGGGAATCCTCTCGCACTTGCCGCATGTGGGCCTTCATCGCTTCCCGTGCTCCCGCGGGATCGCGGTGTTCCACCGCTTCCAGAATCCTTTTGTGATGGTATTGTCCTCGCTCCGGTCCGCCTTCCACATGAAAAATTCCCATTCGCTGTTCCCGCAAAAGCCCGACAATCGAATCGATCAGCGAGAGGATAATGGGATTTGCCGCTGCCTCGGCCAAGGCCAGGTGAAAATCCAGATCCGCTTCTATGAAGCCGTCCGGATCCCCTTTCGCTCCGTCCATCACTGCTACGGACTCGCGCATCGCGGCTAGATCTTCCATGTCGGCCCGCGTCGCCGCCAGGGCCGCGATTTCCGGCTCCATCATTTCACGGAACTCCGCCAAGTACGTCGAACCTTCTCCCTGCCCGGTCTTCATCATGCGGTCGAGCGAAAGTCGCATAGTGTTCGGGCTTACATCCATAATAAAGGTTCCGCGTCCCGGATATGCTTCCACCAAGCCTTTCTCTCGCAGCGCTTTGACCGCTTCGCGCACCGCCGTCCGGCTCACTCCAAATTGTTCGGCCATTTCGCGTTCGGCAGGTAGCTTGTCACCCGTCTTCAGCACGCCTTTGTGGACGGATTCCTCCACCTGCTGCACGATTTGCTCGTACAGCCGTGACGTCCGCACGATTTTGTACATGACATCCTCCGGCCTGGAAAGAACGTACCGCTACGGTGGTATTACCGCCCTACCAAAAAGCCTTGTTCATCTCATGGCATTTCGCGCCGAGCCCGTCGTTTAGTGGTCGAATTGTCGGACCAATATACCACCGCCCTCTTCTTCCGACAACCTTGTTACTTTAGCTCTTCGATCCACACTGTCTTGATGTTCGTAAACTCTCTGATCCCCTGGACCCCCAGTTCTCTTCCATGTCCTGACCACTTCACCCCTCCGAAAGGTATCCGGGGATCGGAAGCTACCATCCGGTTGATAAACACCATCCCGGACTCTAAATCGTTGATGAACCGCTCGCGTTCATTTTTGTCGTTTGTCCAGGCGCTGGCTCCCAATCCAAACCTGCTGTCGTTCGCAATTCGAATCGCATCCTCAACATCCTTGGCCCGGAACACACTCGCCACCGGCCCGAACAGTTCCTCCTTGTGTGCCGGCGAACCCTTCGGAATGTGGGTTAGCACCGTCGGCGCATAAAAATTCCCCGGGCGATCCAGCGGTTTGCCTCCCGTCAGTACTTTGGCGCCTGCTTCGACGGTTTTCCTCACATCGCGATCCAGATCCGCTAATCCCTCTGCGGTCGAGAGCGGCCCCAGTTCGGTCTCCTCATCGAAGGGATCTCCCACTCGCAACGCCGCCATCTTCTCCGCGAACATGCTTTCGAATTTGTCCGCTATCGCCTCAGCCACGATGAAGCGCTTGGCCGCAATGCAGGATTGCCCGTTGTTGAAAACTCGTGCTTTTACCGCCGTAGCGACAGCCGCCTCCAGATTGGCGCTCGGCATCACAATGAAAGGATCGCTTCCCCCCAATTCCAGCACGACTTTCTTGATTCTCTTTGCCGCTCCAATCCCCACTTCAACGCCCGCTCCTTCACTTCCTGTCAGCGTTGCTGCCATGATGCGCGGATCTCCCAAGACTCGGTCCACTTTTTGTGACCCGATCAGCAGCGTCTGGAACACCCCTTCGGAGAATCCCGCTTTTCGAAAGAGCTCTTCAATGAGCAAGGCCGATTGCGGAACAATCGAGGCGTGCTTCAGCAGCCCCACGTTCCCCGCCATCAACGCCGGGGCCGCAAAACGCAACCGGCCCCAGCGGCTGGTATCGGATGTAACTCCGGCTGGCCGTCGTTTCTATGATTTCGTCCGCCAGGAACCGTTCCGCATTTTCCGCATAATACCGGCAGACCCACGCGCACTTCGCGGCTTCGTCAACGGCGGATCGAAATGTCTTGCCCATCTCTGTCGTCATCACGCGCCCATAATTTTCTTTTTCGCTCTCCAGCATCGCGGCAGCCTTCAGCATCATCCGCGCGCGTTCCGCAAACGGTACTTTGCGATAGCTCGAAAATGTGTCGGCTGCCTTTTGAAGTTTCACTTCAAGCTGAGCATCGGACAGCGCTTCGAATGTCTTCAGAACCTGTCCGGTCGCCGGATTGACAGTTGCGATGGCCATTTCTCTTCTCCCTCCGAAATCCTTATATGCTTTTAATCGAAGCCTCTCCATGCTGCAAGGCAGAGCCGTCCCGGGTCGCAGTTCTTCAAAATGGAGATAAGCCCTCGACCTTGGTGGATTCTCCGGGGTTTGGTCCAGCCACTATACCCCAGGCCTCGCCCCTCGAACAGTCTAAGCCTTTCTATTTCTGCTCTTGGGTAGAATGCTCTTGACACCTTTTGCTCGCCAGTGGTACAGCGGTCCTACCTTTTCGAAGGCCCGGCTTAGTCTACAGCTTTCAGCGAGCCTGCACTAAGGAGCCCCCGGCCCATGCAAAACCAGAACGGCCACGGTCATCGGCATCCCAGGAACCTAAAACCGCGGAACCTCCGCCGCCGGGAGGGCGCCCTTCTCTCCAGTCGTCGTGAGTTCCTTCAAACCGCGGCGGGAGCGGGCTTGACCTTGGCCACCTCGCCGCTCACTGCTTGGGCCGACCATCACGGCCACCCTACTCCCAACAGCATCTCGTACCTCGATCGCAGGATGTACATCAGCAATATGGAGCTTCTCGCCCATTTTGCTCCTGGGCAACGTCGCGGCGGCAAAATGCAGATGATGTCCAGCGGTAACCGCCGGTACATGTTCCAGCAGGGCGACGTCATCGACATCAGCGACGTTCGCAAGCCCGTGATGCTCAACAAGGGCGCATTCGAAGGTGCTCAGGTCCAGGTCGCTTACAACAAGAAGCTGAAGAAATGGATCCTCATGACTGGAGCGCAGACTCCGATTACCGATTCCACTCCCGAAGCTCCCATGGGCAAATACGACGACCCTCATCTCGATGACAAACGCAAAAACTATAAGGGCCTGCGTGGCGTCCGCTTTTACGATGTGACCGATCCGTCGAAAATTGTCAAGCTCTCTGAATTCAGCACCGGCGCCACCGGCCAGGGCACGCATCGCAACTACTACGATGGCGGAAAATATGCTTATCTCGACACCGCGCCGGATGATTCTTTCATCCATCAGCCATCTTATTTCCGCCAACTCGTGAACGGCAACATGATCGTGGATGTCTCTGATCCCACCAGCGCCAAAGAAGTCTCCATGTGGTGGGTCCCCGGCTCACGCAGGGGCGAGGAAGCTGAATACAACAAATGGATTTGGGCGAAACTCGTGCCTCCGAAAGTTGTCGCGGATCAAACTCCATTCGCGGGATTACACGGCCCGGTCTATGTTCCGAAAAAGTTGGAAGATGGCGGCAACCGTGGCTACGGCGCCTTTGGCTGCAATGGTTTCATCATCCTCGATCTTTCCGATCCTGCCCATCAGAAGGAAATCGGCCGGTTCGAACCGCCTCCGCAATATTCTGGAATGGGCATCGGCTTCCACACGATTTATTGTGGAATTTTGGAGCGCGGTTTCGTCATTTCCAACGGCGAAACTACGAACTCCGACTGCAACCAAATCTACTTGCCGAATTGGGTCATCGATATTCGCGACGAAGAACGTCCCGTTCCCGTCGGGCAGCTTCCCCGTCCCGTTCCGCCGCCGGAAGCACCCTACAAGGATTTTTGCTTCAAGCGCGGTCGCTTCGGCGCGCACAATCCGCCACATCTCAAAGCGCCGGGAAAACCGCGCCAGGAATTTATCGCCTATTCGTATTTCATCGCTGGGCTTCGCTGCTACGACATCGGCGATCTCACCAAGCCGGAGGAAGTCGCTTATTTCATTCCGCCGCAGGGCGGCGACCTGAACAAATTCGGCAGCTACGATCGCACCGTCGACAATGTTTTTATCGAATGGGACCGCAACGTGATTTGGTGTGCGTCCGACACCGGGCTCTACGCGCTGAGTTGTCCCCATCTCGGCAAACCCATTCTCGATCCGCTGCCGGTCACCGAATGGTCGCTCGACAAGCTCAACGAAGGCGCCCCCTGATTGATTTTCCGTTGCTTCACTTTTGGTTTTCTGCCACTAGGGAGATCCAATGAAAATTCTTCGCTGTATTTTCTTGCTGGCGCCGTTCGCCGCCTTTCTTTTTTCCGCGTCCGTACGGGCGCAGGAACCGCCGAAGACGAAAATAAAATTGCTCACGCTCCTGGGGCGCCCGCTGCAATTGACCGCCGCGGAAAAGCTGGGCCTCTTCTCCAAATTCGGCGTAGAAGTGGAAACCGAAAATTCGCCGAAATCGGAGGAGTTGCGCGCAAAACTTGCCACCGGTAACGGCGATCTTGCTTATCTCGCCGTGGACAACGCCGTGGCCATGGTGCAGGCCGGCAAAGACTACGAAATCAAAGCTTTCGGCGCCACACCACAGCGATTGGTGGCCATGCGCGAGCACAAAGAGTTTGCCGGCTCGATGCTCGGCCCGCCAACATCGATCGTAGCCAAGCGCGAAGGCTTCGTGAGTCTCGGCTCCGTGCAAGAAGCAATCGGACCGTACCAGGCCGCGGGATTTTTCACGGAGCGCCAATGGGCCAAGGAACACCGCGACGCGCTGCTTCCTTTTCTTGCGGCAATCATCGAAGCGCAGCGCTGGCTCACCGCGCCCTCCAACAAAAACGAAGTGATTGCGCTGCTGACGAAGGAATCGCATCTCGCGCCGGAAATTGCAGCAGAAACGTATGAAAGCACCATGACGAAGCCGGGAGGATTCGCGAAGGACGCGGCATTCGACGTGCAGGGTTTTCAAAACGTGCTGAAGCTGCGCGCGGAAGTGGAAGGCTCGTGGGGCGGGCATCCGCCAGCGCCAGAAAAATATTATGACTCTTCGTATTACGAGGCGGCCCTTGCGAAATTGAAGAGCAGGCCATGAGGAGATCGAAGATGCGGCGCATTTTGCAATCTTTATTTGCATCCATGACTGGTCTCGTTTTCGCGGGAGCTGCCTTGGCCCAAGAGCGCACGCTCGACGAAATCAAAACCGAAGCCATCAAGCGCGCGGAAAACGGAATGTATCCGCTGATCGGGCTCGATCCCGGCGACGTGAAAGAAGCGTTTGCTTCGATCAAAACCTCCGATTACGACGAATGGGCCGCGGCGTTTATGAAAGTCGCGGACCGTTATATGGCAGAAGCGAAGGCGCTCGAAAAAACGGATCCCGCCAAAGCCAACGCGGATTACATTCGCGCGTGGCGCACGTATTCGTTTGGGCGCTGGCCGGTGCCGGCATCTTCGGGCAAACAGCGCGCGTATGCGAAAGCGCTCGAAGCGTTTCTCGCACACGCCAAATTCATGGACCCGCCGCTGGAAGTCGTGCGCATTCCGTTTGAAGGCTCCGAAATCGTCGGATATCTGCGGCTGCCGAAAAACGTAAAAGGTCCTGTGCCAGTGGTCATCGCCATCAGTGGACTGGACAGCCGCAAGGAAGATCTCTCCGAAAATTTTGGTGCGGTGATTCCCCATGGCATCGGATTCATCGGCATTGATTCGCCGGGAACGGGCCAGGCGCCGATCAAAGCCAGCGAGAATGCGGAGCGCATGTTCTCTCGCGTGATCGACCTTCTGCAAACGAGGCCGGAAGTGGACAAGACTCGCATCGGAGTGGATGGGCAGAGCTTCGGCGCGTACTGGGCGACCAAGCTGGCGATTCTGGAACACGCGCGATTGAAAGCGGTAGTGGCGCAATCGCCGCCGGCAGATGCCACCTTCCAAAAAGATTTCCTGCTGAACAAGACGCTCGGCAATCGCGAATACCTCTTCGGGCTCGGTCCCGCACTGATGTCGATTTTCGAGGGCGCGAAGACGGTGGATGACCTGGCGACGGTCTTTCCGAAGATGTCGCTGGTGTCGCAAGGGCTGCTGGGCAAGCCGACGGCGCCGATGCTGATTATCGCCGGAGCACTGGATACGCAAGTACCGATCTCGGACGCGTACTTGATTCTCAGCAGCGGAGACGTCCCGAAGGAGGCGTGGATCAATCCGCAGGGCGGGCATTTGGGGCGGCAGGTGAAAGTGTGGCCTGATCCAGTGATTTTCCGGGAAGTGATTATTCCGTGGCTGGTGAGGAAGCTTGGAGCGGAACGTTGACTCGTCGAAACGTCTGAACGTTGGAAGGTTGGGGAGGGGAATGGGGGGTACGTACACTCCCGGGCATTTTGTATGAATATCAAAACAAAGGAGTTGCAAGATATGCAATTCGTAAATGCATGAAAACAAAGGGGCGGCGAAAGGCTGGGGAGCGGGGATGGGCGACTGGCGGAAGAGGAAAGAGCAGGAAAATGCGGGTGACACCCGGCACTTTTTGTAAGAGCGGATTCTAAACGATTTAGGGGCGTCACAGTCTGTAAGAGCAGATTCTAAAGGACTTAAAGGGGCTGTATTTTCAGCCACTTGCGAGGAGTTTGTAAGAGCGGAAACTAAAGGAGTTACGGTGGCGGGAATTTGGTCACCCCGACGGGGTCGGGGCAGGCGGTGACAATCCAAGAGGAGGTAGGGAGGCAAAGAGGTAGGGATACAAGGAAAAGGATCGAAAGGCGGCGGGCGGCGGGAATTTGGCTTGGCAAACACAAAAAAGACTAGCATAGAGGTATCCCTGCTGTCAAGTCATTTCTTGGGTATCATTCGAACGGGGCTGTAACACGTTGAAATGTTTGCAGGTTAGAAGGTGTGAAGGTTTAATGGACAGGAGTTCAAGGAATGAGGATGCGGAACTGAAAGGGGGAAAGTCTCGATAACCGAGGGTCGAACAAGAAGATCGGGGAAAGTCAAAGACCCCACACTCCCCGACCCGGTCCCAGGAGGAATCGGGATCTGCGATGGGGGTAAACGCCAACCGCACCCGGGACAACCGGCAATGCGCGCAGGTTCATCGAAGGGTCATTTACGCTCAAGGTCGATGAAGACCGACATCGGTACCTTCTTCCTGAACTCCCGCCTTTTCATCTCTGCCTGAATGATCTCGCCAAGACCAGCTATGGCAAATCCCGCCGCGAAAGCCGGGGAGAATACTCCAGCGGCCACAGCGCCTGCGAGAGTGGGCATAGCCCACTTCACCAACTCGCGGTCGATCGCGTCCCATTCGGACTCCGCGGCTCTGAAGGCTCCCGTCAGTTCATCTCCGAAGTCCCGTGCCAGTGCCTCGGACTTCGAAGCATCGGGTTCCCCGCCTACGGCCTGCCATAACTTTCGCATGTACGAACGAAAGCCTTCTAGTCGCCCCTCTTGTCTGATCGAGCAGGCAAACTTCGAATCTACGTTGTCCAGGAACCTGAACCTGAGCTGCTGAAACGCATTTGTTAGGGGGCTCCAGATTTGAGCCGTCGCGTCTAGGTCCTGCTTCGCGCCAAGTATCTCCTTCCATCTGAACTTCACGTTGGTGTATGGGAAAGCGCCAGCCGCTTGGCAAATATACAGCCCCATTTCCAAATTCGTGCCCATGTTAGCTGCCATCATTTGTGCGGGCATGCGGTCCAGAGTGTCGTTCGGGAGAAGAGGGTCATTCGCTCGCTCCCAGTCGATAGAGTCAAGGAGCTCCCGAAGCTCCTCGTCGGAAATTTCAGGGTTGACTTCCCTCGTCTTCCTCTCCCAGTAACTTCGCGGCGCTAGAAGCAAGGACCTCCTAGTGCGTTCTCTAATCATCGACTGGTCGATATCTTCCGGGCTTGGCTTCGATCCCTTCAGACGTATCGTTGCCAGGTCCCAGGTCTTGACGCGCAGTGCGCGGTCGAAGTCCCCTGGATCCGGTATCAGAACAACTAGGCCAGCGTCGATCCACGGCGCGAGCAACCTAAGCTGGTAGACCAACCGAAGCGTCTGGATCCTCCACTCCCCAGGGTGGAGAATCGGATTGAACTCCTGCGCCATCACGTTTGGGTTCATGAAGGGGTTGACGAGAAGAATCTGGTCGGCATAGAGACTGAAACGGAAGACGTTCCGCACCATCATCTCTGGTTCGTTCTCACCGAGATACAAGGCCCTTAGGCTAGAGTCCGGCGGTGGCATTATGTGCCGAGGGTCCGTGCCAACTGGCCACAGGTCGGCTACGAATCTGTAGAACTCACGAACCTGACCATCAGACATTCCCGCCTTAACCTTACTCCAGGGTCGCTCCAAACCGAATATCTCGAACACACCCCCTAGCAGCGCCAGGTTTCTGTCCCTCAGAGTCTGCGCTGAACCCGCGAGTTCAGATCGCTCGGCCCGCTGCTCGTCGAGGAACAAGCAACACTTCTTGTACTTCTTGCCTGAGCCGCAAGGGCAAGGGTCATTTCGCCCAGGTTGTGACATGGCTGAATGATACTAGAGTCAAAGAAGCAGCGAAATGAAGAGGCGATCCTTCGGCTCTTTGAATAATCTTGTGTAACTTTTCCATGGCAGGAAACTGCGGAAACATTGCATCCCATCGGGTTCCGCGGACTAAAAATCGGTGCTCTGGCAGTGTGTCTCGCTAAGCCTCGGACGAAAGCTCGCTCACGTCGAAAAGGGTTGCGGGCGATGGGGGCAGGGTGTATAAGACTCGCAGTTATTGCCCTGAATTAATAACCATCGTGGATATCAACGGTCTATTAAAAGCTGCGGATTGGCTTGAGAAAAAGCTGAGGCTGCGGATCGGGTCGATAGTTCTTCTGGGGATCGTCGCGATAAGCGGCTCTATTGCGTATCTCCTCATTGAGCCAGGCGTCGTGCGGTTTCTTGTCGTGCTCGGGTTACTGCTCACTGCCATTTGGATCGTGTCCTTCTCTTCGAGGGAAAGTCTTGGGCGGTCCTCCCGGAACGTATTGCGCGTTATTGCGATCGTCGGGTCCGTGGCGTATGGTGCGGCGTGTTATCTGCACGTGACGCGCTTTTCTCGAGGAATCCGGGCGTCGACAAGTCGCGGTGCCAAGTTATCTTCTGAGGGTATGTACATGAATGCAGTGAACGAGTATCGGGGCTGTCTTAAACTCGCCAGAGAAGCGAAAGATAAGAAAAATGAAATGGCATGCCTGTGCGCAGCGGGTGAGAGCGAGTACTTTTTAATGGAATTGAGCCCTGCCAGGGCGCACTTGGAAGCTTGTCGCTCATTGTCTGCAGAACTAAACGACCAGTGGATGATGGCTCGAGCCATAGTGGCATTAGCCGATGTGGAACGGAGGTCTTGGAAGACCGATCTCGCTCGCCGCTATTATGAGGACGCCTTAAAGTTATGTGGGCAGACACACGATGCACGGGAAGAAGCCAACGCACGGCGGGGATTGGGCGACTTAGACCTCACTCTCAGGAAGTCTGACGACGCCTTGCAAAACTATGCAAGCGCTATGAACCTCTACCAAGAAAAAAATAATGAGCGAGGCGAAGCAGATGTCTGGTTGGGGCGAGGCGATCTCGAGCGCTTACGAGGGAACTCCACAGTTGCTCGGCAGTACTACGAGAAGGCTGGCGAGCTCTATGAGAAGTCTGACCATGAACTGGGTAGAGCAAATACGCTCGTGGGGCTGGCGGAGATCGAACGGATTGACGGACAGGCGCAAAAGGCGCGCGACCATTACGGTGAGGCCCGTGGCCGGTATCAGAAGATTCGCAACCGATGGGGTGAGGCAACCGTGTTGACTGACCTAGCGGAACTTGAACGTCCCCTGGGTAACACGCGACTGGCTCGCGAAGAATACACCGAAGCTAGCGAGATTTACGAGGCGATAGACTATCGTCACGGAGAAACAGACGTCATGCGTGGGCTAGCCGAATTGGAACGCGTCCTCGGGAACTCCACGGCGGCCCGTAATAATTTTGTCAGCGCCCTCAAGATTTACGAAGAATTGGGCGACCTTCTAGGAAAAGCCAACGCATTGCGCGGCATAGGTGACCTTGAGCGCGTCCTCGGAAATTATGATCTCGCCTACCGGTATTATTCTGACGCTCGCGAGCTAAACCAGAAAATTAGCTATCCGCTCGGCGAGGCTCATGTAATTCTTCGTTTCGGCGAGCTTGAGCTTGCCCGCGGTAATTACGTCGTGGCTGTAAACCACTACGCCAAGGCTTTGAGTATGTACCGAGAGCTAAGTAACAAAGAGGGGGAAGCGAACGTACTGCGTAGACGAGGCGACCTAGAGAGCGGACTCGGAAGCCCGAACTTGCGAATGGCGAGAGAATATTATGGGCAATCCCAAAAGCTTTGCGAAGAAATAGGCAGCCAGCCCTGCGCTGCACACGTTTTGCTTTCGCTTGCTGGACTCGAGTGGAGGCACGGGCAATCCAACCTAGGGCGCCAATACTATGGATCCGTCCTTGGGATTTGCAAAGAAATGGGAAACCGGTTAGACGAAGCTAACGTGCACTTCGGTCTCGGACAGTTGGAAGAAAAAGCCCAGAATGCGGACCTAGCGCGGCAGCATTACGCTGATGCTTGTACTCTTTACAGAGAGGTCGGAGACCTACAAGACCAAGCGAGGGTCGACATGGCGGAAGGCCTGCTTCTGGCAAGAGGGCCATTGAAAAAGCAGGCTGTTGAGATGCTGAAACATGCTGCAGCTATCTACACACAGATCGGAGCCAACCGGTCTGCCACAGATGCAAGACACAACCTGGAAAGAGTCCAGAGGGGGTCCATAAATTAAGTACAAATTGGTTGTCGAGCGTCAGAATTCGGCAATGCGACCACCAGTTTGCTACGCCTGTGGGCATTTCTACGGCCCCAATGTGAACCTCTGAGTTGGCGTTGATCTCTGCTTCTCACCGCGCCCAGCAGATAGCGTCAGACGGAAGCGGCGGAACATTGTCCGTCGTGGTCGCGTATCTCCCGGTACCCAGCGCTCACGCGCTGGGCTAACGTCTGACACGCCTCCGGCGTTGGGGGAGATTCATACGGGCCACGCGGGCCGACTACCGCGCGGAGAGGACTTCTGGATGAAAATGCTCTTTACTTTGGCCAAAATGCTGTTGCTGTTGCCGCTGCTGGCCTTGTTTGCCGGTCAGGCAGACGCCCAGGCGGTGCCGTCTCTGGAAAGCATTCCATCGCAGGCGGAGCTGGACAAGGCCATCGCGTCGCTGGATGCCGCGCTGTTCGATTCCTATAACCGGTGCGATCTGGAAAAGTTCGCCACCTTCTTCGCCGACGACGTGGAGTTTTATCACGATCAGGGCGGGGTGACACTGGGCAAAGATAAATTGACCGAGAGCGGTGTGCACCGCTTCCATCACCCCGGGCATGAGGATACCGAGCCAGTGGGCGAAGGGAAGTTCATCCATTTGTGGCAATACAAAGACAGCGCATGGAAAATTACGCGGGTGATCAGCTACGACCACCACGCGGCGGGCAAGTGACGGGGGCAGCAGAGTGAAAAGCAGATCCCTCCCGATAGGACTCGGGACTCGCGCTCCTCGTCGGGCACTCGTCGCCACGCTCGGGATGACAGGCGGGGGGACGGATCGTCGGAACGTCTGAACGTGGAAACGTCTAGAAAGGCGCAAAGCCTCGGGGCTGCCCCTTCCACTGAATTGGGTCTTCAGAACGAAATCTGAGCACTTGGGTCGTAGTATCTGGCGCGGTAGTACGGTGCCAGCGGCGGCTCCATTCTTGGTGCTCTTCCGGAGTGGTTTAAATGAACAACTCAGCGCTGACGTGAAAAAACTCCGCCAGTTTCTTGGCCTGAGCTTTGCTAATAGAACGCTTGCCGTGAAACACCTCGGAAGTAATTCCTTTCGATCCGAAGGTTTTCCAGAGGTCTTTTTGCGTCAGGTTACGGGCCTCCATCAAATGGTGAAGCGTCTGCTGCGGGCTCGCTTTCCGAATTGGATAGCGACGCTCCTCGTACTCGTCAATCAGCACGGTCAGCAGTTCGGCAAGTTCCTTTTCTTCCGCCGAAAGGCCCTCATGTTCGTCAAGACGCATCAGTTCG
>WNGG01007148.1_pt1 | contig 13571 bp, 10 predicted proteins | sample 5400661 | NCBI WGS metagenome assembly WNGG01 (sample SAMN13153372, study PRJNA577476) | soil metagenome | isolation source: 100 cm soil or saprolite under Garry oak tree replicate 1 | place: USA:California | collected 2016-06-15
CGCCGCAGTTTAAATAGTTGCTGGTGTAGCCCTGGCCCAGCAGATAACGCGATCCGGAATGCTCGGTGCAGGCGCCGATGGCCGCGTTGCCCAGCAGTTCGGGGATCGGCGGCAAAGTTTGGAGGCAGAGCACGTCGTAACAATCGACGACCAGAACGAATTCGGCGCCCACTTCGTCCACCAGTTGCAATCGCCGGAAATAAACTTCGCGCAATGGGTCGGAGAAATCCGGCGTCGGCACCACGAGGTGATAAGTGATTTTCGGGAATTGCCGCTCGGGCAATCGCGGGCCGATGATGAAGGCGTGGAGTTCCATCTGCGCGTTTTGGGCGAAGCTCAAAAACGTGCGATCCAGCCGCTCGACGGGCGGCCCCATGGCGACGGTCATCACGACTTGGCGAGGGGAACTCATGTGCTCTTCTCCCGCCGGTTGCCAAAAACGGTTCTCGCGCCAGGCGTGAACGCGGCGCCGATGCCGTCCCCGCGCCACCAATGATTTTTGGGCTGGTCCTGGAAAAACAAAAAGGTCTTGCCGATCCGCCGGGAGAATTCGAGCAGCTTGTTCGTCTCATTCGCGTTGTCGCTGAGCACGATGGCATTGGGGACCAGTTTCTTTTCGATGGCCAGAAATTCCCGCATCTCGTATTCCGCGCGATGATCGCTGTCGTGAATGAAGATATCGACTCCGTCCTTGATCGTTCCCAACATCTCGACGGAATCGCCGTAGAGCACGCGGCCATAGTCGCGGTAAACCCCCGAAAATAAATTGCCCGATTTGGGATTGTTGTCCGTGGCATAAAAGAAGCCGGGATAACCCTCGGTATGGTTCCGCATCAGGGCCGCGGCGATCAGGCAGGTGCCCAGCCCCTTATCGACGCCGGTTTCCACCACGACGCGCGGCTTGGTGGCGCGCAACAGCGCATACCAGCCGAGGCGCCGGCCAAAGCGCGGTTCGGCATCGGAGTTGTAGCGGTCCCGGCTGGCAAGGGTGGCCGAGCGAATATGAGATTTGAGGCGCTCATCGCCTTCCAACTCGGCGCAGTATCGTTCGATCTCCGCCGGCTCATGGCCCGATATAACGGCGATGAAACTGGCGAGGTATTGCTTGTTGAGATCGCTGAGGTCATAAGTGAAATTGTAAAGTTCGCGCGAGCGAAACGTCCACCGCACCGCCTCGAAAAAGGGCTTCCGCAGGCTGGCCAGCGCCAGGGAAAGGCGATAGGGAACCAACGCGGTGCGGCCCAGCGCTGAGTATTTCAAATAATTTTTCAGCGGCATGGTTCGGCTACTGCGCGACTGGTGACGAGGCGCCCGGACCCGGTTTGCGGAATCGCAGCACGGGATGGAAAGAGAGCCACCAGATTTTCAGCGCGTTCAGGGCCTTGGTCATGCCCGGCGTTTCCAGTGGATAAAGGACCGGCGGGCCGTAGCTGCAGCCGATGCCCTTCTCAAATTTGAACCCGGCTCTTTCGACAATTTTTATGACGCAAGGCACAGTGTAAATTTTGTCCACGGGCTGAAGGACGATCCAATTGGGATGGTTCAGCTTTTCCGCCAGGATGCGGACCAACAGCCACGGCAGATGCAAAAAGTTTGGAAACGAAAGGTAGAGCAGGCCGTTCGGAGCGATCACGTCAAAGACTTGCTTGAGCGCCGGCGCCGGCTCTTCCAGGTGTTCGATGGTTTCCATGAGCAGACAAATGTTGAAAAAATCCCGCGGATATTCCAGCCGGTAGATGTCGCCGGTCGCAATGCCCGCCTTCGGCAACAACTTTTTGACAAAATCGACGGCAGCGCTGCTCTGATCGATGGCAAAAATATTTTCCTCCTGGATTTTTTTTTCGAGGACCAGATAGCGCAGGATGTGGCCCTGGCCGCAACCCAATTCCAACAGTTTGCTCTCCGGTCGCAACTCCGAGACCAAATCGGGGATTAGCGCCCGGTACCAGGCCCCCATTTGCTTTTGGACCTGCTGGTAAAATTCATCGTACCAGGCGGCTTCCTTTGCTTGCGTCATGGCCTGGGGAGCATGGTTCGAGAGTTAAACTTTGAAGGTCACGTTCTTCCGCCAGGCCGCAACAAAATGCTGATGTTGCGCCCGCCCCATTTGCTCAAGCGCGCCGCCAGGCCGTAGTTCTGCGCCCACCAGCCCGCCGTTTCAAAACCGCAGGCGGTGGTCAAATCGTCCAGCGCCCGCGGCGTAAAATCGCGGATGTGGCCCGATGGGCAATACCGCGCCAGCCGCGCCTGCAAAAACCTCGGCCGGAAACCGTAGGTGATTTTTTCCGTGCCGACTTCCGTCCCGATGGGCTGGCCGGCCCAGAGCAGTCCCACGCGGTTCATCCAAGCCGCCAGATTCGGCACGCTGATGATGCACAGGCCGCCCGGCGCGATCACGCGGCGGAATTCGCGCACCAGTTTCTCCGTCTCAAAGACGTGCTCGAGGACGTGATTGCACGCAATGAAATCGAAACTGCCGTCGGGCAACGGCAGCGGGTGGCCGTCCACGTCGTGCTGGACGAATTCAAACTGCTCCGAAATCTCCGCGAACCGATCACTCGGACTGCGGACCAAATCCAGCCCGGTGATCCGCGCCGCGCCGACGTTCCAGCGCTGCTGCAGCCCCGCCACGATTTCCCGGAGAAAGAGTCCTTTGCCGCAACCGATGTCCAGAAAGCGGATCGCGGCGCCCGCCTTGCTTTGCGCCCATTGACGGAGCGCGCGCGAGGCAAACAGCGGTTTGAAATTGTACGTGCCCGCCGAATAATCCTTGTGAGTCGAGTGGAGTCCCTCGTAAAACTCAGTCAACGGTTTCATTCAAATCGATCACGGTGCAGTTAAGGCCCGTCAACATTGATTGTAAAAAGAAAAGTGGGTCTTGCCGCCCAGGTGAAAGCGGGAGCCGCGATGCCCCACGGTCCGCGATCGTTCAGCCTGGAATTTCGGAGCGCGAGAATTTTGTTTCCAATTCCGGCAACCGATCCCGGTGACAGGCGAAGACATTGATGTCGGGCCGCAGAAAGCGCCCTTCCACATCGAATCGCGCCAGCGCGAGCGTTTCTTCGCTCTGCGGATTTGGATCCAAGTCGTCGCCCATCAGAAATGGCCCGCCTTCCCACTGCCGCAGCCAGGCGACCTGGAACAATTCGTAACCCCAACTGCGCAGCAGCCGGAGCGGACCGAGCGTGCGCGGCGGTTCCTGCGGATAGCGCCCGCTCTCGATCACGATCATGGGACGATGCGCCGGAATGAAGCTCGCGGCGCCCGTCAACACCTTGAACTCCGAGCCTTCGGCATCAATCTTCATGACCGCCGCGGCCTCGACGTTCAGCGAGTCGAGGGTGACGGTCTTGATCGCTTTTCCCTTGGGCGCCGCGCCCGTCGATAGTTCAGAGAGCTTCGCGCCCCCACTTTGAACACCGTAAGGCAAATGCATGGTAGCGTCACCGATGCGATCGGAGAGGGCCACGTTGTGACACTCGATCCGGTCCGACAGTCCGGCTTGTGCGACCGTGCTGACCAGATCGGCGAAAGTCGAGGGAAACGGCTCGAAGGCGTGGACCTTTCCCATGAATCCGGGGCGGGAAGCAAGGAACAGCGAAAACCATCCCCAATTGCTGCCGACATCGAGAAAGACGCCGTCGTCGGGCACAAGGACGTCGAGCAGCGCGGTAATATGCGCTTCGTAGCCACCGGCCAACTTTTTGAAATACACGGCCGAGAATTGCGTGTTGCGCGCGTCGAATTGGATCCGCTTTTCCTGCCCGCCAGTTTTGAATTTGAACACGCCGGCCGGTTTTATAGGAATCAGCTTTTGATAGAGCAAAAACACCAAGAAGTTGGGTGCACCGAAAGCACCCATCCGCCAAAACGAGGAGAATCGGTCGAAAGGCCAGCGGTAAATCCGGGCGATCAGCGGCAGCTTTTCGATGGCGAACGGATTCCGGCGCGTGATCTTGCGGATCAGGACGGGGGTAATCGAACAGGCGGACGTGGACATCTTCCTGCGTTCTAGTGAAACCGTCGGGTCATGTCAAACGCGCGCCGTTGTCTATCATGGGTGTAATTAATTGTGGGTGCGCAGAGCGAGGCTGCCGGCTAAAGCCAGCGTTCCATTGCGGCCGGAACGCCGGCTTTAGCCGGCAGCTTCGCCCCCACTTCCAATCACAGCCGTCTATCATCTCCATGGAAGTTACCCGTTGGCCTTTGCGCGGCTTTGGTTCATAGTCGCCGCTTGAGCGAATGAAGACGCCTGCCGTTTGAAAACGAGTCCGCCGCACCTTATGCCTCCGAAAGGCGCCTTGCCGGTTTTGACGCCCTCGCGCCGCAATGGTATTTGGCTCGCCCTCATCGCCCTGGCGCTCATTCTGGCCTTCCTCTTTCGCGCCAGCTTTAAGCCCGGCCAGACCCTCTTCTCGAACGACGGCCCGCTCGCCGCGCTGCAAGCCGAACCGCTCAAGTTGCCCGATGGTTTCACCGGCGTCTGGCAGGACCTCAATTGGGTCGGCACACACGGCGGCAGCTACGTGCCCAGCGTCACTTCTCTTTTGGTCTGGATCTTGAAGCCGACTCTGTTCTCCAAGTTTTACGGTCCGCTGACACTCCTGTTTTTCGGAATTTCAGTTTTTGTTTTTCTGCGGCAGTTGCGGTTCCACCCGATGGTCTGCGCGCTGGGAGCTATCGCGGCCGAATTGAACATGGACGTGTTCTCCAATGTCTGCTGGGGCCTGGGGACGCGCGCGACGGCTTTTGGCGCCGTGTTTTTCGCGCTGGCCGCAATCGTGCGCGGCACGCGGCGCAAAGGCTGGCTCCTGTACCCGTATTTCATGCTCGCCGGATTGTGCGTCGGTCTCGGATTGGCCGAAGCCGCGGACGTCGGGGTGATTTTCAGTCTGTGCGTGGCCGCGTTCACGATGATTTTTTCGCTTTGCGCCGAAGGTTCGCCGGGGAAAAAGTTCGCGAAAGGTGTAGGCTGGACGGCAGTTGTGGCCCTGTCCGCGGGCCTCATGTCCTTCCAAGCCATCACCGCCTTGCTCCACGCGGGAGTCGTCAGCGCCGCGAAAAGCCAGCAGCAGACCAGGTCGTGGCAGGAGAACTGGGACTTCGCCACCCAATGGAGCCTGCCGAAAATCGAAGCCGCGCGGGTGATTATTCCGGGTCTCTTTGGTTATCGCATGGACACTCCTGGCGGCGGGGAATATTGGGGCACCGTCGGCCAGCAGCCGGGCTGGGAACAGTCTCACGCGGGATTCGCGCGCTATTCGGGTTCCGGCGAGTACGCCGGCGTGCTCGTGGTGCTCATCGCGCTTTGGGGAATCGCCGCCTCGTTCGGCCGCGATGTTAAAATGTTCAGCGCCGTCGAGCGAAAACTGATCTGGTTCTGGAGCGCGCTGGCGCTGGTTTCGCTGCTGCTCGCGTTTGGCCGGCATGCGCCATTTTACCGCCTGCTCTATGCGCTTCCTTTTTTTTCGACGATCCGCAATCCGATCAAGTTCATGCATCCGTTTCATTTGTCGTTGCTGATCCTGTTCGCTTATGGGTTGCAGGGTTTGAGCCGGCGCTATTTGGAAATCGCGATCGCAAGAAGCGCCTCCTTCTCCGAGCAGTTAAAATCCTGGTGGGCCAAAGCCTCGTCCTTTGAAAAAAAGTGGACCATCGGCTCCGGGTTCGCCGTCGCCTTGAGCTTCCTTGGTTTTCTGATCTTCGTCTCCGGCTCGAACGACCTGCAGAAACATCTGGCCAGTACCGGCTTTGACGAAATCCAGGCCCGGGCCGTTGTGCGCTTCAGCCATGGGGAGTTCGGATGGTATCTCCTGTTTCTCATCCTGTCGGCGGCGGCGGTGGTGGCAATGATGAGCGGCGCGCTGGCGGGCCGGCGCGCAAAGTGGGCGGGGATTTTTCTCGGGCTGATCCTGGTGGCCGATCTGGGCCGCGCCAACCAACCGTGGATCATCCACTACGATTACCGCGACAAGCTCGCCACGAACGCCGTGATCGATTTCTTGCGCGACAAACCGTACGAACACCGCGTGGCGGTGCTGCCTTTCCAAGGGGGCCGCGAGCTTGCTTTTTTCCAGCAGCTTTATCACATCGAATGGCTGCAACAACATTTCCAGGCCTACAATATTCAGGCCATTGAATTCTCGCAGGAACCGAGGGAAGCCCCGGAAAATGCCGCTTTCCGCCGCGCCGTTTCGACGAACATCGTCCGCCTCTGGGCACTGACCAACACGCGCTATGTCCTCGGCCTGGCGGGCTACGTGGATGCCCTGAACATGCAACTCGATCCCGGCCAGCGGCGGTTCAAGCTGCACACGTCGTTTGACTTGGTGCAGGCGCCCACGGGCAATTCTATCCTCGCGCGAACCAATGCCAACGGACCATTCGCGCTGATCGAATTCACCGGTGCCCTTCCCCGGGCGAAACTTTACGCGCGCTGGCAGGTGGACACGAACGAGCAAACGACGCTCGACCAACTCGCCAACCCCTCGTTCGATCCGGCGCAACTCGTCCTCGTCACCGGCGGTCCCGGCGCGCCGCCGGCCAGCGGCGCCACCAATCAAAACGCCGGCGCCGTCGAGATCACCAGTTACTCGCCCAAGCGCGTGCTGCTCCGCGCCCAACCAGAAGCGCCGTGCGTTCTGCTCCTGAACGACAAGCACGATCCCGATTGGCGGGTGCGCGTGGATGGCCAGCCCGCTCCGCTGCTGCGCTGCAATTATCTGATGCGCGGCGTTTATCTCTCCGCCGGCAGTCACACCGTGGAATTCCGTTTCGAGCCGCCCCGCACCGGCCTCTACACCACCGTGGCCGCCCTCGCCATCGGCCTGGGGATTGGCGGTGTCCTGTTCGTCACCCGCAACGCGCCCGACGCGGAAGAGCGTCCGCCCGCGGGAGCGCCTGGACCGATTCCGGCCCGGCAAAGTTCGCCCGCGCTGCCGCGCGCCGAGGTCGCGGATCCAAAGGCGAAAATCAGGAAAAATACCCATTGACGCCCGCCCGGCTCTCCGGTAGGATCGCGCCAGTGAATGGAAATCTGAATATCCGGCTGCTGCTGTCAACGGCTCTGCTGCGGCGCAGAGCGGCAGTTGGGTATTGACCCGATCGGACGTTTTTCCAAACCCCACTGCCAATCCGGCGGTGGGGTTTTTGTTTTTGGGCAAACACCGCGCCGCCACAACCAAAACCATGCCATGAACGACAATCGAATCATCATCTTCGACACCACCCTTCGCGACGGCGAGCAATGCCCCGGCGCCTCGATGAACGGGCGCGAAAAATTGGAGGTCGCCCGCCAGCTCGCCCGCCTGCGCGTGGACGTCATTGAGGCCGGTTTTCCCGTCACCAGCGAGGGCGACTTCGCTTCCGTGCGCGCCATCGCCCGCGAAATCAAAGGCCCGATCATCTGCGGCCTCGCCCGCTGCGTGGCGAAGGACATCGACGCCGCAGGCGCCGCGGTGAAGCCGGCAGGCCGGCGCGCGCGCATCCACGTCTTCCTCGCCACGTCGAAGCTTCACCGCGAGTTCAAGCTCGGCAAGGCGCAGGATGAAATCCTCCGCCTCGCCGTCGAAGGGGTAAAGCGCGCCAAATCGTACGTGGAGGACGTCGAGTTCTCATCCGAGGACGGCTCGCGGACCGAACCGGAATTCCTCGCGCAGGTCTGCCAGGCGGCCGTCGCCGCCGGCGCCACCACCGTGAACATTCCAGACACGGTGGGCTGGGCGATGCCCGATCAGTTCGGCGCCTTGATCAAATCGTTGCACGACCAGGTGCCGGAGTTCCAATCCGGCGACGCCGTCATCAGCGTCCATTGCCACGACGACCTTGGTTTGGCCGTGGCCAATTCGCTCGCCGCGATCCATGCCGGCGCGCGCCAGGTCGAGTGTACCGTCAACGGCATCGGCGAACGCGCGGGCAATGCGTCGCTCGAGGAAATCGTCATGGCGCTCAACACTCGCGCCGATTTCTTCGATGGGGCGCGGAGCAACGTCAACACCCCCGAGATCGTCCGGACCTCGCGGCTCGTCTCCCGCATGAGCGGGCTGGTCGTGCAGCGCAGCAAGGCCATCGTGGGCGAGAATGCCTTCGCTCATGGCAGCGGCATCCACCAGGACGGCATTTTGAAGAAGCGCGAGACCTACGAAATCATGGACCCCCAGACCGTCGGGTGGGGCATCACCGAACTGCCCTTGACTAAACACAGCGGGCGCGCGGCCGTCTCCGCCCGCTTGAAACATCTCGGCTTCAAGATGACCGGGCCCGACGTGAACGCCATCTTCACCCGATTCAAGGAGATCGGGGACAAGAAGAAATTCGTCTATGACGACGACTTGACCGCGCTGGTCGAAGGCCAGATCACCGAAGTGCCCGAAACCTGGACCCTCGATTATCTCAGCGTCAGCGCCGGCAACCAGACCGTGCCGACCGCGACCGTCCGCTTGCACAAGGCCGGCAAGAAGAAGGCGGAGGCGATTCAGGACGCCAGCATCGGTGATGGTCCCGTCGATGCCACCTTGAAGGCGATCGACCGGCTCACGCGCACCCGCGGCACCTTGACTGATTACTCCTTGCGCGCCGTGTCCCAAGGCAAGGACGCCCTGGGTGAAGTGACGGTGAAGGTCAATTTTGGCGGCGGCGAGATTGTGACCGGCAAGGGCGCGAGCACCGACGTGATCGAAGCCAGTGCCCGCGCGTACTTGAACGCCGTGAACCGCTTCTTGGGCAACGGCCAGGCCAAAACGAAGAAACCGCCCCGGCTCTAACTATCATGGCTGCGCCACGGCGCTGAACGGGGACAACCGAACTGACGAGAAGAGTTAGAAGCGGGCGGAAACGGTGATGCCGATCCAGTGGAGCTGAACTTTTGTCGTGCTGTTGTTATATTCACCATCCAGGAGGCCGCTTTGGCCAACGTGGCGGGAGGTGGGAATGTCCCACTGGTAGGCAAAGTCTGCCTGATAACGGCCCCAAGCGTAGCCGAGGCCGGCGGTCAAGGTATGTTGCATAATAGCCGCCGTTAGCGGGGTGAGTGTGGCTTCGGGCACGGGGTTGTTGCCGTAGCTGTAGCCTCCGCGCAACCAAAGCCCCTCGGTCAAGGTGTACTCGATTCCCCCCCGGTAAACGAGCTGATTTTTCCAGTTCAACGGAACATCGTCCTCCATGGCGTTTGAGCCGACCAGGCCGTTGAGGTCGCTGTTGTTGCCGTGGGTTAGCTTCACCGGCAGGCGCTCGAAGGCCTCGTTCCAATTGATCCAATCGACTTGGAAGGAAAGGCGGCAACGGGGGCAGGCTTGCCAGTCGAAGCCGCCGCTGACCATTTGTGGAAAATGATTGACCACTTCGGCGTCGTAGTGGAAATCAGGCCGCGCGGCGCCCAAGCCCAGGTTGGCGAGTTGCACGCCGGCGTTGCCCGAAGCGTCGCCGTGGCTGTGAACGGTGGTCGGGCTTTTGTAGGCGAAGCCAAATTGCAGATCGCGATGGGGATGGAGCAAGAGACCAACTTGTCCGTTCCAACCCACGCCACTGGTGTTGAGGTCGAGGAGGGTCTTAACGCCTTTTAAGGCCGGCTGCGTTTGGAAGATATACGGCGCCTGGAGGGTGTTTTCGTTATAGACCGGGCCAAAGCCGCCACCCACAGAAATCTGGGGAGTCACGGCCCAGCCGATGCCAACGCCGGAGCGGAGCATGAGGATTTTCGATCTGTGCCGCTGAAGGCCGTAGGTGGTCGCCCCATCGGCCCCGCCCGGAGCATCGACGTATCGCCAATCGGCGTTGAGCGCGGCGTCCGGCGCCGCTCCCACAAAAACACCGACGGGGCTGTTGGGCAAAGGCATTCCGAAGGCGGCGTCGGGCCAAATGGCGAGGCCGTTGCGGAGCGTGGCGCCGTTATTGGCCGCGTTGCTGAAGCGGCCCATGGCATCGACGCCGGAAAGCCCCAGATCGGCCGTGGGGGCCTGCAAGAACCCGGCCCCGGCGGGGTTCGCGCCAAACGCACCCAAAGGGTCTTGCGGTCTGGCCACCTCGGTGCCGCCCAAGGCCATGGCGCGGGCGCCAATGCCATCGCGGTAAAGCCCGGCGGCGGGGAGAGAGAGTTGGGAGAGCAGTAGAATTAAGAGAGGTCCGAGAACCGGCGTCGCCTGCCGCAGAACACTCGGAAGGCAACGGCATCCGTCCCAGACCTTTATGGAGCCAAAGGAGTCCGAAATCCGATTCATGGTGAGGGTTCCAAGCAGGAAGGATGCCGAAAAAAGATGGGAAGCTGCCGGAAGGGGGTTTCGGAAATATTGCGAGTTGACGAGCCAGGTCCTGGTTGAGGCTTATGGGGAACGCGCCCGGGACGTCGATGCAGCGCGGCTTTTTCCCGGTGGAAAAATACTGGTTGACAACTCGTGGAGAAATCGCAACATTACATCCATGACAGATATATCGAGTACGGATATTAGGCGATGCGTTCCCAACTGACTGATCCTCGACAAATCCTGCCGTTGACCCCGGCGGTGTTTCACATCCTGCTGGCGCTCGCCAGTGAGGATCGGCACGGCTATGCGATCATGCGGCACGTGACGGCGACCACGGACGGACGAATTAAAATGGGACCCGGGACTTTATACGGGACGATCAAACGACTGCTGGCCGCGCGGATGATCGAGGAATCCGACGAGCGCCCCGACCCGAAACTGGACGACGAGCGGCGCCGATATTATCGGCTCACGTCTTTTGGCCGGCGCGTTTTGAAAGCGGAAGTCTGGCGATACTCGAAAACGCTCAAGGTCGCCCGGGCCTCCGGACTCACGCCAAAATTTGCCTGACGGGAAACGACACGATGTCCACGCCGCCCAAACTGGTTGTGCTTTCGGAAAAAATCTATCGTCAGTTGTTGTTGCTTTATCCGCCCGCGCATCGGCGCGATTACGGCGGCTTGATGGCGCAACTTTTTCGGGACCAATGCCGCGACGCCTATCGGGAGGGGCGTTCGGCCGGGTTAGTCAAGCTCTGGCTGCGCGTGCTGCCGGACATCGGGAAAACCTCCCTCCAGGAACAGATCGCCGCAATAAAAAGGAAATCGATCATGAAAAATATTAGAGCAATAAACCGCCCCACGACGTTGCTGATCATCGGAATCGCGTTGGGCATTTTGAGCGTCCCATTCATCCAGTCCCCAGGCGGGATGCTTCTCGCCGTCGCATCGGCCCTGTTCATTTTGGCCCGCGCGATCGTTGAGATGTTTCGGCCCAGCATCCAATGGAAGCGAATTTTGCTTTCGACCGTGGTGATCATGGTCATCTACGGTTTGCTGATGCCGGCCTGGGCCAAGCAAGGTATTGCCGGAGATCATTCGCAAGTCTTGAAGCTCACCATCCTTATTTGCCTGTTTGCCAACCCGGCCGTCGCGTTGGTGAAATCGTTGCAATTCCTGTTTGAACGGCGACAAGGTTAGTGCTTCGCGATGTCGAAGAGTCGCCCGCTGGGGTGACACGCGCCGGAGAATGCGGGCGCACTCCCAGTTCATTTTGGGAATTGAATGGTGGACTCGTCCGTTTAAGGGCCTACGTGGGAGACGGACCAGGCAGTGAAGGCGAAGGTGGATAATCGGCTCGGTTTGGGGTAATCTCCCGACTCACGGACATGAGTGCAAACGAACAATCGGCCGGCTCCACGTTGACTCGAGAAGCCATTCTCAGCGAAGGACTATTCGAGGAGGGGAAGGTATGAGACCCAAGACGCTGGCGGAAGTCGCGCGCCTGGCGCTGACGGGCGAGGCATTCGATCGTTGTCTGGCAAACTTTCTGGACGAGTTCTACGCCGCAGCGAGCGCCGCCGCTTTGGCGGAAGCACCGCCGCTGCTCGCCCCTTTGTGTGGCGAATTGGGACAAGTTCAAGACGCCTATCTTGCCGCCGGCCGAAGAGCTCGCCCGGCAATACAATCTCGCCCTGCCGGCCTGGACCTTGGCCGAGGAACGCAAATTGCACCGCCCATGGTTTGCCTCTCCCTTGGCGGCGCTGCGCGCGGCGCTGCTGTTGGAAAGTCCGGCCGGATTCCGGGCGAGGAACCTGTTCGTGAGCGAGAATGCGCTCTCCCGGGTCTGAAATCGCCAGCGCCAAGAACTCCAGTATCTCAAGCCACGGGCCACGAACGTTTGTAGCCACTTCGGGGCTGTGGCCCGGCAATGTCGTTGAGCCAGAGGGGGTTTTGAAATTTCTCACTGTGAGAAATTTGGTTTTCGGCGGTGCTGTGAGTCGGCACAGCGAGGTCCAGGCATTTTTCCCAGCCTCACCCTTCCTTTCTTCGCGCGCGCTTCTGCGTTCGTGAATTTAGGCTCCAATTCCGGCGTCCCTGACGGGACGCGGGAGAGGTTTGGGATGCGTTTCCAGGGGCGTTGCCCATTAGGCACTGCGCGCTGCTTGTGAGAGGATGGCGGGCGCATGTGGACAGAAAGCGAAGGCAGCAGGCAGAATGCGGAAGGCAGAAGTGGGGAAAACTCCGAGTCTGGAATCCGCGATAAAGGGCTTGGGTGCAGGGGCTTGCGGCTGCTGGGGAGGAACCGCGAAATACGCCGAATAGCCGAAAGCGGAGGCGAAGTCACGGCTCGACCTCTCCCCCAGCCCCTCTCCATCGGATGGAGAGGGTGGCCGCAGGCCGGGAAAGTCACGGCTCGGCAGGAGCCTCGCCCTACCGGTTGGACGGCGGTCGGGGCGAACCATTACCCGTTCAAATTTCTCACAGTGAGAAATTTGATATCCCCCACGGCTGCAAGGACTTATGGCTATGTCTCAGTTAACTCTTTACAATGCGCTAACCGAGGTCACGGCGCGGCCTCTCCCCGGCCCCTCTCCAGCGAATGGAGCGCGTGGCCATGCCTACCGGCAGGCAGGCCGCAGGGCGGGAAAGTCACGGCTCGGCCTCTCCCCCAGCCCCTCTCCATCGAATGGAGAGGGTGGCCGCAGGCCGGGAGAGGTCCTACCGGCTTGGGGCGGCTCCGACTACGCCACATTGGATCTCCTGTTCACCTGTTTCGTTGCCAATTTAACCACTCAATACATTCAACCACAACGTATTACATCAATTCAGTGCGAATTTCTCACGGTGAGAAATTTGGAGAAAGGAAAGATATTATGTCACATAAAGGAAAAATCGCGCGGCTGCCTTTGGCTATCCGCGAGCAACTCAACCGCCGTCTCCAGGATGGCGAAATTGGCAAGGACCTGGTCGTTTGGCTCAATTCGGTGCCGGAGGTCCAGGCTGTCTTGAAGGCCGAGTTCGGCGAGCGGCCGGTGAACGAACCGAATCTGTCGGACTGGAAGGCCGGCGGTTACGAGGAGTGGCTGGTGCACCAGGATACGATGGAGCAAGTCAACCAGTTGGTGGCCAACGCGAAGGAGTTGGGGGGCGCCTCCCAAACGCCGTTGAGCGAGCTATTGACGACCTGTCTGGCGGCCCGTTACGTGGTGGAACTGGGGCGCCTGACGGTGGCGAGGACGCCGCGTGAGGGCACGCGGCCTACAGCGGAGGCCGAGGGGGATGGGGGTTGCGGGACGGAGGGGCGAGACAGCCGCCTGAAGGCGGCGTTCCC
>WNGG01005945.1_pt1 | contig 13566 bp, 14 predicted proteins | sample 5400661 | NCBI WGS metagenome assembly WNGG01 (sample SAMN13153372, study PRJNA577476) | soil metagenome | isolation source: 100 cm soil or saprolite under Garry oak tree replicate 1 | place: USA:California | collected 2016-06-15
CGAACAGCGAGCCCGGGCCGCCGCCGACGGCGTGCGTCACGTGACTGGAGCCACCGAGTGCCGCGTCGATACCCACCAGCGCGAGGGCGAGCACGAGCACGGCGCCGCCGGCGAACGCGACGCGGCGCCAGGTCAGCGGGGCCCGTCCGAGGCGCAGGAAGAGCACCGCCAGCGCAGCGGCATACACGATCAGTCCGCCGCCGTCCGCCCCCGCCTTGCTCCACGCCAAGGTCACGAGCGCGAGCGCGCCCAGAGGGACGAGCCACGGGAGGCCGCCGACGACGACCGCGGCGATCACCGGCGGCAGCAGCAGCGTCTCGAGTTGGTTTCCGATCCCGTAGAAGCGACCGCCGCCGTCGGGACGGGCGCCGAGCACGGACAGCGAGTTCGTCGCCGGGGACAGCGCCAGCACGAGCAGGAAGGCGGCAAAGAAGAGCGCGACGGCGAACGGCAATACGCGCGGCCGCAACGACGCGAGGTAGGCGAGTGCGGCCGACACCAGCGCCACGCACAGCAGCACCTCCCAGAACCGTGTTGTGCCCGTCCACGAAAGCCACAGCCCGACCGTCACGGCCGCGGCGCCTGCGAGCACACTCGCCCGCGGCCGGAGGACGCTCAGCACGAAGACCGTCAGCACCACGATCGTGAGCGTCCAGCCGCGGTCGCGATGGACGCGCGTCAGCCGTGCGTCGAGCGACTGCAGGTCGCCGACCGTGTCGGCGTCCGGGGACGACCGGATCGGCGGCGAGCGCCCCTGCTGCAGGGCGACGAGGGTCGGCGCGATCGCGTCGATCGGCACGAGCCCGCGCAGGCGCGTCGCGTTCGACGTGAGGATGCCGCGGTAGCCGACGCCGGCGATCACCACGGAGTACCTCCGCGTGTTCGGGTGCGTGCCCGGCGGCGGCAGCTCGACGAAGACGGCGGGCGCGCTGCCGAGGTGGCGCGGGAGCTTGAAGCTGAGGTCGACCAGGATCTTTCCGCCCGGCTTCCCGCCGAGGAGGGCGTTCTCCACCTTGCCCCGTCTCAGCGAGGCGATCGCGCCCGCACGGCTGACCGTGCCCCCGGCCCCGGCGACGTAGAGGCCCTCGGCAAAGGGCCTGGGCAGCACCGCGCTTTGCGGCGGCAGGACGTAGATGACCGGCCGGGCGGCCTGCGCTGTTGAGCCTGCGTTAAGGAGCCCCGCAGCCGCGATCCCGCTGGCTACGATTCGTCTCGTCAACCTCGCCTCCAAGGAGAGCGATTCTCAATGAAACGCAAGTCCTACGGGCGCGACGCCGGTCTGTCGCGGCGAATGCTGCTGACCACCTCGCTGCTCGGCCTTCTCTACGTCGTCTTTGCCGTCGTGCTGTTCGAGATCCTCAACGTCGGCATCGTCTTCATGCTGGTGATCGTCGGGGCGCTGGCGTTCTTCCAGTACTTCACCTCCGACAAGCTCGCCCTGGCGGCGGCCGGTGCCAAGATCGTCGAGCGCGACCAGGCGCCGCAGCTGCACGACATGGTCGAGCGGCTCTGTGCGATGGCCGACCTGCCGAAGCCGCGGATCGCGCTCATCGACACCGACGTCCCAAACGCCTTTGCCACCGGGCGCAGCCCGAAGCATGCGGCGGTTGCGGTCACGCGCGGCCTCTGGCAGCGGCTCGAGCCGCAGGAGGTCGAGGGCGTGCTCGGGCACGAGCTCTCGCACATCGCGAACCGCGACGTGCTCGTCATGACCGTCGCGAGCTTCTTCGCGATGCTCGCCGGCTTGCTGACGCGGTTCGGCCTCTACTCGGGGATGTTCGGCGGCGGACGCAGCCGCGACAACAACTCCGTGCCCATCTGGCTGATCGTGCTGCTGGTGTCGGTCGTGACCTACTTCCTCAGCCAGATCCTGATCCTCGCCATCTCCCGTTACCGCGAGTTCGCGGCCGACCGCGGCTCGGCGTTGATCACGGGCGCGCCCGAGCATCTGATGAGCGCCCTGCAGAAGATCGCCAACGACATGTTCAAGATCCCGCAGCGAGACCTGCGCGAGGTGGAGGGGATGAACGCCTTCTTCATCATCCCGACGTCGGTGAAGAGCGCCACGAGCCAGCTCTTCATGACCCACCCGCCGCTCGAGAAGCGCCTCGCCGCGCTCTCCGAGATCGCCCGCGAGATGGGCCGACCCGTCGCCTAGTAGAACTTCAGGGGTCTGACCCCGCAGGGGTCAGACCCCAGCCTTTCGGACGGCTGGTTAGCCTTGCCTAGATGGGGCTGCGCGACGTCCTGCTCGGCAAGAAGAAGCTCGCCGGCCCGGCGCGCGAGCGGCTCTTCGCGCTCACGACCGCCGCGGTGACGCTCGACACCGAGCTCGGGCTGCGAACGGCGGGCTCCGGCGGCATCTGCTTCAAGCCGCTCTCGGCCGGCGACTTCGTTCGGGCCGAGAACGACCTCCAGCAGCTCCTGGACGGGATCGCGTCGGAATCGGGCTCGAAGCTCGAGCGCCGTGAAGACAAGTTCGGCTTCACCTGGATCGTCGTCCACGATCCGCAGCTCGAGGATCAGGTCGCGACGGTGCACGCGGTCGCGCAGGGGCTGGAGGAGCAGGGCTTCGGGCCGCAGCTGCTGGCGGCGGTGTTCAGGTTCGAGGGCGGCAAGCACCCGGTCTACTGGGTTTACGGCTACAAGCGCGGGGCGTTCTGGCCGTTCGTCCCCACCGGGGAGGGCCAGGAGCGGGACAACGCCGAGGAGCTGGAGCTCAAGGCCAAGCTCGAGCCGGAACTTCCGGTCGAGCAGGACCTGAGCCGCTGGTTCGGCGTCTTCGACGCACCGGTGTAAACCGAAAGGCAGGGGTCTGACCCCCGCTGGGGTCAGACCCCAGAGCTGCCGGTCGCCGTTGAACTGGAGGGGTCTGACCCCGGAGGGGTCAAACCCCAGCCGTTAAAAGCCGCAAATTGCGGCCTTCGCGTCATTCTGACTTCAGATACAGCCATGAATGACCTTGACATGACATCACAGTGATGTCACAGTGCCGTCCATGAACGTAGCGGCCTACGTCGAGGCGCTCCAGCAGGATCTGGCCAACGTCGCCGGCATCGGCGACGAGGCGATCTCCGAAGCCGCGCGCCGGATCAGCGCAGCCCTCGAGTCATCCCTCCGACTCAGGCTGATGGACGCCCTCGGCGAGGCCGCTGCGGAGCTCACGAACCAGCTACCCGACGGGCACGTGGACGTGCGCGTGAGCGGGGGCGAGCCGGAGCTGGTCTATGTCCCGGAGCCCGGGGCGCCTCCTCCCAGTGGGCTCGAAGACCTCACCGCACGAATCACGCTGCGACTCCCCGAGACGCTCAAGGCGATCGTGGACGCGGCCGCCCAGGAAGCGGGCGTGTCAGCGAACACGTGGCTCTTGCAGCAGATCACGCGCAGCGCCGATCCCAGCAGGCGGCACCGCCCCGGCGGTCGTCGCATGACCGGCTACGGCCAGAGCTGAAAGGAGCACACCATGCACGTCCTCCCACTCCCGTTCGGACTCGCCTTGGCGCTCATGCCGCGCCGCGAAGCGGACACCTTCCGCCGCAAGGAAGAGATTCGGCCGCACCTCCGAAACGCAATCCGGCCGCGCGACCAGATTCTCGGCGACATCCGCAACTTCCACATGACGCGCGGGCACATCTAATGCGCAGCGAGACCTTCCAGACGCCGGGCCCGGTGCGGCTGAACCTGGAGCTGCCGGCGGGCTCGATCGAGGTCGAGACGGCCGACACGCAGGAAACGCATGTCGACCTCGAGGCGATCAGCGATCGCGAGCAGGTCCGCGAGATGGTCGACGACGCTCGGATCGAGACCGTGCGCCGGGGCGACGGCCACGAGGTGATCGTCGAGGTACGAACGCGGCACGGAGTCTGGGTGTCGTTCAGCAAAGGGCCCGACCTCCGCCTCGGCTCGCCGGAGCTGCGCCTGCGTGTCACGTGCCCGGCCGGCGCCGAGCTCGATGTCCGCGCCAAGTCGGCCGACCTGAACGCACGCGGTGACTACGGAGACGTCGACGTCAAGACCGCCTCCGGCGACGTCAGCGTCGAGCACGCGGCCGACGTGGAGATCAAGACCGCGAGCGGCGACTCGCAGTTCGACACCGTCGACGGCTCGCTCGACGTGAAGTCCGCGTCGGGAGACCTGCACGTCGGCTCGGTCGCGCGGAACTCCAACATCCAGCTGGTCTCGGGCGACGTCTACATCCGCGAGAACAACGACTCGATCAGCGCGAACACCGTCTCCGGCGACCAGCGCTACGAAGCGGTGCTGAAAGGACGGCTCGAGCTCCGTGCCATCTCCGGTGACGTCAGCGTCGGCATTCGCCGCGGCTCGCGCGTCTTCATCGACGCGAACACCGTCAGCGGCTCGACGAGCTCGGAGTTCGAGCTCTCCGACGCGCCGCAGGGGCCACCGCCGTCCGAGGACAGCCCGCTCGTCGAGGTGTTCGCGAAGACCGTCTCGGGGGACGTGCGCATTGAGCGGGCACCCGCACCGAAGCACAGCCCGGAGCTCACCGAGCGGGCATGAAGCTCTGGCCGACCGGAGGCCTCTGGCGGCATCCGGACTTCGTCAGGCTCTGGTCGGCCCAGACGGTCAGCCAGTTCGGGACGCAGTTCACCGTGCTGGCGCTGCCGCTGGCGGCGATCGACGTCCTCCACGCGAGCGCGTTCGAGGTCGCGGCGCTCACCACGGTCGAGTTCCTGCCGTTCCTGCTCGTGAGCCTGCCGGCAGGGGTCTGGGTCGACCGGTTGCCGCGGCGCCCGATGCTCGTGGTCGGCGACGTCACGCGCGCGGCGCTGCTCGGCTCGATCCCGGTCGTGTACGCGCTCGGGCACCTCACGATCTGGCAGCTGTACGGGGTCGCGTTCCTCGCGGGGATCGCGACGGTGTTCTTCGACGTCGCGTACCAGTCGTACCTGCCGTCGCTCGTCGAGCGGCAGCAGCTGATCGACGGCAACTCGAAGCTCGAGATCAGCCGCGCCGGCGCTCAGCTCGGCGGGCCGGGACTGGCCGGCGTCGTCGTCGACCTGCTGAAGGCGCCGGCGGCGATCGCGTTCGACGCCGTCAGCTTCGTCGGCTCGGCGCTGTTCATCTTCAGCATCCGCAAGGAGGAGCGGCCGGCGCCCCGCGACGACGCCACGCCGAGCCGGATGCGGGACGAGCTCCGCGAAGGCTTGCGGTACGTCCTCACGCACCCGTTCCTGAAGAACATCGCCGCCTGCACCGCGCTCTTCAACTTCTTCGGCAACCTCGGCTTTGCCGTCCTGCTCGTCTTCGCGCGGCGCAAGCTCGATCTGAGCCCGCTGGCGATCGGTCTCGCGCTCACGTTCAGCAACGTCGGGCCGATGCTCGCCGCCTTCAACGCGCACCGGATCTCGTCGCGGCTCGGCGTGGGGCGGACGATCATCGCGGCGTCGATGCTGGGCGGCCCGATGTTCCTGGTCGTGCCGTTCGCGCCGCACGGCAACGCCGCGCTGACGCTCCTGGTGCCGGCGTTCCTGGCCGGCGGGTTCTCGAACGTGATCTACAACGTCACGCAGGTCAGCCTGCGCCAGGCGATCACGCCGGAGCGGATCCAGGGCCGCATGAACTCGGTCATGCGCTTCATCGTCTGGGGCACGATCCCGCTCGGTTCCTTCCTGGGCGGGGTGCTGGCGAGCCAGATCGGCGTCAAGCAGACCCTGATCGTCGGCGGCATCGGCTGCTGTCTCACTTTCCTGCCGGTGCTGTTCTCGCCGGTGCGGGCAATTCGCGAGATGCCGGAGCCCGTCGACGAGGCCGCCGCCGTCCTCGCGCCGCTCGTCGCGGACGCCGCGGTCGTTCCGGCCGAGCATCCGGGCGGCTGATGCGCAAGCTGCTGCGCATTCGCGACGCCCGTGTCTTCCTGCTCGGCTGGGGGCTGTCGATGTTCGGGGACTCGGCGATGTTCCTCGTGCTCGGGATCTGGGCCAAGGACCTGACGCACAGCAACGCCGCGGCCGGGCTCGTCTTCTTCGTGCTCGCGCTGCCGTCGCTCTTCTCGCCGCTCGCCGGCCTCGTGGTCGACCGCATGCGCAAGCGGCCGCTGCTGATCGGGATCAACTGCTTCATGGGGACGGCGATCCTCGCGCTGCTCTTCGTGCACGACCGCGGCGAGCTCTGGCTGATCTATGTCGTCGCCGGGCTCTACGGCGCGAGCGGGAGCGCGCTCTACTCCGCCCGCTCGGCCTTCTTGACCATCATGCTGCCGCGCGAGCTCTTGGGCGATGCGAACGCGATCTTCGCGACGATCCGCGAGGGGCTGCGCCTCGTCTCGCCCTTGTTCGGTGCTGGTCTCTACGCGGCGTTCGGCGGCGGCGTCGTCGCGATCGCCGACGCGGCGTCGTTCGCAATCGTCGTCGTGGCGCTCACCTTCCTGCGCACGCCGGAGGTGCGCCCGGTCCGCGAGGAACACCACTTCGTCACCGAGCTCGTGGCCGGCGTCCGCCACATCTTCGCGACGCTGCCCTTGAAGCAGATCGTCCTCACCACGGGCGTCTGCCTGCTCGTCGTCGGCTTCGCCGAGACGCTGATCTTCGCCGTCGTCGACAGCGGCCTGCACCGGCAGCCGTCGTTCCTCGGCGTGCTCGAATCGGTGCAGGGAGCGGGCGCCATCCTCGGAGGCGTGAGCGCGGCCTGGGCCTTGCGCCGTTTCGGCGACGTCCGGCTGGTCGGGATCGGCATGGCGCTCTTCGCCCTCGGCGACGGCACGTTCGCCACCCACAGCCTCGCGCTCATCTCCGTCGGCTTCGGCGTCGCGGGCTTCGGGCTCGCGTGGCTGATCGTCGGCTGGGCGACGTCGATTCAGGTGCGGACGCCCCAGCGGCTGCAGGGCCGCGTGGCGTCGGCGGCCGACACGATGATCAGCGCTCCGCAGACGGTCTCGATCGCGCTCGGCGCGAGCCTGATCAGCGTCGTCGACTACCGCGTGCTCGTTGCGATCATGGCGGTGGTGCTCGTCGGCTGCGCCGCCTACTTGTTGACGCGCGGACCCGAACCTGTGGCGGCCGAGGCTCCCGCCCCGGCCTAGCGCCCTAGCTCTCGAGCTCCTTCTTCTCGCCGCCGGAGCCCGAGCCGACCTCGGCCTTGAGCTGCTCGAGCTCGCTGTCGACCTGGGACTGGGAGGCCACCTGCGCGAGCTCGCGGTCGAGCTGCGTCTTGTCGGAGCCGAGCTCCTCCAGATCGCCGGAGGAAACGAGCTCGTCGATCGCGGACGCCCGCGCCTGCATCTGCTCGGTCTTGTCCTTGGCCCGCTGGATCGCGAGGCCGGTGTTCTCCATGTCGCGGCCGATTCCGGTGGCCGCCTCGCCGATCCGCACCTGCGCCTCGGCGGCGGAGTACTGCGCCTTGATCACTTCCTTCTGCGAGCGGAACTGCTCGATGCGCCCCTCGAGCTGCTTCTCGTTCGCGACGAGCTTCTCCTGCTGGTCGGCGAGCTGCTTCACCTGCGCGTCGAGATCCTGCAGCTGCTGCTGGATCCCGGACTTGCGTTCGAGCGCCTGGCGCGCGAGATCCTCGCGGCCGGCGGCGACGGCCTGGCGCGCCTGGGTGTCGAGCTTGACGACGTTCTGCTCCAGCTGCTGGGTCTGGATCTCCAGCCGCTTCTTGGCCGTCACGACGTCGGCGACGCCGCGCTTGACGTTCTGGAGCGACTCCAGCTGGCGCTCGTACGAGTAGTCGAGCGTCTCTTGCGGGTTCTCCGCGCGGTTCAGCAGCGCGCTGAACTTCGCCCTGATGATCTCGCCGGCTCGGGACAGCAGACCCATCTCTCGAATCCTCCTCGTCGCAGGTGTCCGGGTAGCGTACCGCCGTGCTCGTCGAGCGGAGCATGCATCCCGACTGGCTCTCGAACGCGTACCTCGTCGCCGACGAGGAGGGCGGAGCGGCCGTGTTCGTCGACTCGGGCGCGGACGTCGCGCCGCTGCTGGCCGCCGCGGAGCGCTGGCGGGTGGAGCCGAGCTACGTGTTGCGGACGCACTCGCATCACGACCACGTCGTGCACGAGGCCGAGCTCGGCCTGCCGGTCCGCACGGACGCGGTCGACGTCGGCGGTCTGCGCGTCGAGGCGCTGCCGACGCCCGGTCATTCCGACGACATGGTGGCGTTCGTCGTCAACGGCGAGGCGGTCTTCACCGGCGACACGCTCTTCAAGGACTCTGTCGGCGGCGGGGATCTCGAGCAGGTGCGGCGGTCGGTGATGGAGGTGCTGATGAAGCTGCCGCCCGAGACGCGCGTCCTGCCCGGGCACACCGACGAGACGACGATCGGGCGCGAGTGGGAGGAGAACCCGTTCGTGCGCGTCTGGCGCGGCGCGCAGCCGGAAGGCTCCGAGCGCGTGCACGTCGGCGGCGAGGAGGGGACGCTGATCGTCTGGTCGCCCGACTACGACGGCGGCGGCAAGGCGTGGGTCAGGTTCGACGACGGCCGCGACGCGATCGTCGGCGGCTCGCGCGTCGCACGCGGCTGAAAGGCAGGGGTCTGACCCCGGCAGGGGTCAGACCCCAGCTGTTCGATCCCTGACAGCACGAACTGCCGAAAGGCCCGCTGCGCGGCTTCTCGGTGCACGCTGAAGAGTCCGTGGACGGCTGCGACGTCTAGGAAATCGGCCGGTGGCTCGAATCCGCACAGAGCCCGGTAGCTGCCCCAACGCCACTCCGCCGGATCGTCACAGAGGTTGGCGCGGACCGGGTTGAGCGCGACGTACCGATGCGCCTCGAGCAACTGAGCGTCGTCCGTGATCGGCTTGGAGGCGAAACGTCCTGCGAAGAGATGGCCGCGGCGACCGTACTTCCAGTTGAACCACTGGGCGTACGACCCGCAGAGACGTCGCATGCCGGCCGAGAGCGTCGGCTGGACCGTGTAGACGATCAGGTGGAAGTGCGTTCCCATCAAGCAGTACGAATTGCAGCGCCATTCGTACCGCGCACAGACGTCACCGAGTTGCGCGAGGAAGTGGCGCCTGTCAGCCGGCTCGCGATAGATCGGCTCGTCGCCTCCGCCGAGCGCGGTGACGTGATGCATCGAGTCCGGTAGGTCGACGCGAAGCTTGCGGGGCATGCAGCAAAGGTAAGCCTGCGGATCGTCCGCCGCCCCTCGTCGGCCGACGTTGTTGCAAAGTTGCGACAGGTCGAACTGCTGGGGTCAGACCCCAAAAGGGGTCTGACCCCGGAGGGGTCTGACCCCAGCCTTCGGTCTACCGGGGTCTGACCCCGGAGGGGTCTGACCCCAGCAGTTCGCTAGAAGCTACGCCGCGTCGTGGTCGACGAGGCCCTGCTCGAACGCGTAGCGCGCAGCCTCGGTCCGGTTCGAGACGCCGAGCTTGCGATAGATGTTCGTCAGGTGGAACTTGACGGTCTGCTCGGCGACCCAGAGCTCCTTCGAGATCGCCTCGTTCGATAGACCGCGCGCGACGGCGCGGACGATCACGAGCTCACGGTCGGTCAGGCCCGCGTCGCGGGCGGCGCGCTCGCCGGGATCCTCGGTCACGCCGGCGGTCGTGAAGACGTTGCCGTCGATCGCCTGGCGCAGTGCGCCGGCGAGATCGTCGGGGTCGATCGACTTGACGATGTAGGCGCAGGCGCCGCGCTTCAGCGCCGTCTGGATCAGCTCCGGATCCTGCGAGACCGACAGGATCGCGACCTTGATGTCTGGGAACTCCTTGCGGATCTTCGCCAGGCAGGTGAGTCCGTCCATCTGCGGCATGCGCAGGTCGAGCAGCACCAGCTCCGGCTTCAGCCTCCGGACGAGCGGCAGGACCTGGACGCCGTTGACGGCCTCGCCGACGACCTCGAAGCCGCCGGCTTTCTGCAGCGCCTGTTTCGTTCCTTCGACCATCAGCCGATGGTCGTCCGCAATGAGAACCCGCATGAACCAAAGGTAACACCGGCTTCGGCCCGAATACCGTCGCTCAAAAGGGTGATGAACGAGCGCAAGTTCCGGCCGAGAATGAGGTCTTCTTACTCGAACCCCCGTATGGGACCTTCTGCTGCGGCCACCTCCACCTGCCAGGCTCTTTTCAACCGGGCGCCAAAGTGCCATGCTGTGACGCGGAGAAACAGCGGTAGGGGCTTAGCTTGAACTTGAATGGGGAGAAGGACGCTCGGGGGGCGCCCAACGTCGTCATCGGCGCAAACGACCCTGCGACGCTTGCCGGGATGCGGATCGCGCTCGAGGCCGACGGTATCGCCGTGAGTGCTGAGGTCCATTCCCTGCAGGAGCTGGTCGAGGCGGTTGAGCGCTTCGAGCCCGACGTGTGCCTGGTCGACGTCGATCTCAGCGGCGGTGGGATCAAGGCGGCGGCCGAGGTGGCGGCCCGCGTGCCGGCAGTCGCGGTCGTCCTGCTCGCCGACGACTCCGGCGACGAGAAGTTCCTGGACGCGATGCGTGTGGGTGCGACGGGCTACGTCCCGAGGAGGATCACGCCCGCCCGACTTCCCAGTGTGATCCGCGCCGTGCTCGACGGCGAGCCGGCGATTCCGCGCGCCCTCGTCACCCTGTTGATCAACCAGTACCGGTCGCGGCCGACGCGGCGGCAACTGCCCGCCGGTCAGGGGCGCGGCGTCGATCTGACCAGCCGCGAATGGCAGGTGCTGGACTGCATGCGCGAAGGCCTGTCGACGCGGGAGATCGCGGACCGGCTGATGATCTCCGAGGTCACCGTGCGCCGCCATATCGGCTCGGTCCTGAAAAAGCTCCGCGTTTCGAGCCGGGCAGACGCGATTCGGCTGCTCGAGAGCGCCTGACCGCTCGGGCGGCTGGACTAGCCCTAAAGCCAGGTCACAGCGGGCCGTCCCGGCGCGAGGATTTGCTCATGGGCTGGCTGCGGCCGAGGTACGTGACCGTGCTCGCGGCGATCGTCGCCGGTGGCTTCACGGACCTTGCGATCAAGGTCCCGTCGGTCCAGTTCGCGTACCAAAGCATCCCGGTGCACGCGATGCTCGAGGTGACGGCGAGCCTGATCGCCTTTCTCACGACCGTGCTCGTCTGGGGGAGGCTGAAGTGGCGGCAAGGCCTCGACGACCTGCTCCTCTTCGTCGCCCTCGGCCTGCTGTCGGTCACGAGCCTTCTGTTCGCCGTCATCCCGGCGGCGGTCTGGAGGGATCCGCACCCGTTTTCGACGTGGACGACGGTCGTCGCCGGCGGTCTGACCGCGGCGCTGCTCGCAGCCGCCGCCCTTGTGCGTCCGGTTCGTCTCCGCAACTACGAGCACGCCGGGCGGATAGCCGTCGTGGCGATGGGGATCGGCCTGGTCGTGATCGGAACGGTCGTCGGAGCATTCATGGACAGGTTGCCGATCGGTCTCGATCCGGCACGGTCGCCGCTCAACGTGCCCGGTCTGATCTCGGGGAACCTCGTCATCGTCGCGGCGCAGATGGCGATCGCGGTCCTGTTCATTGCTGCTGCGATTGGCTTCACGCGTCGCGCCGAGTCGTCGGGCGACGAATTCTTCCTCTGGCTGGGTGCCGGCGCGGTTTTCGCCGCGTTCGCACGCGTGAACTACTTCATCTTTCCTTCGCTCTACTCCGAGTGGGTGTACACCGGTGACCTACTGAGGCTCGGCTGGCACATCCTGCTCTTCATCGGCGCGGTACGCGAGATCCAGGTGTACCAGCGTGTGTACGCGGAGGCGCGTGTGCTCGACGAGCGCAGGCGCATTGCGCGTGACCTTCACGACGGGCTCGCGCAGGAGCTCGCCTTCATCGCGAACAAGACGCGCGAGCTGGCAGGAGGCATGGCGTCACGCGTGGCCCTGCTCCAGGTTGCGTCCGCGGCTCAACGTGGCCTCGACGAATCGCGTCGCGCGATCGAGACGCTGAGCCGGAAGGACGACGAGCCGTTCGAGGTCGCACTCGTGCAAACCGTCGAAGAGGTTGCCGCTCGCCTGGGGACGAGAGTCCAGATCGAAGCGGAAGCAGCACCGGAGATGACGGCGGTTCAACGCGAGCAGTTGCTTCGGATCGTGCGGGAGGCCGTGACGAATGCGGGATGTCACGCGAGCGCCGACATGGTGCACGTGCAGTTCACAAACGGCGGGCCTCTGTACCTTCGCGTCGAGGACGACGGTGTCGGGTTCGACCCGGGGGATGTCGATTCGAAGGGATTCGGGCTGACGACGATGGAGGAGCGCGCTCGCGCGATCGGCGCCGAGTTTCGCGTCCGCTCCACCCGAGGCCGCGGGACGGCCGTCGAGGTGCGGCTTTGACTGACGGTTTGTTCCGCGTGCTGATTGCGGACGATCACCCGCCGACGCGCGCCGGCGTGCGTGCCGCACTCGAGCGAGATAACTTCGTCGTCTGCGGCGAGGCGGCCGATGCCCGTTCGGCGATCGAGGCTGCCCGGCGCGAGCGTCCAGATGTCTGTCTCCTTGACATCCACATGCCGGGCGACGGCATCCAGGCCGCCGAGACGATCGCCCGTGAGCTTCCCGAGGCCGCGGTCGTGATGCTCACCGTCTCGCGCACCGACGCCGACCTGTTCAACGCGCTTCGCGCCGGCGCTTCGGGCTATCTGCTCAAGGACATCGATCCGGTGCGGCTTCCGCTCGCACTGCGAGGTGTCCTCGAGGGAGAGGCCGCGTTGCCGCGCCGGCTGGTGGCCTTGTTGATCGAGGAGTTCAGGGAACGCAAACGAAGGCGGCGCGTTCCTCTTGTCGGTCGCCGTGGGGTGGAGCTGACCGATCGCGAGTGGGAGGTGCTCGAGTCGATGAAGCAGGGCCACAGCACCGAGGAGATCGCGGCCCGCCTCTTCATTTCCCCGGTCACGGTCCGCACCCACGTGTCGGCCATCCTGCGCAAGCTGCACGTGCCGACGCGAGAAGCCGCGCTCGAGCTACTCGAGCGATGAGAGAACTCAACGCAGAACCCGCCGTCCGGCGGATTGCTCAGCGCGTCGTGCGGCGCGAGACTCACTTAGTCCCCCCGTTCCCGGGACACGCGACTGACTGCTCAGTTGGGGCGCGCCCCTTCCCGCATCGACCGCCCTACCGCAAGGCAGTGATGCGGGAACCCGAGAGCCCGGCGACCACCTGCCGGGCTCCCGGGCCTTTTCCGCGTTCAAACGCATGAACGCAAGATGAGTCCTGCGGCCCATTGCCAGTGGGACCGGTAGCCGGACACACTGAGCCTGAAGCCGAGCTCTGCGGCAGCTCGGCCCTTCTGCGGACTCTGGGGAGAGTTTGTGAAACCGGACCTTCCGGCGGCGTCTCTTCGACTAGCGGTTAGTGGCCCTCGAGGGCTGCTGAAGGACGATTGGTTTAGCGGAATGCGGTTTTTCCTGCGGCAAAGACGAAGGGCTAGAGCGGTGAACCGGGCAATCGGGGCGCTGCTCGCGGCGGCGGCATGGTCCGAGCCCCCAACTGCCGTAGCAATCACAACCGACCGGCACGAGCCTGGCTCAGCCGCGCGAACGAACTGGGGAGCGCGCGGCTGGGCGAGGCCCGGGCGGTCGTAGAGAGGGTCAACTCATGCGGCGGATCTGGGGCAAGAGGGGAGCTGGCGAAATGAAGGGTCGGAAGAGCTTCCGGCGGGTGGGGATCGTTTTGGCGTTTGCGGCGCT
>WNGG01017280.1_pt1 | contig 13564 bp, 14 predicted proteins | sample 5400661 | NCBI WGS metagenome assembly WNGG01 (sample SAMN13153372, study PRJNA577476) | soil metagenome | isolation source: 100 cm soil or saprolite under Garry oak tree replicate 1 | place: USA:California | collected 2016-06-15
TTCCTGTACTCGGCGAGCCACACGACCACCGAGGTGCGTTACCTCAGGGCCGAGGACCCCGGCGGCGTGTGGACCGTGGTCGCCCCGCGAGAGCACGAGCACGAGTACGAGGTCGATCACGGCGGTGACGCCTTCTATGTCCGTACGAACGGCGGCGGGCGGCGCAACTTCCGGCTCGTCACGGCGCCCGTGGCCGACCCGCGGCCCGAGCGCTGGACCGAGCTGGTCCCGCACCGCGAGACCGTCATGCTCGAGGGCGTGGACGTGTTCACGGACCACTACGTCCTGCAGGAGCGTGAGGACGGGCTCGTGCGCCTGCGCGTGACGGCGCTCCCGTCGCACGTGTCCCATCACGTCGCGTTCCCCGAGCCGGCCTACGAGGTCGAGCCGGAGGGGAACGCCGAGTTCAGGACGCGGGTCTACCGGTTCCGCTACCAGTCGTTCGTGACGCCCCCGTCGGTCTTCGACTACGACACCCTGACCCGCGAGCTGCGGCTCCTCAAGCGGACGGAGGTGCTCGGCGGGTACGACCCCACGCGCTACCGGTCCGAGCGGCTTCACGCGACGGCCGCCGACGGGACGCGCATCCCGATCTCGCTCGTCTGCGCCAAGGACGCGCCGCGCGACGGCACGAGCCCGATGGTGCTCACGGGCTACGGCGCGTACGGGATGCCGTATCCCGTGACCTTCTCGTCGAACCGTTTGAGCCTTCTCGAGCGCGGCGTGGCCGTCGCGGTCGCCCATGTGCGCGGGGGCGGGGAGCTCGGGAAGCGCTGGCACGACGACGGGCGGCTCCTCAGGAAGCGCAACACGTTCACCGATTTCATCGCGTGCGCCGAGCTCCTGGTCCGCCAGGGCTCGACCGCGCACGATCGGCTCGTGATCGAGGGCGGGAGCGCGGGCGGCCTCCTGCTCGGCGCCGTGCTGAACATGCGGCCCGACCTCTGCACGGCCGCGGTCCTCCGCGTGCCGTTCGTGGACGTGATCAACACGATGCTCGATCCGTCGCTCCCGCTGACGGTGGGCGAGTTCGAGGAGTGGGGCAACCCGAAGCTCCCCGAGCACTACGCGTATATGAAGACCTACTGCCCGTACACGAACCTCGCAGCCCGGCGCTACCCGGCGATCCTCGTGCGCACCTCGCTGAACGACAGCCAGGTGATGTACTGGGAGCCCGCCAAGTGGGTCGCGAAGCTCCGGACGCTCAAGCTCGACGATCGCCCGCTGCTCCTCAAGGTCAACCTCGAGGCCGGTCACGGTGGCGCCTCGGGCCGCTACGACGCGCTCCGCGAGCTCGGCTTCGACTACGCGTTTATCCTGGGACAGCTCGGTCGAGGGAGCTGACGCCCGGCGGTACAATCGGCGATTGTGACGAGGGCGTCCGACGCGGTCGAGATCGAGACGGGTCCACGCCCGGCAGCATCGGTCATCTGGATGCATGGGCTCGGCGCCGACGGCCACGACTTCGAGCCGATCGTGGCGGAGCTCGAGCTGCCGGCGACGCTCGCCTTCCGGTTCGTTTTCCCCCACGCGCCGATGCGGCCCGTGACGATCAACCGGGGGTACGTGATGCGCGCCTGGTACGACGTCGTCGGCGACGGCAGCGAGGACGCCGCCGGGATCCGGGCGTCGCAGGCGCGGGTCGAGGCGCTGATCGCGCGTGAGAAGGCGCGCGGGTTCCCCGCGGCCCGGGTCGTGCTGGCGGGCTTCTCCCAGGGGGGCGCGATGGCGCTCCACACGGGCCTCCGCCACCCCGAGCGGCTGCCGGGAATCATCGCGCTCTCGTGCTACCTCCCGCTCGGCGACACGCTCGCCGCCGAGGCGAGCCCGGCCAACCGCGACGTGCCGATCTTCATGCCGCACGGGACCGACGACCCGATCATCCCGCTCGATCGCGCGCGACGATCCCGCGACAAGCTCACCGACCTGGGCTATCGTGTGACGTGGCGCGAGTACCCGATGGCACACTCGGTGTGCGACGCGGAGGTCGACGACCTCTCCGCGTGGCTTTCCGCGGTGCTCGGCGAGAAAGGCGAGGCGAGATGAGGGCGCGTACGGTCGGCGAGCTCCGGGCCAGCGGCTGGCAGGCGAAGTCGGTCAAGCAGGAGCTGCGCGACAACCTGGTCGCGCGCCTCCGGCGCGGGGAGCCGCTCTTCCCCGGGATCGTGGGCTACGAGGAGAGCGTCGTGCCGCAGATCGAAAACGCGATCCTCTCGGGCCAGGACATCGTCTTCCTCGGCGAGCGCGGCCAGGCCAAGACGCGCATGGCGCGACTCCTCCCGACCTTGCTCGACGAGGCGGTGCCCGCGCTCGCCGGCTGCGAGATCAACGACGACCCCTTCGCGCCGATCTGCGGCGCCTGCCGCGCGCGGCTCGCCGAGCAGGGCGCCGCGGCCGAGATCGTCTGGATCCCGCGCGACCGCCGCTACGGCGAGAAGCTCGCCACGCCCGACATCACGATCGCCGACCTCATCGGCGAGGTCGACCCGATCAAGGTCGCCGAGGGCCGGTACCTCGCCGACGAGCTGACGATCCACTACGGGCTCCTGCCGCGGACCAACCGCGGTGTCTTCGCGATCAACGAGCTCCCCGACCTCGCCGAGCGGATTCAGGTGGGGCTCCTCAACATCATGGAGGAGCGCGACGTCCAGATCCGCGGCTACAAGGTGCGCCTGCCGCTCGACCTCTACGTGGTCGCGAGCGCGAACCCGGAGGACTACACCAACCGCGGGCGGATCATCACGCCCCTCAAGGACCGGTTCGGCTCCCAGGTCCGCACGCACTACCCGAAGCGGCTCGAGGACGAGATCGCGATCATGGAGGCCGAGCTGACGCGCTTCCCGGCGGACGGCTTCCAGACCGTCACGCCGGCCTATATGAAGGAGATCGTGGCCGAGCTGACGCAGCTGGCCCGGAAGGCGCCGGAGATCAGCCAGCGCTCCGGCGTCTCGGTGCGGGTCAGCATCTGCAACTACGAGAACCTCGTCTCCAGCGCGCTGAAGCGCGCGATCCGCCTCGGCGAGCAGGCGGCGGCGCCGCGCGTGAGCGACCTCGGGGCGGTCCTCGCCTCGACGAGCGGCAAGATCGAGCTCGAGACAGTCGGCGAGGGCGGCGAGGACAAGGTGCTCGGCAAGCTGGTCCAGCGCGCCGTGCTCAACGTGTTTGGCCGGTGCTTCCGCGCGGGCGAGCTCGACGAGGTGGTGGGCGCGTTCCAGGGCGGGCTCGCGATCACCGTGTCGGACACGATGGCGTCCGCCGAGTACGTGAAGCAGGTCGGCCAGCTCCAGCCCCTTCAGGCCGCGGTGAAGAAGCTCGGCGCCGCCGACCCGGCCAGCGCGGCGTCGGCGGTCGAGTTCATCCTGGAGGGGCTCCACCTCTCGCGCAAGCTCAACAAGGACGTCCAGGCGGGCCGCGCCCGGTACCGGGGCTCGGCCGGCAGCGCGCCCTCGGGACGCGACTAAATCGAATTCGTCCGCGGCCTGTATTGGTTTGCCGACACGGCGGTCGGGCCGACGCCAATTCCACGGGGTCGAGACTGACACCCCACGCGGCGGATATCGGATATGACCGGTCTGCGTAACACGAGCATGCGAGAGCTGGGAGTGGGTGCCAAGTTCGCGGCAGTCAAAGGGATCAGCAGCCGGGCCCACGGGTCACGCGGCATTAGCTTGTCCGGGCCTGCAGCGCACACGTATTATCAAGTTCTGTAACATCGAGTTCGTCGATCGAGGCAGGATCTAGCACATGAGTGAACGACCGCGCATCGTGACCGCCTGGCTAATTGGAGTCCTGGCGCTCGTAGCCCTCGATATGCGCTGGACACTCTGGGGGATCGCCGATGGTGATCCGGTGAAGCTGCAGACAGGGCTGGAGCGTCAGGCGTGTGAGTCGCTTGTCGATGTCGCGACTCGGGTAGTAAGCGAGGGCCAACCGTATGTGGAAATCGAGTGGGACATCCCTCAATTACGACACAGGCCGTGGGCCGCGCCACCGCCTCGCTATCGCTGCCGTCCTGATGAGCAGCCCTACGAGTGACCGACCGCCGCTTCGCTACTGCGATTTCCCTGATCGCCGAACAGCGCCTTGCAGCCGCCACGCTGACGCGCGCGGCTGAAGGCAGCGTTAGGCTGAAGGGCGGAGCAGCTGTCGCACCCCTACACTAAGTGCGATAGGAGAGATTCGCGCATGGGTCGCATCATCAGCATTCACGAGTATGACCTCAAGCCGGGGACCAACATCGACCAGTTTGAGCGCATTCTCCGTGACGCAGAAGCACGCGGCCTGCTGCAGCTCCCTGGACTCGTGGCACATCACTTTGTCAAAGGGGCCAAAGGCGTTCGCCGTGGCGCCTATGCCGCGCTATGGATCTACGAGAGTCGTGGCGCCTATGCCGCGCTATGGATCTACGAGAGTCGTGAGGCTTGGGAGCGCCTCTGGGGCACCGCCGAGCACCCGCGGCCCCCACAGGAGTATCCGGACACCTGGAAGATCTGGGAAGACGAACTTCTTGCTCCGTTTCTGGAGGACCGCCCAGACGATCTCAGGTTCACGGCGTACGAAGAGTTGTAGGGTTTGGTGCGGAATTTCACGCTCCAGCGGACCGCTGGCTCGCATTCGCTCGCCGCGGCCGCTCGACGTGAGCCGTCAGGCTACGCAACCGACACCGACGGATGGCCGCCTATCCGAAAGAAGGGAGACGCATGTTGCGCCAATTGATCGTGCTTCTGCTCGCCGTCCTCGTCAGCTCTGCCTGCAGCAGCTACACGGTCCCTCGGTACGGTCTTTCGGCCGAAAACATCACCGGCCTCCGGAAGCTCGGCGCGAAGGTCAACGTTGGGAGGTTCACGGCGACGACTCCCGCCCAGACGGAGATTCGCTGCCGCGCCAGCGGGCCTGTGAAGACGCCTGACGGCCGCCCGTTCGAGGACTATATCCGACGGGCATTGGTCGACGAGCTCAAGGTCGCGGAGATGCTCTCGGATTCGGCTCCAGTCACGCTCACGGGTCATCTCGACAAGATCGATTTCAACTCCATGGCGGGTGACTGGACGATGCACCTCACCGCCACATCGTCGAACGGGCGCTCCTTGAGCGTCTCGAGCAAATACGGCTTCAGCACGGGCCCCGTGTTCTACGTAGGCGGCGGCGGCACAGCGGCGGCAGAGCGGGCGTGCGCGGAGACAGCCCAAGCGTTCGCGCCGGCGGTGCAGGTGTTGATCGGAAAGCTCGTGCACCATCCCGAGTTCGCCGCTCTGCTGAAGTAGGCGAGCATCCTTGGCGGCGTCTCGATTCGCCCTGGCCTGGGTCGTCGCCGCCGTCCTCGCGGTCGCAATGGCTGGCTGCGCCCGCTATTACTGGTCGAAGTCCGGGGCCACGACCGAGCAGTTCGACCGGGACAACACGGAGTGCGCTCGCGAGGCGAGCGCGAACCCGACGGAGGCGGCGCACGGCATGGTGAACGAAAAGCTGTATCGCGCGTGCCTCGAGGCGCGCAACTGGGTGCGGAAGAAGGAGTTCGACCCTCCGCCGGCTGGCTCCTACCGAGGGTTCGAGTAACCTGGCGGTCGATGAGCCTGGCAGTCGCTCGCCGCGGCCGGTCAACGTGGGCGTGAGGCGGCGCCAGAGGGAGTGAACGCCGTCGAGACCAATCGGCTTCTCTTACGTCCCTGGCGTGAGGAAGACGGCGTGGAGCTTCAGCGCCTCTTTAACGACCCGGCCGTCAGGGGTGGGCGTAACCTGCCTCCGGACCGAATCGCCAGGCTCGCCGACGGGAGCTTGCGACAATGGCGCGTGAACGGGTTCGGCCCGTGGGCGGCTATCGACAAGGCCACCGGCTCCTGGATCGGCAGGGTCGGTCTGGATGAGCTTGATGACTGGCCGGGTGTCGACAAGATCGAGGTAGGGTTCGAGCTGCACAAAGCATGGTGGGGCCGTGGCCTCGCCACCGAAGGTGCCCTGGCGGCGCTTGAGCTCGGCTTTGAGCAGCATAGCCTCCAATGCATCATCAGTGTCACTGCCGCCGTGCATGCCGCCGCTCGCCGGGTAATGGAGAAAGCGGGGCTCACGTACAGAGGCACACGCTATTTACGCGTACTATTCGCATGAGGAGTTGTTCGGCTTGTTCTGCGAATACGAAATGGCGAGATGCGGAGCGTTAGATTCCAACGGGGAACCATCATGAAAAAGCAATCTACCAGCATCGCGCTTATCGTTGTGTTAATGGGAGCGTGTGCCCCCATTCAGCGCGGCCGCTCGTATCAAGAGTCTGTAGTGGGGGGATTTGATCTCAAAGAGTGGACTGTGGGTCGTCAACGGTCAGATCAGAATCAACGTATCGTTGAGTTTGTAAGGCCCGGAGAGAAAATCGACAGTTGGACGGAGCTGTTTACGTCGCAAGTGCTGAGGAAGCCAACCAACCCCGGACCCATTGATGCCTTGGTCGCTCGCGTACATGCGGATGATGCAAAATTATGCCCTAACGGTTTCGTACAGAACGTGATTGCACAGGGATTCCGAACCGAAACTGAAGAGGCGAGTATTCTTTATGAATCAAAATTCACGAACTGTCCTCCGCATGCAGACCAGCATGAAGTGGCGCGGGTCATATACGGCAAATCCAATATCTTTCGTCTGGCCTACGTCGCAAAGACCCAGGCGTTGGCGCCCGAGAAGCGAGACAAAGTGATTAAGGAGCTGTCGGCGGCCACGATCATGGTCACACGATAACGCGAATCTCACTTTAGTTCGAACAGACGCGCCTGAAGACGCGCGCCGCCCAGCACGACGTTACTTTATGAGAAGGATCGAAGCCGCATTCACGCGCCTGCTGCCCCAGCTGCTGTCGGCGGCGGCTCGGAGCGAGCGTTACCGCTGCGCCTCGAGGATCGCGCGCGCGATGAGCCGGGCGCCCTCGTAGCACTTCTCCGGCGGCTCGTAGCTGAAGGCGAGGCGGATGAAGCGCTCGCCCCCGCCGTCGGGGAAGAACGCAGGCCCCGACGTGTACTGCGCCTGCGCCGCCACCGCGAGCGCTTCCAGCCGCGCGGGGTCGGTCGCCGCCGGGAGCCTGATCCAGATGAAGAACCCGCCCTGAGGACGGCTGATCTCCACGTCGATGCCCTCGAGCACCTCCCAGAGTCCGCGGAGCATGGCGTCGCGCTTGGCGCGATAGACGCCGATCAAGAGCTTCACGTGCGCTTCCATGTGGTCGCGCAGGTACCAGGTCGCCACGCGCGACATGAAGGGGCTCACGCCGCCGCCGAAGTTGAAGCCCTGGAAGGCGGGCAGCATCGCGCGCGGCGCGCAGAGCCAGCCGAGCCGCACCCCCGCGCCGAGGATCTTCGAGAGCGTGCCGGCCCGGATCACCCGCCCGCCGCGGTCCAGCGCGTACACGGGCGGCTTCGGCTCCCCCTCGAACCTGAGCTCGCCGTACGCGTCGTCTTCGAGGATGAAGGTGTCGTATTCCTCGGCGAGCCGCACCAGCTCCGTGCGGCGACGGAGCGACAGGTCGGGGCCCGCCGGGTTCTGGAAGTTGACGATCGTGTAGATCAGCTTGCACCGACGGCCCTGCCGTCTGAGCCCCTCGAGGCGCTCGCGGACCGTGCTCGTGACCATTCCCTCCGCGTCCACGGGCGCATCGAGGATCTCTGGGCCGTGCCGCCGGATGTTGTTGAGCGACCCGGAGAACGTGGGCGCCTCGCAGATGATCGGATCGCCCGGGTCCACGAAGGCGCCGAACGCGAGCGAGAGGGCGTGGCCGGAGCCGTTCGCGACGAAGATGTTCTCCGGCGTCACCTCGAGGCCCTCGAACACCCGGTACTTGTGGCACACGAGCTCGCGGAGTCCGCGATAGCCCTGCGGATCGCCGTACGTCAAGGCCTGCGCCCCCTCGGCCTTCATCATCCGCGCGGTGGCCTCGACCATGTCGTCGTACGGGAACGACGCGGGGTCCGGATAGCCGCCGCCGAACTCGTAGCGCGGACTGGCGACGGGACGGGCCATGGCCACCGGGGCGCCCCAGCCGATGCGGGCACGACTCGACAAGAGATCCTCGAAGCGGGCGGTCGGGGTTGTCATGACGCTAGGATACGACAGGCTCTATAATCGATGCACCCATGCTGATCCGTTATTCGCGGTGGGACGGCTCGCAGGCCGTCCCGGACCTCGACGCCGACGATCTCCTGTCCGCGATGTCCGACGACCTCATGCTGGACGGCGATCCCTGGCGCGCGCTCCGCCGTCTGTTCCAGCAGGGCCTCCAGCATCCGGCGGGTCAGCGAACGCCGGGACTTCAAGACCTCCTGAAACAGCTCCGCCAGCAGCGGCAGCAGCGGCTCGACCGCTACGACCTCGACGGGGCGCTCGAGGACATCAAGAAGAAGCTCGCCGAAGTCATCCAGACGGAGCGCGAGGGGATCAAGGACCGCCTCGCCGGGACGTCGGCGGAGCAGAAACTCGCCGAGCTCGACAAGCTCCCGCCGGACCCGGGCGGCCAGATCCGGGAGCTGCAGACCTACGACTTCGTGGATCCCGAGGCGAAGCGCCGCTTCGACGAGCTCATGCAGTCGCTCCGCGCCCAGATGCTCGCGCCGCTCCTCAAGGGCATGCAGCAGGCCCTCCAGGGGATGACGCCCGAGGATCTGCGGCGCCTGCGCGAGATGCTCCAGGACCTGAACCGGATGCTCCGCCAGCGGGCGGAGGGCCAGGAGCCCGACTTCCAGGCGTTCAAGGACAAGTGGGGCCAGTTCTTCCCCGGCGCCGAGAGCCTCGACGAGCTGCTCGCTCAGCTCGGTCGCGGGATCGCGCAGATGCAGTCGCTCCTCGAGAGCATGTCGCCCGGCCAGCGCGGAGAGCTTCAAGACATGATGCGCTCGCTCTTCATGCAGGACGAGCGTCTCGAAGCCGCGCTGGCCCAGCTCGCCGGTCACCTCGAGGAGCTCCTGCCGCTCGACGAGCTGCGCCGCCGCTACGAGTTCGGTGGCGACGAAGAGGTGACGCTCCGTGAGGCGATGAAGCTCATGGAGGAGCTCCAGGGGATGGACCAGCTCGAGCGCCAGCTGCGCCGCGCGGAGAGCCCCGCCGACCTCGAGCAGATCGACCCCGCGCAGGTCGCCGAGCTCTTGGGCGAGGAGGCCGTGCGGGACCTCGAGAAGCTCCGCGAGATCGCAAAGAAGCTCGAGGAGGCGGGCTACCTCGAGCGTCGCGGCGACCGGCTCGAGCTGACGGCGCGCGCGATCAGGAAGATCGCCGACAAGGCGCTGCGTGACATCTTCGCCCACCTCAAGCGCGACCGCTTCGGCCGCCACGTCGTGAGCCATCGCGGCGCGGGCGGGGACCGCACCGACGACACCAAGCCGTACGAGTTCGGCGACCCCTTCCTGCTCGACCTCAAGGAGACGCTGATGAACGCGGTTGAGCGGGGCGGCCCGGGCACGCCGGTGCGCCTGGTGCCCGACGACTTCGAGGTGTTCCGCACCGAGCTGTCGACGCGGGCCGCCACGGTGGTGATGCTCGACATGAGCCGCTCGATGATCAACAACGGCCTGTTCATGCCCGCCAAGAAGGTCGCGCTCGCGCTCCACGCGCTCATCCGCGGCCAGTTCCCGCGTGACAGCCTCCACATCGTCGGGTTCTCGCTCTACGCGCGCGAGTTCACGGCCGAGCAGCTCCCGACCCTCACGTGGACCGACTGGAACGTCGGGACCAACATGCACGCGGGCTTTGCGCTCTCGCGCCAACGCCTCGGGCGCCAGAAGGTCGGCAACAAGCAGATCATCATGATCACCGACGGCGAGCCAACCGCGCACCGGGAAGGCAACGAGGCCGCGTTCGCTTACCCACCCACGCGCCGGACGCTCCAGGAGACCCTCAAGGAGGTCCAGCGCTGCACCCGCGAGGGCATCACGATCAACACGTTCATGCTCGACCAGAGCCCGACGCTGACCGCCTTCGTCCGCGAGATGGCGCGCATCAATCGCGGGCGCGCGTTCTTCGCCGCGCCCGAGCGCCTCGGCGAGTACGTGTTGGTGGACTACGTGCGTAACAAGCGGCGGGCGGTGTCCTAGGCTTAGTCGGGGAGCGTGTCGGACTCACCGGGGTTCGAGCGCGGGCTTCGCCCGCGCGATCGGTCCTGGGTCAGGCCGCCGCGCGAAGCCGGTAGGGGGTATCGGGGGGAGCGGCGTTCGCTCCCCCCGATGCTGACTAGGACGCCAGGCGCAGGCCGGAGCGCAACTCGTACAGCTCCTGGTCCGCGAGTGAAGCGTTGGCGATCCGCGCGAGGTTGCCACAGTAGCGGCAGTGGATGAACGCGGGCTCGCGGCGCACGAACGTGCTCTCGCACTTCGGACAGCTGTCCCCCGGCTCCGCCAGGAACCGCTTCGCGGCTCGACGGAGGGCGTGCTCGGGAGCCAACCGGATCACCCGGTTCATAGGTCGGGCGCCATTGTACACCGGGAACGCCGTCAGCGTTGCTCGAGCCCGCGCCGCTCTTCCAGAATCGCTTCCAGCTCGGCGACGGCGTCCAGATCTTTTGGCCGGCCCGCCGCCCGCTTGACGTCGATCAGCCGCTCGAGACCCAGACAGAGGCACTCGACCTCGAAGACCTGGATCGTGACCGCGTGGGGCCGGAGGGCGTCGTACGTGCCGCCTCCGGCGATCTCTCCGAAGAGATCGAGGTCGCCGACGTCGCTCGTGAGGGTGAAGTTGAGCCCGCGCTCCACGGTCGCACTGTTCCAGCGGAACGGGAGCCCGGGCGGGGCCCCACGGAGATACGGAGCGTGCGGGGCCAGCGCCCGAACGAGCCGCGCGATGTTCTCGGGCGTTCGTCGATAGACCGCGTCCACGTCGAGCGTGAGTCGCGTGGAGCCGTGGACCGTCGCGGCCACACCCCCGACGAGGATGAAGTCGACGTTGGCGTCGGTGAGGGCGCGCAGAAGGCCTTTGAAATCGGTCATCGTGTCCCGATGCGGCGACCCGAACGCCGCAGCTCTTCGGCGAAGCTTTGCAGTTCCATGAGCGCTTCGAGCCGCTCCTGGACGGAGCGCCGGAGGTTCTGACGGATCAGCGAGCGGTCGAGGTTCTTCTTGTAGGCCTCGACGACGGGATCGGGGGCCGCTGGCTCTCGCATGGGGCTAGGATACCTTACATCGTCTACTTTCCCTCGCGCGACGACTGGCAGACGCAGCGCCCGGCGGAGCTCGGCATGACGGCCGAGGGACTCGCCGCCGCGATCGCCTATCACCGCGCTCACGAGACCAGCTGGCGGCGCGACTTCCTGACCGAGTCCGGGCGGTACATCGGGGTGAACGATGAGCCTCCCGCGCCGGGCGACGTGCTCGGCCCCGTGCGGCCGCGTGGCGGGCCGAACGGCGTGATCCTCCGGGGCGGCTCCCTCGTCGCCGAGTGGGGCGACACGCACCGCGCCGACATGACCTTCAGCGTCGCCAAGAGCTACCTCGCCGCGCTCGCGGGCCTCGCGCTGATGCGCGGGCTCGTCAAGGACCTCGACGACCCGGTGCGCCCCTACGCCCTCGACGACGGCTTCGACTCGCCCCAGAACCGCGCGATCACCTGGCGCCACCTCCTCCAGCAGACGAGCGAATGGCAGGGCACGCTCTGGAGCAAGCCCGACTCGATCGACCACAACCGCGACGTCGGCAAGAGCGAGCTCGGCTACGCGGAGAAGGGGCGGCCGCGCCCGCCGCGGCCACCCGGCACCCTGTGGGAGTACAACGACGTGCGCGTGAACCGCCTCGCCCTGTCGCTGCTGCAGGTGTTCCGCCGGCCGCTGCCCGACGTGCTGCACGAGGCGGTCATGGAGCCGCTCGGCGCGTCGTCCTCCTGGGAGTGGCAGCCGTATGGCAACTCCTGGGTCGAGATGGACGGCGTGCGGATGCCGTCGGTGCTCGTCCGCTGGATCGACAAGGCGAGCGTGGACGGCTTCGTGAAGCTCGTCCTCGACAGCGTCGCAAGCTAAGCGCGCGACCTCGCGCGTCCCGGACCCGCCTGCGGCGGGCGACACCAAAGGCTCCACGCACCGAATCTGGCATTCACGCGAGCTTGACACCTTCAGCAACTCACTCTATAGTTCCGCCGGGTTTCGACATGGACATCATGCTGGCACGGGGTTTCTTAACAGCTCTCCAGCCTCCATCGCGATCACCGAGACCTTCGCGATCACCTACGTTCGATCACCGTACACACACGCCCTCGGAATAGCCCTGTAAGGTGAGGGGGTCCAAAATGGGTAGACGGCCTGGACTCCGTACGCAACGTGGCACGGTCGAGGGTGACGGCGGGGGCGTGAGGACTCACGGCTCGCTGGACGCCAACATCATCATCGCCAACGCCCCGGACCCGGTGTTCGTGTCCGACCTCGAAGGCAAGATCCTGCAGGCGAACGATGCGGTGTCCCAGCTGCTCGGGTTCCGCCAGGATGAGGTGCTCGAGCAGTCGCTTTCGCGCTTCATCAGCCCCGAGGAAACGCGGGAGTTCACGGCGGCACTGCGCGAAGTGGTCGAGCGGGGTGTCACGCGGAACGTGGTCCTGAATCCTCGCAGTGCGAGCGGCGAGGTCATCCCCACCAGCCTGAACGCCTCCGCGCTGCGCGATCCGGACGGTCGGGCGATCGGCGTGATCGGGATCCTGCGCGACATGCGGGAGCTCGACAAGGCGCGGGCCTACGCGGAGAGTTTGATCAAGAACGCCCCGGACGCGGTCTTCGTCTCCGATCTCGAGGGGAAAATCTTACAAGCCAACGACGCCGTCTTCGCGCTCCTCGGCTTCCGGCCGGACGAGCTGATCGAGCAGTCGCTGTCGCGCATCATCTCGTCCGATGAAACCCGGGAGTTCTTGGCCGCCCTCCGGGAGGTCGTGGAGCGGGGCGTCACCCGCAACGCCCGGCTCAACCCGCGGAGCGCGAGCGGGGAGGTGATCCCCACGACCCTCAACGCCTCCGCCCTGCGCGACCCGGACGGCAAGGTCATCGGCGCCATCGGGATCCTGCGCGACATGCGCGAGCTCGACAAGGCCCGCGCCTACGCCGAGAGCTTGATCAAGAACGCGCCCGACCCCGTGTTCGTCTCCGACCTCGAGGGCAAGATCCTGCAGGCCAATGACGCCGTCTCCCAGCTCCTGGGCTTCCGCCAGGACGAGGTGCTCGAGCAGTCGCTGTCACGCTTCATCAGCGCCGAGGAGACTCGGGAGTTCACCGCCGCCCTGCGCGAGGTCGTCGAGCGCGGCGTCACCCGCAACGCCCGGCTCAACCCCCGCAGCGCCAGCGGCGAGGTCATCCCCACCACCCTCAACGCCTCGGCCCTGCGCGACCCCGACGGCAAGGTGATCGGCGCCATCGGCATCCTGCGCGACATGCGGGCCTACGAGCAGGTCGTGCGCGACCTCGAGCAGTCCAAGACGGAGCTTCAGGAGAAGATCCTGGACCTGGAGAAGTTCGAGGAGGTCGTGGTGGGCCGCGAGCTGAAGATGATCGCCCTCGAGAAGGAGCTGGAGAGCGCACGGAAGAAGTCGAGGGGCTGAGCGCATGGTGGGTCTGATCGCGATGCCGGAGACC
>WNGG01005953.1_pt1 | contig 13561 bp, 10 predicted proteins | sample 5400661 | NCBI WGS metagenome assembly WNGG01 (sample SAMN13153372, study PRJNA577476) | soil metagenome | isolation source: 100 cm soil or saprolite under Garry oak tree replicate 1 | place: USA:California | collected 2016-06-15
TGAATTGGCGATTCCGGATTGCGGATTGCGGATTGAAAATCGATATCAAGTCCACAATCGGCAATCCGCAAACTGCACCTTTCCAGCCACAGAGGCAAGCTTCTTCTCTGTAGTCTTCTTCTCTGTGGCTCCGTGCCTCTGCGGCGCATCCCGCGAATCCGTGTTCATCCGCGCGCGGTTGCGATGTAAACTCGGTCGCTAGAGACAGGAGATGGAGTTATGCCAGAAGGCGCAATACCGGTCCTGCTTGCCAGCGAGCTCAAGAGTGTCCCCGACAGATACCCGAGCCAGATTGTCCTGCGGCAAATCACAGCCAGGACCTTCGCCACACACATCAAGGTGTTTCCGCCCGGCAAAGAGCCGTTCTTCATTCTAGGGCGCTATTTTTTCAACCTCGGAGACGCCGAGGCCGACTTCCACAATCGGGTCGGCGAGCTCGAAGGGCCGCGATCCAGCCGGGCCGAGAATGGTTAACGATCCGAGGTTCCTGCGCGCGGTCCATCTTGAAAAAACCGATTGCACTCCGGTTTGGTTCATGCGTCAAGCAGGCCGTTATCTGGAGGAGTACCGGCGCATCCGGGAACGCCATGGGCTGCTTGACATGTTCAAGAACCCGGAGATTGCGGCCGAAGTGACACTCCAGCCGCTGAAAGCCTTCCCTTTGGACGCCGCGATTATTTTCGCCGACATTCTTCTCCCGCTGGAGGCGATGGGCATTGAGCTGGAGTTTGTGGAGGGAGAAGGCCCGGTGATTCACAATCCCGTGCGCACAGGCGGAGACGTCGATGCGCTGCGAGTGCCCGACCCGGAGGAACACTTCGGTTTTTTGTTGACAAGCATCCGCTGGGTCCGTGCCGAGCTCGATGGCAAGGTTCCCTTGATAGGTTTCGGCGGCGGCCCTTTTACGCTGGGGAGCTACATGATCGAAGGGGGCGCCTCGCGCAACTATGTCTTGACAAAGAGACTGATGTACGAACAACCCGCATCCTGGAACCTCTTGATGGACAAGCTCGCGGTCATGCTTGCTTCCTACCTCCTGGCCCAAGCGCGGTCGGGCGCCGAGGTGCTCCAGTTGTTTGACTCCTGGGCCGGCTGTCTCAGCCCGGCAGACTATCGAGAGTATGTCCTGCCTCACACCAGAAAAATCTTTGACGCCTTGAGGCAGGCAGGCGCTCCTTCAATCCATTTCGGAACCGGCACGGCTGATCTTCTTCCTTGGATGCGGGAGGCGGGCGGGGATGTCATCGGCGTGGACTGGCGGACGAATCTGGATGACGCCTGGAACCGCATCGGAACTGACGTCGGTATCCAGGGAAATCTCGATCCGGTGACCCTGATGGCGCCCTGGCCCATCGTTCGACAGCGAGCCAGAGAGGTTCTGGATCGCGCGGGAGGGCAACCCGGACACGTGTTCAATCTGGGCCATGGAATCCTCCCCGCAACACCCGTCGATAACGTCAGGGCCCTGGTGGAGTTCGTCCACGAATACACCAGTGGGAATCCAGAATCCAGAATTCAGAATCCAGAATTGGGAACCTAACATCAATGAACCACGGATGAACACAGATGCACACAGATCCGTTTTGGAGTTCAGGCGCTAGGCTGCGGAGAGCGCAGCCTGAAGGCTGAACTCCAAACCTATCCGTGTTAATCTGTGTTCATCGGTGGTTGCATAAGCATTCTGGATTCTGACTTCTGGATTCTGGATTCCTTCCTACAGAACGCACCACTCGAGAGCGGTGTCTCTCCGCGCGTTCAGCCGAGCCTTGTCATACATCAGATCGACGTCTACGACGCGGACCGGGTTGCTCAGGACGGAAAGCGGCGCCGTGGTAATGTGGCCCCCCTGCACGGCGACCATTCTGCCGTATTCCTTCCGGAGAAGAAGATCCACGGCCGTGACCCCGAAGTAGTGCCCCATCTTGACGTCGAAGGCGGAGGGCTCGCCGCCTCGCTGCAGGTAACCGAGTTTTTCAGCAAAGGTGTCGAGGCCGGTGCGCTCCTTGAGTTGATCCGCCAGGACCTCGCCGATGCCGCCCAGGTGGATGTGTCCGAAAGCGTCGGTCTCGGATTTTCGGGCCACTACCTTGGCACCCACTTCCGTTGCCCCCTCCGCGGCGACGAGGAGGGTGTAGCGCGATTTGAGCTTCTGGCGGTCGCCAATCAGCCTGAGCAGAAGGTCGAGCTCAAACGGATACTCAGGAATGAGAATGAAGTGCGCGCTGGTAACCATGCCTCCGGTCATCGCCAGAAATCCCGAATGCCTTCCCATGACTTCTATGACAGCCGTCTTGCGGTGCGATCCTGCCACGGTCCGTGCGTGGTTTATCAGCATTTTGATGTTGTTGACCGCGCTGTCGAAGCCCAGAGAGTATTCGGTGCCGGGAAGGTCCAGATCGATGGTCTTGGGAATCCCGACGACGGGGATCTGGTACTTCAAGTACAACTTGTTGGCTACTCCCAGCGTGTCTTCGCCTCCGACGGCGATCAGAGCGTCGAGGTCGAGAGCTTTCATATTCCGGACCACGGTGGCGCTTTCGTCATGGTTCTTACCGTCCTTGCCCTTGACATTAAAAGGATTTGTGCGGGAGGTGCCGATGGCGGTTCCGCCGTCCCTGTCGATCTTTCGCACCATGAAGTCGGTCAAGGGCTGGACGTATCGCTCGTCCTTCAAACCCTTCTTGGGATCCAGCATCAGGATGCCTTCCCATCCCTCCTTGATCGCCACAACCTGAATCCTGGTGTTGTATTTCGTTTGCACCTCGCGGTTGATCGCGGCATAAACGACCCACTTGATGGCCGCGTTAAGACCGGCGCAGTCGCCGCCGCCGGTCAGTATTCCAACGCGCATTCTCTTCATGCATCCCTCAGATGAAGGATCGATCCTCAGTCAAAGACAACCGTCTGAAGGCTTGTTATCTCGATGGTTTTCCCACAGCGCGGATTCTTACATCGTAGCTTGTCGTCGAGGCGAACCCGATAGCTGCGCGCCTTGGCGAAACGCGCGCGATCCCGTTCATCGCCTCCCGGAGGCAAGGCCGGCTTTTTCGTCCGATGGCGCCATTTGATCGCGTATTCCAGGGTAGTCCGGCATTTCGGACAGTAGATTTGTGCCGGAACGACCTCGTCCTTTTCGTTAAAAAAATCCCGTTCCTCCATGCTGAACCCTCGTCGGTCCCACCGCCGCAAATTCGTAATAGCCCTTTACAGGCACGCACGCTGCGAAGGCTGCTACGGAAGGGGGTATTATATTTCACAGGAAATTGTTCGTCATGTAGAATGCGAATTTTAAACTTCAGACCTCAGCCCACGACGTTATGAGGTCTGAAGTCGAAGTCTGAGGTCTGACAATGGGACTCCTGGATAAGATTCTGGCCAAAGACAAGGGACCGTCGCCGCGCCAGCTGCGCCGGGCCATGAAACAGGTCACCCAGATTCACGGCGACGCGGCGACGCGCGTCGGGGCGCTGGAACGGCTTGCAGAGTGGGGTACACCGGAGGCCGCCTCGACCCTGCTGCGCCGCTTCACAGTTCAGGTTTCCCAGGGCAGCATGGACCTGGAGGAAAAACAGTATACGGTCCGCTTGATCGTTCAGATCGGCCAGTCTGCCGTGGAGCCCATCGTCCAGTATCTTCAGACGGAGCCCGAGGTGACCTGGCCGGTTCGCGCTTTGCGCGAGCTCTTGCCGCCCCAGGAGTTTGACGACGCAATCAAGAATGTATTGGACCGGCTCGCCACCGGCTACCACCGCTGGCCCGAAGCGAAGTCGGTTCTGATAGAACATCTGTCGGACGATGCATTCCCGCAGATCCGCGCCACGATGCTCAAATTTCTCGAAGACGAAAACGACGACGTCCTTGTTGCCGCCGCCCAATACCTGGCCCGGCACGCGGACGAAGAGATACGCGAGCGCTTGATAGAGACTTTGCTGGGGAGCGAACACCGTCCGCGCGTCCGGGGGCGCATCTTCGAGCTTTTCCAGGAGCACGACTGGCCGGTGAAAGGCTACCGCAAGAGAGTGGAAGAGGTCATCGCCGAACCGTTTTACTTGACCGCCAAAGGTACGGTGAGACGGCGGGGACTACCCGGTTGACAAAGGAAGGAATTCAGAATCCAGAATTCAGAATCCAGAATGACTCGTCGGCAAGCGAATCCATTTCTTCTGAATTCTGGATTCTGGATTCCTCCGACGACATTTGTCAGCCGCCACTCGTCGCCAAACTCATTGCTCCCCAAAGAACTTTTCCAACCTCTGATTGAATGCCTGAGGTTTTTCAAGAAACAGCGCGTGACCCGCATCGGGAATTACCTCCAGCTTGGAACGAGGAATTTTCGCTTGCATGTATTCGCCCAACGCGCGTCGCTCGGCGGTCATGACGATCAAGGTTGGGACAGTCACCCGAGGCAGAGCGGAACGGCGGTCTCCCGTAAATAAATCGAAGAAGAGAGCGACCACGGTGCCGGTAGGTGTCTTGGAGCTTCCCGTGAGGATTTCCTGGTAAAGAAGTTCCGACTGACGGGACTTGAACATCCCTCGGACGAACTGGTCGGCGAACTTCGCCCGACCGTCCTCAATGCTCAAGAGCATATTTCGCGCCTGCTGCATCGTCTGGCCGTAGGTGTAATCGTCCTGGTTGAGAAGCGTGGGCGCGCCGTCGACAAGGACGAGGAATTCAGGCTGGAGAGTTTCAGGACTGGAGATGTACTCCAGCAGAACCGTCACTCCCGCGGACCAACCCACCAGAATGGGATGCTCTATGCCCAAATTCTTTAAGAACACGAACAGGTCGGCCGCCTGCTGATGATACGTGTTCCCAGCCTCCGTCTTCGTCGTCAGACCCTGGCTGCGCGGATCAATCGCAAGCACGTGAAATCCTCTCGCGGTAAAGTAGGAGATTTGCTCCTTCCAGACTTCGGCGATCATCATCAGCCCTGGAACGAAAATCAATTGGCGAGTGCCGCTGCCGGCATCGAGGTAGTGCATCTTGATGTCGCCGACCTGGAGGTACATATCCTTCCACGGTTTTTTTTCCGCCGCGAATGCGGCGAACGCCAGCGTCAAGAGGACAAACAGTAATCTGAACGCACGCATCGCCCCCTCCTCGTAATACAGCCTCAGAAATTCTTGCTTTTTCAGCGAAGTTCTTTGCGACCCCTTCGCGCTCTTCGCGTCTTCGTGGTTCATTCTGGTTCGGTTTTACCGCGAAGGCGCGAAGTACGCAAAGGAATCGCGAAGGTTTTATTGGTTGCGGCTACGCTCCCGTGATTCTTCGTGTCTGTTGGTGAGAGCTCCCTTGCAATCCAACGCGTGGTTATGCCTGAAAGCGCTCCGGCGGCTGCTCGCGCAACTGCCGCGCGCTCGTCTCAGCCGTAATGTCCCGCTGCGGCTCGGCCAGCATCTCGTAACCCACCATGAATTTTCGGATCGAAGCGGAGCGAAGCAACGGAGGATAGAAATGCGCGTGGAGATGATGAACCGGTTGGATTCGCGTGTCGCCAGGCGCTTGATGCCACCCCATCGAGTAAGGAAAGGAAATGCGAAAAAGGTTGTCGTAACGCGCCGTGGTTTCCCGGAGGACCCGGGCGAGACTGCGCCGTTCGCGCACCCGAAGATCGGTGAGAGACGAACGATGCTCTTTGCCGAGCAGCAATGTCTCGAAGGGCCAGACAGCCCAAAATGGCACAAACACGGCAAAGTCCTCGTTGTCGCAGACAATGCGTTCCTTTAGACGAAGCTCGAGCTCGAGGTAATCACACAGGAGGCATCGGTGATTCCGATTGAAGTAGCTCGATTGGCAGTTTGATTCCTGTTGCGCCAACAGAGGGATTCTCTCCTGCGCCCAGATCTGGCCGTGGGGATGCGGATTGCTGCAGCCCATCATTTCACCCTTGTTTTCGAATATCTGGACATGGTTGACGTAAGGCCGCCGAGCGAGATCGCGATGCTGCTCCATCCAGGCTTCAACCACTCGAAGGACCTCGTTCACCGTCATCTGCGCCAGGCTCAAGTCGTGCCTCGGAGAAAAGCAAAGAACCCTGCAGACGCCACGCTCCGGCATTGCCTTCAGAATAGCTGAAGTCTTGGAGCTCGGTGCTTCAGTGCGATTGACGATCGACGATCGACGATTGACGATTGGACCACTAAGGTCCGCCTCATTCTCGCAATCGTCAATCGTCATTCGTAAATCGTCAATCATTTTTCCCCTGGAGCGCGGTCGAAGCGCCGGGAAATCATTGTCGAAAGCAAAGGTGGAGCGATACAGCGGATTGCGCCTTCCGCCGGCGCGCCGGTTTCCGGGGCAGAGATAGCATTGGGGATCGTAAGAAGGACGACGGAACTCGGAGATCGCTTCCTGCTGGCCCTGCCAGGGGCGTTTCGTTCGATGCGGAGACACAAGGACCCAGGTGCCATTCAGAGGGTTGTAGCGGCGATGGGGTTCGTTCTTGAGCGGGAATCCAGCCATCAACGGCATGTTATCACATCGTGCTATAATGCCCGCCGTCAGTGAAACTGAATGAAGGAATCCAGAATTCAGAATCCAGAATCCAGAATGAATCAAGAGGGTGCAACACGGCCGCAACCAAAACATGAACGAAACCACAGATGAACACAGATAAACACAGATCCGCCTTCATCTGTGTTTATCTGTGTTCATCTGTGGTTTCATTTGCAGTTTACGCCTTCTGGATTCCCTTGGGTCAATCGTCAATCGTCATTAGAAGAGAGCCATGAAAGAAAAATATCGAAATTTTATCAACGGATTGTCGGTCGATGCCAGGTGTGGTAGGACTTTCCCCTCGCTCAATCCCGCCGACACGCGCGATGTGATTGGCGAATTCGCCGCCTCGGATGTGGAGGACGTAGAGGCTGCCATTGACGCGGCGCATCAGGCGTTCCCCGCATGGAGAGATCTTTCCGGATGGGCGCGCCAGGAGATCCTGCGCAAGGCCGCGGATATTCTGGAATCTCGAACGCAGGAGGTTGCGGCGGCCATGGTCCGCGAGAACGGTAAAACCATAGCCGAGGCGCGCGGCGAAACTTTGCGCGGCGTCGCGCTCTTGCGTTTCTATGCTGCCGAGGGGGTCCGGAGTGTCGGCGAAGTCGTGCCCTCGGTCAACGCCAAGACGTTGATCTACACGACCCGCGAGCCGCTCGGAGTCGTCAGCATCATCACCCCCTGGAACTTCCCGGTCGCCATTCCCTTCTGGAAGATTGCTCCGGCTCTGGTATACGGAAACACGGTAGTGTTCAAGCCGGCGAGTGTGACTCCCCATTGCGGCGCGCTGGTCACGCGGGTTTTCGAACAGGCGGGCCTTCCGGCGGGCGTTTTGAATTTCGTCACCGGGCGCGGGGAAGCTCTGGGCCAGGAGATGGTCAAGAACGAGAAAGTGCACGGGGTTTCGTTTACCGGCTCGAACTCCGTAGGGCGCAGAATCGCGCTCTGGGCTTCGGAACGCGGTGTAAAGTTTCAGCTGGAGATGGGGGGAAAGAATCCGGCGCTCGTCCTCCCGGACTGCGACCTCGAGCAGGCGGTCACGTTGACCGTGCGCGGCGCGTTCTCCTATGCGGGACAGAAATGCACCGCTACGTCTCGGGCCATCGTTCTGGATGCCTTTTATGACCGCTTCTCGGAGAAACTGCTGGAGAAGACCAGGGCGCTGAAGATCGGTCCCGGCTCTGACGAGTCGACTTTTGTTCCGCCCGTCGTTTCCGAGGATCAGAAGATCAGCATCCTTGCTGCCATCCAAAAAGGAAAATCGGAGGCCAGGTTGCTTTGCGGGGGAGGCGCTCCGGAAGGCGAAACCTTCAAACACGGGTACTACGTTGAACCGACCGTCTTTTCCGACGTGAAGCCGGATTCCTATCTGGCGCAGGAAGAGATCTTCGGTCCTGTCCTGGCTCTGATGCGAGCGCGAGATCTGAGTGAGGCCATCGATCTTGCCAACCGCGTGCGCTTCGGGTTGAGCGCCACCATTTTCGCGCGCGACCTGAACTCGATACAGGAGTACATTCGCCGCATCGAAGCCGGGATCGTGAAGGTGAATAGCGAGACGGCGGGGGTCGAGCCGCAGGTTCCTTTCGGCGGGATGAAGGAGTCCTCGTCTCATTCGCGCGAACAGGGACGCGCCGCCATGGATTTCTTCACCAGCATCAAGACCGTCTACGTCGACCGCGCCGGCCTGTGAAGAGTCTCAAATTTGAAATAAGAACGAAACCACAGATGAACACAGATGAACACTGATCGGTCTTCATCTGTGTTCATCTGTGGTTGGATTTCGTCAAATTCGCGGCAAGTTTTTCGGGAAGCCTGTAATGAATCTCAAATTTCAAATTTGAAATCGGATCCAGATGAAACTGTGCCGATACTGGCTTCCGGATTCGGGCCCGACTCTAGGGTTGGTTGACGGATCGCTCGTCTATAACCTTGCAGACGCTGATGCGGAGACCTTCGGGTCGTTCTCGCGAATGCTCGGCCTGGAAAATCTGCCGGACCGGGCCGAGCGAGCAGCCGCGAGAGTCCGCTCCAGAGCAGGCCTTCTCTGGAACGACCTCGATGTCGCTCCGGATGTCAGAAAACCCCACCTGCTGGCGCCCGTCACAAAACAGGAAGTGTGGGCGGCGGGCGTCACCTATTTCCGAAGCCGCGAGGCGCGGATGGAAGAGAGTGCCGGCGGAGGGTCTTTCTACGACAAGGTGTATTACTCTGATCGGCCCGAGTTGTTCCTCAAAGGGACCTCGAACCGTGTCGCCGGGCCCAACGCGGCAATTCGCATCCGCAAAGATTCCAGGTGGAACGTTCCGGAGCCCGAGTTGGCCTTGCTCCTGGGGCCGGCGGGCAGCCTCGTGGCGTTTACCGCCGGCAACGACGTGAGCTCGCGCGACATCGAAGGCGAGAACCCGCTGTACCTTCCCCAGGCCAAAGTTTATAAGGGTTCCTGTGCGCTGGGCCCTGCCTTTGTCCTGGCTGACTCTGTGCCCGACGTGCAGGCCCTGATCATCGAGCTCCGGATCCGGCGCGGCAGCACAATCCCCTTCGAGGGGAGCGCCAGGGTGGCTCAGATGAAGCGAACCCTGAAAGATCTGGTTTCCTATTTGTTCCGCGAGCAGGAATTCCCCTACGGGGTCCTTCTCCTTACCGGTACGGGCATCGTTCCGCCGGACGACTTCACCCTGATGCCCGGCGACATCGTGGAAATCACGATTCCTGAAATCGGCACGCTGCGCAACCCCGTCGCTTCGTAGGAGTGGCCACAGAGACACAGAGCCATTTCTCCGTGCCTCTGTGGCTAAACTGGACTTCATGCAAATGGTATCGGTTCTGCTTCGTAGCATTCTTGTTGCTAACCTGACTTGTTGTCAAAGTCAGGCTAACGCCTGTGAAGCGGCTCCTATCTTACGCTGCCCTGCGTCCGAGCAGGCTAAAGCCTGAACCCCGAACCTCCCCGCAGAGACGCGGGAAACGCGGAGGTCTTTCCCTGGGAGCGCACGCTTCCAGCGTGCCCTGCGTGTCTAACGACACGCACACAGGATGCGTGCGCTCCCAGGAAAACCGAGCGATGTTTTCACGTTAGAAGTAGCACAGATCCGTGTTTATCTGTGTTCATCTGTGGTTTAGTCTGCGAGCTTTCTCAAAGTGAGAGGTGACAAGACGGAGGACGATGGGATAAGCTGAGGCCGTCCGACAAAAAAGCTGGCTTAAATTCTCCCCGTGTGGGCAAATTCCTGTAGGGGCGAGCTATAGGAGACGCGAAGAGGCGAAGAAACTTCAGCTTTGCCTCAGAGACACGGAGAACGAAGGAATTCAAAAATCGATTTTTCTCTCTGGCCTCCGTGGATGCTTCCAACATGAGCAGGACTTCCACCGGGAGGTATGATGCGCGCGCGCAACGCAAGAGTACCTGAAGCCAATTCTCACAATGCCTCGATGGACGTCCCGGAGCCTCCCAAGAAATAGAAAATAGGAAATTGCTTTAAGGGTCGGGGCTGGTCGCCGGCAAAATATTATGTTGCTGCGATTCACCCATTGACCCTGGAAGCCGCACGGAAAAGGATAACTCAAGGCACGAAAGGCCGGCAGTACGTAGCCCCCCGCTACGGGGGGGGGAGATTGTGTGTGATAACCATGAGCGCCGAAGGTGCGGCACAGTCCGAGTGCCGGGCCTTCGGCCCTCGCTAGGCCGGACCCGGCAAAAATTTTCGAGAAGCGACCGCTACTGTCTGAATCGCGGATAGGTGTTGACTTTTGCTACGATACGCAACCCGGCTTGTGTCACAATGCCCCACCCTTTTTTTCCCGAAGGAGTTGCGACTATGATTCGCAGGTTGGCGATTCTGGGGCTGCTCATTGCAGCCTGCAGCTTGATTTCCTGGGGTCAAAGGAGCGAGCCGGAAAAGCAGGCTCCCCGGTCTCCCGACTTCCGGCCCTCCGCCGAAGTGCCGGCCATGCCCAAGGCCTTGATGAAATTTCCCAGGACTCACATCACCCGAGCCAAGTTTCCGGCTATCGACTTCCACTTCCATGGAGGGGGTCTCAAGTCCGCGGAAGACTACCGCAAGATGATCCAGTTGATGGACCAGACGGGTATCGGGGTGATCTGCAACATGGACGGCGGCTTCGGAAAGACCTTCGACGAGAACATGAAGGTGGGCGAGCCCTTCCGGGACCGTATCATTCATTTCGCCCGGCTGAACTTTGAGGGGATCAACGACCCGGGCTGGTCCGCAAGAACCGCCGCGGAACTGGAGCGCTGTTTTCTCGCCGGCGCGGCAGGATTGAAGATCAATAAGGTGCTGGGACTCGACCTCAAGAATGCGGACGGCACCTATATCCAGTCCGACGACCCGCGGTTTGATCCGATCTGGGAAATGTGCGCCAAGCACGACAAGCCCGTCATGATTCACACAAGCGACTCGTATGGCCGCTTCCTTCCCATCGGCCCCGAGAACGAGCGCTATGAAGCCGGCCTCTGGCGCACGAGCCCCGAGGGCAACTACTACAAGACCGGCCAGCCGGCTCCCGGCGTCATCGAAAAGGCGCGCGAGAACATGCACGCGAGGCACCCCAAGACGCGCTTCGTCAACGCACACATGGCGATGCTGTACTACGACATGGATAAAGTTGCCGCGCTGCTCGACAAGTATCCCAACGCCGACGTAGAGATCTCGGCTACCGTTCAGGACCTCGGCCGCGCGCCCCGGATGATTCGGAAGTTCTTCCTCAAGTATCAAGACCGCATCCTTTTCGGCTCCGACGGCAATCCCGGCCGCGGGATGGAAGAGTTCTGGGTGCCTCATTGGAGGTTCCTCGAGACCTATGACGAGCACTTCGATCACCCGGCCCAGCTTCGCTCGCCCACCGGCGCGCCGTTGCACGGCCGCTGGAGAATTTACGGTATCGGCCTCCCGGACGATGTGCTTCGGAAGGTCTACTATGCCAACGCTCTGCGGTACCTGCCGCCGGCTCGCGCTACGATCGAGAAGCAACTCGCCGCGCGGCGCTAGGTCCTCTTGGTGGCCACAAAGTTCACAAATCGGTCAAAGTTTGTATCATGGCGGGGACGGCCATGCCACGAAGCCATCGTGGCACGGGCGTCTCGCCCGTGACAGCCGAACGTGTAAAAAATTGTAGCGCCGGCGTCTCGCCGGCATATAGTCGTAGCATTTCAATGGGCCTTCTACCCGCTGGAAGCCGGCGCTACGATTTTTTTCGCAGCTTCACGGGCGGGACGCCCGTGCCACGACCGGATTCAAATTTGACCGATTTGTGAGCTTTGTGTCCACCAACTGGACCTAGAGAGCGTGATCACTTAAAAGGGGACGTGCCCGTGGAGCTGTGGGTGTTCGTAAGAAACCAGAGAACGGTCTCTTTGCTCGTAACGGCGGCGCTCGCGCTCGCAGGAGTGACGACGGCGCAGTCCCCGTCGGCCTCCAACGGGTTGCCGGTCACCTATGAAAGGCTGCTGGGAGCAGCGCAAGAGCCGGCCAACTGGCTGATGTACGGCGCCGATTATCGCAGCCAACATTACAGCGGCTTGAACCAGATCACGGCTGAGAACGTCCACAGGCTGCGCGCCAAGTGGATCTATCAGATGCACCGCCAGAAGGTCGAGACCACGCCGATCGTGGTGGACGGCATCATGTACGTCACGCGTCCGCCGAGCGATGTGATCGCTCTGGACGCGGAAACCGGCCGCGCGCTGTGGACGTTCGAATACAGGCTGCCCAGCAAGGTCTATACATGCTGCGGCGAGGTCAACCGCGGCCTCGCGATCCTTGACAGCACGCTTTTCATCACTACGCTGGACGCCAAGCTGATCGCGATCGATGCCCGTTCCGGCCGCATGCTATGGAAAAAAGAGATGGCGGATCCCGCGCTCAACTACACGGCTACCGCCGCCCCGCTGGCGATCAAGGACAAGGTGATTGCCGGCATCGCGGGCGCTGACGCAGGCGTTCGCGGGTTTCTTGATGCTTATGATGCGAAAACCGGCGAACGCGCCTGGCGCTTCTGGACGGTGCCGGTGCCGGGTGAACCAGGCTCGGAAACCTGGGGAGGTGATTCGTGGCGATACGGTGGCGCATCGACGTGGATAACAGGCTCCTACGATCCGGAACTGAACCTGGTCTATTGGGGTACGGGAAATCCGGGTCCCGATCACAACGGCGACGTTCGCCCCGGAGACAACCTGTATTCCTGCTCGCTACTCGCGCTGGATCTGGACACAGGCAAGCTGAGGTGGTATTTCCAGTTCACACCGCACGACACGCACGATTGGGACGCCACGCAGGTTCCGGTTCTGCTCGATTCGACGCTGAGCGGACGCGCGCGCAAACTGGTCGTCGTGCCCAGCCGCAACGGCTTCTATTACGTGTTGGACCGTCAGACGGGCGCATTCCTGCTCGCTAAACCCTTCGTGAAGCAGACGTGGGCGAAGGAGATCGACAAGACAGGCCGCCCGGTTCTGAACCCGGGTCAGGAGCCGACGCTGGAAGGCAACGATTCGATCTGGCCCGGCGTGGACGGCGCGAACAACTGGATGTCGCCCAGCTACAATCCCGGCACGAAGCTCCTGTATTTCAACGCCCGCGAGGAGCGCCGCCGGTTGTTCAAGACCGACGCTCCCGAATTCCGGCCCGGTGAGTCCTTCTTCGGAGGAGGCGGTGGTGGGGGAGCACGGTTCCGGCCCGAAGAGAGCTGGGGGAAATTGATCGCCATGACTCCGGAGACCGGAGCAATCCAGTGGGAGCATCGCATACTGGCGCCGCCATGGGCCGGGGTGCTGTCCACCGCGGGTAATGTGGTCTTCTCGGCCACGCCGAGCGGGAACTTCTACGCCCTGGACGCGCGCAACGGCAAGGATCTGTGGCATTTCAACGGCGGCGGCCGGGTATATGCCAGCCCGATCACGTTCTTGAGCCGGGGGAAGCAGTTGATCACGATCCCGATCGAAAGCGTGCTGATCGCCTTCGGGCTCGACTAGGTCCTCTTGGTGGACACAAAGTTCACAAACTGGTCAAATTTCGTCCGAGAGGCATGGTTGATTGACAAAAGAAAAATG
>WNGG01009078.1_pt1 | contig 13561 bp, 16 predicted proteins | sample 5400661 | NCBI WGS metagenome assembly WNGG01 (sample SAMN13153372, study PRJNA577476) | soil metagenome | isolation source: 100 cm soil or saprolite under Garry oak tree replicate 1 | place: USA:California | collected 2016-06-15
GTTTGTGGTGCGGCAGCGTGCCTGCCGCCGCGAGTTTCGCCCGGCAGTCCGTGCACAGGGCGTCTGCGTCCGTCGGGTCACAGCCGAAGTGACAGCCCTCGACCACGTCGTGCTCGGGCAGCAGCCTGGCGAGGGCGCGCACAGCGGTCGATTTCCCCGTCCCCTTCTCGCCGCGGATGAGCACCCCACCGATGGTGGGCACGATCGCGTTCAGGATCAGGGCCAGCTTCATCGATTCCTGGCCCACGATCGCCGTGAAGGGATAAGAGTGCCGGTCGAGCGTGATGCTCACCCAGCCAAGGATAGATGGGGATATCGCTCCTCCCCGTACATGGGGAGGTGGCGCGCAGCGACGGAGGGGCTACGTCTCGGTCGGGACCAGCTGTTTGACCATCTCCTGCTCCTGCAGCAGCTCCTGGGTCGTGGTCCGGATCCGCTTCCAGCCGTCGTCGTCGTGCTGGAGGTCGGGGACGACCTCCCAGCGATCGCCGTCCGAACGCACCGGGTAGCCGAACTGCAACCCCTCGGGCACGCTGTACTCGCCATGGCTGACCACCGCGAGCGAGTGCCAGTCACCCCACGGCGTCGGCGTGAGGATGCTGATGACGGAGTCGATCACGGCGTTCGCGGCCGAAGCCGCTGACGAAGCGCCCCGGGCCTCGATCACGGCCGCGCCCCGCTTCTGGATCGTCTCCACGAACTTCCCCTTCAGCCAGCCGTGGTCGGAGATGACATCGAACACGGGCAGGCCCGCGATGCGGGCGTTAGGGGCGTCCGGGTACTGCGTGGTGGAGTGGTTTCCCCACACGGCAAGGTTGGAGATCACCCCCACCGGCACTTTCGCCTTCTTAGCGAGCTGCGTTCGCCCTCGGTTCTCGTCCAGCCGCGTCATTGCAAACCAGCGCTCGACCGGGATCTCGGGAGCGTTCATGCGCGCGATATAGCAGTTGGTGTTGCAGGGGTTGCCGACGACCAGGATCCGGACGTCGGTGCCGGCGGTCTTGGCGATCGCCTTGCCCTGCGGCCCGAAGATGCTCCCGTTGACCGAAAGAAGGTCCGCCCGCTCCATACCCTGCTTTCGCGGGGCAGCCCCTACGAGCAGCACCCAGCTCGCCCCTTCGAAGGCCTCCTCCGCCTTGTGGGTCATCACCATCCCGGCCAGGAGAGGGAATGCGCAGTCGTCGAGCTCCATGCCGACGCCTTCGAGCGACTTCATCGCCGGTTCGATCTCGAGCATCCGGAGGATGACCGGCTGGTCTGGACCGAACATGTGGCCCGAGGCGATCCGGAAGACAAGCGAGTAGCCGATCTGGCCGGCCGCGCCGGTGACGGCGACCTGGACGGGAATCCGACCCCCGCTCATTTGCAGCGGCAATCGTAGCGAGAGTGCGTTATTTCGGGAGAGCTACGGGGGGGCCAGCCGGCGGGCAAAGCAGAGAAAGCCGGTGTGGGCGACCATCCGGTGCGAGGGCCGCATGCTTCTACCCCTCACCGTCCAGCCCCGCTGCAGGAGCTCGAAGGCTTCGAGCATGCCGAAGCCGCGGACCTCGCGAAGGCAGTCGAAGAAGCGCTGAACCTGGCTCACGTTCGGGCAGTGCGCAAAGACGATTCCGCCCGGCCTGAGGGCCGACCTGGCCGCTGGAACGGCCTGCCATGGCTCGGGCAGGTCCAGGAGGACGCGGTCCATGTCCTCTTCGTCAACGCCCACGTAAATGTCGCCAAGCTTGAGGGTCAGGTTCGACGGGATCTCCCCGAGCGTCTCAGTGATCGCGCGCCCGGCGGCTTCGAGAAACTCCTCCCTCGCCTCGTAGCTGACCACTGAGCCACGGTCCCCGACGGCCCGCAGGACGGCCATGGTCAGCGCTCCCGTCCCCGTTCCGGCCTCCAACACCCGTGCCCCCGGGTAGAGATCGGCCCCGACGACGATCGCGCCAAGGTCTTTCGGATAGATCGGCTGGGTCTGCCGCCGGCGCCCGGTGACCTGCTCGGCGAACGTCGGCCGGACCGCCAGGAGCCGCGCGCCAAGCTGCGTCGTGACGACGACCCCCTCCTCGCGCCCGATCAGGGCGTCGTGCTCGATCAGGCCGGAATGGATCGAGTGCCGCTCCCCGCGACGGAGCCTGACTCGGTGACGGCGGCCCACCTTGTCGACCAGGACGATCAGCTCGCCTTCGGCAAGTGTCTTGCTCACGAGCTCGGCTTGTGGGCGCGGATCAGCGCGTGCCAGTACGCGTGCCACAGCTTGCCCTCGCGCCTTTCGGGATGCAGCTGCACCCTGGCCTCACCCTGGGTTGACTCGATGATCATCGCCAGCTTCGCCGCCAGCTCGGGCGGGACAGCCTGGTTGGCCATCCACTCCTCGTAGTTCCAGTCCAGCTCGCGCGCCTGCGCCATCTCCACCTCGAAGCCGGCGCGCTCAATTCGCACGACCCACTCGTCAACGGTCAGGTACAGGATGTGAGAGGGGTCGCGCCGAAGCTCGATTGCGTGGAGCACCTCGCGTGCCGGCAACGGCGGCGCGCAGTCGATCAGCGCCGCGTCGCGACCGGGCTTGAGGACGCGGAATGCCTCCGCCAGGAATCCGTCGAGGTCTGAGAAGTGATGCGGCGCCGCGCGGACCACGTAGATGTCGAACGTCTCGTCCATAAAAGGAAGGCGCTGCGCGTCGCCGATGACCCAATCGGCGTTGAGGATGCCCTTTTCCGAGGCGATCCGCCGCGCCTCCTCGAGCATCTCGCGAGTCATGTCGACGCCGACGACGCGCCGGACATAGGGAGCGAGCACGAATGCCGTGTTGCCCGTCCCGGTCGCCACGTCGAGCGCGAGGTCGCCGGCCCGGGGCCGTCGCGGCTCGGCTGCCCGTATATGGTGTGGCCGATGACGAAAGCCACCGCCAGGTGGACCGGCAACAAGGTGCTGTTCGACATCGAGACCGGTTCGGGTCACAGGGCCCAGGTCGACGAGGCGCCGGTCTTCGGCGACAACGCCGCGATGCGGCCGACCGAGATGCTTCTGGGTGCCCTGGGCGGTTGCACCGGCCTGAACGCGGTCCTGCTGCTCAAGAAGTTCAAGCAGCCGCTGCGGGCTCTCGAGGTCGAGGTCGAAGGCGACCGAGAAGAGGAATGGCCCAAGGCCTTCAAGGGCATTCAGATCACCTTCCACTGCACCTGGGACGGCGACACCGACAAGAAGCTCGTCGACCAGGCGCTGGAGTTGGCCTGCAACCGCTACTGTCCGATCCACGCGACCCTGTCTCGAGGCGTGAAGATCGAACACCGGCGGAAGGACCGGCACTAGCCGGAATTACCCGCGATCGCCGGCGCTCGCGGGCTTCCTCCAGCGCTGAAACCCGCAACCGCCGGCAGCCGCGGGTTCTGCGCGGGCCGAGAGCGGATTTTCTACAGACCAACCTAGAATTAACCCGTCCCCGCAAGCCCCTTATCCGCGTGGAGAAGCCTTGCTCGACAGCTACGTCCCGATACTGATCTTTGTGCTCATCGTCCTGGGATTGCTCGGGGCGCTGGTCACGCTCAGCTTCATCCTCGGCCCCGCCAAGCCATACCGGCGCAAGCTGGCCCCTTACGAGTCCGGCATCATCCCCGACACCCCCGCGATCCGACGGCTGTCGGTCCGCTTCTATCTGACGGCGATGCTTTTCATCATCTTCGACGTCGAGGCGGTCTTCTTCTACCCGTGGGCCGTCATCCTGAAGCAGCTGCGCTGGTTCGGTCTGATCGAGATGCTCGTCTTCATCGGCATCCTGCTCATCGCCCTCGCTCACATCTGGAAGAAAGGAGGGCTGGATTGGGAATAGAGGCGCTCGCCGAGTCGATGGGCCAGAACATCCTGACCACCACCCTGGGCAAGGTTGTCGGCTGGGGCCGCGGGAATTCGGTGTGGCCGGCTCAGTTCGGCCTTGCATGCTGCGCGATCGAGATGATCCACACGGCGACCGCCAGCGTCGACATCGCGCGCTTCGGATCGGAGGCGATGCGCGCCTCGCCGCGGCAATCTGACCTCATGATCGTTTCGGGGCGCGTGTCGCAGAAGATGGCGCCCATCCTCCGCACGATCTATGACCAGATGCCTGAGCCCAAATGGGTCATCTCGATGGGCGCATGCGCATCGACCGGCGGCGTCTTCAACAACTACGCGCTGCTCCAGGGCGTGGACAAGATCGTGCCGGTCGACGTGTACATCCCCGGCTGTCCCCCACGACCGGAAGACCTCTTGAACGCGCTGATGATCCTGCAGGAGCGGATCAAGGCCCAGGGGATCCTCCCGCGGCAGTGATCAGCGAGACGCTCATCGTCGAGAAGGGCGTCAGCGCAGGCGACGCCTGGATCACGATCGATCCCGCGAAGGCCCACGAGGTCCTGTCGTCGCTGAAAGACGGGGGCTATCGCCTGCTCGTCTTTGTCACCTGCGTCGACCACCTCGCCGACCGATCGCGCGACTGGCCGGGACGATTCGAGGTCGTGTATCAGCTCCGCAACATGGAGACAAAGGAAGAGCTCCGCGTCCGAGCATTCGTCGACGGTGACCCGCCGCACATCGACTCGGTCCACGACGTCTTCCCGCCCGCCAACTGGGATGAGCGCGAGACGTATGACATGTTCGGGATCGTCTTCGAAGGCCACCCCGACCTGACCCGAATCCTGATGCCGGACGACTGGGTCGGTCATCCGCTGCGGCGCGACTACCCTGTCGGCGGCGAGCCTGTCGAGTTCTCGGAGGAGCACGAAACCTGGCAAACGGCGCCGGAGAAAGCGTGACGGACACCGACACGACGGCCCTCGGCCAGGGGGTGACGGTCAGCCGCACTGGAGAGCAGGGCGCGTTCGGCGGTGAGCTGCTCACGGTCAACTTCGGCCCCCACCACCCGTCCACTCACGGCGTGCTGCGCCTGATCGTCGACCTCGACGGGGAGCAGGTGAAGAGTCTGAAGCCCGTGATCGGCTACCTGCACACCGGAATCGAGAAGCAGGCTGAGGCGCTGCGCTGGCAGCAGGTGGTCGTGGTCACCGACCGGCATGACTACCTGTCTCCTCCGATCAACAACCTCGCCTACGCCCTCGCGGTCGAAAAGCTGATGGGCGTCGAGGTGCCGGCGCGCGCGCAGGCGCTCCGGGTGATCATGTCCGAGCTCACCCGTCTGTCGTCGCACCTGGTGTGGCTCGGCACGAGCGGCATCGAGCTTGGCGCGATGAGCATGCTCATGTACTGCTTTCGCGAACGGGACACGATCCTCGACATGAACGAGGAGATCTCGGGCTATCGGATGCACACGTCCTACATCAGGCCCGGCGGTGTGGCGGCGGACGCGACTCCGCGCTTCCTCGAGATGCTCGACGCGTTCATCCGCAAGATGCCGAGCAACATCGACGAATACGAAGACCTGCTCACCATGAACCCGATCTGGCGCCGCCGCACAGTCGGCATCGGCATCCTGCCGGCGGAGGACGCAAAGGTCCTGGGCGCAACGGGTCCCATGCTTCGCGGCTCAGGCGTCGCTTGGGACCTGCGCAAGGCCATGCCGTACTCGGGCTATGAGAACTTCGACTTCGAGGTGGCGACCTCCGACCTGTGCGACTGCTACGGACGGTACCTCGTTCGCATCAAGGAGATGCGCGAGGCCGTGAAGATCCTGCGTCAGGCCGTGGACAGATTGCCGGACGGGCCGGTCAACGTCGACGACCGGAAGATGCTCCCGCCGCCGCGAGAAGAGCTGGAGACGTCGATGGAGGCGGTGATCCACCACTTCAAGCTCTTCACCGAGGGCTACTCGGTCCCGCCCGGTGACGTCTACGTGGCGGTCGAGTCGGGTCGCGGAGAGAACGGATGCTACGTGGTGAGCGATGGCACGCACAAGCCGCGCCGCGTCAAGTTCCGGGCCGCTTCGTTCGTCAACCTGCAGCCGCTGGAGCGCATGGCGCTCAACCACATGATCGCCGACATGGTGGCGATCATCGGCACGGCCGACACCGTCCTCGGGGACGTGGACCGATGAAATCCCCACAGGCTCAGAGCGTGCTGTCCTCGCACGTGCTGGAGGAGATCAAGGAGCTCCCGGCGCGGTATCCGCATCCGCGGTCAGCGGTGATGCCGGCGCTCGACCTGGCCCAGGAGGAGCTCGGTTACCTCACACCCGAGGCGATGAGCGAGGTCGCGCAAGCCCTCGATCTTGACCCCGGATACGTGGAGGGTGTCGCGACTTTCTACAGCCTGTTTCACCTCAGTCCGGTCGGCAAGCACCGCTTCTACGTCTGCACCAACCTCAGCTGCATGCTGCGCGGGGCCTACGAGATCGTCGATCACGTCAAGAAGTCGATTGGGGTCACGGCGCCGGACGTGGTGTCGGCGGACGGGCTGTTCAGCTACGAGGAGGTCGAATGCCTGGGTGCGTGCGAGTTCGCGCCGATGATGCGGCTCGACCACCGGTATCACTACGACCTGACGGCCGAGAGGATCGATCAGCTGATCGCGGAAAGGAAGGGACTCCTGTCGGTTCACGGGGAGGTGGCCGCAAAGCCGGCCGCAGGGCCGCCGACCGCGCCCAAGAAACCACGCGCTGCACGAAAAAAGAAGAAAGCCGAAAGCCCCACGAAATCGGAGCCTTCGCCTTGATTTCGCGGGCCCCAAGAGATGCCTGAGCTTCGCGGGTCACACGGCGATCAGGCGCAGCACGTGCTCACGCGCTGGTTCGGCACACCCGACCTTCACAAGCTCGGCGTCTACGAATCGAAATCGGGCGGCTACAGCGCTCTTCGCAAGGCCCTTTTCGACATGGCGCCGGCCGACATCACCAACGAGGTCAAGACGTCCGGCTTGCGCGGCAGAGGTGGCGCCGGTTTCGCCACCGGCACGAAATGGAGCTTCATCAACAGGGACGCGCCAGGTCCGAAATACGTGGTGGTCAACGCCGACGAGTCGGAGCCTGGGACCGCGAAGGACCGCTACATCCTCGAGAACTCACCCCACATGGTTGTCGAAGGCATTCTCATCGCCGCGTACGCGGTCGGAGCCAACCAGGCCTGGGTCTACATCCGGGGCGAATACGACGAGCCCCACCGGATGCTCATCGAAGCGATCGAGGAGGCGCGGGCGAAGGCCTACCTCGGCTCCAGGCCGATGGGCAAGGACTACCCCCTCGACATCCGGCTCTACCGCGGCCATGGGGCGTACATCTGCGGAGAGGAGACCGCGCTCCTCGAATCCCTCGAGGGCAAGCGCGCCCAGCCGCGATCGCGTCCTCCGTTCCCCGCCGTCAAAGGCGCCTGGGGAAGGCCGACCCTGCTCAACAACATCGAGACGCTGGCGACCGTTCCCTGGATCATCACCAACGGCGGCGCCGCTTACGCCAGGCTCGGGACCGACAAATCGCCAGGGACCCGCCTGTTGACGGTAAGCGGCAACGTGCGCAAGCCGGGCGTCTACGAGGTCGAGCTCGGCGCGACGTTCCGCCACGTGATCATGGAGCTGGCGGGCGGACCGCTCGAGGGCCGAAGCGTGAAGGTGTTCTGGCCGGGCGGCTCCTCAGCTCCGGTTCTGCCCGAGTCGATGCTCGACACCCCGACCGACATGGAGGCGTTGGCCGCGGCCAGGTCGATGGGTGGGTCGGGCGGCGTGATCGTCATGGACGACAGCCACTGCATCGTCCGCGCCGCGCACCGGCTGCTGCAGTTCTACGCGCACGAGTCGTGCGGCAAGTGCACGCCTTGCCGAGTCGGACAGGACTGGGCGGTCCGGACCTACGAGCGGATCCTCGCCAATGAGGGCTCCCAGGTCGAGCTCGACATCCTCCAGCGTGTTTCCGACGGCCTGCAGAACGGCCGCTGCCTGTGCGGACTGGGCGACTCGGGAGGCTGGGTCATCGACTCCACCCTCCGCCACTTCCGGGACGAATACGAAGACCACGCCCTGAGGCACCGGTGCAGCGTCGGCGAGGTCGCCGTCAGTGCCTGACATCAACCTCACCATCGACGGCCGCAAAGTCACCGTGCCCGCTGGCACGCTGATCGTCGAGGCGGCGAAGACCATCGGCATCGAGATCCCGGTGTTCTGTTACCACCACAAGCTCGACACGGTCGGCGCCTGCCGGATGTGCCTGGTCGACTTCTCGCCTGGGCCGCCTCGCCCCCAGACCGCCTGCACAACGCCGGTGTCTGAAGGGATGGTCGTCCGCACCCAGAGCGCGATGGCCGTCCAGGCCCGTGCCGACATCCTGGAGTTCGAGCTCGCCAACCACCCGCTGGACTGCCCCGTCTGCGACAAGGGCGGCGAGTGTCCCCTCCAGGACTTCACCTTCCGGCACGGCTACCCGACGAGCCGCATCGACGGACCGCGCCTCCACTTCAAGAAGCCGATCCCACTTTCTGAGAGGATCGCGCTCGACCGGGAGCGGTGCGTGCTCTGCTACCGCTGCACCCGGTACTACGACGAGATCGTCTGGGAGCAGGAGCTGACCACGGACGAGCGCGGCGTCCAGTCGTTCATAACCAACCAGTTCGACCAGCCGCTCCAGTCGATCTTCAGCGGCAACATCATCGACCTCTGCCCGGTCGGCGCCCTCACGTCGCGCGTCTGGCGCTTCGAGTCGCGGCCGTGGGACATGACCCACACCGAAACCATCTGCTCGAAGTGCTCGGTCGGCTGCAGCATGACCCAGTGGGAGCGCCGCGGTCAGCTCGTCCGCATCACGTCGCACGAGAACGACGACATCGACGAGGGCTGGATCGGCGACCGCGGACGCTTCGACTACACCGACGTCAACGACGATTCACGGCTGCGCACGCCGACCGTCGCCGGTCGCAAATCGACCTGGGCCGACGCGATCAGCTCGGTTGCCGTCGGCATCAAGGGCAAGGGAGCCAGGCTCGGCGTCTCGTTGCCCCAGGACATCACCAATGAGGAGGCGTTCCTGTTCCGCCGCATTCTCGACGGCCCGCTGAAGAGGGCAAAGGTGAAGATGCACGGCCGGACCGCGATCCCGGCCCCAGCGGGCCCAACCATGCGCATCAAAGACATAGATGACGCCCGCGTCATCGTCGTAGTCGCGTCGGACATCGAGAACGACGTGCCGATCATCGACCTGAGGGTCAAGAAGGCGGTCAGCAAGCGCGGCGCCAGGCTGATCGTCGTTTATCCGGAGGGTGTGGACCTCGACCGGCACCCCGGCACGGTCCACATCCGCAATGCGCCCGGCTCGGCCGCCGCCGAGGTGCGCAAGCTCGCCTCGCACGAGCTCCTCAAGGATCCGGGCGGCCCCGTCGCGATCCTCTTCGGCGACGGACGCGGCAGCGAGGACATCAACGAGCTTGCCGTCGCGTGCGGCGACCTCGCGGAAAAGGTCGGCGGCCAGGAGCTGCCTCTCTACCGCGGGACCAACGAGCGCGGGGCACTCGCGGCCGGCGTGGCCGGTTGGGACAACCTCGACGGCGTCGAGGCCCTGCTCTGCTGGGGCCCGCCGCCGACGGCCGGGGTCCCGAAGTCGGTCAAGTTCATCGCAGCCTGGGACCACCTGCCTCGCGCCGGGTACGAGAACGCGGTTGTGCTGCCGGCCACCACCTTCGCCGAGCGCCAGGGGAGCTACACCAACGTCGAGGGGACGGTCCAGTTCCTCAGGCCCGCGGTCAGGATCCAGCCCCCGCTGAAAGAGGGCTGGGACGTGCTCTGCGAGCTCGGGACCGCGCTTGGCCTGAACCTCGACTACCCGGGCATCTTCCCCATCCAGCGCGAGATGGCCGTGCAGCCGCCGGATCCGAACCCGGCTCCACCGCCGGTCCTCGTCGGTCCGGCGCACCCATGAACGACCTCTACAGCAACCCCATCGGGCAGAAGGCGCGGGGGGGGTCAGGCCCCCCCCGCGGCGCCCTCCCACGGGTTCGGCGCGGATTGGCTTCGCCCAACGGGGGCGGTGGCCCGGCCAAGCCGGGCCACGCGAGCAAAAAGGAATGAACGACCTCTACAGCAACCCCATCGGGCACTGGGTGATCGTCGTCGTCGCGATCGCTTTGCTGCTGTTCGTCCTCCTGACTGCGACCGCTTACACGGTGTGGTTCGAGCGCGTCGCGCTCGGGCGGATCCAGCGCCGCCCCGGACCAAACCGGGTCGGGCCCTATGGCTTGCTGCAGCTCGCCGCGGACGGAATCAAGCTCGCCTTCAAAGAGAGTTTCATCCCGGCCAAGACCGACCGGGTTCTCTATGTGATCGCGCCGGCCATCGCCGTCGCTGCCGCATTCCTGGCCTGGGCCGTGATTCCGATCGGCCTTTGGTACAACGTCCAGTACTGGATCGCGGACGTCAACGTCGGCATCCTGCTCGTCTTTGCGGTCAGCGCGCTGAACGTGTACGCGATCGTCATCGGCGGGTACGCGTCGAACAACAAGTACTCGCTGCTCGGAGGATTGCGCTCGGCCGCCCAGCTGATCAGCTACGAGATGTCGCTCGGCCTGTCCCTCGTGCCGACCTTCATGATCGTCGGCTCGCTGCGGCTGCGCGACATCGTCGAGTACACGGTGCACTGGGGGCCGTACGCGGGCCCGATTCCTCTCATCCTCCTCACCCCGATCGGCTTCGTGATCTACCTCATCTCCGCCGTGGCGGAGACGAACCGCGCGCCGTTCGACCTGCCGGAGGCGGAGCAGGAGCTCATCGGCGGATTTCTCACCGAGTACTCGGGGTTGAAGTTCGTCATGTATTACCTGGCGGAGTACGTGAACATGATCACGGTCTCGGCCCTCGCGGTGCTCCTTTTCTTCGGCGGCTGGTACCTCTGGAGCATCCCGCCGGTCTTCGCATTCCTGCTCAAGGTCATCCTGTTCCTCTTCCTATACATTTGGATCCGCGGCACTTTTCCACGCCTCCGCTACGACATGCTCATGCGGCTCGGTTGGAAGGTGCTGCTCCCGCTGGCGATGGTGAACGTGATCGTGACCGCGACCATCCTGGTCGCGGTGCAGGGGTAGAGATGGCCGAAGACGAGAAAGGGACCGAACCTGAACAGCCGAGCGTGGCGTCCGACATCGCGGCGCTGGCCAAGGGCTTGAAGACGACCCTGACCGAGACGTTCCGGCCGGTCGTCACCACGATGTATCCAGAGGACAAGACCCCGCGCGCGGAGCGCTACCGCGGCCGGCACTACCTCCGCCGCTACGACAACGGCCTCGAGCGATGCATCGGCTGCGAGCTATGTGCGGCCGCGTGCCCGGTCGGGTGCATCCTCGTCATCGCCGCGGAGAACACCGACGAGAACCGCGTCTCACCTGGTGAGCGTTACGCCAAGACTTACGAGATCAACATGCTGCGCTGCATCTTCTGCGGCTACTGCGAGGAGGCATGCCCGGTGCAGGCGATTGTCCTCGGGCCGGAGTACGAGCTCTCCGACACGAGCCGCGAGAAGTTCATCTACACGAAGGAGAAGCTGCTCGAGCCGCTGCCGCCCGAAGTTCAAGCACGACTCGACGCTCAGGACAAGAAGTAGTTGGCGATCGCCGTCTTCGTCGTCGCCGCCGCGATGGCAGTCATCGGAGGCGTCGGAGTCGTCACCTTCCACCAACCAATCCGATCCGTGCTGAGCCTGGTCGTCGTCATGCTCGCGCTTTCGGTGCTGTTCCTTCTGCTGAGCGCGCAGTTCGTCTTCGCGGTCCAGATCATCGTCTACGCGGGCGCGGTCATGGTCCTGTTCCTGTTCGTGATCACCCTGCTCGGTCCGGCCCGCGAGCTGGGTCCCGGCCGGCTCCGCTTCCAGACCTGGCTTTCGATTCTCTTCGTGCTCGTGCTCCTCGGCCTGATGTACGCGTTGTTCCAGGGCATCGAGTACCGCCACCCAGATCAGACCGACCTGTCTTTCTTCGGCACCGTCCAGTCGATCGCGATCGGTTTGTTCACGACCTACCTCTATCCGTTTGAGCTCACCTCGATCCTCCTGCTGGTGGCAGCGATCGGCGCGATGTACCTCAGCCGCAAGCGAATCGACGACATATGAGCACGCTCAACATCGGCGGGTCGGAGCTCGACGCCTCCTGGTTCCTGCTGCTCAGCGCGGTCCTGTTCGTGCTCGGTGCGATCGGCGTGCTCGTGCGACGGAATCCGCTGGTGATCTTGATCTCGATCGAGCTCATGCTCAACGCCGCCAACCTGGCGCTGGTCACGTTCTCCCGCCAGCTACAAAACATCGAAGGGCAGCTGTTCGCGCTCATGTCGATGACGGTCGCCGCTGCGGAGGCGGTGGTGGGCCTGGCCATCCTGGTCGACATCTCCCGCGTGCGTGACGTCGAAGACGTCGACGACCTGAGCGAGCTGAAGGGATGAGCAACCAGGCGCTGGCGCTCCTGATCCTCCTCTTCCCCGCCGCCGGCGCGCTCCTCCTGGCCGGACGGGGCTGGCGCCTTCCGAGGGTCGTCACGGTGATCGTCGGTCCGGGCGTCGTGTGGGCGTCTTTTGTGTGCACGCTTGCTGTCTTCTTCGGCAAGGCGAGCGGCGACTACACCTACTGGACCTGGATCAACAGCGGCTCGTTTGAGGTGCCGTTCGGCCTGCTGATCGACAACCTGTCGATCTTCATGTGCTTCGTCATCACCGGCGTCGGCGGCCTGATCGTCACCTACTCCGTCGGCTACATGGAGCACGAGGACGGCCCGAGCTACGCCCGCTTCTTCACCTACATGGACATCTTCGTCTTGTCGATGCTGCTGCTCGTCCTGGCCGACAACTTCATATTCCTCATCGTCGGCTGGGCCCTGGTCGGCCTCAGCTCCTATCTCCTGATCGGCTTCTGGTACCAGCGCCACTCCGCCGTGGTCGCCGCCCGCAAGGCGTTCGTGATGAACGTGATCGGCGACGTGGGCATGATCCTGGGCACCTTCGTCCTGTTTGTGAACCTGCACGCGGTCACGTTCTCCGGGGTCTTTGGTGCGCTCCGGTACTGCCCGCCCGGCGCGAAGTGTTTCGCCCCGCCGCTCTCAGACAACCCAAGCCTCGAGCTCGCAGCGTTCCTTCTGCTGGTCGGCGCCGTGGCGAAATCGGCGCAGCTTCCCCTCCACACCTGGCTCCCAGACGCCATGGAAGGGCCGACCCCGGTCAGCGCCCTCATCCACGCCGCCACGATGGTCACCGCCGGCGTGTACCTGGTCGGCCGCATGCACCCCATCTACGACATCGCCACGTACGCGCACGGCGCCGTAGCGATCGTCGGCGCGGTCACCGCGCTGTTCGCCGCCACGATCGCCATCGTCCAGGTCGACATCAAGCGTGTGCTGGCCTATTCGACCATGAGCCAGATCGGCTACATGTTCTTCGCGGTCGGCATCGGCGCCTACGCCGCGGGCTTCTTCCACCTCCTCTCCCACGCGTTCTTCAAAGCCCTGCTCTTCATGGCCGCCGGCAGCGTCATCCACGCCATGAAGGACGAGCAGGACATGCGCAAGTACGGCGGCCTGTGGGGTCAGATGCGACCGACGGCGATCACGTTCCTGGTCGGCTCGCTGTCGCTGGTCGGTGTGTTCCCGTTCGTCGGTTTCTTCTCCAAGGAGCAGATCCTTGGCGCCGCCTTCTCCAAGCC
>WNGG01005955.1_pt1 | contig 13559 bp, 13 predicted proteins | sample 5400661 | NCBI WGS metagenome assembly WNGG01 (sample SAMN13153372, study PRJNA577476) | soil metagenome | isolation source: 100 cm soil or saprolite under Garry oak tree replicate 1 | place: USA:California | collected 2016-06-15
GACATCTGACCTCTATTCGATGATCTGCGCGACGACGCCGGCGCCGACGGTCCTGCCGCCCTCCCGGATCGCAAACCGCAGCTTCTCCTCCATGGCGATCGGCACGATCAGCTCGACCGTCATCGTCACGTTGTCGCCCGGCATCACCATCTCGGTCCCCTCCGGCAGCTGCACCACCCCGGTCACGTCCGTGGTGCGGAAGTAGAACTGCGGCCGGTAGTTGGTGAAGAACGGCGTGTGCCGGCCCCCCTCCTCCTTGGTGAGAATGTAGGCCTCCGCCTTGAACTTCGTGTGCGGCTTCACCGAGCCCGGCTTGCACAGAACCTGCCCGCGCTCGACCTTGTCCCGGTCGATCCCGCGCAACAGGCAGCCGACGTTGTCGCCCGCCTCCCCCTGGTCGAGCAGCTTGCGGAACATCTCGACCCCGGTCACCGTCGTCTTCTGCGTCTCCTTGAGCCCGACGATCTCCACCTCCTCGCCGACCTTGATCACCCCGCGCTCGATCCGCCCCGTCACCACCGTGCCGCGCCCCGAGATCGAGAACACGTCCTCCACCGGCATCAGGAACGGCTGGTCCTTCGGACGGTCCGGCTGCGGGATATAGGCGTCAACCGCCTTCATCAGCTCCAGCACCGACCCCCTGCCGATCTCCGGCTTCTCGTCGTTGAGCGCGCAGGTCGCCGACCCCTTCACCACCGGGATCTCGTCCCCGGGAAAGTCGTACTTCGACAGCAGCTCGCGCACCTCGAGCTCGACCAGTTCCAGCAGCTCCGGGTCGTCCACCATGTCGACCTTGTTCATGTAGACCACCAGCGCCGGCACCCCGACCTGGCGGGCGAGGAGAATATGCTCGCGCGTCTGCGGCATCGGCCCGTCCGCCGCCGACACCACCAGGATGGCGCCGTCCATCTGCGCCGCCCCGGTGATCATGTTCTTCACGTAGTCGGCGTGCCCGGGGCAGTCGACGTGGGCGTAGTGGCGCTTGTCGGTCTCGTATTCCACGTGCGCGGTCGCAATGGTGATCCCGCGCGCCTTCTCCTCCGGCGCCTTGTCGATCTGGTCGTAGGCCGTGTACTTCGCCTTGCCCTGCTCCGCCAGAATCTTGGTGATCGCCGCCGTCAGCGACGTCTTGCCGTGGTCCACGTGCCCAATCGTCCCGATGTTGCAATGCGGCTTCGTCCGCGCAAACTTCTCTTTGGCCATGGCGCTCCGCGCAGAGGTCAGATGTCGGATGTCAGATGTCAGACGAGCCTCGCACGCTCGTCGTAGTCCTCGTCCGTTTATCTACCTGCTGCCCTCTTTCTTTCTGTCCTCTGTCATCCGTCCTCTGTCATCTGACGTCTGGAGCGGGTGAAGGGAATCGAACCCTCGTCATCAGCTTGGAAGGCTGTTGCTCTACCATTGAGCTACACCCGCGCGCTTCTGACCGGTGGGTTGGTGGAGGGGGTTGGATTCGAACCAACGTAGGCTAAGCCAACGGATTTACAGTCCGTCCCCTTTAACCACTCGGGCACCCCTCCGGAGATCCACCGACGGAGCGTTGACGATGCTGGCAAACAGAAACGCCCCGCCAGCGGGCAGGGATTCCCGTGGGCCGTGTTATGGTGACCGGCCCCCTTGGTGTCAACCGGAAAAAGCACGCCTTCGCCCGTCCTTGGCCGAACGAGCGGGGCACGAACCGCCGATGCGGCCAAATTGCCAAAGCTCGAGCCCCGTGACAAGGACCTTTGCCATGCGCGAGCGCAAATGGACCCCGCGGCGGGCCCGGCCCCCCGCCGCAGCACGGCCGCACCGACCCGGCGGCTGGCGCCGCAAGCGCGGCGCGCCCGTCCGGGCAAAGCCGCGGGATGAGGACGGGCCGGCGATCCTCTACGGCTGGCACACGGTCAAGGCGGCGCTGAAAAACCCCAATCGCCGTATCCTGCGGCTCTTCGCCACTGAAAACGCCGCCCGGCGGCTCGCCGAGGACGGCCTGAAGCTGGGCGCGCCCCCCGAGCTGGTGCGGCCCGACGCGATCGCCGCCCAGCTGCCGCCCGATGCCGTGCACCAGGGGCTGCTCGCCGAGGCCGAGCCCCTGCCCTCCCTCGCCATCGAGGACTTGCCGGCGGACGGCATCGTGCTGGCGCTCGACCAGATCACCGACCCGCACAATGTGGGCGCCATCCTGCGCTCGGCCGCCGCCTTCGCGGTCGCAGGCATCGTCATCACCGCGCGGCACAGCCCGGAGGCGACCGGAGTGCTGGCAAAGGCCGCCTCGGGCGCGCTCGAGTATGTGCCGATCGTCGAAGTGGGCAATCTGGCACGCGCCCTCGAAGGTTTGCGCGCGCGCGGCTTCATGCTGGTGGGCCTCGACAGCAGCGGGACGGCGGATCTTTCCGCGGCATCGCTCGCTGCGCCGCTCGCCTTCGTGCTCGGCGCCGAGGGCAAGGGCTTGCGCCAGCTCACCCGCACCCTGTGCGATCAGGTGGCGCGGCTCGATCTGCCCGGCGCGATCAAGAGCCTCAACGTCTCCAACGCCGCCGCGCTCGCCCTCTATATCGCGACGGCGCGGCTGCGCCCGTAGCCCGGATGCAGCAAAGCGAAATCCGGGAACACCGCTCCCGCATTCCGCTCCGCTCCATGCGGGCTACGAACGCGATTGCGGCGGGCGCCCTCGCCCGCCGCACGCACGAGGCCTAGCTAGCTGCGCACGCGCACGGGGCCGTGGCGATACATCCACGGTCCATGGTTGCGGGGTCCATAGTGGCGGGGCCCATAGAGGCGCGGGCCGGGCCCATAGGAGCGGTACCCCACGAAGTCGCGATAATGGCGATGATGATGGTAGCCGCCGAACCGGTACGGGCGCGGGTAGCCGTATTCCTCCGGCACCGGCTCGTCGGCGGTCATGGGCGGCACGTCGTAGCTCGGTCCCTGGTCCACCCGGTAGGCCGGCCGCGGCGCGTAGACCATGGGCGGCGCGTAATAGGTGCCGTAGGTCTGGTACCCGCAGCCCCCGCAGCTCGGCCGCGGCGCATAGAACACGGGCGGCGGCGTATAGGTTTGATAACCGCATCCGCAGCTGCAGCAGGCGGAGGCGGCACTGGCCGACAGCACCAGGGCCGCCATTGTAATGGCGACACCGGCGAGAACACGCAACGCATACATACGACACGCTCCCCTCAACATGCTTCCATGTGGAAGCTCGTTACAAATGGGGCTTGAGCCCCGGCTTACGTGGTCCCGGCGCGGTTTGCCGGTGCCGCGATTTCTTTCTCCGTGCTATTTGATCCGCGGCGCCACGATCACGGGCGGCGGGTCGAACGGCGGATAGTCGGTGACGGGCCCCGGCGCGGAGCCGGCGGTCCAGGATTTCTCGTAGAACGTGGATGGGCGCGGGTGCCGGTGCTTGGGTTCGACCTCGCGCCGCCCATAGGCGGGCTCGCGCCCGGTCGCCGGGAAGTAGCCGTACCGCCCCGCCGGCCCGTAGCAGCAACCGCCGTCGATCACGCGGTAGCCGTGGCCCGCCCGGTAGAGACCCCAGTCGCCGGAGACGACGGCGCCGCTCGCATCGACGCCGTTGATGACGACCGGAACGCCCGGCTTGCCCGGGATGACGATCGCCGGCTGATGATCCGCGCGCGCCGGAACGGCAGCAATGCCGGCAACGAGACCGGCGACTGCAATGATCATCGCGCGCGCACAACGGGCCATGAGCGGCTCCACGAACGCGCGCACTCTAGCGGTTGCGCGAGCGCAAGCCGTTAACGCGTTGAGAAATCACGCAGTAATGTTAATGCGGGTGGGGTCTCTGCGCACCGCTCACTCGACCGAGAGCACCAGCGCCGATCCGGACAACGCGATCGCGACGGCCGCGGCCCCCTTGGCGAAACGGAAGCTGAGTTCCTCGAGATAGGTGCGTGCCCGGCTCAGGGCCGGGCGTTCGCCCGGTGCGGATCTGCGCCACGCTTCGGTGCGCGGGACGCGCTCTTCGGTCAGCCAGCAGGCATAGATCCACAGACCGACGGAAAATAGCAGGGCCACATTGGCGCCGATGAGAAGCGCCGTCGCCAGGGGCACGCCGCGCGTGACCATCAGAACGACCGCCACGAGGGTCGCCAGCCACGCCTTCCACGCGAGAAGGCAAAACGCCCTTTCCCGGAACGAGATCATGGCGTGACCCGCCAGTCCAAGCCGCGCTCTCGGCACGCGCCGATATTAGACTAAAGTATAATAGATCGGGATTCGCGTAAAGGGTCGCGTTGGGATCGAGAACGCGGTTTTCGCGCCGGCCCGCCTTCGCGCCGCCGCTCAACGTCCGGCCAGCGCGAAGAGCAGCACCAGGACCCACATGACGATGGATATCCCCGCCGTCCAGCGCGCAAAAATGAGATAGGTTTCGCGCAGCACGGTCGAGCTCGCCCATTGGGCGTAGGCCTCGGGCGGGCGCAGGTCCTCGGGCAGATAGAGCCACATCTCGGTCCTGCGGTAGTTCTTGGTCAGGGCCTCGTGCGCTTTGAGCATGAGGATCGCCGCCATCAGCATGGTCAGGAATCCGCCGGCCTGGAACGCGGCGCGCGGGCTGAAGGAAAGGCCGATCATCACGCAGAAGATCGCCAGCGAGGCAAATCCGCACGCGCGCATCACCGTCTCGAATGCCACGCGTCGCATGTGTTCCATGTCGATTCCCGGGCGAAGGACGGGCCGGCAGGAGTAATCTTGCCGGGAATCCGCCGGCGGCGCCATCACAAGCCGGTGTCTGCGCGCGGGTTGCGGCGCCGCCGCCGTCAAAGCCGGACGGCAAAGAAATTGCCGATGGCCGGAAGGGTCAGCAGCGCGGTGCCGGCGAGCCAGATCCACAGCGACGCCTCGGTCGAATCCTCCTTCGCTCCGATCACGCGCTCGTAGACGGCGGCGGGAATGCCGCCAAGGATGATCGTCGCGGTCGACACCATCAGGGACGCGAACATCAGCGTGAGCGGCACGCTGCCGAACAGCAGCGCGGGCGACAGGATCTGGACATTGATCAAGGTGAACACCAGCCAGACCTGGTTGAACAGGCCGTTGATCATCCCGAAGAAGGCGATTGCGATGTAGTAGAGGTGACGATCCATGATGCGGCTCAACCGACGCGGGGCAGCGCCCCCATCATCAGGAACGCGTAGAGCAGCAATACGCGCAGCCAGAACAACCACACGACCCCGAACAGCCACACCACCAAGGCGGCGCTGGCCTTGGGCGTCACCAGGGCAATGAGCGCAACGACGGGATCGGTGATGCGGCAGAAGAACCGCCAGATGTAATTGGCGGAATCCGGCGCCACGAACAGGCTCAGCAGCACGCGGCCGAGCAGCGTGTACATCAGCGCCGCAAGAACGAAGTTCGGCAGATGAAAATACCAAAGGGGCAGCAGCGAAAACGTCTTGTCCACGCGCGGTGCTCGTCGGCTCGATGGCGGAAGATATCGTCGGGCAACACGCGACAATAGAGCATTTTGCGGAAAAAGCTTGCCCCCGGCCTTGATTCGGGCCTGCCCCGGACTTGATCGCGGCGGCAAAACGAAACGGGGCCCGCAGGGCCCCGTTCCGGATCGGGCCGGAATGCCGGTCAGGTCTTCTCTTCCAGAACGGTCCTGCCGCGCGGCTTGCGGATCTCGTCGATGAAGGCCTGCATTTCCTTCGACGGCTCCTTGGTCATCAGGCTGACGACGTAGATCACCAGGAAGCCGAGCGGCATCCCCAACAATCCGCAGTTGATGTTGTTGAGATCGAACCAGCCGACCTTGTTGGCCAGCGGGTTCCCGGCGCTCGCCGGTACGTCGGCAAGCCATTTTGGATCGGCCATGATCTGCCCGACATTGATCAACGCTTGGCCCGTCTCCGGGTTCAGCAGCGACGTCATGCCGAAATAGGTCACGCCCATCTGCGGGAAATACCTCGAAACCACGAGATAAAACAGGCAGATGCCCCATCCGGCCATGATCCCGCACACGGCGCCCGCCGTGGTGGCACGTTTCCACCAGATGCCCATGACGAGGGCCGGGAAATTGCCGGCCATGGCGAGCGAGAACGCCCAGCCCACCATGGCCAGGATGTCCGACGGTCTCGTTGCCGCCAGCGCCGCCGAGGCCACCGCCACGAAGAACAACAGCACCCGGGCCACCGTGAGCCGACGGATGGTCGGCGCATGCGGGTCGAGCATCTTGTAGTAGATATCGTGGCTGAGCGCGTTGGCGATGGCGAGCAGGAGCCCGTCCGCGGTGGAGAGCGCCGCCGCGAGACCGCCGGCCGCCACCAGTCCGGAGATCACGTAGGGAAGGCCCGCGATCTCCGGCGTGGAGAGCACGATCACGTCGGTGTTGATGACGAAGTCCTGGAAGCGGAGGACGCCGGGATGCCCGGCGATCGCCTGGCACGCGGCCATGACCGCGTCGAGGTTCAGCGCATTCTTGCCGCAGATCTGGATCAGCCCAAGCTCTCCCCATTGGAACAGCCAAGGCCGAATCTGCGCGAGGTCCCTGCCGATGATATTGGTGTAGACCTCCAGCTTCGAGAACGCCGCATAGGCCGGCGCCGAGAAGTAAAGGAGGAAGATGAACAGCAGCGACCACGCGACCGAATCCCGCGCTTCCTTCACGGACGGCGTGGTGAAGTAGCGCATCAGGATGTGCGGCAGCGACGCCGTGCCGACCATCATGCAGAAGATGATCCCGAAATAGTTCAACGCGGTGTAGTTCATGAACGGCTGGATGTGCGGCCTGAGCGTCCCGGGCGGACACGACTGTTGCGTGCACAGAACCGCGAGCCCGTCCTTCACCAACTGCTGCTCGCGGGCCGTGATCTCCAAAATCGCCTTTCCGTACGTCAGCTCCGGAATCGGAATGCCGTAACGCTGAGTGGACAGGATCACGATCGGCGTGAGATAGGCGACGATCAGCACGATGTACTGTGCGATCTGCGTCCAGGTCACCGCCCGCATGCCGCCGAGCATCGCGCACAGCAGGATGCCGACCAGCCCGGCGAACACCGCGATCTCGAACTGCATGCCGAGGAAGCGCGAAGCGATGATGCCGGTGCCGTAGATCTGCGCCGTCACGTAGGTGAAGGAGCAGCACACGAGCACGACCACTCCGAGGAAGCGGGCGAAGTTGCCGCCGTACCGGAACGACAGGAAGTCGGGCACGGTGTAGGCGCCGAACTTGCGCAGGTACGGGCCGACCAGGATCGACACCAGCACGAAGCCGCCGGTCCAGCCGAGCACCCAGGCGATGCCGTCATAGCCGAGCAGGAACAGCGAGCCGGCCATGCCGACGAAGGAGGCTGCCGACATCCAGTCGGCGCCGGTCGCCATGCCGTTATAGAAGGCCGGCACGCGCCGGCCGGCGACGTAATACTCGGAAATCTGCGCCGTCCGCGTCGCGACGCCGATGATGGCGTAGACCGCGAGGGTGAAGAACACGAAGAAATAGCCGAGGATCTTGTTCGGCACGCCGACCTGCTCGAGGATTGCGAGCAGGACGACGAAGGCGACGAAGCCGCCCGTATAGATGCCGTACATCCGGCCGAGCTGCTTGTAAAAGGCGTCCGCGCCGGTGGTAGTCTGAGTGGCCATGATCTGATCCTCCCTCACTCGTCTTCGGCGTAGCCATGCTCGCGGTCGATTCGGTTCTGCTGTCTCGCAAACACGAACAGCATGACGACGAACACGATCAGCGAGCCCTGCGCGGCCATGTAGAAGCCGAGCGGGAAGCCGAGCACGGGGATGACGATCTTGTTGAGCGGAACGACGAACATGTGGATGACGTAGCCGAAGAACAACCAGATGCCGAGATGCGTCAGCATCAGATTGGTCGTTCTCTTCCAGTGCGTCTGTTGATTGGCCGTGGTGTCGGGCTGAGCCATGGGTCCGTACCCTCCCTGACCATGCGGTCGTGCGGCGAGCCCGGCCGCCGACCGCAAGTGTGCACGCGTGAGGGGATTGACCGAACGGCGCACCGCCGCCCAACGCCCCCGCGCCTCCTCCGCTCGCGTTCCGATTCTGCCGGCCGGATTCGAAGCAGGTCAGTAAAAGGTAACACTGCCGCGCCCATCTGCCTTATAAGACTTTCGACCAATACGCGGGCTGCTCCCCTTTGAAACTGCTGAACTTTCCCCAATGCGGGCCGCGCCCGGCAGCCGCGTGAGGCGCTCCTCCTAGGCGGGATGGCGCGGACCATGCCTCTATTCGACATATTCCGTCGCCGGCCGCCGATCCACGAACCCGCCGCGCTGGCGGATTTCATCGACGAGAATGCGGCGTTCCTGGTGCAGAGGGGGATCTACGAATATTCGCGCGCGCGCGCCGGGCACTATGCCAAGGTCCTGCTCGGCGAGGTGGAATTCATCGCATCCGCCGACGAATCGCGATGGCGCGCCTATCCGCTCGGCCTCGCCATGGTCGGCGAGATGGCCGAAGGCGTGCTGCGCGCCCATGTCGGGGATGATCGCGGCGCGATGCTGGATTCGTTCGGCGCGCTGGTTCTCTCGGTGTTCGACCGCCACGCGGTGCCCACTAGGCTCGGAAGGGAGACCTGGCTCGACGCCCGCGCCGACCTCGCGCGCCGGCTGAGCCATTTCGGCCTGCATCCGCCCAAGCGCGTGATGGACATCCCCGAGCCGTTGGCCGAGGGCTATTTCGCGCTGATGCCGATCCACGAGAAGCTGCGCGGGCGCGATTTTCCGACCGTGCGCAACTATCTCCGGGTGGCGCTGTGCAACATCCATGATGAACTGATCAAGCGCATGGACGTGCCGGCGGTGGCGGATTCGTTGCTGCGCGCGGGCCCGACCCAATAGCCCGCGCAAGCGAGCCCGATTGCCCGCGGCGGAGAAGCCGATGGCTTGGGAGAACAGCGCCACGCCTCTGATCGCGCTCGACGCGGTGGTGCTCGACGCCGAGACGACGGGGCTTGATCCGCGCACGGCCTGGATCGTCGAGCTTGCGGCGGTCCGGTTCGTCGGCGGCCGCCTTGAAACGGCCGGCGCGTTTCGGCGGCTTGTCCGGCCGGGCGCGCCGATCCCGTCCGCGGCAACCCGCATCCATGGAATCGACGACGCAGCGGTGGCGAACGCCTCGGCATTCGCCGACGTCTGGCCGGACTTCGCCGCCTATCTCGGCGGCGCCGTCGTGATCGGGCACACGGTCGGTTTCGATCTCGCCGTGCTCAAGCGCGAGTGCGAGCGGGCGGGCATCGCCTGGCACCGCCCGCGCATGCTCGATACGCGGCTTCTGGCCGAGGTCGCCGAGCCGGAGCTCGCCGGCTATTCGCTCGAGGACCTTGCGAGCTGGCTCGGCGTCGAAACGGCCGAGCGTCACTCCGCCCTCGGCGACGCGACGGCGTCCGCACGCATATTCCTTGCACTGCTCCCCAAGCTGCGCGCCGGCGGCATTCGCACCATCGCCGAAGCCGAGCGGGCGTGCCGCGCGCTGACCGATGTGCTCGAACAGCAGCATCGCGCCGGCTGGGTCGAGGCCGTCGGCCCCGCGGGCAGAGCCGATGCGCAACGGCGGATCGCGAGCATCGACACCTATCCCTATCGTCACCACGTCAGCGAGGTCATGACCGCGCCGGCGAAGTTCGTGGCCGCGCAGGCACCGGTCGGCACCGCGCTCGATCGCATGGTTCGCGAACAGGTTTCCTCGCTGTTCGTCCACGCCGACGGGAGCGATCGGCCGCTCCGGCCGAACGAAACCGGCATCATCACCGAGCGCGACGTGCTGCGTATCCTGGCGAGAGACGGCGCCGGCGCGCTGGCGATGCCGGTCGAGCGGATGGCGAGCCGGCCGCTGGCCGCGGTCCCGGCGGAGGCTTTCGCGTTTCTCGCCTTGGCCCGGATGAATCGGCTCCGCATACGTCATCTCGGCGTCACCGACGAGACGGGACACGTCGTCGGCGCGCTCTCCGCCCGGGATTTGCTGCGCCTGCGGGCCGAAGGGTCCGTTTCGCTCGGCGACGAGGTCGAGCAGGCCGACGACGTGTATGAGCTGGCGCGCGCGTGGGCGAGGTTGCCGCAAATCGTCGCCAGCCTCATCGCCGAGGAAATGTCTGGCCGCCACATCGCGGCGCTGATCTCCCGCCGGTTGGGCGCGCTCGCCCAGCGCGCCGGCGTGCTGGCCGAGCGCCGCATGAAGGCCGCCGGCCGCGGCGATCCTCCCTGCGCTTATGCGTTCGCCATCCTCGGCTCCGCCGGCCGCGGCGAGAGCCTGCTGGCGATGGACCAGGACAACGCCCTCATGTTCGCCGACGGTGTGCCGGGGGGCGAGGCGGATGGCTGGTTCGCGGCGCTCGCGGTTCACGTCGCCGACATCCTGCACGAGGCCGGCGTGCCCTACTGCGCGGGCGGCGTCATGGCGAAGAACCCGCAATGGCGCGGTTCGCTGGCGACCTGGCGCGAGCGCGTCGGCCACTGGGTTTCGCGGTCCGACCCGCAGGATCTCCTGTCGGTCGACATCTTCTTCGACCTGCGCGCGGTGCACGGCGACGCAACGCTCGCCAACACCCTGTGGCGCGACGCGTTCGATGCCGCCGATGGCAAAGCCGGATTCGCCAAGCTGCTCACGCAGTCCGCCGGTTCGGGCGAGGCCGGCCTCAATTTTTTCGGCGGATTTCGCACCGAGCAGGGCCGCATCGATCTGAAGAAGGCCGGATTGTTCGCGATCGTCAACGCGGCGCGTGCCATGGCCATCTGTCATCACGTGGTGGAGCGCTCGACTCCGGCGCGCCTCGCCGGCATCAAGACGCTCGGCCTCGGCGGCGAACCCGATCTCGACGCGTTGGTCGAGGCCCAGGGCGTGTTCCTCGACCTGATGATCGCCCAGCAGGTCGAGGATATCGAGCACGGCACCCCGGTATCGAACGCGGTGGCGGTCAAGCGCCTCTCGCGCCGCGATCAGGACCGCCTGCGCGCGGCGCTGCGCGCCGTCGGCCATGTCGACGAACTCACGCGCGACCTGCTGTTCAAGGATTGACGCGTTATCGCTCGCCGTTTGCGGGCAATGCACATACTTAAGGTAAATAGGTGCGGGCCGATCCCGACTTCCGCCTCCTGATGACTGATGACTGATTGCTGACTACCGATACGGCTACGACTTTCGGCGTAAGACCAGCGCCCTAAGACCATTTGCTTAAGACGACTTGCGCACAGACAAACGGCCGCGCATCGGCGTACCTGATTGTTGCGGGCGGTAATGGCTCGGCGAGCACCCGGCCGCTGGCCGTCGGACACAAATCAGGGGATGAACACCATGTCGACATTGACAGCCGGTTCCGCGCGCGGCGCGGGCATGACGGGTGAGGAGAGGTTCGTCATCTTCGCCTCCTCGCTCGGCACCGTGTTCGAGTGGTACGACTTCTATCTCTACGCCATCCTGGCGCCGTTCTTCGCCTCGGTGTTCTTCCCGCCGGGCAACGCCACGGCGGCGCTGCTCTCCGCGTTTGCGACCTACGCGGCGGGCTTCCTGGTGCGTCCCTTCGGCGCCATCATCTTCGGCCGCATCGGCGACCTGGTGGGCCGCAAGTACACCTTCCTCGTCACCATCGTGGTGATGGGCGCGTCGACCTTCGCGGTCGGCCTGCTGCCGACGTTCGCCGCGCTCGGCTGGCTGGCGCCGATCCTGCTGGTGGCCTTGCGCCTGTGCCAGGGCCTGGCGCTGGGCGGCGAATACGGCGGGGCCGCCACCTACGTGGCCGAGCACTCGCGCCCGACCGAGCGCGGCTACACCACGAGCTACATCCAGACCACGGCGACGCTCGGCATGCTGCTCGCGCTGATCGTCATCCTGCTCTGCCGCGGCAACATCGACGCGGCGACTTTCGCCGAATGGGGCTGGCGCATTCCCTTCCTGGTCTCGCTGATCCTGCTGGTCTTCTCGGTCTACATCCGGCTCAAGCTCAACGAGACGCCGATCTTCCAGAAGATGAAGGCGGAGGGCAAAGGCTCGAAGGCGCCGCTCACCGAGAGCTTCTTGCGCTACCCCAACAACAAGTACGTGCTGCTCGCTTTGCTCGGCGCCACCGCCGGCCAGGGCGTGGTGTGGTACACGGGCCAGTTCTACGCCCTGTTCTTCCTCACCATCACGCTCAAGCTCGACTACGCGACCGCCTACTGGCTGATCGGCCTGTCGCTCATCATCGGCACGCCGTTCTTCATCGTGTTCGGCTGGCTGTCCGACCGCATCGGGCGGCTGAAGATCATCCTGGCCGGCTGCCTGATCGCGGCGGTGACCTACTTCCCGCTGTTCGCCGCGTTGACGCACTACGTCAATCCGGACCTCGAGGCGTTCCAGCAGCGGACGCCGATCACCGTCTCGGCCGACCAGTCGACCTGCCACCTGCACATCTTCGTCGGTCCGTGGTCGACCTTCTCCGACTGCGACCGGGCGCAGGACCTGCTGACCAAGTCGGGCCTCTCGTTCAAGATCGAGAATACGCCCGGCGCGCCGGTCGGCCTGAGCCTCGGCTCGACCAAGGTCGAGGGCTGGGAGGCGGCCAGGTGGAACGCCGCGCTCGCCGCCGCCGGCTATCCCAGCAAGGGAGCCGACAAGGCCAAGGTCAACTGGTTCATGACCGAGCTGATCCTGGTCATCATGGTGATCTACGTGACCATGGTGTACGGGCCGATCGCCGCGTTCCTGGTCGAGCTGTTCCCGACCAGGATCCGCTACACCTCGATGTCGCTGCCCTACCACATCGGCAACGGCTGGTTCGGCGGCATGCTCCCGCTCCTGGCGACCGCGGTCGTCGCCTACACCGGCAACATCTACAACGGCCTGTGGTATCCGATCGGCGTGGCGGTGATGACGCTCATCGTCGGCACGCTGTTCCTGCGCGAAACCAAGGACACCGACATCGTGCAGAGCTCGGCGGTGGCGAAAATGTCCGCCTGACGCGGCTTGTTCTGCAGGGCGGCCGCCCGGCCGCCCTGCCCTCTCCCTGCCCCGCTCCGGCGGGGCTTTTGCTTGCCCTCCCCCTTGTGGGGAAGGTCGGCCGCGAAGCGGCCGGGGTGGGGGTCCCTACGAAATTTCTCCGAACCGCATTTCTGACTGCTGATCGCTGACCATCTGGACCCCCACCCCGACTGCGCTCGCTTCGCTCGCGCAGTCGACCCTCCCCACAAGGGGGAAGGTAAAGGGGCCGCGCTTGATCGCAAATTTCGCGCAATCTACAAGGTGGACAACCATCTTCAACCAAGGGAGCGAACCATGGCCGCCCGCGTCGCGTGGGAAGGCGTGTTTCCCGCGGTCACCACCCAGTTCCGCGAGGACTTTTCCCTCGACATCGAGGCGACGCGGCGCGTCGTCGAGGCGCTGGTCCGCGACGGGGTGTCGGGCCTGATCGTCTGCGGCACGGTCGGCGAGAACTGCTCGCTGACCCGGCCGGAGAAGATCGCGCTGCTCGAGGCGGCGACCGACGTCGCGCGCGGCCGCGTGCCGGTGCTCGCCGGCGTCGCCGAGTACACCACCGCCTTTGCGGCCGATTTCGCGCGCGAGGCAGCCCGCGCCGGCGTCGACGGCCTGATGGTGCTGCCGGCGATGGTCTATGCGGC
>WNGG01005957.1_pt1 | contig 13558 bp, 17 predicted proteins | sample 5400661 | NCBI WGS metagenome assembly WNGG01 (sample SAMN13153372, study PRJNA577476) | soil metagenome | isolation source: 100 cm soil or saprolite under Garry oak tree replicate 1 | place: USA:California | collected 2016-06-15
AACACCGCCAGGAATCCCTGCCCCGGCGAGCCGCGACGCGCCGCGAACGCGCCGCCCACGCCGGCATAGAATCCCGGGACCCCGCCCGAGCGGGCCGCCGCGTTGACGAGCAGCTGCAGGGTGAGCTGCGCGCGCGCGGCCGGGCGTTCGGCGATCGTCCCACCGGCGAGCGCCAGCGCGAGGCGGCTCTCGCCGCTGGGACGATGGGCGAGGCCCAACTCCGCACCGACGAATGTGCGATGGGCGATCACCGCCGCGGGGCCGAGGCTCAGCTCCGTCGCGGTGAGCTGCGGTGACTGCAATGCCAGGACAGACACCAGGAACACCAGGCTAGGCAATGGCGACGTCGTAACTGATCGCGATGTCGGGCGCGAGCGACGCGACGACGGAACAATACTTCTCGAGCGAGAGATCGATCGCGCGGCGCACTTTTACGTCGTCGGCGCCTTGCCCACGGACGTTGAAATGAAATGCAATCGCGGTGTAGCGGCGCGGCTCGGTCTCGCGCCGCGTGCCGCGCATGGAAATCTCGAGGGTCTCGAGCTTCACGCGCTGCTTCTGCAGTATGATGACGACGTCCGACGCCGTGCACGTCGCGGCCGCGAGCAGCAGGAGCTCGACCGGTGACGTGGCGGCGGTCGAATCGCCGTCGACCAGAATCGGCGGGCGTCCAGTGCCGTTCCCCTCGAACTGCAGCTGCCGCAGCCACCGCATTGTCACCTCGGCAGTCCGCGCCATCCTAGTTGCCCCGCCGCGTCGTGAGTCCGATGAACAGGCGGTGCCGGCGCATCCGGTCCATGCCGTGGTACTCGAGGAGCCAGTTGAAGGTCGAGCGGTAGTGGAGCTCGAAACCGAACGCCGTATTGAACCAGAGATCGGGGCACTGCGGATCGGAACCGCACCCCGCACGACCCGCCACCGCGAGGCCCAGTCCGACGTACGGCGTCGCGACCTCTTCGTCGTCGGTGAAGCGCCACAGCGCTTCGAAACTGCCGACGTACGTGTTGGGCCCGTTGAAGACGCCGATCTCCGCCGACGGGCGCAAACGAAGGCGGTTGGAGAACAGATCGCCGAGGTCCAGTGTCGACCCCAGGACCAGCTGGCCCGAGCGCCGAAAGTCGACGCCGCCGCGCACGCCGAATCCGAACAGGCCGATGCGCGTGCCGCCGTGCCGGGCGTTCTTCGGCGGCTGGAACTGCTGCGCCCCCGCGCGGTGCACAGGGAACAGCACCAACGTCACCAGTGCGATTACGACAATACGCATTCCGACTCCGACTCCTTCATTGCGTGCGTTGCGCCGTTGAACGCGCGGCCGTGCGCCCGTAATCCCAGATTGCGTACACTGCAATGGCCGCCGTGGCCCACGCGAGGTGTCGAGTGTAGGTCCAATCGGCGATGGCCGCCACCAGGGTGAGCAGCTGGACGACCGTGACCGCCTTGCCGCCGGCACGAGCCGGCAGCGCGACGGGCCGATGCAGCAGCCAGGTGGCGAGGAACCCCAGGACGGCAAGGACGTCGCGCAGCAGTACGCCGATCAGCTCGTACCAGGACAGCAACCCGCGGCGCGCGATCGTCACGAACGCCACTACCATGAAGACCTTGTCAGCCACGGGATCGAGCACGGCACCAGCGCGGGAGGCGCCCACGCGTCGCGCCAGGAAGCCGTCGGCGACGTCGCTGGCGGCCGCGGCGGCGACGATCACGAGCTGCCAGGCGGGCGAGCGGACCAGCGGAAACAGGATGGCGAGCGGAAATCGTAGCGCCGTCACGATATCCGCGGTCGTCACCCATGGTTTCACTTGCCCGGTATTATCACGCGTCGTACCTTCACCCCCGTGAATGTCAAGCTGCTCAAGCAAGCGGCCATCTTCCAGGATCTCGACGAGGGCGAGCTGGCCCGGGTCACGGAAGTGTGCCGCGAACAGAAGTTCACCGTCGGCCAGTACGTCTTCAAGGAAGGGGAACCGGGCAACCGGCTCTTTCTGATCTCAGAAGGCGAAGTCCGGATCTCGCGGACCATTCCCGGCTCCGGTGAAGAAGCGCTCGCGGTGCTGAAACCGGGATCGTGCTTCGGTGAAATGTCGATTTTCGATCGTTCGGAGCGGTCTACTGACGCGATCGCGAATACCTCCTGCACCCTGATCACGATCTCCCGTTCCGACTTCGAACTCCTCCTCGACTTCAACCGAGACGTCGCCTACAAGATCCTGTGGTCGGTCGTGCGGCTCCTGTCCGCGCGGCTGCGCGTGACGAACGACAATCTGCGGTCGTTCCTCGCGATGTCCATGTTCTAACGGAGACCTCGTGAACTCATTGGCGCCGTACGCCGCGTTTTTCATGCGGCTGGCTGTGGGTGGGGTGTTCCTGAGTCGCGGCCTCGATCGGATCCAAGGCGGCATCCCGAACTTATCGCTGGGTTCCCTCCTGGTGCTGGTCGTGATCGCGATCGAGACGCTTGGGGCGGTGTGTGTGCTGCTGGGCATGTGGACCCGCATGTGGGCCACCGCGATGGCCGTGTTCATGGCGGTGACGATCATTGCAACCAAACTGCCGCATCACGCCAACATCGAGCTCGAGGCCCTGCTGCTCGCCGGCTCGGTCACCCTCATGGCGCTCGGCGACGGACCGCTGTCGATCGGCATCCGCTTCAAGAAGACAGTCTAATGCAGGATTCGTAGAACTCCCGCATCGGCGCTGGCCCGGAGAAAACTCTCCGGGTCAGTCGCGGGAATCGCCGCACCCGTCTGCTTGCGCCACCGCTTGGCGCTCGCTTCCATGTACTCCTCGAGCGATCCGGCGACCCACTCGGCGGCATCGTCTTTCATCTGGCGCACGATCTCTTCCCACGTACCGACGTACGTCGCGCCCGACACCGTGCTGACGCGGTGGACCTCGAAGCTCTTGTTCTTCATCCCCTGCAGCTCGGTGAGCAGCGTGCCGAACAGCTCCAACTGGCGAGGATCGCGGATCTGGCCGTCCGGCGTCATCGCTTCGATCTCCGATAGCAGGAGGTCTTCGGGGGCGGCGTCGCCCGCAAGCTCGTTGAGGCGCTCGTTCCAGGGGACGAGCTCGGGATCGTCGTCGGGAAGGCGGTACACGCTCTTCTTCAGCTCGACCAGCCGCCAGATCGCCAGCGCGTCGTAGTGTTCTTCGGGGCCGGTGCGCTCGAGATGAAACAGCGCGGCCTCGTATTCGCCGCGGTCGTAGAGCAGGTTCGCGAGATAGATGCGCGCTTCGCCGAGGCTCGGGTCGAGCTCGAGCGCGCGGCGCAGCCAATGCAGGCTGCCTCCTTCGTCCGCGAGCCGGTGCGCGGCGTAGCCGACACACGCGGCGGCATCGGCGGAGTCGGGATGCGCCCGCAGCGCGCCTTCGAAGAAACGGCGCGCCTGATCGAGCACCCCTTCGCGGAACAGCGCGCGGCCGATCTGCAACATGAGATCGTGATCGTCCTGGAAGCCGAGCGTGAGCACGCGCTCGAAGCATGCGAGCGCAGCCCCGCGCTCACCAAACTTGAGCAAGACCTCGCCCAACCCGGCGAGTGTGTCCTCGTGATCGGGATCGAGACCACGCGCCTCTTCGAACGCGCGCCGCGCCCACGCGTACTCCTCGCGCGCGAGCCTGGCGTAGCCCATACCGACAAGCAGCTCGACGGAGTGGGGATACAACCCCAGGCCCTCGCGCAGCGTATCTATGGCCTCGTCGTATTGTCCTTCGTTGTAGAGTTGATGTGCACGTTCGTCATATTCGTCGGAACTGAGGAACTTGTCCGACATCGAACGGGTCCCCCCGGGAAGGTTGTGCTATGATAAGAAACGGGGCACTGTTACACAAGCGACTATGTCCTCCGCAATTTCGACAATCGAAGTAGGCTCCGCGACGTCGCCCGGCGGTTTCTCCGCCGGCGCCGCCCACGCCGGTCTGAAATCGGACGGCGCGCTCGACGTCGCGCTCCTCGTGAGCGCGACGAGCTGCGCGACCGCCGGTGCCTTCACGAAAAACGCGCTGCGAGCGGCGCCCGTCATCTATGACGCCGAGATGTTGGCCGATCGACCCGGACGGACCCGCGCGGTCGCGATGAACGCCCGCGTCGCAAACGCCTGCACTGGGGCCGCGGGCCTCGAGGCGGCGCGGGCGATGGCGCGCGCCGCCGAAGAGGCAGCCGGTCTGCCACCCCACACTGCGCTCGTGCTCTCCACCGGCGTCATCGGTGTGCCGCTGCCCGTGGAAAAGGTGGCGCGCGGTCTCCGCGAAGCGGCCACGAAGCTTTCTCCTGCCGGCGGCGTCGATGCGGCCCGGGCAATCATGACGACGGACACACGTCCAAAGCACTGCGCGGTTCGTCTCGAAACGCCGGGCGGTCCGATCATCATCGGCGGCATGGCTAAGGGCGCCGGCATGATCCATCCCGACATGGCCACATTGCTCGCCGTGATCACTACGGACGCCGTTTCAGAGCCCGGCACGCTGCGCCCGTTCTGGAAGCGCGTCGTCGACCACACATTCAACGCGATCTCGGTGGATGGCGACACCAGCACCAACGACACCGCCCTTTTTCTCGCAAATGGCCATGCCGGCATCGATCCATCCCGCGACGGCGCGACCTGGAAGCTGTTCGAGGAGGCCACGACGGAGGTGGCGCGCACGCTGGCGCTCGCGATTGTCGAGGACGGCGAAGGCGCGACCAAGCGGCTCGAGATCCAGATCGTGGGGGCACAAACGGAAGGACACGCCCGTGAGGTCGGTCGCGCAATCGCGCGGTCCACGCTCGTGAAGACCGCGATCTACGGCGGTGACCCCAACTGGGGCCGAGTGTTGGCGGCTGCCGGCGTCGCCGGTGTGTCCCTCGTCGCGGAGCGTATTACGCTCGAGGCACAAGGCTCCAACGGGGGAAGCTGGCTTACACTCGCGAGCGGCGGCGCGACGGCGCTCGCCAATCCTGCCCAGGCGCGGGCAATTTTCGAGCAGAAAACCATCCGCCTCCGGCTCGACCTTGGTCTTGGTCGATCGGAGGCGGTGGTATGGACCTGCGATCTTTCTCCGGACTACGTCCGGATCAACTCCGACTACACGTCCTAGTTAGGGCTTCGACTTGGTCGTGTCGCGCGGCGCGGCCGCCGGCTTCGCCTTGCTCTTGCGGCGCGCATGTTTCGGCTTTGCCTTCGAAGTGTCGGCCTGCTGCGACGCGTTAGCGGTCGGCTTGGCCGGTGCGGCTGCTGGCTGCTGGGTCGGCTGTTGCGCAGCCAGTGCTAAGAGGAGGAGGGCGGACGAAAGCATTAAAGCCTCGGGTTAGGGTCGCTCTTACGACCCCTCCGTTCCACCTCGCGTCACGGACGCCCCGGGCGCACGTTGGGCAGCATGGCGCGCACGTGGGCCAGTGCCTCGGATGGGGTACGGCCCCCTGGGCGCTGCAGCTCGTGATCGGCCGCAACCGCCACGTCGAGTAACCTCACACCCCGCAAGCCTTTGTTGTGCGCTTCCACCAGCAGATCGGCGGCGGAATCGGGATCGAAGTGATGCGCGACCAGATCGGCCGCCGCATGGAGCGCCGGTCCGGGGGGCTCGTCCGGCGCCACGGTGATCAGCCGCTCGACGATGGGCTCGGACAGCCCGCGGGCCAGTGCTGCCGCCACCGCCGCAACATGACCTTCCGGCGGCGATTGTCCCGGCACGGCGTGGCTGACGATGGCGCGCGCCTGGCGCAGTTGGAGCAGACCCCGCCGCACGCCATTCACCAGACGATCAGCCGGGATGTTCTTGGCGCCGCCTTCGAGCGCCTTCTGAACGAGCGGTTCGGTCGGCAGGCTCTCGGCCGCAGCCGCCGCGAGGATCGAGTCGATCGCCGGGAGGGCGGCCGCCGGCACACGACCGGTAAGTCGTGTCGTGCCGGCGCCGTTGCCGTTCTGCGCTATGAGGGGAGGGGGAGCCGGCCTCGCGACGAGCGCCAGCGCAAGGACCAGCTTCCAACTCATGGCTGAGCGTTCACCGGGCGCACAATAAGCAGCGAGTTCTGCTGGCCCGCGCCGAACCCGTCGTCGACGTAGCGGCCCGCCAGGGGATCGGGCACCCACCGCTCCCCGTCCACCACGAACATGTACTCGTGCTGGCCCGCAGGCAGAACCGCCTTAGCGTGCCAGATGCCGTCACCATCGTCGTCGCTCAGGTGCAGCATGCCGCGGCTCCAGTCGTTGAAAGATCCGACAACTTCGACCGACCGGGCTCCGGGAAATTGCCCCACGAAATTCGCGATCCCTTGAGCGACGCCGGGCGTGGGCCCGCCGCTGGGCCATTGCAGCACCAGGACCGCTGCCAGACCGGCTGCCAGCGCCAAAGTCCAGACGGGACGCAGGCGCACGGTGACCGCGCGCGGCCGCCCCAACCAGTGAATCAGGCGGCGGGCAGGGCCTTCGCTTTGGACTGGCGCCGGGATCTGGCGGATCTCCGCCATCACGCGCGACGCGACGCTCACCGGCGGCGGCGCCTTGAGTATCTGGGTCGCGGCGTTCAACCGGGCGTACGCCTCCCGCAGATCCACCGGCAGATCGCCTGGATCGCGCCCGCCATCGAGCGCTTCCTGCAACCGCGGATCAATTGGGCTCATCGTACGACCTCCTCCAGTGCCGCCAACAAGGCCTCTCGGGCACGATGCACGCGCATCTTGAGCGTCGGGATCCGAGCGCCGGTTACGGTCGCCATCTCCTCGTAGCTCATGCCCTCCACATGCTTCAAGACGAACGCTTCTCGCTTCTCGGCCGGCAGCGCGGCCAACGCGCGCTCGACCAATGCCACCTGTTCGCCCCGCTCCAGAACCGCCCAGGTATCCGAGCCGTCGGCCAGCGCCGGAGGCGGCACATCACTCAGCGAGATGTCGTTCGTGTGCCGCCGTGCCAGATGGCTGCGGCAGCGATTCCCCGTAATCCGGTACAGCCAACTGCGCAGCCGCCTAGGGTCCCGGCATTGTGCCAAATGCCGATAGGCGCGCACGAGACTCTCGGCTACCGCGTCGGCCGCGGCATCGGGATTCCCGAGCATCCGCGTTGCGAAACGCAGCAGACCCGGCTCATATCGCCGGATGAGAATCCCGAACGCCTCCCCATCGCCGCCCAAGACCCGGGCGACTACGTCTACATCCGCCGGGGCGCCGTCGTTCACCATCCCAGTGACCCCCTGGGGGGGGGCTTCGTCACGGTTTTCCAAGGGTTTGCCGCGCAGCAGTCAGGAACGTCACGGCGCGAAGGCCGGTGCCGTCCATGGAGCCCGCGAATGCCTCCAGCGTCGCCTGAGCGCGGCGCTTGTACGTGGGGTCACCAGTCACCTGCGCCAGCTCCGCCAGCACGAGCGCCGTCGCGGCGTTGGCACCGGGGAGCACGTCGTCGAAAACGTGTTTCGTTCGATCGCCCGACGCCCCCTGGGACGCGGGGAGTGGATCGGCTGCCGCGACGTCGTAATACCCGCCCAGCGGATCGGCATAGCTGCGCTCGACGATGGCGGCGAGATCGAGCGCGACATCGAGATAGCGCGGCGCGTTGCTGAGCTGGTGCGCCACGAGACACGCCGACGCCACCTGGACCTGATCCTGGAGCAGGCCCGGCGGGACCCCCGCTGCGGGCGTTCCTGCGGCGGCGTGCCGCACACCCCAGCCGCGGGCATACGTCCGCTGCAACAAGACATCGAGGCCGGCGCGCGCGCGACTCTCGACCGTGGGCTCGCCGATTGTGGCGGCAGCCACCATCACGTGTTCGATCACATACGCTTCCTGATCGGCGAACACCGATCCGTCGGGAGGCGGCTCGGCTGACAGAGCGCGGACGAGGACACGGCCGGCGTCCCGATAGCGCTGCTCCCCGGTCACGGTCCATGCCTTCGCCAGGCTGACGGCGAGCGCGGCACGGACCAGCCGTGGTGGATCCTCGCCGCCGGTGCCCGCGGCCGTATCGAGCATGAGATCCAGCGCGCGCCGCGCCGAGACTAGCAGAGTGGTATCGGTGAGCAACAGAGACACCGCTTCCGCGTGCGTCACGCTGCCCGCGACGGCCCGATTGCGAACCGCCTCATCCAGCTCGCGCGCGACGGCCGCGATCCCCTGCTGTACCAAGGAGGGCCGCAGCACACTGGGCGAATCCTCAGTCAACACCATCTGCCGCACCACTGCCGCCTGCTCCATGATGAACGTGCGCTGCTCGCGATAGCGCTTCGCGACTTCGGGCAACAATTGCTTCAGCCCGCGACCGGTGATGGGATCGTCGGCAGGGAAATATGTGCCGCCGAAGAAGGGCGCGCCGTCGGCGGTGAGGAAGACGGTGAGCGGCCATCCGCGCAGCCCCGCCATCCGTTCGACTGCCGTCTGATAGCGCTGGGCCACGTCGGGCCGCTCGTCGCGGTCGACGCGAATCGGGACGAACAGCGCGTTGATGAGCGCGCCGATCTCCGGATCGGTGTAAATCGCGCGGTCGGTTTCGGCGCACCAGCGGCAGCTATCGCTGCCGATGTATAGAAGGACAGGACGGTCGAGCTTCGCGGCGAGCGCGAAGGCATCGCGTCCCCAGGGTTGCCAGCGGACCGGTTGGCGCGCCGCGCGCGCGAGGTAACTCGTCTCCGAGTGGGCCATGCGATTGATGAACGGCCCACGCTCGCCGATACACGCCGCGGTCGCGGAGAAAACGACGATGCAAAAACGAGTGTGCATGAGGCTGCGCACGCGGGGAATACCCCGGCCGGGGCCCGGGAGTACCGCTATATTGGCAAAATGACCACTGTGACCATCACCCCGAAGTCGAACGGCCCCCTCATCGTCGAGGGCCCAGTGCGGATCGTAACGCCCGACGGGAGGGAATTGACTCCCCCACCCCGCAAAGACGGCAAACCGACGGAAGTCGTTGTGCTGTGCAGATGTGGGGGCTCGGCGACGAAACCGTTTTGTGACGGAACGCACAAACGCAATGGGTTTCAGGACGGGTCCGTTACCACCGCCTAGCGCGACCATATTATGTTGTCTGGCGCTTGCAGCTTCCCGTTCCCCCTGTACCCCGTGCCCCCGAACTGGAGGAGCGACCGACAATGGCAGCAAAGGGAAAGAGCCCAATGGCCGCGGATGAAGGTTACTGTGTGAAGTGTAAGGCGAAGCGGAAGATCTCGAACGCCCAGCAGGTGAAGATGGCCAACGGCCGCCCCGCGCTCAAAGGTGTCTGTCCGGTATGCGGGACGGGAATGTTCAAGATCCTGCCGCCCGGCAAGTAACCACCCGGTCTCTCATTTACGTGCCCCCGACGATGCTGGTCGGGGGCGCGTTGTTTTGTAGCGCACCGTGTAACAGGCGGAGCCTACCTCGCGGCAGTAGTAGGCGAGGATCTCAAACAGCGCGAATTGACCGTCGGCCGTGCGCACAGCGTACACATGACGGCTGGAGGTGAGGAGGTGGGACCACATGCTGTAGGCGTACCACTTTCCGATTGCCGGGTTGACCGTGTCGGCACCAAACGTCGTCGCCACGTAACCCTCCGCCGGCACATCCACGATCGAATCCATGTTCACAGGCCCCAGGTCCAGCGCTCCGGCGCCGGGCGCCGTGATCACGTGATTGCGGCGGAAGCCGAGGTCCCGCCACCACTGCCACCCGTCGCCGCGGGAGGCATCGAGCGTGTAGGTGCTATCGGCATGCAGCCCGATCTCATAGGGTGGGAACTCGGGTTTACTGAACGACCCAATCAATAACGACGCGACAAGCAGGAGAAACGAGACCGCCATCGCCCACACCAGCAGCGGCGCCTTCAAGCCTCCGCCATGAACGGATACCATGGGTCACGCGGAGGCACGAAGTTCTCTTTGACCGCCCGCGCGCTGGTCCAGCGGATCAAGTTGAGCAGGCTGCCCGCCTTGTCGTTGGTGCCGCTGGCGCGCGCCCCCCCGAACGGCTGCTGCCCGACCACGGCCCCCGTCGGCTTGTCATTCTTGTAGAAGTTGCCGGCGGCATAGCGGAGCGCCGCATCGGCTTCGGCCAGCGCCGCGCGGTCCTGGGCGAAGACGCCGCCGGTAAGGGCGTAGGGCGATGTGCGGTCGACGAGCGCGAGCGTTTCCTTCCATTCTTTGTCGGGATAGACGTACAGCGACAGGACTGGCCCGAAAATCTCTTCGCACATGGTGCGGTACATCGGATCCTCGACCTGAATGACGGTGGGACGGACAAAGTAGCCATCCGTGTCGTCGCACTGGCCGCCGAACAGGATCTTGGCTTTCGGATCGTGTTTCGAATTCTCTATGTACTCCTTGATCTTGTCGAACGCTTTCTTGTCGATCACGGCGCCCATGAAGTTCCGGAAGTCCGCCGGGTCGCCGACCCGCACGTCCTCCAGCAAGCCGAGCACGCGCTCGCGCAGCTTGGGCCACAGGGATTCCGGCACGTAGGCGCGAGAAGCGGCGCTGCACTTCTGACCCTGATACTCGAACGCGCCGCGCACGATTCCCGTCGCCAGCGCATCCACGTCGGCGCTCGCATGCGCGAGGATGAAGTCCTTACCGCCCGTCTCGCCGACGAGGCGCGGATAGTCGGCGTAGCTGGTGAGATTCGCCGCGACCGTCTTCCACAGCGTTTGGAAAACTTCCGTAGACCCGGTGAAATGGATGCCGCCCAGATGGCGGTCGGCCAGCAGCCGCTCGCTGATGACCGTCGCGGGACCGGGCACGAAGTTGATGACGCCGGGCGGCAGCCCCGCCTCCTGCAGCAGGCGGAAGACGAGGTAATTCGAGTAGGCCGCGGTCGTTGCCGGTTTCCAAACGACGGTGCACCCCATCATCGCCGGCGCCGTCGGTAGGTTGCCGCCAATCGCGGTGAAGTTGAAGGGCGTGATGGCGTAAACGAATCCTTCGAGCCCGCGGTACTCCATCGCATTCCAGATCGCCCCGCCAGGGGGCGAGAGCGGCTGTTCGGCGTGGATCCGTTCGGCGTAATGCACGTTGAAGCGCCAGAAGTCGATCAGCTCGCAGGCGGAATCGATCTCCGCCTGAAACGCCGTCTTGCTCTGGCCGAGCATCGTGGCTGCGTTGACCATGGCCCGCCAGCGCATGGCGAGGAGATCGGCGGCTTTCAGAAAAACAGCGGCGCGGTCGCCCAGACTCCAGCTCGACCAGTCACGCCACGCCTCGCGGGCCGCCTTGATCGCCGCGGTGACTTCTTCGCGGCCGGCCTGATGCACCTTGGCGAGCACGTGCCGATGACAGTGCGGCATCACCGTATCGACCGTCTTGCCGGTCCGGATTTCCATGGCGCCGATGACTATCGGGATCTCGATCTGGCGGCCGCTCAGGTCTTTGAGCGCCAGCTTAAGCTCGTTGCGCTCGCGTGAGCCGGGTGCGTAGGAGAGAACCGGCTCGTTGATTGGGGTGGGGATGTTCATAGAGGAAAGTTAACCGGGGAACCGACGAGTGTTTAGGAATCAGTGAGCATCGATCCTCGTACTCGTATCGGCCATGTCCACCTCACGGTGAGTGATCTCGAACGTTCGCTCGCATTCTACCGTGATGCGCTGGGCTTTGAGATTACGGCGCGCTACGGTCCTGACGCCGTTTTCCTGTCCGCTGGCGGTTATCACCACCACATCGGCCTGAACACATGGGCCGGTCACGGCGCCCCGCGCCCGCCCGAGGGCAGCACGGGCCTCTACCACTTCGCTATTCTCTATCCCGACCGTGCGGCGCTGGCGGAAGCCGTGCGACGCGTGCTGGCGCACGGGATCGCGCTTGAAGGCGCTTCCGATCACGGCGTGAGCGAAGCGGTTTACCTGCGCGATCCGGACGGCAACGGCATCGAGCTGTATCGCGACCGACCGGAAAGCGAATGGCCGCGCGGACCGGACGGCAGCATCCGGATGCACACGCGGCCACTCGATCTGCAGGCGCTCCTCGCTTAACCCCGGCGATCTCCCTCGCGCTGCGGCGGCAGCGGCAGCGCGATCGTGAGTGTGGTCGTATCGGATGCCGAGTCGACCTTCACCGTGCCGTTGAACGCATTCTCTGCCACGCTCCGCACCTTGGCGAGATCGGCCAGCGACCGCCCGCCGCGCACGACGAGCTCGAGCTCCTTTCCTTTCTGTTCCAGCTGGACGCGCACCGGCGCGGGCTGGCCGGTATTCGTTTCCGCGGCGTGGCGCACGATGCCGACGAGCATGTCGAACAGCGCGTTCGAATCACCTTTGACGAACGTCGATTCCAGCGTCGTCGTGAAGTCAAGATCGACGCCGCGATCGCGCAGCAGGCGCCGCTCGAGCGTGAGGCAGGAACGCACCACGCGCACCGCGTCGAAGCGCCCCCCTGCGCCACGGGCAGTCAACATCCCAGCGCGCGCGCTCTCTCGCATCGAGTGCAGCATCGTCGAGGTACGATCGAGGTCCTCGAGCACCTGACCGAGATCGTCGAGCAGCGCGAGGCGGCGATCCGCGGCCAGATCCACCCACCGGCCGATCGATTCCATGGAGAGCTGCAGGCCGGCCCGTGCGGCCGTCAGCGGATTGGTCGCCTGATGGACCATCATGCCCGGAGGAGACGTGCTCGCGTCCTGTGATGATGTGGGTTGCGCAATCAATCCCAGGGCGAGACCGGCGAGCTCGAGCGCTAACCGCTCCCGACTGCGCCGCTCGCGGCCGCCGGGTGGCGGGGCGGGAGGACGGGAGCGGACAGGCGCGATGACCCAGGCGTCGGGTGTGGATCCGGGGGCGGTGACCCAGCGCGATCCGACGGGAACCGGAACGCTCCAACGCTGCAGGATGGCGCCCAGATCGAAGCCGGGGGGTCGAGCACCGACGTCGGGGCCGCTGCTCGCGCGGGGGACGGCTTGGTGAGGCGCGATGACTTCCCATAAAACGACCGGGCGTCCCACGACGGCGCTTGCCTGGCGCAGTACTTCGCCTTCGTCCCCGCGAAACTCGACTGCACTCAACTTGTCCTCCATCGGCATCCCGCTGTGCATCAGGGTGTCGGGTGGGGGGCGCAGTCTAGAAATTGCGCCCCCTTGCAGCGCCGTCAAGCGGAGACTAGCGTCTGGCGCATGACGACACCACCTCCTGGTTTCCCTTCGCGCCCCTCGGTCGGACGGTCGTCGTTCGCGGTCGCGATGAAGGACTACACCTTCATCCGGCCCGGGATTGCGGTGACCATCAGTGCGGCCACCCTCGCCCTCGCACTCGTGATCGGGTTATGGCTGATCTTTTCCCTCAGCGAGGCCGCCGCGACGGTGGCCCAGGGCGCCCACAACTCCGAGACACTCCACCGCTACAACGCGGGGCTCGAGGTTTGGCGCGAAATGGCGACCAGCACCGACCCGCGGTACCGCCGGGGCGAGGCGGTCGCCCAGCGGGACAGCCTGGGACGCCAGCTGCGGGTCGAACTGGCCGATCTCGGCAACTCCATGACGGATGATGAGGATCGCCACCGGGTCCAGACCGTGCTCGGCGGCCTGACGAGCACCGGCTCCGGCGCCAGCACCGACGCCCGGCAGGCCATGATCATGCTCCTCGCCAAGCAGGATTCGGCGATGTTCCAGGCGGCGCAGACCTCGCAGCAGGCCGTCCTG
>WNGG01008648.1_pt1 | contig 13558 bp, 13 predicted proteins | sample 5400661 | NCBI WGS metagenome assembly WNGG01 (sample SAMN13153372, study PRJNA577476) | soil metagenome | isolation source: 100 cm soil or saprolite under Garry oak tree replicate 1 | place: USA:California | collected 2016-06-15
GCATTCGAACGCTAAAGGACTGAGCCCCCAGCTTTATGGGATACTGGCCACGATAGTCTATCTTTGTAAAGATCACACTCGAAAAGTGGACTTTTCCGTTGAGATTCTCCCTGACAATGTCTTCGGTTGCTGGGAATGGAACAACGAGAAAAGCGATTCCGTCGACCCAGTTCACGCTTGGCTCAACTTGAGTCTGAGTCAACGACTGGCGTATGACGTCCTCGAAGAACGTTTCACTGTTTAGTTCGATAATCTCATTCACAACAACCTCTTGATACGGCAAATAGCTTATCTTTACCAAGGCTTTTCAACCCTCCTAACGGAGTTATTTGTCGACTCTCAATTAAGGTTGTCCACTTCTTCGTGCCCTCCAATGAGGACGACGCTCTCCAATCCTGTTCCTGAATTGCTTTGAGGATTGGCAATAGGTACTCGCTTTCGAAAGCCGCCAAGTCCTCGGTGGACTTCCCTCGTCACCCTCGCCACTCCCAAGGCGATCCTGAGGATAATTGAGATTGTGCGCTTCCAGCTTCCAGTCCCGCCCCTGGCAGCGTAACAGACGCTGTAGTGAACCAGTTGAGACTCCCGAGTGGTAGATCCGATTCTCCAGATGTTCTAGACTCTAGATTTATCGCCGATGTCTCCCCCAATGCCTCAAGAAATGGCGGCCCAAGCCGAATCCCGCCCTACCCATCGCCAACTACTCTGTTGATCACCTGCCCATTTATTAGATGCACAGTGTGTGTGATAGTCGGCGACCAAAATGCCCTTCGTAAGCATCGGTAAAGAAAATTCTTCTGGAATAGAACTCTACTACGAGGACCATGGGATGGGGAAGCCCGTCGTCCTGATCCACGGATACCCCCTGAGCGGAGCCTCTTGGGAGAAGCAGATGCCCGTCCTGCTGAACGCGGGTTTCCGCGTAATCACGTACGATCGTCGAGGATTCGGGCAGTCGAGCAAGCCGACCTCCGGCTACAACTACGATACGTTCGGGGACGACTTCCACAAGCTCGTGACTCATCTTGGTCTCCGTGATTTCTCGATGGTCGGTTTCTCAATGGGCGGCGGTGAAATAGCACGCTACTTTGGGAGGTACGGCTCGAAGGGCGTGAGCAAGGCGGTATTCATCAGTTCTGTCCCTCCGTACTTGCTAAAGACGCAGGACAATCCGGAGGGCGTGGCCGGTGAAGCCTTCGACGGGATTCAAAGGGCAATCGCCGCTGACCGCTACTCCTTCTTTACGGAGTTCTTCAAGAATTTTTTCAATGCCGACGTGTTTCTAGGTAAGCGCGTCAGCGAGCAGGCGATTCAAGCGTGTTGGAACGTCGCGGCGGGCGCCTCGGCAACTGCGAGCTTTGCCTGCGTCCCAACCTGGCACGAAGATTTCCGCAGAGATCTATCCCGAATTGACGTGCCGACTCTTGTCATTCACGGCGACGCGGATAGGATTGTCCCATTCCAAGCTTCGGGAGAACGGACGGCCAAGATGGTCAAGGGAGCGCGCCTCATAGTAGTGAAAGGTGGACCACACTGCATAATATGGACGCACGCGGACGAGGTCAATCCTGCGCTACTGAGCTTCCTAACAAGCTAAACTTCACACGAGCCGGCTGGAAGATGAGTCGGGTCGGGAAGATGAGCAAACATGGGTGAATTTCTTGATCAGCCAGAGCATGTGCTGATTCTGATCACGGTTACCGTGGTCGCGTGAGAGAGGGAGAGCAAGCCATTGACCCACAATAGGTCACAGTTTCAGGCTGGACTTGAGCGCCTTGTACCTGTTCCTCACGGTGACCTCGCTCACCTCAGCCGCCTTGGCCACGCTCTTCTGCGTCTTCCCCTCCCCCTCGAGGTGGCTCGCGATGTAGAGGGCCGCCCCGGCGAGCCCCATCGGGTCTTCGCCCGCGGATCCCCCCTCCGCCTCGGCTTTGCTCAATATCTCCTGCGCCCTCCTCATCGTCCGGGGAGAGACGCCTATTGCAGAGCCAATCTTGGGCACGGAGCGGACCGGGTCCTCGACGGGCATCCTGATGTCCAGCTCCCGCACGAGTGTCCTATACGACCGGGAGAGGTCCTTCGTGCTGATGTTTCCGGCTGCCGCAACCTCCCTGAGGCTCCTCGGAACCTGCATCTCCCTGCACGCCGCATACAAGGCGGCGGCCGAGAGTTGGGCTATCGGCCTTCCCCTGGTGAGGTGCTTCTCGATCGCCTTCCTGTAGATGTAGGCAGAACGCTCTATCACCTCGTCGCCGACGGAGAGCTTCGCTGCAATGGTCTTGATCTCCTCGAAGGCCCTGCTCATGTTGCGGTAGGCGGACTCGTTCGGCTGGCTCCTCCTGTCCCAGACGCGCATCCTGTCTACGGTGGACCTCGCCCCGGAGGGCAACGCACTCCCCGACGCATCCCTGCCCGTCGCGCCGATGACGGTCTCGAGGCCCATGTCAGGCTGAGCGATGGAGGTCGGAGGACCTGACGTAATCTGTGTGTTGCCGGCCTCCGAGGACGAGAACATCTCCCTTCTGTCTTTGTCGGCTGGTTCTTGGGCTGACGACAACTGCGAGCGGCTGCAGTGCGGACGCCCCCTATTTACTCAGGTTCTACCTGATGGAAGCGCGCGGATGATATCCCGGCGGAGGCGCAATGAACCCTGTGCACGGCGAAATAATTCAACACGATTCTAACGATATACCCCATGGGTGCCAACGTCTGGTAACTCGACAGTTCGGTCATCAAATCTGATTGTGTACAATATTCTGAACTGTCTCCCAACTCATTCGAATAAACGCCCTTCCACTTCCCTACCTTTCTCAAACCAAGCTTCGTCGGGTCTTCACTGTTCAGAAGGTGAAGGATAGCCTCATCGACACGCCTTCTAACATCCGACCCCAGGTTCTTGTAGCCGCGACGAAAAGTATTCGTTACCTCAGCTTCCCAAGGCAAATCATTTCAATCTGGGGAGTGTAAGTCGTTAAGAAGGTCCTTGGGATCCTTGAAGTGTTTTACTTTCCTTGCCCGAACTTCCTCTCGGCTCTTCCTTAACCGCTTCTGAGCCGCCTCATCCAGCATGAGGTCGACTTGGTTCGTTATTTCCTCCTTGGTAAGCCCCTCCCTCACCGCTTCTTCCATGAATTCGACTAGTTCCCTCACAGTCTTGCGGTCGGTCACTATCTGTTGAACCTTGGCCATTAACAGTGTGATACAGTAAGGAGAGCGTTATAAGAGTAGCTCAATTCAACCGATTCATAGCTCGCCTCAAAGGTTACGGCCCAACGCGTGGATGATATCCAGGCGGAGGCGCAATGAAACCCTGTGCACGGCAGAGTTGTCTTTCATCGTTTTTGCGTTCGGTATTCAACCGGGTCGACTCTCGTCAAAATCCTTATTCTGTCAAGCTCTCGGTCGGCACTGATTATTTCAGTTATCGAGTTGAGTTCCATCGACGAAATATGGACATAGTCGATTCCGCCGACGTCATACGAATAAGAGGAGGCGCGTTCTATGACGAGGAAGTCGAGGTCCAGCCACGTTACGGGTAATGACATTACAGCCTCGATGTTAGCCCCCAAGTTCAGGGTTGATTTTCGCTCTCTCGATAGGACATCGTTGACTTTCTTCAGGACGTTTATCAGCTCGACCAAGACGAGCACAGAGCAGGCTGCCTCGAGTCTACCCTCCTGAAGGTCTTCGAGAATCTTCTTGCAGCTTGCGCCGTATCTCGGATGATTCTCGATCGCATAGACGAATACGTTTGTGTCGACGTAGATCATGAGAACTCTTGTCGGGTCTCCTTGACGAGCTTCACCGCATCAAGGTCGAGTTTCACCTGCGACGTGAGGAACTTCACGGGGTTTGGCATCTTCTTGTGCACGTCGACCACCACCATCTCCTTAACGACGTGCCACCGAACGCTCTGACCGGGCTGGACCTTGAGATGCTTCCTAACGTTCTTTGGGATGGTGGTTTGATGCTTGCTCGTGACCCGGGTCTCCTCTACTTTCATTGATGGTATTACGCGTAATACCTATTTAAGCAGCGCCCCTCGCCGAAGTCGCGTGCGAGGGGTCGCCGACGCGCGGATGATATCCAGGCGGAGGCGCAATGAACCCATGCACGGCAACTACCTTTCGGGTTCTCGACTCCGACTAACCGCTCACGATTTGGTCCTGGTGGAGCCTCACAAGATCCGGCAAGACCGAGCAGATTCGCCCGTTAAAAGATTAAAACTGCTTCGGTGAAGCCGTTAGTTGGGTGCGCAAGCTGGTCGCTCTTCCAACGACTAGAAAGATGGTAACCTTCAAGGATGAGATTTATGAGGAAATGGGAAAGAAGTTCAAGAGACCGATAGTAAGGTTCACTGTCGCGGTCGTCCTGAAGAACCCCTACACGGGCAAGTACGTCGAGGACCTTTCTCCCCTCCTTCCCTTCGCGAGAAAATTGGGGAGCAAGCTCGGCAGAATCGTCGTCGACGAATTCGGCGGAGAGAAGAACGTCGAGACTTTCGGGAAGGCGGCGGTGGTGGGCGAGGACGGCGAGCTGGAGCACATCGAATACATACTGCACGGCGGCCTTGCACAGGGATACAGAGAACACGTCGGGAATTACGACGTGGCGAAGGAGTACATTCAGGCCACCGAGGCGCAGGGTCCCATCGGTACCCTGTTATACATCCCAATGAGATACAAGTGGGAGTGGAGGGCCAACTACACAGACACCGTCAGAATATCCATACCGGATGCGCCGCGAAGAGACGAGATGGTCATCGCCATCTCCGGTGGCAACGGGCCTCGTCCTTTAGGCAGAGTTCCTCCGGGATACTGAAGATAAGGTCTAGCTAGCAACGAATTAATCATGGCAATCCTCTCCTAGCGTTGCGTTGAGCAGCGCAGGAAGGTTAGCCCTCATCACCGGGGGAGCTAGCGGGATTGGCGCTGCAACGGCGAGATTATTCTCGAAAAACGGATACAACGTCGCAATCTTTGACGTAGATGAGAAGGGGAGACGGGTGGCCGAAGACCTCGCAGCAAGAGACGCCAGGTCCAAGTTTCTGGGTTGCGACATAACGGAGGAATCCGAGGTGAGGAAGAACGTAGCCGTTCTGCGCAGGGAGTACGGTAGAATCGATGTTCTCCTAAACATCGCGGGAGTAGCGCTGATCAAACCGATAGAAGAGACAACTTGGAGGGACTACAAGAAAATCGTCGACATCAACTTGGGGGGAACCTTCTTGATGTGCAAACATGTCGCGCCGATCATGAAGGCCCAGAAGAATGGCGCCATCATTAACATCGCTTCCGTGTCGGCGTACGCGGGTCAGCCGTTTCGGGGCATCTACTCGGCTACGAAGGGAGCGATACTCTCCTTCACGAAGTCTATCGCGTGGGAGCTAGCGCCGTACAATATTCGTGTTAACTGCATCAGCCCGGGTTTGATTGAAACGCCTCTCTTTCGAAAGAACCTCAGAATCGAGTCCTCGATCAGAGGAGTATCTCCTGAAGAACTCGAAGCACGGAAGAAGGCAGACCAGGCATTCAAGCGGTTCGCCGACCCTAAGGAGGTTGCGGCCGTGGCCCTCTTCTTAGCCAGTGACGACGCGTCGTTCGTAAACGCCGTCGACGTGCCGGTGGACAGCGGATGGCTCGCGAAGTAGTGTCTCAGGTCCAGCCCCCTCGTAGACACCGCATGCCCCTGAGGAGCTTTCTGCAGCTTATGGAGGTCAGAGGATTCCTGCTCGTCCTCCCACTTCTTGCCCTCCTCCTCGGCTTCTTTGTGTATCCTATTATCGGCATACTGGTGGCTGGATTCTACACATCGCCATCGGCAGGCGGAGCTCCCCAGCTTACCCTTACGGAATACGCAAGATTCTTCGGCTCCTCCGAGTACGTCAGCGTGCTTTTCACAACTTTCCGGATTGCTGCGATATCTACCGCGGCCGCTATGCTGATTGGGTATCCGACCGCGTACTTTCTGACACGCTCCGAACGAGAACTGACCAAGAAGGTGGTACTCGTGCTCACGTTTGTCACTCTCTTTGTCGGGGCGATTTCGAGGAACTACGCGTGGCTGGTCCTGCTGGCCGACGGCGGGCCCGTCGTCCAATTCCTTCGCATCTTGGGCGCGAAGAATCTTTCGTTGCTCGGTACGGAGACGGGGGTCATAATCAGTCTGACCCAGTTTCTCCTTCCCTACGCAACTCTCTCCCTCATTCCATCGCTCAAGAACATAGACAGGTTCACCGAGGAGGCGGCTCTCTCCTTGGGTGCGACGGGTTCGAAGACCTTCGTGAGAATAACCCTTCCGCAAAGCCTCCCAGGGATAGTCGCGGCCGTGAGCCTCTCCTTCTCGCTGGGAGCCAGCGCCTTCGTGACGCCGCTCATCATCGGGAGTGGAGTGGTGAACATGCTCTCGAATTTTGTCTACACGCGGTTCGTCGAGATCTTCGACTATCCGTTCGGTTCCGTCTTCAGCACGATTCTTCTCGTCACAGCACTCTTCTTCTCCTACGTTGTGAACTCGCTTCTTGTGAGGAGATTCGAGGTGCGAGGGCGGAAATGAGGGACCCACTGCGTTTTGAGAACGTCATCGGGCTCTTCGTCTTGATCGCTTCCGCTTTCATGTTCTTTCCCCTGCTCGTCACCGTCCTTACCTCTCTCGACCCGAGAGGGCTCGTTGGCAACCTCCTCATTCCCGGCGTCTCCCTTAGGTGGTACGAGAGCTTCTTTGCTTTTGGGCCCTTTGTAACCGGGCTCTACACCAGCGTTCAGCTCGCCCTGACAGCCAGCGTACTTGCGATCGCCTTCTCGTTGCCCGCCTCATTGATGCTCGCAAGGAGAAAGTTCAGAGGCTCCGTCTTCCTCAGCACCCTGTTTCTCTCTCCCCTCGTCGTGCCCGGTGTGGTCACGGGGGCGGCTCTGTTGTTCTTCTTTTTCTCCCTCGGTCTGCGCAACAGCCTGGCTAACCTGATTTTGGCACACACGATCCTGGTGATCCCTTTCGCGATCAGGGTCCTGACGTCAAGCCTCATCGGATTGGACCCATCCGTTGAAGAGGCCGCGACGAGCCTTGGAGCGAACTACGTCCAAACTTTCTTCCGAGTGACCCTTCCGAGGATAAGGGCTGGGCTGGTAGCCACGGCTGTCTTCACTCTCGCAACTTCGTTTCAGGAGGTGGATGCGAGCATCTTCCTCTCGATAGGGACGACCAAGCCTTTCCCAATAGTTCTCCTCTCCTACCTGAGGCAGGGTTTCGACCCGACCGTCGCCGCAGCATCTACCATCATCCTGCTCTGGAGTCTTTCAGCGATACTGATTCTTGACCGAACCCTGGGTCTCGGTAAGCTCGTCCTCTAGGATTCGTCAAGGATCCTGATGTCTTCGGGTTCGAGCACGACAACGACGTCATCGCCGGGTGAATGGGTTCTCCTTCCCGCGTTCTGCACATCGACCTTCAGGTCAAGGCTGCCTGCTCGGACTACATGCCTGAGGGTCGACCCTCCGTAAGTGACGCTGGCCACCTTCGCCGCGATCGTGTTCGCCTTGCCGGTCGCCTCCTTTCGGTCAGAAAGAAGCCTGATTCTTTCTGGTCTGACGAGGAGCACGACACGAGAACCCGGTTTCTTATCGAGGTTCTCGCGTGAGACAAGCAGAGTCAACTGTGGCGATATCTCAACCTCGAGCCCACGGTCCAGGACCTGCTTCACACTCCCTTCGATGAAATTCACCTCGCCGACGAACTTGGCGACGAACTCGTCCGCTGGATCCTCGTAGATCTCCGCAGGCCTACCCACCTGAATGATTCTTCCTTTGTTCATCACAGCGACCACATCCGACATGCTCATCGCCTCCCCCTGGTCGTGTGTGACGTAGATCGTCGTCATCCCCAGCTCCGATTGTATCGTCTTTATCTCCGAACGCATCTGATGTCTGATGACGAGATCAAGGTTGCTGAGGGGTTCGTCGAGCAGCAGGACTCGTGGGCTTATCACCAGGGCCCTCGCGAGGGCAACTCTCTGCTGCTGACCGCCGCTCAACTCTCTCGGCAGCCTTTCCTCGAGCCCCTCGAGCTTCGTCAGCGCAAGCATCCGATTTACTCTCTCTCTTATCTCGGAACTCGAAAGCTTCCTCATCTCTAACCCGAAGGCCATATTCCTGAAGACCGTGAGATGAGGGAAGAGTGCATAGTTCTGGAAGACTAGGCCCAAGTCGCGCTCGTAAGGTCTCTTGCCGTCCATGCTCAGCCCGTCGATGTAGATAGAACCCTCGTCGGGCTGCAGAAACCCCGCGATCAACCTCAGCATCGTCGTCTTCCCGCAACCGCTCGGCCCAAGCAGGGTTGTGAATCCGCCCTTCTCGACGGTAAGGGAGACGTGGTCTGCCGCTACGGTATCGCCGAACCTCTTAGTGACGTCGCGCAGTTCTATGTAGCCCAAACACGTCGGCGGAGTTGCTACAGTATCGGTATTAACGCTTCGAGACGCGTTGCCACGGTAAAGAGGAATTTCGCGATTGACTGTAGGAACAGTCCAGGCAGCAGCGGCGGGGCCGCAGCCGGCTTCACCAGCGGTAGGACTGTTGTTTCCCACTTATTGTTCCAATCGTTCAGGTTGGCGCTGATGTACGTATCGTTCACTGGATAGCTGTACTTTACGAGCTCAGTCGGGGTCAGAGTCCATGAAGACAGGTTCTCGGAGATGCTCGCCCCAGGGACGTTAGGAGAGTCCCCGATGAAAGAGGCGTACTGCCCATTAATCTTCGGGTCCAGCATGGCATTCACGAATTTCATCGCGAGGGCTTTTTGCGGTGTGTTCAGCACCGAGAGAACAATATGGTCGGTGGGAAGCTTGGTGTCGCTGAAACCCTTCACGATCGCTACGGGCGCTCCGGCCTTTGCGGCCTCATAGGCGTCTGCCGCCGGCCCGAGGACAGCCCATGCCTGACCGGTGCTCAGCAGCCTGGTCATGTCCGCGTCCGAGGAGTACACAGTACCGATCAACCCTTGGGTGGCGATTTGCTGAGCGGCTGTGAAGCCGGGGGCGATGTTATACTCACTCCCCCCCTTCCAGAGCGACAAGAAGGTCAACGCCCTCCCCGGCGCGAATGTAGGCGGTGGAATCGCGAGTTTGCCCTTGTAGGCTGGATTGAGAAGGTCGGCGAAGGCGTTGATCGGTCCCTTTATGAAATCCGTCCTGTAACCCCACGTTACAACCGTGGAGGTGGCCTTTATGCCGTACACCTGCCCGTTCACAGTCATCTTGAAGAGGTCCGGCACGTTGGCCAGATTCGGGATGTCAGCCGCCGTGAGTGGGACGGTGTACCCCTTTTGGGCAGCGGTAATCACTGGGGCTGGTGCCGCGAAGTACACGTCAGTTTCATAGTCGGGCGTCTCAGCCGCAAACTTTGCGAGCGCCGCAGCCGACCCTCCCGAGTGCAGTATGAAAGTAACGTTAGCACCCGTTTGTTTCGTGAATTCGGTGGCTGCGATCTTTGCGGCAGTCAGCAGGTCGCCCCCCCACGTCATAACCCGGAGTGTCTTGCCCGCGTAGGAGGGTTGAGCCAAGTAAAAGAAGTAGTAGACGCCGCCACCCGCAACGACCAACACGATAATCGCGGAGGCGAGAACCTTGGAGCTAATACCTGCCCGCTTCAAGTGCGCACGAACTCGCAATGTAATTTTATAAGCTTTTGGAGGGCAATCCGCACGGCCACAGAAACCCTTTAATTGTAAGCGGTCCAAATTGGAAACGTGGCTGTCCCGACTCTCAAGAACCACATTGGCGGCGAGTGGCTCACAAGTTCGAGTGGGGAGAGCACCGAGATCAGGAACCCCGCGAATGGTGAACTCATCGCTAAAGCTCAGGTCTCGTCTGTTGAAGACACCAAGCACGCCATTGACGTGGCTTCGGAATCCGCAGAGAGGGTCGATTGGGCACTCAACCCGAAAAAGCGATCTTCAGCTCTCCACACGCTAGCCCAGCTAATGGACCAAGAGCGCGATAATCTCGCCAAGCTACTTACTCTGGAGAACGGGAAGCCGATAAAGCAGGCTCGCGCGGAAATCGAGAATTCTATCGACCATCTAAGGTACTATGCCGGTCTCGCAAGGAACGTGTATGGCAGGTCGTTCAGCCTCGCCGAGTCTTCCTTCAGTGTAATCATCCGCGAGCCGATGGGCGTGGTAGGCCACATAGTTCCGTGGAACTATCCAGTTCTATTACTCTTTAGAGCTCTGGCCGCTTCGCTGGCTGCTGGGAATACCTGCGTCGTAAAGCCTGCGAGCTACACGCCATTAACCACAGCAAGAATAATGGAGTTCGTCGCGAACGTTGCCGAATTCCCCGCCGGGGTCCTGAACTATGTCATGGGTCAGGGGACGGTTGTCGGGGCAGAAATAGCCAGGAACCCGAAGGTCGACATGGTAGCTCTCACGGGTGACACGAATACCGGGAAAGAGGTACTGAAACTCGCCGCCGAGAACGTAAAGAAGGTTTCACTAGAACTCGGGGGCAAGTCGCCCAACATAGTCCTAGCGGATGCTAACCCAGAGAAAGCCATGACGGGTGCAATGACTGGCGCGTTTACGGCCTCTGGGCAGGTTTGCATGGCTGGGTCGAGGTTGCTGGTCGAGGACCGGATACACGAGAAGTTCGTCACCACCTTCAAGCAGAGAGCGGCGTCGATGAAGATCGGCAACGGGCTGGAGGAGACGACTGAAATTGGGCCGATCATCTCCAAGAGTCAATTACAGAGAGTTCTCGACTATATCGAGATCGGAAAGAGAGACTCGAAGCTGGTAACAGGCGGAGTTGCTCTTACGAGCGGCGAGTTGTCACGAGGATACTTCGTGGCACCCACGGTCTTCGACGACGTACCGGTCGATTCCCGAATCGCACAGGAGGAGATATTCGGTCCGGTGGTCTCAGTGATGAGATTCGAGGATGAAGAGGAGGCCGCGAGGATTGCGAACAACAGTTCGTACGGACTCGCCGCGGCTGTCTGGACCAACGACGTTAAGCGGGCGATAAGGCTTGCGAGGAAGATCAGAGCAGGTACGGTCTGGATTAACGCGTACGGCAAGACCTTTGCGGAGGCCGAGTATGGCGGTTACAAGCAGAGCGGGATCGGTCGCGAGCGCGGAGTAGAGGGCTTGCTTGAGTTCACGCAGACGAAACACGTGTACTTTGAGTTGTCATAAGGAAAGCGTGCTCCGGGCGCCATAGGTAACGCGAGAAGTCGGATTCAATCGCACGCTTTAGGGTGCTGAATGTAACAGCCTACGACAGACGCATCAGTTTGCCTAGATCAACGCTTTCTTCTCTGCTGTTATGCGTAACCTTGGTCTCGACCTTGTCTCTCTCCACGATTACCTTTCCATTCTTGACTACGTAGAGCGGAGGCGCGAGCTTTGCCAACGCTTCCAATTCGTTCGTCGAATCCATCACAACAAGGTTTGCGCGCCTTCCTGACTCCGTGCCATAGTCCGGTTCTATTCGAAGCGCTTTGGCCGCGTTCGTTGTTATCAGATCGAAGGAGTTCTTCAGTTCGTTGTAGCCCATCAACTGTCCAACATGAACGCCCATGAACAAGACCTGAAGCATGTCGCCCTTCCCGAGCGGATACCAGGGGTCCATCACGCAGTCATGCCCCAAGGCAACATTTACACCGTTCTCGATAAGCTCCTTGACCCTCGCCATTCCTCTCCTCTTTGGATATGTATCAAACCTACCCTGGAGGTGAATGTTAATCAGCGGATTGGCAACCACTGTTACCCGCGCCCGCCTGAGGATTCTGTAGAGCTTAGAAGCATACGCATCGTTGTACGAATGCATGGCAGTAGCGTGACCGCTAGTGACGCGTCCTTCGTACCCCTCTCTTATCGTCTTTGCTGCGACAACCTCAAGAAACCTCGATTGTTCATCATCCGTTTCGTCCACATGTCCGTCGACGTCTTTGCCGTACTTCTTTGCCAGGTCGAAGGCGATGTTGATTGATTCCACGCCGTCCTCTCTTGTGAATTCATGATGTGGTATCATCCCAACGTTGTCCGCTCCGAGCTCGACGGCCTTCTCCAGTAGCTCCCTATTCCCCCTGTCCGTCAGAATTCCGTCTTGCGGGAAGGCAGTTATCTGAATGTCCATGATGTCCTCGAACTCCTTCTTGGCCTCGAGAAGTCCTTTGAGAGTTGTCAGCTTTGGGTCTGTCACGTCCGCGTGCGTTCTGAGGACGGTCGTTCCGTGCGCCGCCATCATCTTGAGAGTTCTGCCCGCTCTCTCACGAATTTCTTGCGTGGTCAGCTTCTGCTTTCGCTCGCCCCAGATTTCTATTCCCTCGAGCAGAGTTCCCGACTCGTTAAATCTTGGATCTCCAAGTGTCAGGGCGGAGTCTAGGTGGAAGTGCATATCGATGAACGAAGGCAGAACCATTCTCCCTTCAGCTTCAATCTCCCGATCAGCACGACTCCCTACTTTTGGCGCAATCGTGTGGATGATTCCGTCTTCGATCTTAATGTCGAACAAGCCCTCTTTGTTTCTGAGTCTCGCTTGCCGAATTATCAGGGTCATTTTGGAGAAGATTACCACAACACGTTATTCATGCCTGAAAGCCTTTCGGTTGGCCCTTTCAATCCTTCTGTCGACGTAACAACCTCCCTCACACAACAACAACAACTTGCCTTGACCCTCTTTCCAATTTTTCATTTTATTTCTGCCAACTACCTATCATCCAACGCGCGGATGATATCCCAGCGGAAGCGCAATGAACCCTGGCACGACGCATGCCGCGGGTCGTAAGGGGTTGAGGACGTCTCTGCCTTCGTTGGATTCGAACGTGGGCTGCTCGGGTGTCCAGCCATCACACCTGGATCCTGCTCATATCTGTCTTCAATTCCGTCGATGATTCAACGACGTCAAACTGGTCTTTCAGAACCTCTTCGTAGCTCCGCATCAAGGGCTGGATGCTGCTCCTGCAGTCCTCTTCGAGTTGCCTAACCCGGTTCTCATCGAGGAGCAGATTGTTTATCCTGTCTTCGTACTCAAACTCACTCTCGTCTTGGTTCTTCCAGAGCGCCTCCTGTAGCGCCCAGACGTACAGCAGGATACAGGGGTCTCCTACGGGATGAACTTGATGGAATCTCAACTGAAGTTGCAGTTCGAAGTCCGCCGTCCTCCCGTACACCTCCAGGAGAACCCTGAGCGGCTGGTGCTCGGCATTGACTACTTTGAACAGGGTCTTTTCGATGACCTCTTGGAGGTTGTCGAGGTCCTTCCCAGCGTCCTCATCGATGCGATAAGCTTCGTTGTCGTCGTCGAGCAAACTCAGAAGCACCTCCGTGATTTTCATTCTCTTGAGATACGACTCCGCTCGAAGAAGGAAATCGCGTGCGCTCGTGGCTTCCACTTCATGTTCCAGCTTGCCGGTCCGCTTGGCTATCCATCCTTCGAGTCCCCCCTCGGGTCCAACAAACTTGTGATTGCTCAGAAAGACTCGCACAATCGCGCAGATTCCGAATTGCTCTCCCGCCTTATGGTGATATGTGATGGACGTTGATGCGCGACCGCCGGTAA
>WNGG01007334.1_pt1 | contig 13551 bp, 16 predicted proteins | sample 5400661 | NCBI WGS metagenome assembly WNGG01 (sample SAMN13153372, study PRJNA577476) | soil metagenome | isolation source: 100 cm soil or saprolite under Garry oak tree replicate 1 | place: USA:California | collected 2016-06-15
GCTCGGCGTGAACCACATGGCCGCGCTCGCCGCCTGGGCGGCCGTGCTCGGCGCGATCGCGATCTGGCGCTGGCGCCAGGAGAGCACCGCTGCCTGAACCCGCCGCCGGAAGGCATGATGTGGATATGCCGCTGACCAGCCGTGGGGCGCCTGACCCCGCCGATGACGGGACCAGGCACCCCGCGCCCAGCCAGGGAGGGCACATGGCCGGCTCCGCGCGTCCCGCGGAGCCGGCATACGCCGATGAGCTGGAGCGGAACCTGTCAAGCTCACTTCAGCGCAGGCGGCGGCTCGGCCGTGTGCTGGTAATTGTGTTTGTGGGGCTTCCTGCGGCGATCATGCTTTCCCGCCACGGCTTCACCGGGCGGGCGGTCTTCCTCGTTCCCGCAACGGTCGCATACATGGTGCTGATCGACAGGGTTGTCGCCCTGGGCCCCTCAGCCTGGAGCCGGCGCTGGCTGGCGCTGCCCGTCATCGTGGGGCTCGCTGCCGCCACCTTCGCCGTCGGCGGGATGAGCTGGCTCGGGGGGTTCGCGATCGCCACCGCGAGCACGGGGCGACTGGCACCCAGCCGGCGGCTGATGGCTGCCAGCGTCACGTGCTGTGCGGCGATAGGGCTGGGCATCGGGCTGTGGCGGCACCTGAGCTACAGCAACCTCCTCAGTGTCGCCGTGGTGCCGGCGCTCGCTGGGCTGCTGGCGTTCAGCGCGGAACGGGCGCCTGGACCCGGCAGTCGATGCCGGCCGAGGAGAGCATCCGGCGGGCCGCGGCCAGTACGGCGGCCAGGCCCGGCTGCCGGTAGCTGGTCACCGCCTGGCGCACCTCGGTCAGGGACTGGCGCGCGACCTTCTCAAGTTCCGCGATCTCCTTGGCCGCGCGGGAAGGGTCTGCGCCGATCACCCGGCCCGCCAGCTCGGCCTTGAGCGCGATCAGCGAGAGGCTGTGGCCGAGCAGGTCATGCAGGTCCCGGGCGATCCGGAGCCGCTCCTCGGCGACGGCCATCCTGGCCAGCTCGGCACGGGTCTCGGTGAGCCGGTACCGTCCACGCGAGCAGCGCGTCCACCGGCGGCTCCAGCGAGTACGCACCACTTTCGGGCGGCCCGGCTACCTGGCGGCCGCCGAACTGGCCACTGCCATCCGCCGGGTTCACGCCGGCGAGCGGGTCGTGGACCCAGCGCTGGCGGCGGCGGCACTGGCCGAGGGAGCGAGTCCGCTCACCGCCCGCGAGACGGAGGTGCTCACGGCCGCCCGTGGGCATGCCGCCATCGCGGACCTGGCTGCCGCGCTGCACCTCTCCCCCGGCACGGTCCGTAACCACCTGTCCGCCGCGATCCAGAAACTGGGCGCCCGAAACCGCGCCGAAGCAATTCAGATCGCCGAACGCAAAGGCTGGCTCTGACTCACCGCACGAGCCAGCCCATGTTGCCGCGCCGCCCAGGAGACAGCACGCTGACCGCTGCACGCTGACCGCTGCACGCTGACCGCTGCACGCTGACCGCTGCAACGGTTTGACCCGGCCACCAACGCCGGCCCGGTGCGAGTGTGCCACGAGATTCACCTCGCCTGCTTGCCGCTGGATGAGCCGGGAATGCCACCTGCGTCGTACCGCAGCTTCGCCGGCTGGATGACCTTCGGGTGGACGGAAGATCCGTCAGAAGCCTGGCTGGCACGGGATGCAAACGGCCAAGCCTGTGGCTGGTACCTGCTCACCCTGTATGAGCGCGAGAACCGGCATGCGGCTCACCTGCGGGCGGAGCTGTACCCGTCGCAGCGCCGCCACGGGCTGGGGACGGCCCTGGTGGAGCATGCCGCTGAGCGGGCTCGCCGGGCGGGCCGCCGTCTCCTCATGGGGGAGTCGAGGGAGGGTTCGCCTGGCGAGGCGTTCGCGCTGGCGCTGGGCGCGAAGCGAGGGCTCACCGAGGTCAACCGCATGCTCCGGCCTGGCTCCGTTCCCCCCGGCCACCTGGCCAGGTTGCGCGAGAGCGCCGAGCCGGCCGCCAGCGGGTACTCACTGCTGCCGTGGGAGGGACTGGTTCCCGAGGACCGGCTGGCGGCGGTGGCTGCCGTGTATGGAGCCTTCGCCGACGCGCCGCGCGAACCCGGCCAGGAGCCCCAGATCTGGGACGCCGAACGGGTCCGCCAGGACAACGTTCGGGTGGCCGCTCAGGGCCTGCGGCTCTACGTGGTCGCCGCTCAGCAGGACCGGACCGGTGAGCTGGCGGCCTTCACCCAGCTTGGGGTGGACCCGGTTACTCCCGAGTGGGGGTGGCAGGAGATCACGGTGGTCACCCGGCCGCACCGGGGGCACCGGCTGGGCCTGCTGATCAAGATCGCCATGATGGAAATCCTTGCCAAGCGGGAGCCACAGCTCACCCACATCATCACCGGGAATGCGGACGGCAATGAGCACATGATCGGCATCAATGAGGCACTCGGTTATGAAGTTTTCAGCCGCTGGCCCGCGTGGGAGCTTGATATTGGCTGAGCGCCCGGCGCTCTCAGTCGTAGAACCCCAGGCGGCGCAGCTGCTTGGGGTCCCGCTGCCAGTCCTTGGCCACCTTAACGCGCAGGTCGAGGTACACCTTGGTGCCGAGCAGCGCCTCGATCTGGTGCCGGGCCTGGGTCCCGACCTCCCTCAGGCGGGCACCCTTGGTCCCGATGACGATCGACTTCTGGCTGGGGCGCTCAACGAACATGTGCGCGTACACGTCGGTAAGGTCATCGCGGCCTTCCCGCGGCCCCATCTCGTCGACCACCACCGCGATCGAGTGCGGGAGTTCGTCGCGTACCCCTTCCAGGGCCGCCTCCCGGATCAGTTCGGCGACCAGCACCTGTTCGGGCTCGTCGGTGAGCTCACCCTCCAGGTAGAGCGGTGGCCCTGTGGGCAGATGGGAGATCAGCACGTCGGCCAGCACGTCCAGCTGGAAGCCGGTGGTGGCGGACACCGGGACGATGTCCGCCCACTCCCCCAGCCTGGCCACGGCGGCCAGTTGTGCCGCGACCTGCTCCGGCGTGGCCAGATCGGCTTTGGTGACGATGGCGACGACGGGGGTCTTGCCGACCCGGGCGAGTTCAGCGGCCAGGTACTTGTCCCCTGGACCGATCCGGTCCGCGGCTGGGATGCAGAACCCGATCACATCCACTTCGGTGAGTGTTGAGCGCACGAGGCTGTCCAGCCGTTCGCCGAGCAGGGTGCGGGGACGGTGCAGCCCAGGGGTGTCGACGATCACGAGCTGGGCGTCCGGGCGGTGCACGATTCCGCGGATCGCCCGCCGGGTGGTCTGCGGCCGGCTGCTGGTGATCGCCACCTTGGTCCCGACCAGTGCGTTCATCAGCGTGGACTTGCCGACGTTGGGCCGCCCCGCGAAGCACGCAAAACCCGACCGGAAGCCTGGCTGCTGCGCCCGCGCGCTGCCGTGCTGATCTACCGACTCGTGCACGGCGGCGCCGGCTCGCGGCGGTCTCGATGCGGTCCCACAAGGAGAATTGTCCCGCACCGCCGCCCCGGTCCGTCCACTCCGGCGCCGCACCGCCGCTCCCCGCCTGTTCACCCGGCGCGTCGCCGCTCCGGCCCGTCCACCCCGGCACACCGCCGCTCCCTGCCAGTCCGCGGCACTCCCGCACCGGCGCTCCCCGCCCGTCCGCGGCACTCCCGCACCAGTCAACCCCGCGCGCCGGGCTGGGGTGACGGCAGGTCAGCCCGCTCTGGGGCGATGCTGGGAGCGGCAAGCACGGCAAGCGCGAGACCGATCATGATCATCCCAGCCACGGCGGTGCCGGTCAGGTGCTCGCCGAGCACTACCACGGCAAGCAGCGTCGCGACCGCCGGCTCGGCCAGCCCAAGGGTGACGGCCACGGGCACCGCTGTGGTGCGCAGCCCGCGCGCATACAGCAGGTAGGCAACCGCCGTTGTGACCAACCCCAGATGCAGCGAGACGGTGGCCCCGCGCACGGTCAGCAGCCAGTCGAGCGGCCCTGCCAGGAGGACCGGCAGCAGCAGCACCCCGGCGCACCCGAACAGCCCGCCCATCACGACCCGCTCGGGCAGCCCGCCGGTGATCAGCCGGGCCGCCCCCACCGCATAGACCGCATAGGAGAGCCCAGCCAGCAGCCCCAGGACGACCCCGACGGGGTGAACGCCCGCCGCCCGGCCGCCCGTGATCAGCACTGCCGCACCCGCGATGGCCATCACGGTCGTGAGCATCCACCGGCTGGTGAGCGCTGTCCCGCCGGTGAGCCTGCTCACCAGCCCAGCCAGCACCGGCGCGCTTCCGATCGTGACCACCGTGCCCACCGCCACGCCCGTCGTGGCCACCGCGGAGAAGAAGGTGACCTGGTAGGAGGCCATGCTGACCGCGCTGATCCCAGCCCAGGGCCGCCTGCCCGGGAGGATCAATGCCCGGAGCCCGGATTCGCCACTCCAGCCGCCGGTCAGTGCCGCGTACAGCAGCAAGACCGCGCCACCAGCCACGATCCGGGCGGCGCCCACGGAAACCGGGTTGACACCGGCCGGCGCGAACGACGCCGCAGTTCCGGTGCTCCCCCACAGTGCCGCCGCCACCAGAACCGCACCCGCCCCACCCGCACTACGGGTTCGCGGCCCCGTCCCAGAGAGTTTGCGAGCCCGGCCGGTGGTGTCCGGCGAGCGAACTTCGATGCGCTCTTCCGGGCTCAGGGTGCCAGCTTTTCGCGTACGGCCCCGTCGGTACCCACAAGGAAGACCGTCGCCTTCGGCCCCAGATCGCGGACCACCGACACATCCGCCACATCCACTGCCCCGGCGTCGCTGACCACGGCCGCCGCCTCCAGACTGGCAGCGCCGCTGGACACTGCCATCCCCACCGCCAGCTGCAGCGCCGACAGCCGCAGCGACGGCAGCGCCACTGTCGCCGCGGAATACGTCCGGCCGGTCTCGTCCCTCACCGCCGCGCCCTCAGCCGCCCCCACCCGGGCACGGGCGGACCTCGCCAGCGTGATGATCTTCTGGTCTTCCGCGTCAAGCTCTCCCACGCCGCCGAGTCTAAAGCGCCCGCACTCGACTCCCCGAGCTTGCGGAATGGCCGTGCACAGAATGGAACCCAGCCCACCTCGCCATCCTGGACAGCTGCCCGGGCACGCAGAGGCAGACCGAAACCGTAAGCCTCCCCGGACAATGGGGACGCCCAGTCACGGCAGCCCCCCGGTGGGAGAGGCACCCAGACAGCCCGTCAGCGGGGCTGGCCGGCGCCCTCGTCGCGGCTTTCCTGCCCCGATCCCTTGGCCGGCCGCTCAGACCTCGCGACGGTCACGGTCTGGATCCGGTTCCGCCGCCCGGCCAGGCTCTCAGCGGTCAGCGCCAGCCCGGCCACGGTCGCAGTCGAGCCGGCGATCGGGACCCGCCCCAGCGCGTGCGCGAGCAGCCCCCCAACCGTCTCCACATCCTCCGCATCGATCGTGACGCCAAACAGGTCTTCCAGATCCGTCACAGGCAGCCGCGCTGTTACCCGGGCCCGGCCAGGAGCGAGCCAGTCCACCACCGGCTGCTCCTGGTCATACTCGTCGGTGATCTCCCCGACGATCTCTTCCAGGATGTCCTCGATCGTGACCAGCCCCGCCGTGCCGCCATACTCGTCGATCACGATCGCGAGATGGATCTGCCGCGCCTGCATGTCCCGCAGCAGTACATCCACCGGCTTGCTCTCCGGCACGAACGGCGCCGGGCGCATGACCGACTCGACCTTCTCCACCGCCTCGGCCTCCGGGCGCTCCCGGCTGTGGGCCACCAGGTCTTTAAGGTAGGCGATGCCGATCACATCGTCCTCGTTCTCCCCGACCACCGGGATACGCGAGAACCCGCTGCGCAACGCGAGTGAGAGCGCCTGCCGCACCGTCCGGTCCCGCTCGACGAAGACGATGTCGGTCCGGGGGACCATCACCTCGCGCACGATGGTGTCACCAAGCTCGAACACCGAGTGGATCATCGCCCGCTCGGTCGGCTCGATCACCCGGCGTTCTTCCAGCAGGTCCACTAGGCCCCGCAGTTCTTCCTCGGACGCGAGAGCACGATCGCGGCCCGCCCGCCCCGGCGTCAGGGCGCTGCCCACCGCGAGCAGCACCCGGGGCAGCGGCCCAAGGGCGCGCACGACTGGGTACAGGATTCGGGACGCGGTCATGGTCAGCTGCCGGTCGTACTGGCGGCCGAGCGTGCGGGGCCAGATTCCGGCCACCACGTACAGCACGCCCGACATCACCGCGACGGCGATGAGGAACGTGCGCCAGCCGCCTCCCAGCCAGCGAAGCAGCGCAACCGTCATAAGCACGACCGCGCCGGTCTGCCCGCCGACCCTGACCAGCAGCAGCACGCTCAGGTACCGTGACGGCTCGGTGAGAACCGCCCCCACCCGCCCGGAAACCGCCGACCCGTTGGCGCGGCCCAGCTCCCGCGGGCCAGCCCGCGAGGCGCGGACGATGGCAACCTCCGCACTGGCGCACAGCCCCGCCGCTATCGCAAGCGCCAGAGCGGCGGCTACAAGCCACCCCATCGCAGCATCACCCGGGTTCGTCGCGCTCGCTCGCGTCCTGGATGGGTCCGCGATCCGCGCGCCATGAGTCAAAGAGCCGGTCTTGCAGACCGAACATCGTGGCACGCTCGCCGGGCTCAGCGTGGTCGAATCCAAGCAAGTGCAGGATCCCGTGCGTGCACAGCATCTCAAGTTCGTCCGCTACCGGATGATTGGCCTCGCGCGCCTGCTCGGCCGCGACCTCCGGGCACAGGACCACGTCACCCAGCAGCCCGGGCTCTGAATCCGGCTGTCCGCCCGAGCGGTCCGTGCGGTCGCTGCCTGGGGGCGGCGGGCGCAGCTCATCCATGGGAAACGCGAGAACATCTGTGGGACCAGGCTCGCCGAGCCAGCGCTTGTGCAGGTCTGTCATGGTCGCGGTATCGACCAGCAAAACGGATAGCTCCGCGAGCGGGTGGATTCGCATGGAATCAAGCACGTACCTGGCGAGTGCCGCAAGGGCGGTCTCGTCCACGCTGATCTCTGATTCGTTGGCGACCTCGATACTCATGACCTCGCCTGATCCCGTGATCTCGCCTCATCCTGACGGCCTCCGGAGGAGCTCACTGCGCACGCTTGCCCGCGCCACGGGAGTTGGCGCGGCCCGCCGCGCGTCCCCGGATGCCACCGTCGCGCATGGTCCCCGCCAGCCTGCCAGACTGCCCTCCAACCCGGGCCTCGTAGGCGGCGTAGGCATTCACGATATCTCCGACGAGCCGGTGCCGGACCACATCGTTGCTGGTCAGCCGCACGAAGTGGATGTCTTCCACGCCATCAAGTATTTCCTGGACGATCATCAGTCCGCTTGCCTGGCCAGTCGGCAGGTCCACCTGGGTGATGTCGCCGGTCACCACGATCCGTGAGCCAAAGCCGAGCCGGGTGAGAAACATCTTCATCTGCTCGGCCGAGGTGTTCTGCGCCTCGTCCAGGATGATGAACGAGTCGTTCAGTGTCCGCCCGCGCATGTAGGCCAGCGGCGCCACTTCGATCGTCCCCGCCGCGATCAGCCGGGGGATCGAGTCCGGGTCCAGCATGTCGTGCAGCGCGTCGTACAGGGGGCGCAGGTAGGGGTCGATCTTCTCGTAGAGGGTGCCAGGCAGGAAGCCGAGGCGCTCCCCCGCCTCCACGGCCGGCCTGGTCAGGATGATCCTGTTGACCTCCTTGGCCTGCAGCGCCTTGACCGCCTTCGCCATCGCCAGGTACGTCTTCCCAGTTCCGGCGGGCCCTATGCAGAACACGATGGTGTGCTGGTCAATGGCATCCACATAGCGTTTCTGATTGAGCGTTTTGGGGCGGATTGTCTTGCCTCGGGCGGACAGGATGTCCAGCGTCAGAACGTCCGCGGGACGGATCCCCGATTTGCGGCGGAGCATCGGGATGATCCGGTCCACCGACGCCGCGGTGAGTTCCGCACCACCTGCGAGCATTGCTGTCAATTGTTCAAACAGCTCCGCGACCACACCGGCCTCGGCCGGGGACCCGGTAATCGTGATCTCGTTTCCACGGACGTGAATATCAGCATGGAAGGAGCGCTCGATCACCTGCAGCAGTTCATCGCCTGACCCCAGCAGGCTGACCATGGAATGGTCATCGGGAATCACGACCTTGACCTGGGTGCTGGCGGGGGCCGGCTGCTCGGGTGGGGCTGCCCCGCGGGTGCGGCGCCGTGCGTCGCGTGAAGTATCTGTCAAGTCCTTGTCTCCGCCTGGACACGGGCGTGCGCTCGTGTTCGCATTTTCCTCATGGTAGCCGTCCGTATGAGCCGCCATCCGTGGCTGCGGCGCGGCGCGAAGCCACCACTTCCCGCCGGGCCCGAAGCCACCACCGCGTGCCCAGGCGCCTGGCCGCGATCAGCCGGGCGGCCATGCGAGCCGTCGTCCGCCCAGCACATGAGCGTGGACGTGCGGAACCGTTTGCCCCGCCTCCGCGCCAGTGTTGAAGACGACGCGGTAGCCACGGCCGTCAATCCCCTCAGCTTTGGCCACCTGGTGCGCCTGATCCGCCATCTCGGCCAGCAGCCCTGCATCAGACCTGGCCAGGGCTGCCAGGTCCGGGTGGTGATCTTTGGGAACAACCAGGACGTGAGTGGGCGCCTGCGGGTTGATGTCGCGAAACGCAAGGGTGCGTGAACTCTCGGCGACGCGAACGGCCGGGACATCTCCCGTGACGATCTTGCAGAAGAGGCAGTCTGACACCTAATGATCTTAACTTGTGGCTCGCCTGAACGAGTGACGACATATATGGTTGCATCGTTGCGGACCTTCGGCGCACGCCCCGCGGTACATGGCCCGGCAGCCTGCGATTCCAGCCTGTGTGCCCCCCGGTGGACGCCCGGATCGGCGCGCTACACACGAGCGGCACAGATCAGGGGGGAAGGAATTGGTGAGGTCAGGCAGCCAATGTAGGCCGGGTGCGCAATTCCACTATGACTGCAGGTGAACCAGACGCGGGGTCCGCGCGTCCCATACACGTGACCGACACCCTGCTGGCGAATGCCACGCTGGAATCGGTCCCTGCCGAGTGGGATGCCGACCGGGCGGTGACGGCGATCTATGGGACGCACTATCGGTCGCTCGTCCGGCTGGCGGCTTTGCTGGTCCGCGACGTCGCAACAGCGGAGGAAGTGGTGCAGGATTCGTTCGTCGCCATGCACGGGGCGTGGCGACGACTGAGGGACAGCGATAAGGCGCTGTCATATCTGCGCCAGTCCGTGGTGAACAGGTCGCGCTCGGTGCTGCGGCACCGGGTCGTCGTGGACCGCAATGCGCCCAAGCCCGCACCGGACATGCCCAGCGCCGAGCAAGGCGCCCTCAACGCGCTGGAGCGTTCGGCTGTTATCTCGGCGTTGCGCAGGCTCCCGCTACGACAGCGGGAGGCCCTTGTGCTGAAGTTCTACGCAGACATGTCGGAAGCGCAGATCGCCGCCACCATGGGGATCAGCAGAGGCGCGGTGAAGAGCCACACCGCGCGAGCCATGGCATCTCTCCGGGACTTCCTGGAGCGGGAATCGTGAGGAAGGTTAGGGGGGGCCGTCAGCGGCCTGGAGCGGGAATCGTGAGGAAGGTTGAGAAGGCCCTCAGGGGCCCGGAGCGATACGCATGACATCACCGGAGCGGGACTACGACGAGATTCTCCGCCGCGTGCTGAGCAACGCGGTGGATGCGATCGAGCCTGCCGGTGATGGCCTGGCACGGATCCGGAGACGCCTCGACGAGCCGTGGCTCAAGCGGCAACTGTCATTGCTGTTCACCGAGTGCGTGCACTTCGTGTGGCTGATCTTCGTGCATTGCCAGCCGGTCACCGAACGGCTGTGGGCCGGGATTGGCAGCGGCAGCAGGTGGGCAAGCGCCCGGCTTGGCCGGCTGCGTTCGAGGCTGCCCGTCCTCGCGGGCAGGGTGATGCGGACGATATTCCGGCGGCACCACGAGGCACCTCGCCCGCACCTGGCGCAAGGCTCCGACCTGCCCCCGTGGGTTCGCTACGCCATAGCCTGGCTGCGCCCCGCGCTTGCGGTGGCCGGGGCGGTGGTCATCGTCGTGGCGGGTGTCTACGCGCTGGCCCAGATCCGCGAGACCATCAGCCAGGCGACCTTCCCCATGCACACCACTCAGAACCAGTCTGCGACCAGCAGTCAGTCGCAGTCCCCCAGTCCGACGAGCGCTGGGCCGACACCCACGGGTGCCACGTCGCTGGGCGGCGGCCAGGTACCCGTCACGAAGCAGTCGAGCAGCGCAGCCCAGCCCTCCGCAAGTCCGTCCTGCACGAGCTCACCGACCGCGAGCGCGTCCCCAAGCGCGTCCCCAACCCCGACCCCGACGCCAACCCCCACGCCGACCCCGACGCCAACCGATACTCCCGCAAGTAGCCCAGCGCCCGACTCCAGTGGCAGTGTCTCCACTGGCAGTCTCAGCACGAACACGCTCGCGACAGCAGTCAACGTCCCCATCGCCACCTCTCCGTCGTGCACGAGCACCAGCCCCACATCGGCTACCTCGGGGCCCTGAGCTTGGGATGCCGGCTGGGCGATTAGCTCCAGCGACCGCAACGGGTCAACAGGACGCTGGCCGCGGCCAGGCCCGCGGACGAGGTCCGCAGCACGGTCGGGCCAAGATGGGCGGGCACCGCGCCCGCCCCGGTAAGTTCCGCTGCCTCCTCCGCGGTCGTCCCGCCCTCCGGCCCGACGATCACCACGATGTCGCCGGATTGCGGCAGTGGCATGGTGGCCAGCGAGGTTGGTCCGGCCGGATCAAGCAGGACGGCCAGCGGCGCATGCGCCGCCCGCTGCGCGAGCTGACCGGTGCCTTCGAGCGAGGTCACCGCTGGCAGCCGAGCCCGGCGGGCCTGCTTGGCAGACTCGCGGGCCGACGCCCGCCAGCGGGCGAGCGCACGTTCGCCGCGATCACCGTGCCAGCGGGTGACGCAGCGCTGGGCCGCCCACGGCACAATCTCGTCCACACCTGCCTCGGTCATCAGCTCCACTGCCAGCGGGCCTCGGTCGCCCTTGGGGAGTGCTTGCGCAACCACGATGGCAGGCTCTGGCCGTGGCTCGAACCGGCGTGCCTGAACCGCGAGTTCCAGCGCAGCTGGCCGGGTCACCGCAACGAGACACTCAGCGACCAGCCCAGCGCCGTCGGTTACGTCCACCCGCTCCCCTCGAGCAAGCCGGCGCACCCTCGCGGCATGGCGACCTTCCTGGCCAGCCAGCACGATCACGTCAGCGGCCAGGCTGCCCGGCTCACCCAGGAAAACCGGTGGCCGCGTGTCCGTGCCGGGAGCCCCGTCCGCGCCAGCCGGGTTCCCGCGCGGCTGGCTAGCGGCCGTTGAAGGCATCCCGGAGCCGGGAGAAGAAGCCCTGCTGCCCGGGCGCGAACCGGCCCGGTGGCGTCTCCTCGCCGCGGAGCTTAGCGAATTGCCTGAGCAAGTCTTCCTGCTCCTCATCGAGCCGGGACGGGGTTTCCACCGTCACATGGATCACCAGATCACCGCGGCCGGTGTTGTTCAGGTGCCGCACTCCCAGCCCATACAGCGGGATGACATGGCCGGACTGCGTCCCGGGACGGATATCCAGTTCCCTGGCCCCGTCGAGGGTCTCAACCGACAAGGTGGCGCCGAGCGCCGCGGCGGTCACCGGAATCGTCACCGTGCAGTGCAGGTCATCACCGTGGCGCTCGAAGATGGGATGGGGACTCTGGACAATCTCAAGGAAGAGGTCACCGGCTGGCCCGCCGCCCGGGCCAATCTCTCCCTCACCGGCAAGCTGGATATGTGTCCCATCCTCCACACCGGCGGGAATCCGCACCTTGATGGTCCTGCGCGTGCGCACCCGGCCGTCACCGTCGCACTCGGGACACGGGCGCAGGATGATGGTGCCGAACCCGCCGCAGGCCGGGCACGGCTGGGACGCCATGACCTGGCCGAGGAACGAGCGGGTAACCCGGCTCACCTCGCCGCGGCCGCCGCAGACATCGCAGGTTTCCGGGTGGGTGCCCGGAGCCGTGCCCTCACCGGAGCAGGTGGGGCAGACTACGGCAGTGTCAACCACCAGCTCCCGGGTCGCGCCGAAGGCGCACTCAGACAGATCGAGATCGACCCGGATGGTCGCGTTACGGCCGCGCCGCGCCCGGCTCCGGGGCCCGCGCGCCGCGGAACCGGCGCCGAAGAACGCATCCATGATGTCGCTGAACGGGAACCCGGCGCCAAACCCGCCAGCACCCGCTGGCCCGGCCCGCGCGAACGGGTCGCCGCCAAGGTCGTACAACTGGCGTTTCTCCGGGTCGGAGAGCACCTCATACGCCTGGGTGATCTCCTTGAACCGGTCCTGCGTTTGCGGGTCGGGGTTGACGTCCGGGTGCAGCTCACGCGCGAGCCGCCGGTATGCCTTCTTGATCTCATCCGGGTCGGCGTCCCGCCTCACGCCGAGTACGGCGTAGTAGTCGCTCGCCACTATGACCCCGCCAGGATCTGGCCCACATACCGTGCCACCGCGCGCACCGCTCCCATCGCCGTCGGGTAATCCATCCGCGTCGGGCCAATAACCCCGAGCCGGGCCAGGGCTTGCCCCCCGGTCCCGTACCCGGTCGCCACGAGGGACGTGCTGCGCAGCCCGGCCGGGTTTTCGGCGCCGATCTGAACCGTTACCGATGACTCATCAATTGATTCACCCAGCAGCCGCATGAGAACCACCTGTTCCTCGAGCGACTCGAGGACCTCACGCAACCCGCGGGAGAAGTCAGCAGAGGTGAGGTTCGCCGCACCACCGACCACGACCCGCTCCTCGGTACGCTCGACCAGGGTCTCCAGGATCACCGAAAACACGGCGGCGGCGTTGTGCCGCTCGGCAGGCTGCACCTGCTCCGGGAGCTCCGCGACGACCGCGGCCACCTCGGTCAGCCTCCGCCCGTCGAGAGCCGCATTCAGAACTGCCCGCAGGTGGGCAACCGACTGGTCATCGATCGGGGCGGGAAGTTCCACAGCACGCTGCTCCACCCGCCCTGTGTCGGTGATCAGCACGAGCAGCAACCGCCTTGCCGCAAGCGGCACAAGCTCGACGTGCCGGACACTCGACCGGATCAGGGAGGGGTACTGGACCAGCGCTACCTGCCGGGTGATCTGGGTCAGCAGCCGCACCGTACGCAACACGACATCGTCAAGGTCGTAGGCGCCCGCGAGGAATGCCTCGATCGCCCGGCGTTCCGCCGTAGACAGCGGCTTGATCCCTGACAGGCGGTCGACGAACAGCCGGTATCCCTTGTCGGTGGGGATCCGCCCCGCGCTCGTGTGCGGCTGCGAGATGTAGCCCTGTTCCTCCAGCACGGCCATGTCGTTGCGGATCGTCGCCGGTGAAACATCCAGGTGATACCGGTCCACGAGCGACTTGGAACCTACTGGTTCCATGGTTGAGACGTAGTCCTGGACAATGGCGCGCAGGACGGCAAGCTTTCTGTCGTCAAGCACGTGGGCCACCTCCCTAGCACTCCATCATCCCGAGTGCCAAGTCTATGGCGGACTTGGC
>WNGG01009654.1_pt1 | contig 13550 bp, 17 predicted proteins | sample 5400661 | NCBI WGS metagenome assembly WNGG01 (sample SAMN13153372, study PRJNA577476) | soil metagenome | isolation source: 100 cm soil or saprolite under Garry oak tree replicate 1 | place: USA:California | collected 2016-06-15
TGACGAAATCTAATGTACCCGATAACTAGCAAGCATGCTATGATCGGGGCCGCATCAATTCAGGCTTTGCCGCTCTCCTTTGTAAAGCCCATCCTGGCGATTCTCGCACATGAGCAGGAAGAGGCGATCAGCTTCGGCCCGCTCATAGAGCGGGCCGACGTGAGCTGTTAGATTGTGTTAGCAGAAAGCTAACGCCGGGCCGACAGCGAGAGCATACGACTCACGTTGGGAGAAACGCCGTCGTGACGTTCTGGGGTCGTTCTGCTTCAGTCTCTCACGAGGGGGACTGGAGAAGCCTGATCTGTTCCCATGAAATCGTCAAGGAGAGGCATCATGAAATTTCTTCTCACCTCGGCTGGCATCAAAAACGACAGCATTCGTCATGCTCTGGTGGATCTCCTGGGCTGTAAATCCCAACATTATTCTGGCGAAAATACAACAATTATCCTGGTGGACAAGGTCTCGGTACAGCCCCACTAACTGGTGAAATGGGGGGAAAGACTTGAAAATGGAGACGGTTCCAGGCATGTTGTGAATATGCAAACAAGCACAGCAGAGCCGATGGAACCGTCAGAGCAATTTTGCCCGAAGCGACATGCCCCGGCGCGGGGCACCACCAGGGATGAAAGAGGATATACTGGGAGAGATCGCGGGAAGGCGTGAGAACGAACGTCCCAGTTATGAATATGAGCGTGAGCCCGAAGCTGTCTCTGGGTACCTGTTTGCACCGCCAGCTGTCGCTCTTTTCACAGAAGCACGTAGAGGAATCTAACCTCCCCGGCCAGGTACCTGCCTTCTCGCTGATCACTTCCCGTTACTCAAAGCGTATCACAAGGAGGAACCCTGATGGAAGTCCTGTATCGAAGCTGTTGTGGGATTGATGTCCACAAACAATTCCTTGTGGCGTGTTTGCTCGTCGTCGATGAAAAGGGCCGTCAGCACAAAGAACTGCGCCGTTTTTCGACGATGACCGGCGAGCTCCAGCAATGCGTCGACTGGCTAGAAGCAGCACGGTGTCAAGCAGTCGCAATGGAGTCAACCGGGGTGTATTGGAGGCCCCCTTTTAATCTTCTGGAAGGGCATATTGAGACGGTCATGATTGTCAATGCGGAACATCTCAAGCGCGTTCCGGGACGCAAAACGGACAAAAAGGATGCCGAGTGGATCGCGGAGTTGTTACAGTTCGGGCTTCTCAAGCCCAGCTTTATCCCCTCACAGGAGCAACGAGAACTTCGCGATCTCACTCGCTTGCGCACGACGTTGACCGCAGAGCGAACCCGGTTGGTGAATCGGCTCCACAAAACCCTGGAGGATACCAATCTGAAGCTCTCATCGGTGTTGACGGATATCATGGGGAAAACGGGGCAGCAGATCCTCTTCGCTCTCCTTCGTGGAGAGGAAGATCCCGCAGTGTTGGCTGATCTGGCTCTGGGGCGTGCTATGAGCAAGCGCGACGCTCTCACACAAGCGCTGCGTGGGCATATCAGTGACCATCATCGCTTGCTCCTGCAGGAACTCCTCTCTCTGATCGAGCGGCATACTAGGGGGATCTCCCAACTGGACCGGGAGATCGAGGAGCGATTGCGTCCTTACGAGGCACTGATCACGCGACTCGATGCCATTCCTGGGTGTAGCCGTCGAATCATCGAAGTCCTGCTGGCAGAGATAGGCTGGGAGGTGTCGGCATTCCCGGATGCCGCTCACCTCGCCTCCTGGGTGGGGATTTGTCCTGGCAACAACGAGAGTGGAGGCAAACGCAAGAGCGGGCGCATTCGCAAAGGCAATCGCTGGGTCAAAGCGATGCTGGTTCAGGCTGCCAATGCTGCAGCTCGAACCAAGAACAGCTACCTCTCGGCGCAGTATCATCAGATTGCTGCTCGCCGTGGCAACAAACGTGCTGTGGTGGCGGTAGCACACAGCATTCTGGTGATCTACTATCACATGCTCACCACTGGTGAACCCTATCAGGAGAAAGGAGCAAACTACTTTTCAGAATTGGATCGCAAGCATGCCGAGCGGCGGGCTACCAAGCAACTCGAAAGGTTAGGATACCAGGTGACGCTGACCCCTGCTCAGATCGCTTGACCCTGGGCGGCTCCCACGTCATGCAGGCTCACGGATGAGCTTTTCTCGGGTCACTTGACCTACAGGGGGTGTTTTTGTCTCTTTCCCTAGGTTCTTTCAGAGGAATCTGGCGTGTTGCGCAAGAGGCCAAATCGGACAGGGCAATATCGTGATTCATGATCGCAAGCGGCAACGCTATCGCTGTAAGATGTGTCAACAGACCTTCAGTGCTCGTCGCGGCACCATGTTTGAGGGATTACGCACCTCAAGGGAATTGGTGGTCATTGTGGTCACCCTTCTGGCATTTGGATGCCCGGTGCAAGCGATTGTGCAGGCCTATGGACTGGATGAACGCACCGTGGCTTCGTGGCGCGACCGCGCGGGCTCGCAGTGTCAACGAGTGCATCAGGCCGTCGTCGAGCAAGGACAGCTCGATTTGATCCACGTGCAAGCCGACGAGATCCGGGTGAAAGCGCGCAGTATGGTGGCGTGGATGGGTTTGGCGATGATGGTCTCGACGCGTCTGTGGCTGGGTGGAGTGGTGAGTGGCACCCGTGATACGAGTCTGGCGGATCGGCTGCTGCAGCAAGTGCGAGCCTGCTCTCAAGCGGCCTGCGCGCTGCTGGTCTGCACCGATGGCTGGGCAGCGTACCCCAACAGTATCCGACGGGCATTTCGCGACAAGGTGAAACGCACAGCAGGGTGTGGTCGTGCATCGTTGCAGGTCTGGTCAGGCTTGCACATTGGGACGGTGATCAAACAGACGGTGAACAAGCGTCTCAAGGAGGTCGTGCGTCAGATGAGTCATGGGTCTTTGGCGCAAGCGATGCACCTCTTGCGGCGTTCAGCGGGTGGGCAAGTGCTCAACACCTCTTACATCGAACGGTTGAATGGGACGGTGAGAGAACGGCTGGCGACGTTAACGCGTAAGTGCCGCCATGCTGCTCATCGGCTCCAGGCTCTTGAGACGGGTATGTATTTGATTGGGAGCACCTACAACTTTTGTTGTTTCCATCAAGCACTCAGCACACGAGCAGCGGGAGAAGCTCAGAAGCTCCTGAGACAGACGCCAGCGATAGCGAGTGGTCTGACCGACCACCTCTGGAGTATCTCTGAATTGTTAAGGTACAAGATCGCTCCTGCACCTTGGGTCGAGCCGAAGCGACGAGGACGTCCCCGTAGGCACCCTGTGGCAGAACCATCCCTGCCCAAACGTCCACGAGGACGTCCCCGTAGTTGGGATTTACACCCCCAGAGCTATCTTGAACGCAGCGGCACCACGGGAACAATGCACGTCGATTATAGCACGCAGGAACTCACGGTCGCAGCGGGCGAGATCGTCACTGGCACAAAAGAAGAAAGCGGCTGGGTCTGGTTACCAACCAGCAGAGGAAAAATGGCTGGGTCCCGCTCCACTGCCTCGCCCGCATGGAATAACCCTGACCGGTGAGCAGAAAATCATCAGAGTGGAAGTGACACTCCGCTGGGTTGAAACCCGGCAGCTTCTTCCACTCCTGCGTAGTCGGTTGCCTGAGATACGGAGCGTAACCTCTACTCGAGCGGCAACCGGAGTTGGCGAGGAATAGATGGGCAAGGCGTTCCCATCCGATGCCTTCTCCCTTGAGCGGCACCATGCTCGTTCCGCCCTCCACGCCTTGCTTGAAGAGAAGATGGTTCTTCTTTGCGTTTGACTGCTTGGGAGAGAAGAACACCTGTGGATTTCTCCACCCTCTCTACACGGGGTAGAGGAGTTGAAGGCTTTTCCTGCAGTGGTTTTTGATAGCGTGCCACCAGACACTGGCCGATAACCAGACTGGCATTTCGGGGCAAGATCAGCGAGAAATTTCCCTGAATGTTTGCTCGAAAACGAAGATTTGCGCTAAAAATCCATGTAATACAAGTATGTGTTACTAATACCATAAGTTATCGCTGAAAAGAAGCATATCCTGTCGGAAAGAAGCATACTATGGCGTACTGAGGTGCTCACCTGTCTTCAGGCAAGCAACATGAAATGAACCAGAATGTGTCTGAAAGTTCTGAAAGCACCATACTATGCCAAAGGGTCGGGCCTTTTCTGCACGAAAACACTCTTCTTGAGATGTTTTTCGGGCGAAATGAGCACCTATTTTTTTGTTCTTTCCGTCCCAGTGAAGCGTAAAGCGTCGTAACCAGCCATACATTGGTTCCAGTCACCGTATGTGTGATTTGCAGGAATTCATGGTAATTTGGGCCTGCTTATGCTTCACAAGGTGACGGGCGTTTTATACTTCACAAGTGATATCTGAGTTGCCACCGCCGTTCAACTCAGGAATAGCCTAGACAGGCTGAAAAATATACGACCTTCTCACTCCTTAACCTAAGAGATCTCTACGATGAGGAGCAAGAAGACCCCCAAAAAGGAAGTTCAGAGATTTGCTGTGAACTCACCGATCATGTTAGTCATTGCTTCCAGTATCGCCTGGTCCCTGTCGTAATCAGGTTTGAGGCTGTTCAGGAATTCATTTTTCTCTCTAATAGCTTCGGCAATTTGATTGCTCCTCACGTATTGTTCAATCATTCTCATCGTCTGATCGAAGCGCTCCATAAAGGGGCGATACTGCATCTCAATAATGTCACCTTCGACAGCTTGCAGCCCGACAATAAGGTTGTGCAGGTCGGACCACTGCTCCTGCGAACCAAAACGCGGCTTATATCTTTCCAGGCGCGTGAGAATTTGCCCAAGCTTGTGACAATGTGTTCGCTCCTCGATAAAGCCGTAAGCGTCGTAAGTATCGCGAAAGTCATAGTAGACAGCGGTGAAATCGCGCGCAAAAGTTTGGTGGTTACTATCATCAATGCGTCTCAACGGACTGACTAACATCACAATCATCCTATGTGTTTTGTCCAGTTCATTCAGCAATGCTAGTAAGTCCGCCGATATGCTCGCTTTTTCTCGGTCTGTGCGATCTTGTGCGTTGTTCCACGCCTCACGCAATTTTATCACTATCTCTACTATGGAATTGAGCGGGCTCAAAAAATCAAGCGGGTTCATTCCTACCTCCTCATAAAAAGGAATGATGTGAACATTCCTTCACTAGTATGACGCTCGTCCTTCAATTTTTTGCAGGCGAATTTTACGAGTTTTGTACTTTTTCATGCGATGAGCTTGCACGTCCTCTTTTTTCACATTGGATAAAAAAGATTGAGAGCATATCGTGGCAAGGCTTCTCGACTTTACGAGTTAGTGAACCATATTTTGTTCCATCTCAATCGCTTGTAGCCTACTCATTGCGGCAACCATCACGGCGGTTTGCATCTGTGAAGCATTTATTGGCCGCTTTGCAGCATATCTGGTACAGGAAATTGGTGAAGGACATAATTTTTATCACTATAACCAGAAAGAAAAATCACTGCCACCTTGTGCTGCACAAAACGGAATTGCGGCCACAATATCTTGCAGACCTTGGCAAGCAAACGGTAGAACCGCTTCTGATCTCAGTGTGAGGCCACGATATGGTTCACGAAGGTTTCCAATTTATGGGTAAAATCACATATGAAAGCGTCTCTCCCCACTACGGCATCAGAATGCCCTGGACCGAGTTGGAGACCCGACCTCGGAGCACGTCATTGCTGATGACGAGCAGATGGTCGCTGTACGCCCCCGACACTGTGGGCTGGAATTTCACCTGGAAGACAACCTGCGAGCCGCCAGAGATCACTGCTGGCAGGCTCGGCGTACCGGACAGACTAAAAGCCTGTCCGGTCTCCAGTCGGATCGCGTTCACGGTAAGATCGCTCGATCCATCGTTGCGGATCGTCACGTTCACCTGTACCGGCACCTGCTGCACCCGCCCACAATCGATGAAGTCAGGCACCACGGCAATGTGCGGGCCGCTGATCTGCCCCCTCAGTGCCAGCCGGATGCGCGGCTGGGCGGGATCGTTGCTAGCGACCTCGAACTCGTCGCTGTCGAACCGTCCCGGCGTCGGACCGGCGTAGTAGGTCACCGATAGCTGGACGCTCGACACAGGCCCAACGGTCAACGGGAATGCCGTGGATGGGTCGAGGAAGAACTCCCTGCCGCTGAGCACGGCGACGTAGCCGCTGACTGTCAGCAGTGCATCGCCGCTGTTGCGGATGTGGAAGGATAGCGTCTTACTCGTCCCCGGCTGTAGGGGGCCGAAATCCAACGATGCCGGGTTCAGGGCAATTTCCCGGTAGGTCGTAACGCCGAGCAGGCTAATGGTGTGCGTTTCAGTATAGACAGAGCTGCCCTGCATCAACAACTCGGCACTGCCGGTGGACGTCCCCTTCACCGTGGGTATGTGCCTTATGTAAAGGTCACGAGACTGTCCCGGCGCAATTGGCGAGCCAAGCACGAACGGCGCGGCGAATTGTGCCACCTCACGTGGGATATCGTTGTAGATCGTCAGGCTGATCAGGCTCGCATCCGCATTGCCGATGTTCTCAGCTCTGAGCGGCAGATCGCTCTGCTCGCCCAGGACAGTGTGAAAGGTCAGTGCCTCTGGGCTGACGCGCAGCGCACCGAGCGGCGGCGGAGGCAGCGCCTCGGTGCGTACCGGCACCCACAGGCGAGAGACGATTGGGTCGTTGCAGTCGATCAGCAGCGTCGCCGAAATCAGCCCGACCTGCGTCGGGCTGAAGTGCAGGATGATGGTCTCGAGGGCATTGGGCTGGACGACGATCGGCATCGGTGTGACCACGCTGAACGCGCTAGTTGAGTCGCCCTGCACCTGGAACAAACTGACCGTGACCGGGTTGGCGCTGCGGTTGTGCAGGTGGCACACCGGGGAGCTATTAGTGCCAACCTGCAGCGGTGTCGGCATCCACTCGCGTAGCGGCGTCCGCAGATTGTCAGTAACTACCAGCCCGCCGATCCAGAACAGTGGCCCGCCATCCGGGATCTGCGGCAGCCCGCCCCTAGGCACCAGGCGGTAGCTGGCATCCGGCAGCTCAAGCCGCGCCAGAATGTCGGGCATCGTCAGGATGCTCGGATCGTCGATCTTGTAACGCCAGGTTCCGTCGCAGTACCAAGTGATGTGGCTGTCGATTTCGCGCAGCAAAGTCGTGCCCATCGGCACCAGCGGTTGCGCGGAGATAGTGTGTGGGGGCAGTTCGGGCATGTACAGCGCATTGTCATAGTGGATGGCATGCACGCTGGGCGGATCAGGGAGATAGAAGACCGCGCCCTTAATCAGGGCATACTGGCGCAGGTCGTCTGCCTCCTGGAGGATCCACTTGTCGGGGGCAAAGGTCGCCGGGGACTGCGCCGGAGTGGTGCCTGCCGTGTTGGTCAGCACCCCCCACGGGTTGGCCGGGCTGCGAAAAGGCGGTGTCCAGTAGCGCTCCCAGGCGCCGTGCCACTGCCCGGCATTCGCCGGGGTCGGCGCGGGCAGCGCCTGGCGAGCCGCCACCAGGTTCTTGACCATCCACTTCCGCAGCCGGATCTGCTCCAGCAAGTCGTGTACGTACCCGTGGAAGAATGTCGATGACGTTAGGGAGGCAAATTCGAACTCCCGTTCCCATGTCAGCTTGCGAAGGTGCGTAATGGCATCAGATAGTTCGACGGCGCGAGTGCGGTTGAAGCCTGGTGTATCGGTCACTGCATCTCCTGCCCGCATGTAGCCATAGCCCATCGAGATAGAGATCAGTCCGGGGTCAATCGTCGCGCCGTCGTGAACCTCAAAACTAGCCTGGATGTGAGTCACTGACACGTTCCCGCTCGGGCTCATATCGCCGCGGCGGATCTCGTCGAGCATGATATCGGTGAAGCGAAAGCCGATGTCGATCAGAGTCGGCTCGTCGAGCTTTTTCAATGTCGTGCCAGGGCTAGGGTGGATAACGACGAGCTTATCTGCTCCGAGGTCGAGAGCAGCCTGCACCGGTACCAGTTCGCGGATGCCTCCGTCCAGGAAGTGCTGCCCACGGATCGGCACGGACGGAAAGAACAGAGGGACTGCGCCTGACGCAAGCAAGGCATCGACCAGATCGATCGGTTGTCCTGCACCGCGCACCTGGCCGGGCGGAAGTAGTTCGCCGACCTCGGTCGCAAACTGCGCTTCGCTGCTCTCCAGGCTGACGAGCGAAATGCGCAATTGGATGCCGGACAACCGGATCTTGTTTCGGTCTATTGCCGCAGGTTGACTCGTCCAGCCATCGCTTGCTACGGTCTGCCAGGCGTGCCAGAGCGTGTCAAACGGACTACGGATGAACACCTCGAGCCGACCGTCGTTGTTGATGCTGATGGCGGGCCGGCTCTGTGCCAGGCCACCCAGTACTTCCCAGTCGATCCATACGGTAGGCGAGCCCGGATCTTGCGCGATCTGAGAGATGGCATTGCCTGCGCCGAGGGCGAACACGCTCAGCCGACCGTCCGAGTTCTGGGCCACCTCCGGGTCGCCGGTTATGACACCGGATAGTGATTGCCAGCCTACCCAGGTCGAGGAGCCGGCGCTGTTCTGCCAGTTATGCCACAGTGCGTTGTCAGTCCCACGAACGAACACCTCGAGCCTGCCATCCGTATTCCGCGCGACCGCGGTCTCCCCGCTGATCCCCCCACCCAGTGATATCCAGCCGGACAGCCCGCCTCCGGGCAACGCGAACAGGTGCCACAGCGCATTATCGGTCCCACGGACGAAGACCTCCAGATGGCCGTCCGCGTTCCGTGCCGCCACGGGGTCGCTCGTCGCCTGACCACCCAGATCATTCCAGGCGAGCCAGTTACTGCTGCTTGGATCGTATTGCGCAATGGAGTGAACGGTATTATCGGACCAGCGCACGACGGCGGTCAGCCGACCGTTGTCAGTCGTGGTCAAGGCAATCTCGCCCGCCAGATCGCCGCCGAGCGACCCCCACCCGCTCCACTCACCGCTCGCAAGCTGCCTGTCGTGCCACAGCGCGTTGTCGGTCCCGCGGACGAACACCTCCAGTTGGCCATCGGCGTTCACACCAACCGCCGGACTGCTCGTTGCGACGCCACCCAGCGACGTCCAGGCGGACCAGGCGGGACTGTTGGGAACGGCTTGCGCACGGTAGCGGATCGAGTTGTCGGACCAGCGGACGAAGATGTTCAGTCGCCCCTGAGAATCCCTCGCTGTGGCCGGGCGGCCAGCGATGGCCCCATGCAGCGCGGTCCAGCCGCCGCGCATTTTCAGTTCGATCGGCGAAGCGTTGGTGGCCGACCGGGCGTGGGTGAGTTGTGCGATGGCATCCGCCAGGTCGGAGGGGCTTGTGCCAGTGGCGATGGTCTGGAAGATCTCTCGCACTTTGTCCGCTTTCCGACCGAGCCCTTGGGCATCCGAGGCGTCCTTGAACAGGTTTTCAATCTGCGCAAACTCGCCGCCCAGCGCTATCAACTTCTCCACCCAGGGCTCGAAGGAGTACATGTCCTTGTTGTCCTTCATCCCAGCCCAGATCGCCTCCAGACCTTGGAGTGCAGGCACCCCACCTTCGGCGAGCTTCGCTCCGATGAGCGCCCCGCCTGACGCGCCGCAGATGATGTTGGGCAAGATATTGTGGTCATACAGGTACCGGACGGCTCCAGCCTGGAAATCGCCGCGAGCCCCTGCCCCGCCGAGTACAAACGCAGTTTTCATAATGCTTCATCTCCTTCCTAATCCAGACCAGCCGGATGCGGGACTTAGAACGTGTTCAAGGCTGCCACCGCAGCCAGCCCGAGTGCCCAAATGAGATCGAACTCCTGGCCTTCCGGATTCGCCAGGTCAATCGTCGTCGGCGGGACCAACGTTACTCCTGGCATTCACCCGTTCCACATGGGCGAGCTGAGCGTACTCCTGAAAATCTCCGTCGCACCGCTACGGATGGCGATGATCGGATTGTCGCCTCCACCGACCACAATCTCCTGGATCGAGCGGAGCTCGAGGTGGCTGGGGAACGACCCGGTCGGGTCAAAGCCTCTGCCATCATCGCAGACTTCTAAAACCAGTTCGTCGTCCTGCCTGTCGAGTAGGAGGAGGGCCGTGCTGGCATGGGCATGCTTGATGATGTTGTGCAGAGCCTCCTGGGCGATGCGGTAGAGCGCGTGCACTCGCATAGCGCCGCCAGCGTGGCTCTTTTTTTACTTCTGGAGAAAGGATGCGTTCACCCTGCTTCATGGTCGCTCCATCTGCTGCACTTCCTCCCTCACGACTGGGGAGAAACGATCCCCAACCGGATCACTGCAAGCACGGCCTGGGTGCGGCTCTGGACCCCGAGCTTGGCCAGAATATGACGCACATGGGATTTGACGGTCTCCTCGACGAGTGAGGGTCTTCTCCCTCCAAAGGGGAAGCCTGAACCCTCCCTTCGGGTGATGTCTCCAGAGGCCGAGGCTGCTATACTCCTCTTACGGGTCTATTGCTGTCACACATGGTGGCGCGGTCTGCCTCCTCTCCATGAAAAGAGGACTGCAAGAACCTTATGCATGCCAAGTATGTCACATCAAGCTGAGATATCGCAACATTGACAGCGAGACGCCCTCGATGAGCAAGCAGACGAAGAGGATGAGCCGATGATTCAGGCAAGAGCTAGATTACATCTCGATGCACAAATCCGTCTCAGCTCGACTTTCTCTGAAATTAGCAATTTTATCTGTGGTGGTGTCCCGCAGGGACATGGCGATTTGTACATTTTGGGGGAAAGAACCAGGCATGAAACCCTCTTGAGGTAAGATAGAAGCTGACTAAAGCACTATCTCACCCAGGAGGATGTTCATGCCCCTTCCCGACCCCATTATAGAAGTTCTGACGGTCTTTCGACCATTGTTTACTGCCCCGACGTGGAGGAAACTGATGACGTTGTTAACAGGAACGCTGCTGGCCCAGGGCCGCCGCACTGTGACGGCAGCCCTGCGTTCCACTGGCAACGGTATGGCGGGCAACTGGAGTAGCTTCCATCAGGTGCTCGACACCATAACGAAAGTTGTGTAAAGGTGTGCAGTAAGTAAGGAGACATGAATGCAAGACGCGCATGTCATTTGTCAGAGAATTTGGTTCTCGAACCGGTGCCCTGCTTGGCGCTTTTGCATCAAGGTACCAGAGATCAAATATCTTCAATCACTGCCCAGCAGAGGCGTCTTTGTACGAGCACCCCACAGCGGACAGAACGATGAAACACCGTCATCCCGCCTACGCCCGCTCATGTAGCCAGCGCGAGACTATGCCAGAGCAAGAGTCCACCAAGCATGACGATGCTTGCTAGCGAAGAACCGACAAATGATGAGCACCACTTAGCTATCTCGCCGAACTCGGCCAACCCAACCCCCACACTGCCACAATACAAGTTGCTACTGCTGCTCCCAAGGCAGTTCCCACCGTCGAGTGTCCGACAAGGTAGCCAATCACAGCCCCGATGATCGCTCCCACGATTAAGGCAATTATTTTTGTCCACCCTATTCGGCCCATATGTGTCTCCTCGTTTGCTTGTTGCATTACCTCTTCTTATGCTCATAGACGCTAGACCATAGTCTTTGTTGCGTATGAAGAGGCAATGCATGAGACAATCGGCGCGGTGCTCCAGCCAAAAACACCTCCTCCCGAACCACCCATTGCGGCTGGTTGTTGGCTTGACTTCTCGCTCTCGGTCCTCAACAGCCTTATACGGAGATTTTGTGCAAGCGGATATCCTGGATGGTCGCCCAGACAATCGCTAGACAACTGTCCTCAGTGGTGAAGACGTCAATCTGGTCGGTGCGCTGGCGCACGAGGCTTCAGAGACTCTCAATGGCATTGGTCGTCTGAATATGACGATACAGGGCAGGTGGCAAGGCATAAAACGTCAAGAGATGCTCTTCATCCTCAGCCAGGCTCCGCACAGCTTCGGGGTAGCGCTGAGCATATTTGGCTTTAAACGCATGCAGATTGATGAGCGCATCTTCCTTCTTCTCTGGTTTCCAAATTCCGCTGAGTGCGGCCTGGACTTCCTCCCGTTCTCGTCGCGGGATGGCACTCATGACGTTGCGTTGCTTGTGGAGGAGACAGCGCTGACGGGGGGTTGCCGCAAAGAGCTCGCCGACAGCGGCGAGCAATCCATCATGTCCGTCTGTGACCAGCAGATCTACCTGCGTCGCTCCTCGTGTACGTATGTCTTGCAACACACTGAGCCACCCCTCTTTATCCTCCTCTGCACAGGCAAGGCCTCGCCAGCACTTCCTTCTTCCCTTCGAGATCAACTCCCAACACCGTCAAAATGATACTCGTATCGCAGTGTTCCCCATGCCGAATCTTGAAATGGATGCCATCCAGGTACACCACGCGCCAATGCGCTTGCAAAGGCCGCTCACGCCCCGCTTCGAATTGTTGCGTCAGCGTCTGATTCAAACGACTGACGGCGCTACCGACTTCGAGTGACTCCCATCAGCGTTTGAGCGACATCGCCCACTTTATGCGTACTGGCACCTGCAACGAACATCTGCGTCAAGCCTTCGGCAATCTGTGGCTCATAGCGACAGTATCGCTCAAAGGCTTGCGTGTGGACCTCTCCGGCGCGGTCTCGTGGGACATTGAGGTCTTCGAGCGGGCCGGTGCTCGTCATCAGGTCACGCGTGTAGAACCCATTGAGATAGCCTTTGCGTTGCGCCGTGCTTTCCCCCCATTCTGCTCCTAGAAATTGGCTCAGTTCTTCACGTATGATTGCTTCCATCACCGTTCTCGTGGCCTCGCGAATCTCTGCACGCAGATACTGATGAAAGCTCTCTGGCCTGAGTGGCTCCGGGGAGGGGATGTTTGAGGTCGCTGCATTGCTCTTGGATGTTGTAGTATTCTTTTTCTTGTGAACAGGCATAGTTCCCTCCTTGTGGAAATTTGTATGGAATACGTCAAGGAACGGTATATGCCTGTATTATTCCCTAGAATATCCCTTTTGGGGAAGGCTCTCCTTTACACACAATTCGGGATGGCATCCAGGTGCTCAACCGAGCACGATGGTCTCCTCTGGCTGTGAGTCGCCAACTGCTCCTGCTCATCGTCGAGACGTTTGTGCCAGCAGGCGCCTGCGTGGACTTGGTCATTGACGAAACGCTGGAGCGTCGGTGGGGCAGCAAGTCGAGCCTCCGGGGACATTACCGCGATAGTGCGCTCTCCAGCCGAGAGCGGTCGGTGAGTAGCCCTGGTCTGCGATGGATCGTGATGGCGGTGGTGGTGACTCTCCCCTGGACCAAGCAACGCTGGGCCTTACCCTTTTTGTGTGTACTGGCCACGATCCGCAGTGCGTGTGTGCGACTTTGGGCAAGCGGCACAAGACCGTTGGGATGTGGGCGCATCAGCTGGTCAGCCTAGTGCGCCGTTGGCTTCCCGACCGCTCCATCAAGTTGATGGGCGATACTGCCTACAGTGTGCTGGAACTGGGATTGCATGCGCAGCATCAGCGGGTGACCCTGGTCACGACGGGCCGGTTGGATGCGGTGCTCCATGAGCCCCCTCCCCAGCGCACCCGGCATACGATTGGCCGGCCCCGCGTCGAGGGCCTTCGCCTGCCCGCTCTGGAATAGG
>WNGG01032094.1_pt1 | contig 13547 bp, 9 predicted proteins | sample 5400661 | NCBI WGS metagenome assembly WNGG01 (sample SAMN13153372, study PRJNA577476) | soil metagenome | isolation source: 100 cm soil or saprolite under Garry oak tree replicate 1 | place: USA:California | collected 2016-06-15
CAAACCTGTTGCCAACTGGGGTGGTAATCACATCCAATAAGCATCATCGAAGGCTCCTTTCGACCGAATTGCTTCGGTCCTCCAACCAGAAGCATACTCGGCCACCGATCGGAGCCTTCGCCCTTATCCAATCAACCCTACGGTTTCTCAGGGTGCGGATTTTGATTTTCTCTTGGTTCGACTTTTGGTCATCGATATCCCTCGCTCTCCGGTTCTTGCAGCCGCGGCGAGTAAGCAGTCCACGAAATGAAGCTTCGTCTTTCGACACCGGTCTAACGCGTCCCCGCCTGCGTCTTTTTCTCGCCACTCGTTTACCCCGCTTGCCCCGAGCTAAGAGGGGAGCTTCGAGGGGCCACCCCCCCTTCTTCTCTGTGGCCTCTGCGTCTCCTCTGTACTCTCTGTGTTAAATCTTTCTCTTCCTTCTTGCTCTTTAAGCTGTCGAGTGTGAACTGTCAGCTGTGGCCTCCTTCTGTCTTTAATCCGTTCTTTTCTCGCCACTCGCCACTCGTCACTCGCCACTTTCTTGGCGCTTCCGCATCCAACCAGTTAGAATAAGATGTTTGAGCTTGTAGCATTGCAGCGGTCTGCATAAGCACGCGTACGGAAGTCCGTCAGGAAACGGCGAAACCCTCAATGGAAGCAGCCCAAATACTCGACCGCGTCGTGGCTCGATTTATCGGCACCAAGCACGAGCGCGATATCAAGAAATTGCAGCCGGTGATCGCGGCCATCAACGCACGCGAAGCAGAGGCCCAATCGCTCAGCGATGAAGGCCTCAAAACTCGCTTTGCCGAGTTGCGGAAGCAGGTTCAGGAGCAGTTGAAAGACGCTGATCCGGCCGAGGCTGGTTACAAAGAGCAAATGCAAAAGGCGGTGGAACCGGCCATTGTGCCGGCATTTGCGCTGGTGCGCGAAGCGGGCCGCCGCTTCCTGAACATGCGGCACTTCGACGTCCAGCTGATCGGCGGCATCGTTTTGCACGAAGGCAAAATCGCGGAAATGAAAACGGGTGAAGGAAAAACGCTCGTCGCCACGCTGCCTGCCGCTCTGAATTCACTCTCCGGCCGCGGCGTGCATATCGTCACCGTCAATGATTACCTGGCGCGACGCGACGCGGAGTGGATGAGCCCGCTGTACAAAGCTCTGGGCTTGACCGTCGGGGTGATCGTTCATGACTTGGATGACGACCAGCGCCGCGCCGCGTACGGCGCGGACATCACCTACGGCACCAACAACGAGTTCGGCTTCGATTATCTCCGCGACAACATGAAGTACGACCTAGCGCACTGCGTGCAGCGCGGCCATCATTTCGCCATCGTCGATGAAGTGGACTCCATTTTGATCGACGAGGCGCGCACCCCGCTGATTATTTCCGGCCCCTCGGAAGAGTCCACCGATAAGTACGCCAAAATCGATAAGATCATCCCCAAACTGATTCAGGACATCGATTACACGCTGGACGAAAAGCATCGCACCGCGACGCTCACCGAGGAAGGAGTCAGCAAGTGCGAGCGCCTGCTGAGCCTCGGCAATTTGTATGATCCGGCGCACATGGAGACCATTCACCACGTCTACCAGGCTCTTCGCGCGCACACGCTCTACAAAAATGACGTCGATTACGTGGTGAAAGACGGCGAAGTCATCATCGTCGATGAATTCACCGGACGCCAGATGCCCGGCCGCCGCTGGTCCGACGGCTTGCACCAGGCTGTCGAAGCCAAGGAAGGCGTGAAAATCGAGCGCGAAAATCAGACCCTTGCGACAATTACTTTTCAGAATTACTTCCGCATGTACAAAAAGCTTTCCGGCATGACGGGCACAGCCGAGACGGAAGCGGCGGAGTTCGGCAAGATTTACAACCTCGATGTGACAGTGATTCCGACGAACCGCACGTTGATTCGCATCGAAGCTCCGGACGTCGTTTACCGCACTGAAAAAGAAAAATTCGAAGCGGTCGTCAATGGCATCTTGCAGGAAGACAATTCGCTGGCCAACGGCATCCGCGATTATTTCCAACGCGGTCAACCTGTGCTGGTTGGCACCATCTCGATCGAAAAATCCGAAAGAATCGCGGAATTGCTGAAGAAGGCGGGCGTTCCGCACCAGGTCTTGAACGCCAAACAGCACGAACGCGAATCGCGCGTCGTAGCGCAAGCGGGACGCAAAGGTGCGGTCACCGTGGCGACCAACATGGCCGGCCGCGGCACGGACATTCTCCTCGGCGGCAATCCCGAGCAGATGACCCGCGATCATTTTCTGAAAAACAAATTGGCCATGCCGTATGCGGCTGCCCCCGCGGTGATCGGCGCAGATTCCGCAGACGGCAACGGCGCGCAGCCCAGCGTCCAAATGGTCTTGTTCCAGCATGAAGGAAAAATTTTCCAGGTGCCCGCGGATCAGTGGAAGCCGGTTTACGACCAGTTTGCCGAACAGTGCAAAGGGGAGCACGACGAAGTCGTTGCCCTTGGCGGACTGCATATTCTCGGCACGGAACGCCACGAAGCGCGGCGCATTGACAACCAGTTGCGCGGCCGCGCGGGACGCCAGGCCGCGCGAGCAGCACCCCGATCAGTGGAACGCCACGCAATTCCTCGTGGAATCGAATGCCCAGTTCGGCGTGGACGTGAAGGCCGCTGGCGCCGATCCCGCGACGCTGGGCCATGACCAGCTCGTGGATGCCGCCGTTGAAGCCGTCACCAAGCGCTACGAAGAAAAAGAAAAGCAGTTCGGTGCGGACCTGATGCGCTGGCTCGAGCGCCGCATCATCCTCGACGTCGTGGATTCGCAGTGGAAAGACCACCTGCTCTCCCTCGACCATTTGAAGGAGGGCATCGGGCTGCGCGGCTACGGGCAGAAAGACCCGCTGGTCGAGTTCAAGAAGGAAGCCTTTATCCTATTCGAAGACATGATGGGGCGCATCGACAACGAAACCATCCGCTATCTCTTCCACATTCAGGTTCAGCAGGGCGAGCAGCCGCCCGAGGCCAGGCAGCCGCGTCCGGAGCCGCCCCGCCATCAGCTGCCAAGCGCCGCTGCTGCCGTGGCCAGCGCCGCCGCGCGTGCCAGCGAGGCGCCGCCACAGAACTTGCCGGGTTTCGCGCGTGAAATGGAACGCCGGCAACAGCGCCAGCAGCGTGAACTGCAGTATCAGACCGGTCCCGCGCAGGCGGAAGCGCCGAAACCGGTGCGCGCGGGCGCGAAAGTCGGCCGCAATGACCCTTGCCCGTGCGGCTCTGGCAAGAAATACAAGAAATGCCACGGCGCGAACGCGTAGAACGGAAATTGTAGAGGCGGCTTTACGCCGCCATCTGCAGTCAGGAAAACAGCATGCCCCCAGCACCGCAGCAAATGCCGGAACGCCAGCCGATTCCTGGCGTCAAGAATCTTGTGGCCGTCGCGAGCGGCAAAGGCGGCGTCGGCAAAACTACCGTTGCCGTGAATCTTGCGCTGGCGCTGGTGAAGCTCGGCCACAAAGTTGGCTTGCTGGACGCTGACGTCTACGGGCCCAACGTACCGATCATGCTCGGGACTACGCAGGAGCCGCAGGCCACCGCGGACAAACACATCATTCCCGTGCAGGTGCAGGGCCTGAGAATGATTTCCATGGGCCTGCTGAATCCCGGCGACAAACCGATGATCTGGCGCGGGCCCATGCTGCACAGCGTCATTACGCAATTTTTGCGCAGCGTGGAGTGGGGCGAACTGGATTATCTGATCATCGATCTCCCTCCGGGCACGGGCGACGTGCAGTTGACGCTGATTCAGACCGTGGCGGTCACTGGCGCCGTCGTGGTCACCACGCCTTCGGTCGTGGCGCTCGCCGATGTGCGCAAAGCCATCGAGATGTTCCGCCAGGTCAACGTGGAAGTGCTCGGCGTGGTCGAGAACATGAGCACGTTCTCGTGCCCCCATTGTGGCAAGGCGATTGACATCTTCGGCCACGGCGAAGGCGCAAAGACCGCCGTCGCCTATGGCGTGCCGGTGCTCGGCGAAATTGAAATCGATCCGCGCATTCGCGTCGGCGGAGACACCGGCAAGCCTGTTGCCGCGCTCGGCGAGTCCACGCCTGCTGCGCAAAGCCTCTACAAAGTGGCTCGTGCCGTCGTCAATCGCCTCGTGGAAGTCGCCGCGACGGCCACCGGCCCTTCCATTCAGATCGACTAGTGCTGTTCCAACGGAAGTCTCGATAGTGTTCTAATTTCTTGCAAGATTTCTCTTGACTTTAGTGGTAGTCGGGAGTATATTATTTTACGGGTTAATCTGCGTTCCTTCTGCTCCCTCATTCCTTATCGGGCTTCGTGCCAATCGAGGGCCATTTTCGACTTAAGCCTTTTCTTTTGTTGCGCTTAAATCGTTGCTCTATCTAAGTGCTTTGTTTTGTGTATGTTGCGCACTCTTTGGCGCCACGGCGCAATCAGAAGTTATTTATTATCAATCGCTTCCGCACTCTTTCCTGTCGCACGGGGGTGTGGGGGGTGCTAGCCCTTTTGGAAGCTACTCCGCCCCCTGGCCAGAGAAAAAAGGTGGAACGGCATTAGGCGCTTTTCTCTCGGTTCACCTGGCAATCTGCGGGCGGACTCTTCGCTTTCTTGTCAGTTCTCCGAGCGGATGTTATCTTGACGTGATTCGTGGTGATGTGCCAAATCTTTGTATGGGCACGATACATCGCGCCCTTATGGTAAAACAGCGGTGTTGGCGCCCGGGCAGGTCGAAGCGGTTTGCGCCACGCCTGCGCACGACGTGTGACCTGCGAGGCGCGTCACCCTGGAATCCCCGGCAATGCGAGCCGACGGAGACGCAAAGAGCTAGAATCAACAGTCCGAAACTTGGACTATCACTGAGAACTGACAACTATTTTGAAACGTCAACCTGACATTCGTCCCTATCGTGGCAAGTGCCCGCAAATCGCGGCTTCGGCGTACATTGATCCCGCCGCCGTGATCATCGGCGACGTGGTCATCGGCGAGGATTGCGGCGTCTGGCCGTGCGCGGTGATTCGCGGCGACGTGCACTACATTCGCATCGGCGCGCGCACCAACATTCAGGACGGCTCCGTGCTGCACGTCATGCGCGATGAATATGCGCTGATCCTTGGCGATGACGTGACCGTCGGCCATTCCGTCACGCTGCACGGCTGCACCATCGAGTCGCGCTGCCTGGTTGGCATGGGCGCGCTCATCCTAAACGGCGTGATCGTTGGCACGGGCAGCATCGTTGCCGCGGGGACGCTCATTACCGAGCGCACCGTGATTCCTCCCGGCAGCCTGGTCATGGGCTCGCCGGGCAAGGTAAAGCGCCCCTTGCGGGAGATCGAAAAAGCCACCATCGACGCCTACGCCAAGCGCTACGTCAGCTACAAAAATATCTACTGCGAAGAAGTGACTGGTGACTCGTGACTGGTGATTGGCCTTCGGCAAGCTATACTACCCCCCTGTCATTCCGAACGAAGCTGGCCGACGGATTTTCTTCCCACTTCGCTCCTGCGAAGTGGTCGGCCTGCGCAGAGAGGAATCTCTCTTCAGGAGCCTGTTGAGTGAGCGAAGGCACCGCCAAAAAAGAAGAACGGCGCAAATTCCAGGCTATTCGCGGCACGCGCGACTTGTTGCCCCCCGAGACTGCGCTGTGGAATCACGTCGAGCAAACCGCCCACGATGTCTTCGCCAGCTACGGCTTCGGCGAGATTCGGCTACCGATCGTGGAACAAACTGAGCTCTTTCGCCGCTCGGTCGGGATTGATACAGACATCGTGTCCAAAGAGATGTTTACTTTTCCAGAAGATTTTAGAGAACAACTCGATCTAAAAAGAGATTTTCTAGCGGTGCGAGCCCGGGAACTACGAAACCAATTGCTAGCTAAGGCGGCGATGACGTCTTTCATCTCATTTACATCAGAATTCGTTGATCTCGCTGGTTCGGCATTTTCCCGTGGTCAGATTCCACAAACTGCCGAAAACAAGGATTCTTTAGACCAGATTTATTCACGGATTCTTTCGTGGGAACGGAAAGTGGAGCGGAAAGAGTTTCAGTGTACAGAACAAGATTGGTTCTTATTCTTGAGCGACATAGTCCTGTTGGCGAATCGACTGGAAATTGGTGGTCTTATCAGTCTCCGCCCCGAGGCTACCGCCTCCGTCTGCCGGGCGTACATCGAAAACAACATGCAGCAATTACCGCAGCCTGTGAGGTTGTACACCATCGGCCCGATGTTCCGACGCGAGCGGCCACAGAAGGGAAGGTACCGGCAGTTCTACCAAATTGACGCGGAAGTGCTGGAAACGGTGCGGACGGACGCAGTGAAGCAGGATTCCACAAAAGAACTTAACAAGGATGCAGCAGTGGACGCGGAAGTCATCGAAATGGTGATGACCTTCTTCGAAAAACTGGAATTGCAGGGTGTGCAGCTTGATATCAACTCCATCGGATGCCACGAATGCCGGCCAAAATACGTCGAGTTGTTGCGCGCGGAATTGCAAAAAGTAAAAGATAGGCTTGGCGCAGATAGCCAGCGGCGCATCGAGACGAATCCGCTGCGCGTCCTCGATTCAAAGCTCGAAAGTGAGCAGAAAATCATCGAAAAGCTGCCGCGCATTGCCGACCATCTGTGCAAGGACTGCGCGGAGCATTACGCGGCCGTGAAGCGCGAGCTTGGGCTGCGCCGCGTGAGCTATCACGAGAACTGGCGGCTGGTTCGCGGGCTTGACTACTACATGCGCACCACGTTTGAGATCACCGCGAAGGGTCTGGGCTCGCAAAATGCTGTCTGCGGAGGCGGCCGCTACGATGGCCTGGTTGAACTACTCGGCGGCCCGCCGACAAAAGGCATCGGCTTCGCCATCGGAGAGGATCGTCTCATCTTGTCGCTGCAAGAAAGCGGAAAGATGCCCGCCGCGACACGTCGGGATGTTTACATCGCCTGGATGGGCGAAAAGGCTTACGCGGCGGCGATTCGCGCCGCGAAGACCTTACGTGCCGCGGGGCTTAGCGTCGAGCTGCCGCCGGAATGAAGTTGAGAGCGGCCAGTGGACGCTGAAAACGCTGGCTGACGGCACGCAGCAAAAACTGACCGAGCCGCAATTGCTCGATTTTCTGAAGAAGTGAAGAGAGATTCCTCGCTTCACGGGCTGCGGTTCGCAAGAGCGAACCGCAGCCCGCTCCGCTCGGAATGACAATGGTTTGGGATTGAGGAAGGGATACCGACGGTGCTCGATTTTCTCGGCAATCTGAAACGCACGCACTGCTGCGGCGAGCTGCGCGCCAAGGACGAAGGCCGCGAGGCCATCGTGATGGGCTGGGTCCATCGCCGCCGCGACCTTGGCAATCTGCTCTTTCTCGACGTGCGCGACCGCACCGGCATCGTCCAGGTGATTTTCAACAAAGAGACGCAGGCCGCGGCGCATGCGAAAGCCGAGCAGGCGCGCAGTGAATTCGTCGTCGCGGTCGAAGGCAAGGTTGTCAAGCGCCAGAAAGCCAACCCCGAGCTGGCCAGCGGCGAAATCGAGCTGGTCGCCGCGAAACTGCACATTCTCAACAACGCAAAGACGCCGCCTTTTCCGGTCGAAGACGAAATCAATGCCGCCGAAGAAACCCGCTTGCGTTTCCGCTATCTCGATTTGCGCCGCCCGAAACCGCACCGCAATCTCGCGTTGCGCCACAAAATTATTCTCGAAATCCGCAAGGTGATGGACGAGATGGGCTTCCTCGAGGTGGAAACGCCCATGCTCACGCGCTCGACGCCGGAAGGCGCGCGCGACTACCTCGTGCCCAGCCGCATCCATCACGGGCAGTTTTACGCGCTGCCGCAATCGCCGCAGATTTTCAAGCAAATCCTCATGATTGCCGGGCTCGACCGCTACTTCCAGATCGTGAAGTGCTTTCGCGACGAAGACTTGCGCGCCGACCGCCAGCCGGAATTCACGCAGCTCGACCTGGAGATGTCCTTTCCGCGCCAGGAAGATATTTTTCACGTCATCGAACAGGTGATGGTGCGCGCCTGCGCCGTCGCAGGCATCAAAGCCGAAGCACCGTTTCCGCACATGCTGTACAAAGACGTGATTCACAAATACGGCAGCGACAAGCCGGACCTACGGTTCGGCATGGAATTGCACGAAGTGACAAATTGCTTCCCGGGAGAAGCCAAGCAAAAGCTTCAAATCGAAGGCAAAATCTTTGCGCTGGCCGCACCCGGTGCGGCGAGCTATTCGCGCAAGCAGCTCGACGACCTGACCGAAAAAGCGAAGGCGCTGAAAGCGCGCGGCGCGTATTTCGTGAAAGTGACGGCCGAAGGACTGACCTCCACCGTTGAAAAATTGATCGAAGCGGAAAACGTGAAGAAACTCGCCGGAGCTTGCGGCGCGAAACCCGGCGACCTCGTCGTCGCGGTTTCCGCCAAAGAACAAATTAAGGGAACCGAAGCCGCCGCACTCATCGCCGGACAATTGCGCTTGCAGCTTGGAGAAGCGCTCGGCCTGATTGACAAGTCTCAATGGAAATTCTTATGGATCACGGGATTTCCGCTATTTGAGTGGAGCGAAACCGATAAGACTTGGGTCAGCGCGCAGCATCCGTTCACTGGTATCGTCGACGAAGACCTCGACAAACTCGAATCCGCGCCCTGGGAAGTTCGCTCGAAGGGCTACGACCTCGTGCTCAACGGCTACGAACTCGGCTCCGGCAGCATCCGGATCCACCGCCAGGACATTCAGGAGCGTTTGTTCAAAGCGCTTGGCCTCACCGAGGAACAGCTTCGCCGCCGCTTCGGCTTTTTCCTCGACGCCTTGACCTACGGCACGCCGCCGCACGGCGGCATCGCTCTCGGCATCGACCGCGTCGTCATGCTCCTCGCCGGCGAAAAGTCCATCCGTGAAGTCATCGCCTTCGCCAAAACCACCGCCGCCCAGGATTTGATGGCCGATTCGCCATCGCCGGTGGACAAAGATCAGCTCGACCAGTTGGGCATCAGCTTGAAGTAATCTGCTCCGTCACAGAGGCTCTATGGACCTACCCTTGGCCATCAAAGAACAGGAAACCTTAGCTCCTAGTTTCCTTGTTGAAGGTTCCTTTTTCACCGGCATCCTGTGCCCAACAGTTTATCGGTGCCCGAATTGCCGGTCGGTATATAAATTCATTCTCGGCCCCGGGGATGTTTTTCTCGGGGAGGGTCGTAGAACTTGCTCGAAATGCCGGCAAGAGTTTCGGGATAGATCGAAGGAATGGCCGGTGATTTCCTCTATGGACCGAATTCTCTTCCTCTTTCCAATGGTTGTAGATGGTTCGATATTACTTGCACTCATTGTTTGCACCCTGTTTTTTTACATAGGTTGGAATGTCGGCCCAACTCCTGTTCTGATGCTGCTTGCGATCTTTTTTGCGATACCTTTGATGGCCTGGTTTATATTTCGGGGCAGCCAGATTGCCCGTTCCGTCCGTCGATTCAGATTGTGTGGAAAAACAAAGGCTGCATGAGCAGAATTCGCATATTACCGGAGGCGGTGGCGAATAAAATCGCGGCGGGCGAGGTTGTCGAGCGGCCCGCGTCGGTCGTGAAAGAGCTGCTCGAAAACGCGTTGGATGCCGGCGCGAAGGCCATTCGCATCGAGGTCGAGCAGGGCGGAAAGCGCATGATTCGCGTGACCGACGATGGTCACGGGATGGCGCATGACGACGCGCTGCTGGCGTTCGAGCGCCACGCCACCAGCAAGCTGCGCACCGCCGATGACCTGCTCTCGATTGCCACGCTGGGCTTTCGTGGCGAGGCGCTGCCGACGATCGCTGCCGTTTCGCGGCTGCTGCTCGAGACGCGCGACGAATCCGAAGCCGAAGGCACGCGCGTCGAGTTCGCTGGCGGAAAACTCGTTGGCGTTAAGCCCGCCGGTTTGCCCGTTGGAACGACCGTCAGCGTCGCCGACATTTTTTATTGCGTTCCGGCTCGCAGAAAATTCCTGAAATCGGACACCACGGAATTGGGCCACATCGCTTCGCTCGTAACCCACTACGCCCTTGCGAATCCCGGCAAACAATTCATTCTCACCACGCCAACGCAGGAGATCATCAACTGTGCGCCGACGGAAAAGCTGACCGACCGCGTTTATCAACTTTTTGGTAAGCAAGCTCTCGATGAGCTGGTAGAAATTCCTTCGGTATCTGCGCCATTTCGAGCTGCTATCACAGAGCCGGACCTCGAACCGGAGGAAGTAAAAGCCTCGCTCACGGTAACCGGCTTTACGTCGCGGCCGGAGGTGCAGCGGCTCAATCGCAATGGCATCTACATTTTCGTGAACCGCCGCCTCGTGCGAGACAGGTTGATTTTGCACGCGATTCACGAGGCCTATCGCAATATTTTGCCGCCGACCGTTTTTGCCGCGACGCTGCTGTTTCTCGAAATGCCGTATGAGGAAGTCGACGTCAACGTGCATCCCGCAAAAATCGAAGTGCGTTTCCGTCGGTCGCAATTTGTGCACGATTTCACTCGCGATACCATTCGCCAGGCGCTCATGGGAGCGCGGCCGATTGCCAGTTTTGCCGCTGCCGCTGCGACCGCGGTGCCGCAAACATCCGGCTTCGGAAATGGCGCGTTTTCCGGCGGAATCACGCCCGCTCCGGTCGAATCGGGAGTTCCCCGCGCGCTGATTCCACCGATGGAAGAGATTGGTCTTGGCTCCGGCGTCGGCTCCGATGGCGGATTCGATCTTGCAAGCGCGCCGATGCAACCGATCGAGCAGCGAATCCCGTTCACATCAGGCAGCACGTTTGGAGCAGCTATTGCCCCCGCGCAAATTCCTGAGGCTTCCAATTGGGCTGGGAATCTTGCCGCGCCGAACGCGGATGCTCCCGCGACGCTGCCTCGTCCGGAACAAATTGCCGACCTCAAGCCATTGGGCCAGGTCAGCGCGAGCTTCATTGTTGCGGTGAACAGCGAAGGACTGTGGCTGGTCGATCAGCACGTGGCGCACGAACGTGTGCTGTTCGAGCAGCACCTGGAAGCTCGCCGCGCCGGAAAAATCGAGGCGCAGCGCATGCTCATGCCACTGGTGATCGAACTTTCTCCGCGCCAAATCGTTACATTCGAGAAAATCGCGGAAGAACTGGCTGCAAACGGTTTTGAAGTCGAGCTCATGGGACCGAAGAGTGTGGCGATCCAGGCGGTCCCCGCAGGCGTGGTTGCGCCCGACGCGGAGAAATTGCTGCGAGAAATTTTGGACGGCATCGAGCGCGAGAATGCGGCAATTTCGATTGAAACCTTGCAGGCGAAAATCGCGGCATCGACCGCCTGTCATGCAGCCATCAAGGTGAACATGCCGCTCGAGCAGTCAAAAATGGAATGGCTGTTGGACGCACTGGCAAAAACCGATTGTCCGATGAGCTGTCCGCACGGTCGGCCGGTAGTGCTTCGTTATTCGTTGAAAGAAATAGAGAAAGCGTTTCATAGAATTTGATTCTTGCAGGTGCCGGGCTTCAGCCCGGCCACCGGGAGACTCACCGAATGAGTGATTCGCAGAAGACGGCGGTGATTTTCGGCCTCGCGAACAAACGCAGCATTGCCTGGGCCATCGCGCAAAAGCTGCACGCAGCGGGCTGGCGGCTGGCCATCACCTATCAGAACGAGCGGCTCGAGCAGGAAGCCAAGGACTTGATTGCCGATCTGCCGGGTGCGGCGGGGTTCATGTGCGACGTTTCCTTCGACGAGCAAATTGCGAAGCTCTTCGAACAACTGAAAACTCAATATGGCGTCTTGCACGGCGTCGTGCATAGCGTAGCGTTTGCTCCCGCCGAAGAATTAAAAGGCGACTTTGTGAACACCACGCGCGAGGGATTTCGCATCGCGCACGACGTCAGCGTATATTCGCTGATTGCCGTGGCGCGTGCCGCGGCGCCGCTGATGACGGAGGGTGGAGGAATCGTCACGCTGACCTACTACGGCGCGGAAAAAGTTGTGCCGAGATACAACGTGATGGGCGTGGCCAAAGCCGCACTCGAGGCCACGGTCCGCTACCTTGCGAACGACCTCGGGCCCAAAGCGATTCGTGTGAATGCCATCTCCGCCGGGCCGATCAAGACGCTGGCCGCTCGCGGAATCTCCGGACTAGGCGACATGCTCAGATCCCACGCCGAGCGCGCGCCGCTGAAGCGCAATGTGGATCCAGGCGAAGTTGGCAACACCGCCACGTTTTTGCTTTCCGCCGCCGGTTCCGGCATCACTGGCGAAACGATTCATGTCGACTGCGGATACAACATCATGGGGTTTTGAGGAAGTAGTGAGTCATTGAGTGGCCACTATCTCGACAGCGGCGCGATGTATCGTGCGCTGGCCCTGAAAGCCCTTGACGGAAAAGTGCCGCTGGACGATGAAGCGCATCTCGAAGCGCTCGCAAAAGAAACGCACATCGAGCTGAAACCACCCACGCCGGAGCTCGAGGCATCGGGCGCAAAGAACCGCGTGTTTCTGGATGGACGAGAAGTCACGCGCGAGATCCGATCAGCGGAAGTCGCGCAGGTCGCCTCGCAGCTTGCCACGATTGCGGCTGTGCGCCGGGTACTGGTTGCCGAACAGCAGCGCGCCGGCGCCGGCGGCGGAGTGGTCATGGAGGGGCGCGACATCGGCACGGTCGTATTCCCCGCGGCGGAACTGAAGATTTTTCTCGATGCTTCGCCGGAAGTGCGCTCGGATCGCCGTTGGAAGGAACATCAGGAAAAAGGCGAGCAAATGGCGCTCGTGGAAGTGTTTGACGAAGTGATCGAGCGCGATAAACGCGACCGCGAGCGCGCGGTCTCGCCGCTCGTGCCCGCAGCCGATTCCGTATTAGTGGATAACACGGCGATGGATGTCGAAGAGACGGCGCGGCTCATCGTCATGCTCGCGCGAGAATGCGAAAAGGAATTAACCTCCTCTGCTGCACAGAAAATTTGATGGTTGGCTCTGCTATGCCAGGGGACCGCTCTTTTCCGCAGGAAAGGTGGTTCGAGTGAAGTCTGTTCGCGATCTATGCCGGCGCGGACATCGAGCTGAGGAATTCCATGTTGGATTTTGTCTTGGTCAACCGGCTGAGCAAGAGCTCCATCGCCTCGACGGTCGAGAGCGGGCTCAAGACCTTACGCAGCACCCACACGCGACTAAGCTCATCCGGCGGAAGCAGCAACTCGTCCTTACGCGTGCCGGAACGCTGGATGTCGATCGCCGGGAACACGCGCTTATCCGCCAGGCGCCGGTCGAGGTAGATTTCCATGTTGCCCGTGCCCTTGAATTCTTCGAAAATCACGTCGTCCATGCGGCTTCCCGTATCGATGAGCGCGGTGGCGACGATGGTGAGCGATCCGCCTTCCTCGACATTTCGCGCGGCGGCAAAGAAACGCCGCGGGCGCTGGAGAGCATTGGCGTCTATACCGCCGGAAAGCACTTTGCCCGAAGGCGGGGTCACCGCGTTATAGGCGCGCGCCAGTCGCGTGATGGAATCCAGCAGCACCACGACGTCGCGCTTGTGTTCCACCAAACGCTTGGCTTTTTCCAGCACCATTTCCGCCACCTGGATGTGACGCTGAGGCGGCTCGTCAAAC
>WNGG01017104.1_pt1 | contig 13543 bp, 17 predicted proteins | sample 5400661 | NCBI WGS metagenome assembly WNGG01 (sample SAMN13153372, study PRJNA577476) | soil metagenome | isolation source: 100 cm soil or saprolite under Garry oak tree replicate 1 | place: USA:California | collected 2016-06-15
AATCAGCAACAAGGAAAGAGCTGTGGCTCTTATGAGAGGCCTCATCGTACATTACGTCCTACCGTAATAGCAAGCTAATACATTTTCCGTGACACTTTGGACGACTTTGGATGAGTCAAGTTGCAGTCATGCTCGACCTGTCCCCAAGAAACCATTGTAAGGGCACGATCTAAGAGTAGGAGACCAGGCCTTTTTTTCGCGACCTACTTCGGAACCGAGAATTCAGGTTCCCGTAAGGGACGGGATAAGCCAGGAGCTGATCTAGCTTCTCTTCGGAAGTCTTCGCCAGACCAAAGCCGAGACGGACGCTCCGATCACGCCAAGCACCACCGCTAATCCTGCCAGTATTGTGGAAAGGTCCAGTCGCGAGTTTACTGTCGACAAGTCAGTAGGCGCGAGAACCGACACATAACCCCTCATTCCTGTGTGGAGTTTGCAGAAGTAAGCGAAAGTGCCCGCTTGAGTGAAGGTATGAGAGAAACTCTCCAGTCCTCCCTTTATCAAGAATGGTAATGCCTCAAATCCCGCCAGCACATCTGGTGTGAGATTGGGGCTAGAGTCGAAGGATGCGGCACCGGATGAAACACTGGCCGAGGTCACGGTGTGAGGTTCGTAGACTTCCTCATTGGTCCAGACGATGGTGGTCCCGAGATGGACGGTAAGTTGTTTCGGATTGTAAGACGTGAAGCTTAGGCTTTCACTGCCCCAGCCCGCACTCATATACACTACCTCTCCAGAGGCAGCTGCCACGTTGGTGACAGACACGGTGCCTGTCATGAAGGGATGTATCTTACAGAAGTAAACGTAGTCACCCGTTTGCGTGAGAGTTGTGTTGAACGATGCCCCTGGTAGAAGGAAACCGCCCGGACCGAAGAGGACAGGGCCCACCTGCTGCATGACCGTCTGGTTAAACTGTGGTGTGCTGTCGAAGATCCCAGTAGCTGAGGTGACAGTGTGAGGTACGGAGCTGTTCGTTACCCATCTAACCGTGTCTCCTTGGGACACTACCAGGCTGCCGGGAGAGAAGGAGAGGTCATCAATCCCTGGGGAGTCTTTGATTCCAAGAGTTACATCATGAGTAGTTGCCCCGAATGTTCGGGTGACAAATGCAAACTGGAGTACGAGCAGTACCAATAGCGGCAAGACGAAATATGCTTTCATGGATATCGCGCCATAAGGATTGAACACTATAAAAGAACATAAGTCGGAATACGGACCTCAGATTGGTCAGCGGCCTGTTTCCAAGAACTAGTTGCTACAATCCCAACTATGACGTTCACCACTTTTGTGCCAAGGTTTTGGACGTATTTGTGATGGTGTAATGTTTACGTCCGAAGTATTCTCCACTCGCACTTGTAACTCCTACCGGGTAGCGTCTTGATAGAACGATCGTCTATGAAATGGAGACCAAGATTTTCAACCCCCTTAGCCGCGGTCGAATAGTTCCGCCGAGACAAGAACAGGGACTCAAGAATGGACGACACTCTCCTGTTACATGTTCTGTCAGCATTCCTCGTTGGAGGAATCGGAGTCGCTTCTGCCACCTATGCGGCGAAAACGTACTCCAGCGGAATCGGTGGCCTCATTGGCGGCCTACCCACCATATCTTCAATCTCCTTCTTCTTCATAGGACTCAATCAATCTCTTGACTCTACCTACCAGGCCACGACCGCATTTCCGCTCGGCATGAGTTTCACCTTTCTATTCCTACTCATCTACGTAACGCTTTCGGCGAAGGGATTCAAGGTTGCAATGGGAACTGCACTCCTTACATGGTTTACCCTCTCAGGCATCGAGAGCTACATACACGTGAGAATCCTCTCAGTTTCAATCATAGCTGTAACGGTGATGTTCATCGTATCGATGTACGTCTATCGAGATCGCTTGATGCTGACCTATGCTACCGGTACACAAACTAGATTCTCTCGCCTCCAGTTCTTGGAGTACTCCCTTCTAGGGGGCGCGGTCGTCGCCGTAGCAGTTTACCTTAGCCAAATACTCGGAACAACCGCGGGGGGAATAGCCGCCGCCGTCCCGGCAATATTCTCTATGACCCTAACCTTCACCTACCTGTCGGATGGCGCGCTGCAATACCACTTGCAGGTCTTGCATACTTTCTGGTCCACAAGAAGAAAGTGTGACAAGGCCTGAGGCCTCGACGTCAAAGAGACTAAGCCAATATCCCCTTGTCGATCATCCAGAGATGAACTTCGAACACGAGTCTCCCCACTCGAACCGACGGGTCAGTATTCAATAGATCCCGCGCCTCTGTCAAAGAGGCGGCCTTCAGTACTCCGACGCCCCTGATGTCCCCGCCCGTCATTAGAGAATCAACAAGTGGACCGTTTATCACAACCTTCCCAATATCTGCAAGGCGGCGAAAGTTCGCGAGATGAGCCTCCTGCAACGCCTCAGTTTCCGGAGTTGAATCAGGAGTCCAAACCGGTCCTTTCCTTAGAAGATAGATGTAATAGATCGCCATGTCCATCGACTCGGCCAACTTGTAAGCATCCGTTTCGCTGAAACTCATACTGGCCTTCACAACACACCCGCTCAGATTTATAGACAACAGAGCACCCTAGAAAGGGTCAGGAGATCTGGACTGTTGAGTGAGGATGTACGGCGAATGGCTGACCTTCTCAAGTCAGGAGCCACCATGCTCTCCGACACCTGTCCGGTCTGCGGGTCTCCACTTTTCCGCGTAAAGGGCGAAGTGTTCTGCGCAAAATGCAACAAACCGGTAGTCTACGAGAAGGCTACAGCAACAGGTCCCTCCGCGACAATTTCCCCGAGCCACCTGCTCGACTCACTCGAACAGACCATAGTGTCTAAGCTCAATGAGGTCAATGAGGCGCTGAAGAACGAGAAAGAGCCAGAGAGGTTGACTGTCTATAGCAACCTAGTTTTCGGTTGGCTCTCGACCCTGGAGAAACTGCGATCTGTGAAAGAGTCCCAACGATAGACTGCAATCAGCAGTTTTCGGGATTAAGCGGCTCTCCATCAGACAGCTTAGTGAGTTCCACGCGACGCCTGCGCCTTCTGGCCAGCACCATTACGGCCCCAGCCTGCTCTGCCAAGCCTAGAAGTTCCTTCTTGCGATCCTGCCCTAGGAAAGACCGGCCAGCCTTACATTCGACAAGTATGGAGTGGCCGCTCCTCATACAGACAAGGTCGATCGGCTTGGACTGGGCAGCTCTAATAACGAGGAAACCCTGTTCTCGGAAAATATCTCGCACCCTGTACTCGAGCCTTCTACCAGCTTCATAGTTTGACAAATGGTTCGAAAGAAATCCCGTGAAGGTCACTTATGAAATCTCTAGAGAGATGAAAGTAATCCTCCTCGGACAGGCTCGCCCTAACTTTTCTCCGGTTCTCTCCTGTGAGTTACTAAGAAGAACAGTGCGGTGATGGCAAGCAGAAGCAGTGCTCCGGTTAGAGGAAGTTGACTACTAGAGATACTTGTGAATCCTGCGAGAGGCAGTAGTAAGAGGGAAAGACCTATGCTTCCCACGGCAATCTCTCCTTGTCGAGACAGATTGTTTCGAAGCCAAATTCCCAACCCTCTCTCGATGGCTGCAGACAGCTGATCTTCTCTCATAGCAAGCTCCTCATACGATTTCTTGTAGGTCAACAGCACTAGATCAGCCTCCATGAAGAATAACACCACTCCGAACTGGACCAAGAAGAAACCCGTGTCAGGCTGGCTGGTCTTCCACAAATCCGCCGCTACTTTGCCCCAAATTAGGAGAGAGAGAAGAGCTACAGACGCGATGATCATGAGACTCTTCCTCCCAATTATTGCACCCGTCAGCCCAGTAAGCGCGATAACCGAGAGAACCAAGACGGATTGGTCGAGAAGGGCACTTGAGGCGATTCCGAATATTACGATTGGCGCGAGGAAAAGGTAGTGCATCCTTACGATTGCACTGACTAGCCCTAACCAGAAGGTTAGAGTCGTATTCGAGGCCGTATTCTCCTATTCTCCCGCAACATTCTGGACAGCGGAACGCCGGCTGGCCATTGTATCAAAGTACACATCTTCTCAACGGCCAACAAGACGTTCGTTCGTTCGAGCCTCGCGATCTTGAACGCTATTCTCTCAAACCCGGACACGTACTCGTCTGGCTCTCGAGCAGACGGGGCGAGCACAGTGACATTGTATCCTGCCATAACCAGTTGGCGTATTCCCTCAGTGATCCCGGGGTCCAATAGCGGAGATACAATCACGATCTGGGCTCGTGATGGAAGCATCAACCTGGCAAGCAAGTTCGTCACATAACCCGTAGGGATAATCGCTGGTCCAGGTTTTGCCGCCGCCAGCATGTACAGAATCCTCTTTTCCTGCCTTTTCCCGAAGCCAGGCGGAACAATTCCCCTCTCCGCACCCTGTAGGATCAATCCGACACGGTTGCCTTGACGTAGAAGCAGACTCGCCACTGACGATGCAGCACTTACACTCTGCTCGAAGAATTCTCTCTCCGAAGATTCGTAGAATGACACATCAGTATCCAAGGCCACCATGATGTCAGTCACTCGTTCTGCCTCCATCTCATTCAGAATGAGCCGGTTTGATCGAGCTGTGGCTTTCCAGTTGACCCTTTTCAGATCTTCTCCCGGCATGTAGTCTCTTAGGCTGAAAAACTCGGTCCCTACACCGGCAGCTCTGGATGGAATGGTTCCTGTCCAGGGACCTACGTGCCGAGGTCGAAGCTCTGTCCCTCGAATCCTCTCTGGTCTCGGCATTACAGCTAGTGTCTCAGGTGCGAGTCGTTTCTCTGAGAGGTAGAGACCCAAAGAGTCTCTTACCCGAACGGTCAGAGGCCCGATCGAATAGTGTCCTCGGCCAGGAGCCTCAAGTTCCATTGACAATTCCATGTTCTCTTTGGGCTGAATTGAGGAGTAGACATGATTCGTACCTTTTGCCGGCACGATCCCAGCGGGCAAGGCTTCTTCGATCTCCACGTTTTCGAGGCGAGCGTCCCCCCGGTTTACTACCTTTAGGACGATTCGAATAATCTCGTTCCCAAAGGTCTCCGCGGGAGTGATCCGATGTTGCAACTCTAACTCGACGGTTTCAGGAAAGCCGAAGGCGTTTGTTAGAAAGAACATTGCGGCAATCGGAAGTACGAGTAATGCCAGCTGCCAATCGTCAATTGCGACCGCCAGAATCAGCAACATAGACGCTAAGGAGAACCACCCTATCGCCTTCCTAGTATACATGGGTCTGAATTTCCCTATGTTGAGTCTGAGACCGACGATAGGGCGGTTGGTCCTTCTACACGCGGATGTCGCTCTTAGCCTTCATCCTTTCCATAACCCCAGTGCGATCCCTGCCAAGAACGCGGCCGAGGTAAGTGGCAGCAGCGTCGCGACTTGTTGAACAGTAGCAACAACGCTGGGCACGTAAGAATAAGCGCGTTCGACCGTTTGTCTCCCAACCTGGTTCTGGTTGAAGCTAAGGTTGACGTATCCTGTAACGACAAGAACTACTATTAGCGCAACTATTGCCAGGGCTAGCTTGAACACTCTCTTCACTACTACGCCCAGGAGGAGTCCGATGATGAAGGTCACGATGATGAAGCCGGTTCCTCCCGGAGTAATATCGACTCCTAACGCCAAGTGACTTCTTGGCCAAGTCTGAATAGTCTGTCTCTTATGTTTATCGAGAAGTCAACAGCAAAGAGGCTGACTTGATTTCAGACTTGGATGTGAGACACTGACTCCTGAAGAAAGTTGGACCGTCTCTGTCCTGAAACTGTCTAAAGCTTGCCTTCCAGTCGTGCATCGGGCAACTCTAAGCCATGTTCCTTCAGAAGGGGTACCGGGTGAGATGGTTGGTTCAAGTTGACCTTGGCCGTCGCCGTAATCTCTTTCGTCTCCGCGTTCTCCACTACAAAGAACCACACTCCATCGTCAGGAGCGGTAAAGTGCAGTGTTGCGTTTCGAACGCCCTCGCTACCAGCCTCGTACCAGAACTCTTGGTCCAAGTCGAGCGCTGTCAGGTTTTCATCGTTCAGAATGTACGCGTTCACCTCTCCACTAGAAGACACGTCTCCTACTATTTCTTCTCCTTTCTCCATTTCAACCTCGAAGCTCAGATAGTCCCCTTCCTCGATTGTGGTCGCCGAATCCTTTGGCCTAATCTCAGGCTTTTCTTTTTCCGGGCTGGGCTCGATAGATGGTTTCAAAACATGTTGTTTGAACGAGGAACCCTCAGGCTGGGTCCTATCCCCAGCAGACCTTCTAGCAGGAGATGCAGGTCCTTCTACTCGGGATACTTCTCTGAGACTCGTTCCAATAGTCGTCTCATGCTCCAGTACTTCGCCAGTTCTGGCAACAGCTCTTAGAGAACTCAGGGTGACTAGGATGATGATTCCGATAATCAGGAACCCGGCGATCGGCCAGGGTATAATTTGCAGGAAGGCCAGTATGGCGATTAGAAGGTTGGCTAGGTTTCCTGCGAAAAGTTGACCGGTCCCCATCCTACTAACCGTCGACTTGCAATACAAACACGTGCATCAGACTCAAAACCACGCTGTAACAGCCCCACAGAATGCCCGGTTGCCCAAGTAGACCCCAAGAACCATGCCAAGCAAATACCGCAAATCAAGCCCAAAGTCAGCGAAGACTCGCAAATGACGGAACTCGAGATTACTCTACTCATCGTGGTCATCATTCTTAGAGTCCTTGTTGTCTATTTCCAAGGAAAGGCTCGTTCCTACGACAATGGCAGACGAAACAAACGAGCGCTTACAAGATGGGGACTAACCAAGCCGTCGGGGATATCTCCCAAGTTCTGGGGACTGTAAAGAAGCCGTTCTACGGGTTCTTAGCAGTCGACGGGTTCACGGCTCGAGCCATGCCCTCCCGCACAGCCAATACCAGTTCCTCAGCATCCTCCCCGGCCGCTGCCACCTGCCAATCCCGCTGCTCCTCCGGAGTCAGGTCCAAACCCTTCACCTGCCACCATCCCTCACTTGCCCTCCGCGGGAACTTCGATGCGAGCAAACCCACGCCCAGCACAACGCCTGCGATATCCGGCAATGCCAGGGACCCGTTCAAGCCGGCAATCCTACTACTCTGGAGCTGAAGAGGCAGCATGGACGATAGTCCGGTCAAAGCGGGAAGACCAAGACCAGCCAGAAGAAGAATTATTCCCAGTGCGGCTAGCGGTTTACTACCTCTCTTGATCACCCGTTCCTCATAGCTAAGGGAGGCAATTCGGTGATACGGCAGCTCGTCAACCCTGTTGTGCTCGCCACCACTGCGAAGCTTACTCTTCTGCACTCTCATCAAACCGGTCCTTGTGGCTCGGAAAACCTCGTCCTTATGGATAGAGGGAGCCTCCGCTAGAGGAACCACACTCTTCTGTCGACGGATCCCTCCCATCTATCTACCCCATTCGCTCGCCCTCGTCATCAGGGCCCTATCATTACACTGGTGTTACCACTACAGTCCTTCAAGAGTTCAGAATTCCACAGCCCGGTCCCTGGCTCGCGCTACAAGGACTACTCACGACTTAACTTGCGACGGCTACTTGACCCTGGGCACCGGGATCGCCTTCAAAACCTCGTTAACAACCATCTTCGGGTCCGTACCCTTAACCCAGCTCTCAGCCTTCATAATCATCCTATGAGCCAGTGCCGCGCGGCCACGTCCTTCACGTCATCAGGAATCACAAAATCTCGCCCGTGAAATACAGCCCTCGCCCGCCAGCTTGAAGATCTCCAAGGACCCGCACGGACTAGCTCCGAACTCCACCTGTCTATGACTCCTAGTCGCCTGGACGATATCTGCCACATAACCCAGTAGGTCATCATCAACATGAATCTCCCTCACCGTCCTCTGCAACTCTAGAATCCTCACCGCAGTTCCGGGTCTCGTAGCATTCCTGGTTCCAGGACCTTTCGCTCAAAATCCACTGTAGGCACGGCAATTTTTCGTAGGGGATCCATGGTCGCTAGCCGGCAAGAAGGCTAGCAAGAATCTATGGCGTCCTCCTTCGTCATCCTCCTTGGCATCCCGAAAAACGGTATCACTCAAGAAAAAAATTCTAGCCCCGGGGGCCTAGTCAAGGCTCGCGGTAGGGAAATCCTGGCCCTGTGGGCCAGAAATCGTCTATAATCAGCCCCGAATCACCATCTGAGAGCTGTGCCCCATAATCGCCGGTTTTTGCGCATGAAGTACCCCATAACGCCGAGCCGACCTAAGCAGGATTCACGCGATTAAGGTGGAAAATCGTTCAAAACAGTTCCAAATAGAAAATTTCTTCCCTCAAAAGGGGGTACCATTCCTGGCAGATCGCGCCACAAACCCGCTCTTCCCTCCAAGAAATTTGACCCCTCAAATCTTTGTCTTCGCCTCGGATGTGTTAATCCATATGCGGAGGAATGCGACTGTTGATATTATTCCCCCGACGAATCCCAGGAACGATACGAGAGCAAGGTCGAAGAGCGACGCTTGGACAAATCCCCCTCTTTGCAAAAGTAGTGGAATATAGGCGGTCAGAGAGGTCGCCACGGTCATCACCCCAAGGCCTATAGAGCCCACGGCCACAGCTCGGGTCTGACGGAAGTGGCGTCCTAAGCCAATGAGAAAAAAGGACGCAAACCAGCCAGCCCCGAGAATGAGTGCTAGGGAGAAATCGCTGAGAATCTGAGCTCTATCTTGGAAATAGTCCAGAGGGACGGGTCCGAACGAGTTTAGTGTGCTAATTAAGGGGACTAACACGAATAGTTATTGAATGGTTCTGGAGTATGAAAGGGTAACTATTACTGTGTTCTAAACTCGATGGATGCATCTGGGCCTTTCAAGATCGTGCGTTTCCCGGGTCGACTCTGATAAGAGTCCATGACTATTTTCTGCTGTAGATTCTAACTTGGTTGGAGTCACTCGACTATTAGGTTTCTTAGCGAGTCATTTTTCCTCACAATTCTGGTGATGATTGTAATCCCTGCGGTTGGTGGCAAGAGTATTATGATCAGGTCTCCAAGACCCAGAACTCTGATTGTCGTAGTGCCCGGTCCCAGAACAGGTAGGGATAGGTAAGATGGCATCCCAAAAGGTGTTTGGACCTTGAACGTGTAGTTTCCTGTTGGGAGCTGTTGGAAGACTGTGTGCCCGGACGAGTCGGTTTGCTGTTCAGCTGTGAGAGAATCTGGGAAGGTGATTTGGATGGTGGCGTCACTGACCGGTGAAGCATAGAATGAGCCTAGAACCTGTACGGTGGCAGGGAAGACGCTTCCGTGGACTGTGAGGCTCGTGGTGCCGGGGATGGAGAGTTGCAACCCTTTCGGAGCAACGTTTACCATGTGCCATGCAGTCCAGTTGAGAGTCCATTTTCCAGACGGTGCATCTGGGATGAGCTCGTTCTGGTAGCTCGTATGCAGGGACCAGCTTGCATTATCTTTCAGAGCGATCCAAGCAGGGGCGAAGGGTTGTTGGTCCCGGTCTAGAAAGGTAAAGTTGACCTTGTGGTAGGGTAATGCTGGGACAGGCCAAAGCAGTGTTTGGGGCAAGGGATGGACTGGCCCCGCCTGTGGAATATAGCTGCCGACTAGAAAGTCATTGTTGACGCCTTCTACTTCCCATACACCGTACGGATTCGTAGGCGTGTAGATGTTCGGCCTAAACGGCGATCTCCGCGGTTGGGGAGGCTACAAAAGGTCCGGAGTCGTTAGCCTGCACATACTGAGGAAGGCCAACTAGCTGATTATCCATGTAGAAGTTCCACCACCCGTTTCCTTGGCTGAGCATCGAATACGTATGCCATGAGCCGATGGGACCGGCTGAGCCTGGAGGACCTATAACCGGAGGGCTGGAACCGTAGGGAGGAAAAAACTCGTAGAACCAAGCGCAACAGTAGGGCTTACCGTCTTCACTTATCGTAGTGAGATAGCCAACCTGAATGAAGGCAAAGTTGGAGAGGAAACTCCCCACCCAGTAGGAATGGTCTGCCAGTGTTATGTCGTCGTATGTGGTCCTGATCGTAATGTTGGCCCCCGTGAAATGATTTGTCGAGTTGTCGCCTTTGACCCCGACCTGGAACCAGTAGGGATCTGTTGGAGGAGCTATTCCCTGGCTTACGGGAGCCTGCAAGACATGCCTAGGAGTAAGGGTTGAAGGAGAGGGCTTCGTTCCGATTGCGGATGCAGGGCGGTGGATGGCTAAAGAGATCAGAATGAGGAACAGGAAAAACGCAAGGCTAACGAAATTCACCTGTTTCCTCAAAAACTCTCCCCATGCTGATTGAACTTACCTTCCCTACGAATCTTCCCCCGGGATGAGCTTTGCGGTGGCCGCAAGAGTCTTGTTCCATCTCAATACGCGCAAAAAACTACGGTGCATCTCTGCTTTGCCCCTTGAGGGATAGATGGGATGTTTGGCCCACACGAGTTATGTCTTCGCATTCAAACCTGAAGAGCCTGAATGCTTTCAGCTGGGTAGAGCTTTCGAGGACGGCCTTTGGGATAATGTAATTAGTAGTGTTGAACAAAACTTGTATTGTTTGTAGTTAGAAACCCCTCTGAAACGATATTTCCTGAGAGCCATCGTGTTCCTATGCTTGGCTGTCCTAGGTGGATCCACAGCTGGGCTCGTCGACCCGAGGGCTGGTCTTGTAGTCAGCGTTATTCTTGTAGCTCCGGCGTTGCTAACGATTCTAACCGGTCTCGTTTCTTGGCTGGGAAACACGACCGTACGCAAACAGCGCAAAGAAGTAGAGATGCTTGCTTCAGAAGTCTCCTACAAGAGAGGAGCTCAAGATGAGGAGCGCTCGTATGCTAGTCTTTTCGACTCCACGCTAGGATCCTCCTTCCGTCGGGGAGTCTTCGTTGGAATTGTCTTGTTCTTGTGGCTGGGCATTCCACTGAGTCTTCTCAGGCTCGAACTAGGCTTTTCTCAATACTGGTTCCTTAACTTCGTGTTTGGTGTCTGGTTCGCTTCCGTAGTCTCTAACGCGTTTCCTGCCACGGGAATCATCGCTGGTGTTATTGGCCTAATCTCGAGAGATCGTCTCGTTTCCTTTCTCATCGGGTTTCTTCCAAACCTAACTTTTGTGCTGTTGGAAATCAAGTATGCGGGTCCATCCAGTGAGGAGTTCAGTTCTCCACTCGGTTATGCAATCTGGGACGCTATTCTTGGCCTCTGTTACGGTTTGATTGGATTGGGAGGTGCGCTTTACGCCACTTGGGAGACGAATCCGTTGAAGGCGGGACAGACAACTATGAGACGTGGAGTTCTGTTCGGGTTTTTCGGCTTTTATCTCTGGTTTATCGTTGCATGGGGGAACATATTGGGATTTCCACGCCCTTGAATCCCAGCGTTATGCTAGCACTTCCTTCCAAATGATTCGTTCATTCGGAACTTCTCGCCTGACCTGCGTTCTGCACGTTCTGAATCGAAAGTCCTAGTTACGACTGGTTAGAGTCGCGGGTTCGTAAGAGAACGATAGGTCATCCTGGTCATTTTACTCTTGGAACTGGAACGGTCCTCAGGACCTCGTCCAGTACAGCCCGGGGGTCAGTGCCCTTGACCCAGCTCTCCGCCTTCATGATCATCCTGTGAATTAAGGCCGGTGCGGCCACCTCCTTCACGTCATCAGGAATGACGTAATCCCGGCCACGGTAGACAGCCCGTGCTCGCGAGAGCTTGAAAATTGCGAGGGATCCTCTGGGGCTCGCTCCAATCTCCACCTGACGTTGGGACCTTGTCGCTTGCACAATGTCTGCCACGTATCCCAGCACGTCATCATCAACATGTATTTCCTCAACCTTCTTTTGCAGGGCAAGAACACTACTCGCGTCCACCACCGGCTCCAAAACTACGTCTTCCTTACCGCGGACCATCCTCCTCTTCATTATCTCTATCTCCTCCGGCCTGTTTGGATAACCTAACGCCAGTTTGACCAGAAACCTGTCGAGCTGAGCCTCAGGTAGAGGGTAGACGCCCTCGTATTCTATCGGGTTCATAGTGGCCATCACAATAAACGGGTCCCGCAGACTATGCGTCTTTCCGTCCAGCGTCGCTTGTCTTTCCTGCATCGCCTCCAACAAGGCCGCCTGAGTCTTGGGCGGTGCCCTGTTGATCTCATCCGCGAGCAATATGTTTGTGAACACTGGCCCTCTGCGCAGATCAAAGTCTGCAGTCTTCATGTTGTAGATGTAGGTCCCCGTGATGTCCGCGGGCAAGAGGTCCGGGGTGAACTGTATCCTTGAGAAATCACACCCCATGCTCATCGCGAAACTTCTCGCTAGCAAAGTTTTCGCCAGCCCTGGGTAATCCTCGAACAGGATGTGTGAGTTGGCAAGTACCGCCAGCATTACCCTTTCGAGCACCGGTTCCTTGCCTACGATTACCTTGCGAACCTGGTCGATGATTTGTTGGCAAAGCTGGCCAGCCTCGTCCACGTTCAGGCTCTTCCCTCCTCGACAAAACTATTGGGAGTCTCGAAGACCATGATTTGTCCACAGCTGTGACGAGGCCCCGCTATAAAGCGACGACTCCCATGCCAGAGTGACCGTCTAATATCAATGATTCACCACCGTCTGCCACAGGGCTGAGGCGACGGGCAGGCTCGGGGGATTTCGAGCTCCGTCAAAATTACAGGGAAACTACCGCAGGTTCATAGGCGAGACAAGGCTAGCCAATTTATCGGTCTCCTCCACCAGACCACACCTATCTACTCTCGTTCAATTCTCCCTGCGCGCTCTGCCTGGCGGACTCCATTTCCAGCCCTCGACCGGCCCAGCTCATGTTCAAGCTTTCCAAGCCTCGATGAGCTCAACAGCTCTCTCCAAACCCCTAACCCGCGCCGCACCTCGGTCCGGGGTGGCACAGTAGAGCAACATGTACAATTCCCCGTCCCGAAGCAAGCCCGGTCCTAGAGCCCCATTCTTCAAAGTCTCAGCAATTCGCTCCCTTTCAATTCCCGTCTCTAGAGTCACCTTCTCCACCAAGATTTCGCGAAGCCGGGAGACAAGTACTGCGTCGTAGTATTGGAGACTCGCCTTCTCAGCAATACGTATCTGATTTGTCAGTGTTTGCACTTTCCATCCAATCCTTCGTCCGATCCTCTTTCCCCCGCGGTTCTCGGTGGGCACGGCTGCTTTTCGCGACAAATCCTTGATCAGAAGCACGACCGCCAGCAATAGAGGTCCTAGCAAAAAGTATAGCGGGGCATTGAACGCGGCGGGTAGTAGACTCTGGCCCGCGATCAGTATGGCTAGGTATACGGCGGAAAGGACGATTATGGGCTGAAGAGTCGACCGTTTCATACTGTCACGGTGACAATCCTGTTTAGCTCCGCACTAACCTCACCAAGGCAATCCCTGGCCCTCAAGGCGTCCTCCTCCAGTATCGGATGGAGGCTATACCTTGCCTCCTCGAAGAGGCTTGTTAAACCTCCAATACCAGGCCCTTTTAGAAGGAACATGCTCCTGATACCCCTTTCGAGTTCCCTAGCTGTCTTTTCAGCTCCAACGGGTGCACCGAGCTCCGCTGCGGCTATAGTCATCTTCTCGTAACAGGCAAGTATTCTAGACCT
>WNGG01019239.1_pt1 | contig 13543 bp, 16 predicted proteins | sample 5400661 | NCBI WGS metagenome assembly WNGG01 (sample SAMN13153372, study PRJNA577476) | soil metagenome | isolation source: 100 cm soil or saprolite under Garry oak tree replicate 1 | place: USA:California | collected 2016-06-15
GCATTACGAAACTCTGGGCATACCAAAAGAAGCAAGCGCAGAGCGAATCAAACGCTCTTATCGCAAACTCGTCAAACTCTATCACCCCGACCAGTTCCCCAGCCGCTCGATGGAGCAAGCTGAAGCAGAGAAGCGGATGAGAGACATCAACGTTGCTTACTCAGTACTCTCAAAACCGCTCAGTCGGACCAGCTACGATGAAAAACTCAATGGGAGGGCATGCTCTCAGACACAGCTAGACCCGGAGCACTGTTCCACGTGCGGCAATCTGACTGGGCATTGGCAGGGCACACTTAGAAAGGTGGCGCTCTGTCCAGCCTGCATGAGCTTGCAATGAGGGGTAATTCTGTTCTGCGAGGAGGCAGTCTGCGGCCATCAAAAGCCCCAGACCACGGAACGCTAATGATGTTCGGTACAAATGAGGAATTATGGAATTTGCTTACTTGTTGCTTTTCGCTGTGGTCTGTCTGGTAACGGCATTGCTTGTGCCGCTGAGCCTGCAAGAGCCCACAATCCCCCGCAGATCAGCGGCGATTCATCATTGCCTTGCTGGTGCTGATTTTGTGTTCCGTTCTGATCATCGAGAATCTCAACCCTCAACAATAGCCCGTAAGTTTTGCTCGACTGCCTCGAAGCCTCCTGTACAGTAGTCACATCACACCAGTAGAGCGCCGAGAATTTCCAAGCACAAAAAGACCCCGCGTCCAAAAAGGATTGCGGGGCTGTTCGGTGTGGATGGTGCCGACCACCAAAACCAAAATCACGGCGAGCATCACCGCGTATTCTGCGATGTCCTGACCGCTGTCGTCTGACCAGAGTTGGGGGAGGATACTCATTTGTCTACAATTCCTTTCAACCGCGAAAATTCGGAACTTTAGGCTGGAAATGCCAACGCTAAAAAAGACCGAGCGCGGCCGGATGAGGCATCAGAACTCTAGCCCTGATTTCACTATGGCGATTGTGCTCCCGGGCCCCCGCCATGTCAATCGGATGGCGGTTGTGCCAAACTCGACCCTGATGCCCGAGCCGGAAGTCGTCATGGTGTAGGTCGGTTTCAGCCGCTGGTGGCAATGGTTACTGTGAAGAACTCTGGTAATCCACGAGATGACTATTGAGCCATTTACTGGAAAAGACTATCTCGGTATCGTTCGCCCCAGTTCGAGTGAGGGGTGTGTGTCTGTAGTCCGGGGGAGGTCTGCAAGACCCGCTCCTCAACTCGAACTCTAATCAGAAATTCATCATCAGGACTTGAAAGCCCGCAGCGCCTCGCCATTGCCAGCCAGCTACTCTGTGGCGATCCTAGCCACGGATCGCTCTGACATCCAGATACTCGGCTTCGATTCTCGTTCCGCCATCGGTCGCGGTATTGTGCTCGGCCCATAATGCTTCCAACCGGGAAGCCAAGTCCGTTTGACCTTGTTTGTCCAGTCTTGAGAATGCCGCCTGTACAGGGCCAAAGTATTGTCGGAAGAATTCCACCACTTCTTTTGGGCTGAAAGGATAATCGAACACTGCTTTGTGCCGAGTTAAGCTGAGCTTCGAAATCCCGTGGGCAAACCGCTGGCGAACCGCCTGTTCGTTCCCCCACATTGCCGGGGCGGGAAGCCCTGTCGGAGGCGGCACCATTTCCGCAGTCACTTGAAAGGACTTTCCTACAAATCCCTCAGGAGTCCAATTCGCCATCGCAATCAGTCCTCCCGGCCTGCAAACGCGAATAAGTTCGGCAGCCACGCGCTCCGGGCGAGGCGCAAACATTGCACCAAACATTGTGAGCACAATGTCGAATTCGTGATCTTTGTACGGAACCTCTTCGGCATCGCCCTCGTCGAAATGTATTTCCAATTGTTCGGTGGCGGCGCGTTTTCTTGCCTGCTCAAGCAGATTGGGCGCAATGTCTAGACCTGTGACAGAACCTCCCGCTCGCGCTGCCGGAATCGCGCTATTCCCAGTACCACACGCAACATCGAGAACGCGAGCGCCGGGTTTGATTTCGGTTCGTGCGACAAAATCTTCTCCGGCTTTGACGGCATAGTTGGCGATCTGGCCGAAATCGCCAGCCATCCAGCTTGCCTTCAAGTTCGATTTTAGTTGCGCGAAATCGGGAGACGCTGACTGCATGGAAGCCACCCCAAGGCGGACAATCAAATTATCCCATGCCTCGACATGTGAGATGGTTCAGTCCCCAGTTCTACCGTGAGACGGATCGGTTAAACCTGCGACGTCGATATCTATGTGCAAGCGCTGACCAGCACCGGGCGGATAGCAGTTCCCATCGTTGCTGTAGTTTGAGCATCCGCTCGCAAACTCATTTCTGCGGGGCGATTGAGTGAACTGCCAGACGGTGGCGAAGGAAACGCCGCTCGCAGCAGGTCTGGGACCCTTTTTGGGGAACGCACATCCGGGGGAGGGTGGGCACGCATCGTTACTCACCCAGTAGGTCAATTTTCGTCCACCTGCGTTTTCTCGAATGTTCTCGGCCGTAATGACGGACGTTCCTGCCGCTTCCTTGAAAACAACACCAGAGCAGTACACTCCGGCTCGAAAACCTGCGGATACCGCACCGTCAATCCATGCGTGGAGGTAGTCTTGCTGTTCCGGCAAGAGACGTCCGCCTTCCTCTTGGTCGAGAAATATAATCGTTCCGGCCGGAAAACCTTCGCGGCGTGCCGATGAGATCGCTGAGGCAGCGTCAGAAGTACCCAACTTAGTTGCGTTGCCAGAAGCCTTAATCTCCGCATCCGTGCGACCATTGAAAATTACCAAGAATCCAAACCCCGCCTTTTGAAGGATTTTTCGTTTTCCGAGCCACGAGTTGCTCCTCGTTCGGGGCGGGTTATTCAGCCAGTACCCCGAGAACGAAAAGGTCTGGCGAAGAACTTTCAAGCTCTCGTCACCGGGATAATCATTGCGGTCGAAGCCTAAGTATCCGCCATCCGCGGACGGCATCGAGTTTCCTGATCGGAGAACCAACAATGCGATCAGTACAGCAGCAAGCACGCCCAAAATGACACTGCGCTTCACCCTAGAACTTTATCACCGAGTCGTTTGGAAGCTCGGTAGCTTGGTGGACTGCTTACCTCTAAAACATGCGGTTAGGGCCGCAGTTCCCTCAGGGAGCCCCAAACGAAAACAGGTCTATTGTGATTTTGGGCCTGATTTTTTGGGGGCTGGGTATGCCGGGAAAAAAGTTTCCCTCCCCGGAGACTCTCAAAGCTCAAACCCTGTTCTCGGTTTCCCCTCTGGCGGACGTGATTTGCCGCATGCCGATTAAAATTGCTGAGTGACACCCGCTAAAGTGAAGCCTAGGATTTCGCCCGAACTTCTGAATCAAATCGACATTAGAGTCGGCACAATCGAATCCGTGAGCGATGTTTCCAATTCGGAAAAGTTAGTCGCACTCCGCGTTAACTTCGGCGACCACAAGCGCACGGTCTTGGCTGCGATGAAGCGCGAGCGGGCAAATCCACGGGAGATCGAAGGCAAGCAGGCGCTATTCGTCGTGAACCTTCCTCCGCGCAAGATGGCGGGAGTCATGTCGGAAGCTATGCTGTTTGACATCGGCTATGCGGACGGCGTTACCCCTGTGCTAGCCGCACCGGAATCGAGAGTGCTTAACGGAACCAGAGCGGGATAATGATTACGGACGGTCGTCCCTGTTTCGGAACTCTCCCGTTAGCAGCACAATTCATTAACGACACAATCTCTCGGTCTTGTCCTTGGCCTTCCCCACCCCCTTCAAGCGCCAAGCGATCAGGCTGATTTGCCCGAAGGAGATGTCGAGTACAGAGCGGAGAGTCTAGCGACGGGTTGACCCGCAATTTTGCCCTTCCGCCTGACTTAAGAAGCAGGATGGCTTTGGTCGGGCACATTCAGCAAGGGTTTCAGAAAGGGTTGGTGCGCTGTACCAGCACGACTATTCGCTTTCCGTCTCCGTGGGTCGCAAGGTTTGGCCCTGCGGGATATACACGTTCAGGTGCGGGAGTGAAATCGTAACGTTCTCCGGCTAACAGCAACTCACAATCGTGTCGATCTGGTGAACATGTCAGCAGGTAATGAATATTCGGGTTGGTCACCACTGTCGCAACCATCAGGTTTGTCTTGATCTCTGGCTCATAGCCGCTTCGTTCGATCTTCATCGCCTGACCGGACAGCAGACTGCTTGCACAGAGCACAAACACAGCCAACCGAGTTTTCACTCGCTTCCTCCGTTTTCTCGCGTCTCTTGCCAGCGTAAGACCTGGTCCCTTTGGACCGCGACTGTCGGATGGCCATGAACCTTTCGTACCCCCGTTGCGTCACGGTGTCTGCTGCGGTCAGCGATTCGGGGAAAATGAGGCTCGTTTTTCCACAGCCGCGCTCATTTTGCACAGAGCTTTGGTGACATACAATGCCCGCTCAAGACGAAGTGGCGTACAACCACACCCCGCATCTGTTTCCCCCAAGGCTGATCTTCTCCTCCCCCTTGGACCGGGTGCGGGGCGTTTTTGACTGCGTGATGACGCGAATCGCGTCCTTCATGCCGCTTGTCCACGGGATGCGACGGTGGCGGCATCCAAGGTGGGATAGAGTTCGAAAACGGAGGTCAACTTGGTAAGGTCCAGCAATTCGCGGATCAGATTGCCGGGGGCAGCCAGCTTAACCGAGCACTGGCTCGCTTGCGCCGTCAAGGCAACAGATATGAGTGCTCCGAGGCCAGCGGCGTCGATCAGTTCCACGCCACTGAGGTCGATCACCACTCGACGGGTTTGGGGCGCAAGCTCGGCAAATTCGCCGGACAGCGCGGCAGCTTCAGCGCCATACGCGATTCTGCCTTTGCAGCAGATCACAGTGACGTCTTCGGTTACTCGGGTTTTGAGACTCAGCCTCAACTTCCGCTCCTTGTCCTGACCTCAGGCGCTGCTCTTCCCACAATGCGCATGTTGACATTCGGCTGATGATTTTTATCTGAGCGATTAGACGACCTTGGGCCCTTACGGGACTGTGAAAAATTCGTGAATGATTATGAAAGTTTGATTTGACATTGTTTCGACGCGAATGACGCAGGGGTCAGTTGATCGGCGAAAGCAGCGTCTTCGTCTCCGGCACAATGTTCTTTTCGGATGCACGACAGGCCGCGCTTGACTTCCGAACTGTCGGATTCGGTCGCGATCTGGACGGGCTCGCCAGCGGATTCACGTCCATCGAACCCCTAAACGAAAGCAAGGCTATTGTGATTCGGGGTTGATTTTTTCGGGGGCTGGTATGCCGGAGAAAAGTTTTCCCTCCCCCCACACTTTAACGAGGACATTTTGTTCAGTATCATGGCGGCAGCCGAGGACATTTTGTTCAGTATCATGGCGGCAGCCACAAAAATCACTTGGTAGAGATGGGCGAGGTGGAGAGCGGCGAAGAAGTAACAGACTCCATCAGAGAACAGCAAGCGGATTACCCATAAGTTTTCTGGCAAGGACTGCCGCTTGCTCTTTAGACAGTTGGGGTCTATTGTTTGGTGCCACAGAGAACGCCTTAAAAATAGAGGAGGTCACATGGCGAAGAAGCTGTTCACTCTGTTGTGCGGATCTGTACTTGCTTTCCCGGTATTGGTACTGCTTGTCCAGGCGGCTCCCGCCCAGGAGAAGATGGAAAAAATGGACAAGATGGCGAAGCAAGACCGCTGGGAGGGGACTGTCATCAGGAGCAGTCCGGACAAATCCACCTTGACTGTTCGCAAGCCGGGTTCGAGCGAGGAGAAGACTGTGCAGTACGATAGCTCGACCCAATGGGTCAGCCAAGCGCACGGCAGCAAAAAGGTCAACGATATTGATGCCAGCCAAGTTAAAGATGGTGATCGAGTGATCTGCAAGGGCGCTTTGGGCAATGATGGTGTACTCCATGCCACTCTAATCTCTAAGAGGCTCTCGCATTAAACGAGTTCGTCGTTAGAAGTTGATATAGGGGCAGCTAGGCGCTCTTTCGCTTCCGATATTGTTCGCGATCCGCTGAGGCGGCTTTCGGGTGCTGCTCCTGGTGGAACGACACACAAGCCAGGCAGAACACGGCGCGGCACATACCGCATGTTTCCGCGTGGAACTCGCACAACTCAGCCCCGCAGTCCGAACACTGCTTGCTGGCGGTTTTTAGGCCGGCAAGGCCGAGCCTCTGCCAAATTTCTTACTTCCGCGATCTCGCGACGCGCTGGCATGATGAACGCTAGTATTTTGCGCTAGGGGATAGCACAACGGGGCCAGAGCAAAGGACTCACGTGCCATTTCAAGAACCAGCCAAGTATCCTAACCTGTTGTAGAACGTACTCGGGGGAGGGACGTTCAAAGTTCAAAGCGCCTCCAGTTAAAATGCGAGGCGCTTTACTTTTGCCTAGGGAAACTCTGAATAAGCCCGTGTCTTCGAGGTAGGTAAGTGTTCTGCTAGGCCGGTGCAAGCGCTCGGATTCGGTTTTTTCCGGTCTTCCGCCTGCTTGGGCGGCTCGCCCGTGATCAGCAACCTTCGCTCCCGGTCCGGGCTAAGCCGGTGCCAGGAGCAACAATTTTTTCCGCGCCAAGTACAGATTCACCAGCGCACACCGCAAACAGTTGGGTGGAGTCCTCGATAGCGCAGTTTCACAAATCCATACAGAAGATCGTCGTCAAGGGTTGGAAGCGATCTCCTCGACTTGACTTGGGCAGCGGACGGAAAGGCCTTGTATGTCGTTGCCGGCATCCGCGCCGCACATGTGCTTCTGCATGTACATCTTCAGGGAAATGCTCGTATCCTATGGCGGAGCCCCGGAGCGTCCGGCGAAACCCTCGCATATCCGTCCCCAGATGGTCGCCATCTGGCTATTCAGAACTGGGTAGCAAATGGCAATATGTGGATGATGGAAAATTTCTGACCGCTACGTACGCTTGCCGAATCTTGCTGCTCGCAGGTCATGCCTTGCCTAGAATTGCAGCTGGGCCTTAAGTTGAATCATCCTCGCGGAAGCATTGCCTCCGGAGAAGCCGGTCCCCAAGACACTCGTAGGTGGTTGCTCCAAATAACCGATCTGCCCGAACGTTGAGTCCGAAACTGCATTATCTGGGAAACCAAAATTCGGGTGATTGAAGAAGTTGAAAAACTGCAAGCCGACTCCCAACGTCGCGTTTTCCCATCCATGTATCTTGGTTTTCTTCATGATTGTGAAATCAGTGTCGAAGTAACTCGGCCCACGAAACCGATTACGCCCTTGGGCGAAGGACACCGCAGGACCCTTGCACGGACCTGACGGACCTGGCAAATTGCCGGTGTTAAATCCTGTCTCGCAGGTTGATTGGATGAAAAGTGCGTTTGGATTGGGGGTGGTCGAACCATCAGCCAATACAAAGAACTGCGGTGGCAGACAAGGATGCGGAGAAAGTGGAAAAGCTGCGCCTTCGCCGCATGGTGGTCCTGAACCAAGGGGACCAGCCGACACCGCGTAGATAGCTCCACTATAGTTGTTTTGCGCGAGGTTCCCGGATTCCTCCGGATCAAATACAGTGTATGGAAATCCGGTGCGAGCGAAGATCGTTCCGGAGATCTGCCATCCAGTCAACAGAGAGTCCCAGCCATGATCGCGAAGCAGATGTTTTACTGGGAGTTCCCAAATGTAGTTTGCATTAAAGGAGTGCCGCACATCGTAGTCGGCTGGCCCATAGGCTCCCCGCAGATTGTTCGGATTCTGCGGAGTGAGGAACGTGGCATTCGTGAAGGGGAGAAAACCTCCATTGGAGATTTCATCCAATGCGTGGCCATAGGTATAGTTGGCCTGGAATAAACTCTGGCCCCATCGGTGCTTGAAAGAAACAACCATGCCGTTGTAGTTGGATACCGCGTTGGTGTCAAACTCAGTTACAAACGAAAATCGGGGGTCAGCGCAAGGTGGCACAGGTGGGCTGGTGCACGCACTTGTGGGGAGTGAACCAAAGCCATATGCATTGGCATTTGTATTCTGCACTAATTCGTGAATACCGTGATGGCCGAAGTAACCAACGGTGAACGAAGTCCTGGCGCCAAAACCTTGCTGCCATTCCAGACTCCATCTTTGATACTGCACGTAATGAATGGTCCTGTCTGCGTCGCTTACTGCCGGTAGAGAGAAGTTCGGAATCGCAGCCTGAATTTGAGCTAGAGTTTGGCCGCTCGCGAACCCCTTGAGAAATGCAGCATTCGAAGCTGCCGCATCCTCAAATAAGCTGGTATTTTCGTCAGGGGTGAGATTGTTCTGCTGCGGGGCAAACGAGTTATAGGCTGGGACGTTGCTCGAAAGCGAATCGAAGACGCCGGCTGGCAACGGATCATAGAAAATGCCGCCGCCGCCGCGAATTACCGTCTTATGCGAGAGACCGAGAGGCTGCCAGGCAAAACTAAATCTCGGCGACCACAGGATGCTGTCAACACTCTGAAAAGCGTGTTTCTGGTTAATCAGGATCGCCTGATTGTACGGCATGTTCGGGTCATGGTTGAGCGATTCAAACGGCGCAGCCAGCCGGGAATAGCAACTACCTTGGCAAAGCGGATTGGAATAATGCTCGGTCCTGAGGGCTAGAGTGAAGGTTAAGTTAGGCTGCGCGTGCCATTCGTCCTGGCCGTAGATTCCAAAATTGAGGAAGGAAATTCGCTTGTCACCCTGCGAGGTGAACGATTGTGTCAACTGCGTAAAGTTAACACTGGGAGAGGCATCATCAACGCCGCCGTGAAAAAAAGCATCGAGCGTCTGGACATTCAATTGCCCAGTGACATTGACTTTGAGAGGCAGTTCAGTCCAATAGATGCCGACAAAGTTTGCGCCGAATCCGAACTTGTGGTTTCGCCAGCTTTTCACCACATCGTCCGAAATTTGGTACTGCGTCTCGTACAGGCCAAAGCCAAATGCACTAAATGAATTGGCCGTCGCCAGGCTATCGAAAGTGCCTTGCACGAAATTCAGCGTGGGCCGAAACACCGCCAGCGCTTGCGAAGGATGTTTTAATTGGAAAGCGCCGCTGTTGCCGCCGTAACTCCCAGCAAGCAGAAATTGGTTCGCAGCCGATACGCCAAATGTATGAGTCTCGATGACTCGGCCTTGCCACCAAGGCGGCCCGCTGTAATCAGCATCGAAGAGCGGGCTGATCGGGTCGGTGTAATTTGCCTGGCGGCCGACCTCATACTGCAATCCCAAGGAGGCGCGGTCGTTCTTACCGGCGTTCCAGTCCACGCGGCCTGATGTGAGCGCGTCGTAACTTGGCCGGCTGCGACTCGAAGTGAAATGCGCCGAACATGGAACTGTGGTCCCAAGCCCATTCGGTCCTGTCCATCCATTGCAGCCCAGATCGCCCGGACCGAAGCCGCCGCGAACAGAGGAAGTTGCTCCCGGCGCCGCGTTATAGAGATTGAATATGGTCTTATAGAACGCAACTGAGGCAGCAGTTAACTTAGGGTCGGACTCGATATTAGCAAGGGTTGAGGCCTCGAACTCAGGGCTCGGGATCTTCACAAGGAAGATCTGGGGAATAAGCACCCGCAGCCCCTCGGTGTCCAGAAAGAAAAACATTCTGTCTTTTTTGACAGGTCCGCCGAAGGAGGCTGCCCACTGATTGGCGATATTTGGGGGGCGCGGTTGGCCGGCGGCGTTCAAGAACCAGTTGTTGGCATTGAGCGCGCGGCCGTTCCAATAATACTGTGCGTTTCCGTGAAATTTGTTTCCACCGGACTTTGTGAAATAGTTTATGTTCCCGCCCGCGGCGCCGCCGAACTGGCCGGAGTAGCCAGTGCTAACGACAGTTGCCTCTTCAATCTGGTTCTGTCCCAACGTTAGGAAGAGCTTACCGTTCAGACCGTTGTTCTGGTAATTGTCGTTTTCGTTGATTCCGTCAATGGTGCGAAGATACGAAAATCCGGGCATCCCCAAGATCGAAAACGCGGCGAAGCTTGTATCGGTGTTCATGACTACACCGGGTGCGGTTTGCACGATGTAGCTAAGATCGTTGCCGGGATTTGGTACCTCTGAGATTTGCCTCTGATTCATCGTTGCGGAGACGTCGCCATTTTCAGCGTGGATCAGCGGCGCTTCGTCCGTCACCGTAATTTCGCTGCTTGCTTTTGCAATTTCCAGGCTTACGTTCACCGAAATGGGAGGCCCCAACAAAACGTCCACCATTCGCCTCTGTTCTCGAAAACCATCGTGCGACGCTACCAAGACGTATCTGCCTGGCGCGAGAAAGAAGAATCGGTACACTCCCTCGCGATCAGTCTTCGTTGATTGGGTTATGCCTTTGGAATTGTCCTTGATCTCGACATCCGCATTCGGCACAACCGCGTTGCTTTGATCGGTTACGACACCGGTCAAAGCACCAGAAATTGTTGTTTGGGCGTTCAGGTCACTTGCGAAGAGAACGGCCAGAAGAAGCAATGAAAACAAGAATTGTGTCGGCCGCAATCTCATCGAACCACCCCAACAGATTCGATCGAGCAAGACCCGGAATTAGAGTGGCATCATACTCCCAATTTGGTCAGATTGTGTACAGCGGGGTATCGCGCGCCCGACCGGGTTACATTTCCCCAGGGAAGGAATCGCTTTCGTGGACCACACTACTTCAATACCGACTTCGCCATTATGAAAAACACGAAAATCCCTCGCTGGGAAAACGCCATGCTGGGAATTGGTTTTCAGTTCTTCAATTTTTTCAACCATCCCAATTTTGGCTTGCCAGAAGTTGATATGTCTGGCCCAGAATTCGGGGCGATAGGATACCTGGATCAGCCGCCTACCAGCGTTTTGGGTGCTGGTCTTGGCGGCGATGTTTCCCCACGCATGATTCAATTAAAGGTCCAGCTTCAATTCTAAGACTTGCGGAGGGGATCTTCTCAATCAAAGCTGACGCAATTTCCTTGCCGTCAGAAGTTTTCCAACATCCATATGTTGCCACTCCTGGTATCGCTCGTTATTGCCAAGTGGCGACCGTCGGGAGAGGGCACTCCGATTGTGTACTCAGAAGCTCCAGCGTTCCGCCACAACGGACTTGCATTTCCCTGCATATCCACATACAGAAGCACTGTTCCGCTGCGGACACCAGCCGCAACAAACAGACCTCGGCCCGTGGCGTCCCATGTCAAGGACTGCACATCATTCCAACCCTTCACCTGAATCTGCTGTATCGGTTGGCCGTGTGGGGAGAGAATATAGATGGGTCCGTCCGCTCTACGGGTTGCAGCGATACGGGAGCCATCAGGAGAGAGCGCCGTACACCAATACGCATTCGGATCAAGGTCTAACCGAGTGAGTTCAGGACCGCGTCCCTTCAAAGGATCGAGAGCCGAAATGATCTCCTGTTTGCCATCTCCGGTCAGTTCAGCAATTGCGCACAACTCAGATGGAGATCCCGATCTTTCTCCAGCGCTTTGCTGATAATGTCAGCGAGCTTATCTGGAAATTCCGAATTAAGACTCAGGGGAGAGGCCGGCGTTCGGTTTAGGATGGCTTCGAACATGACGGCGGAGGTGGAACCGGAAAATGGCGGCTTTCCGGTTGCCATTTCGTAGAGAACAGCTCCGAAGGAAAACAAGTCTGTTCGGGCATCGAGTTCTTCCCCTCGGGCCTGTTCCGGGGACATGTAAGCCACTGTGCCAATCGCCTCTCCGGGAGTGGTGAGATGTCCCTCGCTCAAACTGACTGTGGTGCCGGCCGCTCTGAAATCATCAATCCTGGACCGGGTTCGCTTGGCCAGCCCGAAGTCAAGAATTTTGGCCTGACTTCGGGCCGTAACAAAGATATTGGAGGGCTTAATGTCGCGATGAACGATGCCTCGTGAGTGCGCCGCGTCGAGTGCATCGGAAATCTGAATGCCCAAATCGAGGAGTTCTGCTGTTGGCAGTGGCTTGCCGGCAACACGATGCTCCAGCGTTTGCCCCTCCAGCAACTCCATCGCGATGAAGGGCTGGCCATCATACTCGTCCACGTCGTGGACAGTACAAATATTGGGATGGTTTAAGGCTGAAGCAGCGTAAGCCTCGCGTTGAAAGCGCTCCAAGGCCTGTGGATCGCGCGACAATTCGGGTGATAGAAATTTGAGAGCGACCGTACGTCTTAGTTTCGTATCTTCCGCTTTGTATACCACACCCATCCCGCCGCCGCCGAGCTTTTCCAGCACGCGGAAGCGGGGAGGTGTTGGACCCGTTGGAATGCGGTCCGTCTTGTGCTCGGTAACGTTATCCTTTGCCATTTGCCTAGCAGCCACGTCGAAAGCGGGCGACTCAATAAACTCGGCGGCCGCACTCTCGTACGAAAGCAATGATTCGACTTCTTGACGCAGCTCCTCGTCATTCTGGCATTCGTCTTTTAGAAAAGCGCTGCGCTGGTCAGTAGGAATCTTCAGGGCGGAGTGACACAACTGTTCGACCCGACGCCAACGAACTGTTCGACCCGACGCCAACGATCAGACTCCACGCCGAGCTCCTCCGCCGAGGTCACGCAGTAACCACATCTTGGCAAGTTTCCAGTCGCGCATTACCGTGTCGGCAGAAACTTTCATAACCTCAGCTGTATCTTTCACGCTTAATCCACCAAAAAATCGCAATTCCACCACTCGACTCTTTCGTTCGTCCACAAGCGCCAGACGATTCAACGCGTCATCGAGAGCCAGCAGGTTAGTGTCGGGCTGGGTAGTCACCGTCAGATTCTCATGGAAATCCACTTCGCGTGCGGCTCCTCCTCGTTTTTGGTAACGGCGCGATCGTGCGAAATCGATCAGAATGCGGCGCATTAACTGAGCGCAAATCGCCAGAAAATGAGCTCGATTCTGCCATTTGATCCTGCGAACATCCACCAGTCGCAGATAAGTCTCGTGAATGAGTGCGGTTGTTTGGAGAGTGTGTCCGGCGCGCTCGCGAACCATATGACGACGCGCAGCCACGCGCAATTGCTCGTACACTAACGGTACCAGTTTTTTCAGGGCTTCTTCGTCGCCTCGGCCCCAAGCCTGCAACAGACCAGTCACTTCGTGCGACGAAGGGGCTCCCATAACCCTTAAGGCTCTGCAACTTACCCTGTGCAGCGCGAGGTTATCACAGTTCGGATTCTTGATCCATTTTGATCCACGACAAAAAAAGTAATTTCAGTTGCCAGTTTCTGCCTGGAATTCCCGCTTATACCGAAGGACAAAGCAGAGCGCGACCCTCGGAGATATGAAATCCCAAGCATTCCAGTGAATCCCTGCGCTCGTCGAAAGCGTCACAGGAGGAAACGGTGAAACCAAGAACACGAATGCCACTAACTGTCGCAGGCGCCATCTTGGCCTGCATCTTGACTGGCGTCATCCCCGCACACGCCACGTTTCCCGGCCGGAACGGTCGGATTGCGTTCCAGGTGCAGTTGACGCCCGACGCCCACATTCAGATCTACACCGTTCGACCAAACGGCCATGACCTGCGTCAGATCACCCACTTAGAGGATGCGGACGCCGTTAGGCCGGACTGGTCACCGGACGGCCGGCAGATCATCTTCGAGATTGACAGGAACGAAGCGCCCTTCTGCAGCGTCGCCCTGATGAATGCAGATGGCAGCGACATCGTT
>WNGG01010735.1_pt1 | contig 13539 bp, 9 predicted proteins | sample 5400661 | NCBI WGS metagenome assembly WNGG01 (sample SAMN13153372, study PRJNA577476) | soil metagenome | isolation source: 100 cm soil or saprolite under Garry oak tree replicate 1 | place: USA:California | collected 2016-06-15
GGTTTGTTGATATTCCTACCACTTTGAGCGTACTGAGGCAGCACTTAACAACTACTCAAGGCGTGATATATGCGCTCCTTGCCGCCGCCTCTTTTATCGCAGCTTTCAGTATTCGAGGCACACGCTGGAGACTGTTTTTAAGCCGCATATGCGAGATCAGTGTACTCTCCTCTATTCAGGTCTTCTGGGTAGCGGTTTTTCTCAACTTCTTGTTGCCTGTGCAGGGGGGCGAAGTCGCTAAGAGTCTGATTCTCAAACGTATTAAGCGTATTCCCATCAGCCAGTCGTTGCCTACGGTCGCCATGGATAAATCGCTTGACTTGATGCCTGCGCTTTTTATTATGGTAACAGTGCCATTCATCCCAGGCATTCATATGAGTGCCACGCTCTGGATCATTTTGGGCATGGTCAGTAGTATTCTACTTGGGATCATCTTCACTGTTGCTCTCATGGCATGGAATCGTGTTGCGGCTACCAAGTTTATCCGCTTCATGCTGAAAGTTCTCCCCAAGGGGATTGGCGTGAGGATCGAAGGCTTTGCTCTGGGATTTGTTGATTCTCTCCTGGGGGGTGCCAGTAGTCCGAAAACGTTCATACCAGCTATCCTGCTCACCTGTCTGGCCGTAACCTGTGATGGTTTCTTTGCTTGGTTTTCTTTCTTGACGGTTGGTGTGAGTATGATGAATTTTGGAACCGCTATCTTCGGTTATACTACCTATAACATGTTTAGTATTCTGCCCAACCCGCCTGGGCAGGTAGGAAGTAACGAACTTGCCGGTGAGCTCGTCTTCGGTGGCCTACTCGGCTTTCCCAGGACGAGCGTTCTGGCTATGTTCGTGTTTTCTCATCCTCTGGCTGCACTGATCATGACCATCATGTGTGTCGTTTGTCTGAGCAGTCTCGGTATCTCGCTCACGAGTGCGATGAAAATGAATGTGAAAAAAGATCATGCCTCGTCGCAAGTGGCAGAAGGACAAGGAGATGATGACCCTACGACCGATCACCTTATAGGATCAAGCACGACCGGTAATTGAAAACCGTACTCAACTCATCTATTTTTTCATCTCCAATGGTGATACAATAGTTCCTAAAAGTATCGAGTTTGCGGACCCCGTGCTCATGGAGCTACCAGCGAGCTTCGGCAGCAGTTGAGGATGATCTATATATTTTAGCGTCCCCCCTTAAAAAGAAGCCGCTATGGTCATAAGCTAGATACCCATTGCGCTAAATACTGTCCATCCTTCTATGTCAAACTGTATCTTGAAAGGCAGATTCACATTGCAAACCCTACAGAAGCGTAGCGACATTCCGCAGGAATATACATGGAATCTCGAAAGCATTTTCCCAACTGATGAGAACTGGGAGCGCGATTTTCAGACTTTGCAAAGTCGCTTGCCTGAACTTGAGGCCCTCAAAGGCACTCTGGCCCAAAGTGGGCAGGCTTTGCTCACCGTCCTGGAGAAACGCGATGACATATTCAAAGAGCTTGAGCGTCTCTACGTCTATGCCTCCATGCGTAAGGACGAAGATACCACGAACAGCACTTACCAGGGGATGAGCGACCGTGCTATGCAGCTCTACGTGCGTGCTGCCACTGTGTCGTCATTCATCGAACCAGAGATTCTTGCTCTGCCCCAGACTACCCTTGATCAGTTTGTCAAAGAGACGCCTGGCCTGGAACTTTATAAACAGCAGTTGGACGATCTAAACCGTAAACGCGCCCATGTCCGCTCTGCCGAAATAGAGGCCATTCTAGCCGCTGCTGGTGAAATTGCTGATAGCCCTGGCAGCATTTTCACTATGATCGACAATGCCGACTTAAAACTGCCTACCATTAAGAATGAGAAGGGCGAAGAGGTCGAGTTAACCAAGGGCAACTATCAGGTATTCATCCACAGCAAAGATCGTCGGGTACGTAAAGATGCCTTTGAAGGCCTACATGGCACCTTCCTCAAACAGCGCAATACCATTGCCTCAACACTAGCCTCACAGGTGAAATCCGATATTTTTTATGCCCACCAGCGCAACTACGATTCTTGCCGCGAAATGGCCCTGGCACGCTACAACATTCCTGTCAGCGTCTATGACAACCTCATCGTCACCGTCAGCGAGCATATTCCTTTGCTCAATCGTTACCTCAAACTACGCAAGCAGGTATTGCACCTCGACGAACTACACATGTACGACCTCTACGTGCCGATTGTTGACGAACCCGATGAAGAAATCAGTTATCAGCAGGCGTGCGATACCGTGGTTGCGGCTCTAGCTCCCCTCGGCGAGAACTATACCAGCACGCTGAGAAAAGGCTTTGCTCAACGCTGGATCGACGTCTACGAGACCCCCGGTAAGCGTGGCGGAGCCTATAGTGGTGGCTCATACAGCACTCAACCCTTTATTCTGCTGAATTACCAGAACAATCGTGATAGTATGTTCACCCTAGCTCACGAACTGGGCCACTCCATGCATTCGTTCTTTACGCGCAGCCACCAGTCCTATCCATACGGTGACTACACCATCTTCGTTGCCGAGGTAGCCTCAACCCTGAATGAAGGTCTCTTGACCGAGTACCTGCTTCATACCACTACCGACCGAGCTGTACGTCTGGCCATTCTCAACCACTCGCTCGAAGGCTTCCGTGCTACCCTCTTCCGCCAGACCATGTTTGCCGAATTTGAGCAACAGGTACATAGTCGAGCTGAGCTGGGCGAAGCTCTCACGGCTGATAGTCTCAGTGTACTCTACCGCTCCCTCAACGAGAAATACTACGGTGGCGAAACCGTTATCGATCCATTGATCGACATAGAGTGGGCACGTATTCCCCACTTCTATAGCAGCTTCTATGTCTATCAGTATGCGACCGGTATCTCTGCCGCTTCCGCCCTCGTTCAGCAGATTCTGCATGAAGGCCAAGCCGCCGTTGATCGCTACCTTAAGTTCCTCAGTTCTGGCTCATCTGACTATAGCATTGAACTCCTCAAAAAGGCTGGTGTTGATATGACTTCATCAGAACCGGTGCGCCAGGCCTTGCAACTCTTCAAAGCGCACCTGTCACAGATGGAGCAACTTATGCAAGAATAATAAGGGTGAGCATACAACAACACGGCAGAGACAAAACTCTGCCGTGTTGTTGTATGCCCCATTTGCCCTATTTTGTTGACACTGTTGACACTTCTTAGATAACCTCGCTACACTGCATATAGTAACAAAATATGTGCATCTCTGATTTTTTGCATTTTGAGGCTACATCTGTGCTAAGCGAACGTACCTACATCGACAAAAAAGTAAGTCATTACCGCCTGCTTGATACAATCAGCAGTAGCTCTTTCTGCCATGTCTATCGCGCCGAACATCTCCAGATTGCACAGTATATCGTCGCCATCAAAATATTTCAGGTGCCATCACTTTCACCACAGAAACGCCAACAATTTCTGGAAGAAGTGCAACTGCTCAGCAAGCTCAAGCATCCACATATCCTCCCCATTTTAGATGCGGGTTTCTACGAGGACGTTTCTTATATTGTCACCGATTACCTGCCGGACGGCTCTCTTCGTAGCCGTCTGTCAGCTCACCCTCTTCTTCCACTTCAGGAAAGTGTTGCCATCCTTAACCAGTTAGGACAAGCTCTACACTATGTCCATCAACGAAACATGCTATACGGCAATCTCAAGCCAGAAAATATCCTTTTTACATCCGAGAATAAGGTTGTACTCACCGATTTTCATATAGACACGCTCGCGGATGCAGCTAGTCCAGAAGCATCCTATCATAGCACCTGGCTCCTGAACAGTTTCTCGGTAGTTGCACCAGGGACAGCGATCAGTATGCTTTTGCCTGTATCGCTTATGAACTGTTTACTGGACGCGCTCCCTTCATCGCCTCAAATTTCTCAACGCTTCAACATAAACATGTTACGGAAAACCCCCTCGCGCCAACACACCTGAATTTGCTACTGCCCTTCCCTGTCGGGGAAGTTATCTTAAAAGCTCTAGAGAAAAAAAGTGCAGACCGTTATCCCAGCATCACAGACTTTATGACAGCGTTGAACCACGCTCTGCCTGCCCACTTCTCTATTTCCAAACTTTCCCCTTTAGGGGGTGCTTTACCATCTACTCCCAGACTCTCTATGATGCAGGGCAATAGTATTACTAGTTCGCGAAAATATAGTGTCCTACCACAAGAAAGTCCTCTTTATATCAATCACAGCAGGCAGCTATCTCTGCCTGCACCAGCTCCTTCTGTTTCATCTGAGCCATATCCATCAGACGCTGCCTATGCCGAACAACAGGAGCATGGCTCTTCCACGAACCCTGAACCACTAGCAACACTGTTGCCGAAACGTATTCAAGACCTCACTCACCTCGTGACGGAAGATCTGGACACTTCAAAAGAAGCTGCCAACTCACAAATCAACGACGAACAACCCTCTCCGACGCCAGTTTTAGGGGAGCTTTCCTCGCCTGAAAACAATGATGCACCCTGGTTTTATGAAGAAGCTGTGCCAGAGGCTGCCAACCTTCCATCTAGTCTAGAAACTCCGCCGCAACCAGTTCTTCCAGAGGAGCTTCCTGACACTCCGCTCGGTGTGGAACCTGAGCCTCAAATCCTCGAGGCACAAAACATTCCTGATGTCCAGGATAGAGACACGCTCCACTCTGTGGATGAACAAACAACACCACAACTACTTCTGCCGAGCTATCCTGTACCGCAGGGTACCCTGCTCAGTACACCTACTTCAGGAAGTAGCCCTAATAACAGGACGGTAGCTCCAAAATTTATCAGTAAGAACGGGGGAAATAAAACTCCTAACCAATTTTCACGTCGCGCATGGCTGATCATTGGCGGCTCGTGGCTGATTGTCGTAGTGATGATCTTTAGCTTCGTTCATGTTCTATGGCCTGTATTGTCTTTAACAACTTCACTACTAATGACACCTACGCCTGCTGTCCTTCAAGCAGCGACGGTGCCTGCTCTCAATCCCGTTTCAACACCGATACTCCTGCCATTGCCTACTCCTACTTCTACTCCCGCGCCCAGCCCTTTACCAACGGTCACACCGACTCCCTCTCCTACTCCTACACCTGTAGTAACACCATCGCCAACCCCAACCTCATCACTTATAGTAACTCCAACAAGCTTGCACGCCGCGAGTTGTCAAAGAGTTGGTGCCTATTATCTCTGTACCTTGCTCTTACAACTACCGTCCACTCATTCGGGTTCACTTCGCTGGTCTGCCTCAAGTAACGATGGCTTTGCCAGCTTTATACCTGCAAGAGGTGTCCTCTCTCCGGGTACACAACAAAGAGTGAGTGTCTATGTTCTTTCTCCATGTCCACATCCGGGCCAGCTTAGCATCTCATCAAAAGAGGGTAAAGTGAACATTCCCTGGACCTGCTAGAGAAATGGAGCTAGCATGACAAATCTGCCTCATCCACAAAAGTCCTAAAAGAGAGGCAAGCAAGGCTGTATATGCCCATACAACCTTGCTTGCCTCTCTTTTGGAGTTCAGACCTATTAAACCCGTCGCGCAAACAAGCCGGTTTGCGACACAAACACATCGTACGTTCCATCGGCTGGAACAAACACCGCATTGCCATAGGTAGCATCAACGAAAGGACTGAGCCATCCTTCCTGATTGTGTGCGGTCTGGAAAAAATTATCATCGCCCCCGTTTAGGGTAATCACGACATGCTGAGACTTACTTTCCAGATTGGGATCATCAAAGCGTCCCTCCATGCGCGTCAGCTTATAACCTGAATGGATACCCAAGATGTTTACCAAATTTGTAAACTTCAATATATCTCCTTGGAGCATCCATTCATCGCCATTGAGAGCATACGTTTGATCCGAAAGCTGACGACCGCCTTGATCATACTGGATCAATTCAACACTCATCTGATGCGGAAGGTTGGCAAAGTGTGTGGCATGAATGCGAGCAACCTTAATATCACCTGTTAAACCCAGATAGCTCTGGACCACAAATGTCAACCACAATAATGAAATTGCTACTACAAGTAAAACAACGCCACCCAATCCACGTCCAACCCTCAACCCTCGATATCGTCGGTGCGGCCTTCTGCCAAATTTCCGTGCTTCTTCTTTCTCCTCCTCAGTAAGATATGCCCTTTCAGGTAGTCTCATCAACCCCATCACACTTGAGATCAACAACCCTAAACCTATCAACGCAATCACAAAAAGAACCACTTGCGGTAAGCCAACAACTATTGGTACCTTCACGGCTATGCCCTCCCTTTCTGGCTCCAGCCTGTTCCCCTATTGACATAAAAAGTCCTCCCTATGTACACGAATGGGGTTGCTGCTTCGTTTTGCCGTATAAGCTTATTCCACCTGAACAGGTACCAATTCAGTTTGGGCTCTAACATAGAGAGGATGTCGCGGATGACCTTTTCATCTGTCCTCTCGAACAGTCACAGATCCTAATCTATACGCTATGCTTGCGATAGAGATGCTATTGGCGAATGGGGTGTTCTCGTTCGTCCGTTCGCCGAGCCCCACCCTGCGGGTTTGATGCAACGGGCCCGTACAACATCGCCTTGCTCGTCTAGGATGGGCATCTTGTTGACAGCATCTCGAGAGAGCACACGTTCAGTCCACTCTAGAGAACCAAAAAGGAGCATATCTTACATGCAACCCACCTACACCGACACCACCGATAATAGCTTTGAATCATCTGGGCGGCACTTCATCCGCGCTGCTCGCGTTGCCGAACTGGAGCAGCGTCCATTCAAAGTCGTCACGCTGGAAGACCGGCATATTTTATTGATGCGTGCTGATGGACAGATCAGAGCACTCGATAGCCGCTGTCCACATATGGGCTATCCCCTTTCGCAGGGAACTATCAAAGATGGTGTCTTGCGTTGCCACTGGCACCACTGGCGTTTTGATCTCGCCTCTGGTGGCTGCTTTACCGAAGGCGGAGACGATGTAGCCGTGTTCCCGCTGGAGATTCGCGACGGCGAGATCTGGGTTAGTCCCACGCCCCTGGAAGGCTATGTGCGCAGCCGCACCGAAAAGTTTCTGGGTGATCTGCGCCAGGGCATGGAGGAACGCAATACCTTCCTGCTGGCCAAAGCGGTGGCAGGTCTACGTGCCAACGGAGTCGCCGACCGTGTCATCCTCAGCGCAGCCGCGATGCATGGCCTGCGCTTCCGCCAGGGAGGTTTCTCGATGGGGCTGACCATCCTGACGTGCATGGGAGTGCTCGTGCCGTATTTGCAGGAGGATGACAAGGCTCTGGCTGACGTCCACGGCCTCATCAACTGTGCACGCGATGCCTTTGCTGGTCCACCGCGTCGCATGCTGCGTCCATTGCCCACAACACAATTTACCAACAAAGCACAACTCAAACACTGGTTTCGCCTCTTCATCGAAGACCGCGAGGCCGCCGGAGCCGAGCGCATCCTGCGTACGGCGGTTGCCGCTAGATACTCCATGGAAGACCTGGTCGATCTGCTGCTGGCTGGTGCGACCGACCATTACTTTTTGAGTACAGGCCATGTCATTGACTTTACCAACAAGGCTTTTGAATTGTTCGAGGTGATGACGACTGATGGTTCGTTGCCTGCGGGTGATTCTGATGCACGTGAGGTGCTAGCCACGACGCTTTCGGCGGTCGTACGACCTATGGCGATGGGCTTTCGCCACGAAGAAGATGCCGATTGGCAGGAGACGATAGAACCTCAGGAAGCGTTGTTCGCGGCGCTTCCCACGCTGCTAGCACAGCCACGCAACCTCCAGTGGGCGCGGAATGGACGCCCAGAGGCACTGCGTGATGTATTATTGGCGGGAAAGCCCGATGAGATTACGCAGGCGTTGCACCGTGCCCTGGAACAAGGTGCGCCTGTTGAGAGTCTCAGCAGTGTGCTGGCGCGGGCTGGTATCCACCGTGTCGCTCGCTTCCATGTGCAAAACGAGGAGGACTGGGATGATGTCTTGCACGTCATGAGCTACGCTAATGCTATCGATGCGCTTACGCGCCGTGCCGTGGGGCGTTCGCTGGAAGGTGATATGGCTTTGATGAGGGCGATCACGCATGGGGCCATGTTCGTCTACCTAACGCATTTTCTCAATATTCCACGTGCTCTCTTGCCAGCCGAGCGCGGCAAGGCGGCGATTCCAGCAATGCTTGATGATCGGGCGGGACTGTTGGAGCGATTGCTCTATTGCGCAGAATTTCAGCAGGTTGAGGAAGCGGCGGCCATTGTCCATTATTATCAGGAGCGGGAGTATCCACTGGCCGATCTGAAGGCGACGCTGGGAAAGGCGTTGCTGCGCGAGGATGCGACCTTCCACACCTTCCAAATGCTCGATGCTGGCATGCGTCAACAAGCAACTCTGGGGGCGAGCCATCCCGATGGTCGCCTAGCGTTGGTTGCGGCTACACGCTACATGGTCGCGCAACGCTTACGTCGCAATGTGCTCTTCTCGACCCAAAATGCGTTGAAGTTGCAGCGTGGCGAGGCTCTGAATGAGGATGCGTAGGATTTTGGCAAGTTGCAGAGGGCGACCCTCGAGGTCGCCTCTGCAACTGGAACCCCCATGAACTCTTTGCCAAAATCGCATGCGCACCCCTGAATGAGGATGCCTACCCCTCAAACTCCGGTAGCTTGCTTATTCTAAATACCCTCAGCTGCCAATTGCTCCAGCTCTGTCACTACTCTATCAAGCTCCTCAATCAATGGACTTGTTCCACCTTCCCGTAACGCCGTCACAACGGCACGATAGTACCACAAGGTACCCGTGCGCCCACCATGGAAACGTCGCCATAGAGTCTCGCCCATCACACGATAATCTCCTAAGACTGCACGCGCATTGTGCAGTTTATCTGCCGTCGAAACCAGGCGCACTGATGCTGGTGCTTTGCGTAAATGGGCAATGTATGCCTCCTTACGTGCCCTCCATGGTGGCTTCGGGGTCACGTCTGCATCCGTACAACCGTCCACAATCGCCACCACCCTATTCCCAAAGCGACGCCGGATCGCTTCACGGGTAGCCGCTCCACCCTGATCTTCAATTGCATCATGCAGCAATGCCGCAATCGCTTCATCCTCGTCTCCCCCATTCTCCAGCACCAGAGCCGTCACCGCCAACAAATGCGCGACATAGGGGATCGTTGTCCCCTTGCGTAGTTGCTTCGCATGCAACTGTGTTGCAAACGTCAACGCCTCTTCAAAACGTGATGTAAGTGCCATAATCTGCCCTCATTTTTCTGATTTGGCGGCATTATAACATACTTCTTCTTTGTTGTAAGATACAAGCACACTTGCAAGTTGTGACTCAGGAGGAACCTCATGTCTTATACAACCAAAATCGGCCATGCACATCTCAAAGTACGTAACCTTCAACGTTCTATCGACTTCTACACCCGTTATCTCAAACTTCAAGAAACAGAGCGGGTTGCCAATTATGCCTTCCTCAGCGCAGGCCAGTTTCATCATGACATCGCACTGCAAGAGGTCGGCCCCAACGCGCCGCATCCACCTGCCTATGGCACAGGTCTCTATCACGTCGCCTTTGAAGTCCCAGATCGGCATGCCTTCGCCGAGGCGTACCGCGCTCTTACCGAAGCAGACATTCCTGTGGCCGCCGTCGATCACTTTATCAGTTGGGCCATGTACTTTGATGACCCCGATGGTAATGGCCTTGAAATCTACTGTGACTCGCGCCATATGCCCGATGGGCGACAGCTCTGGCGCGGACAAAATGCACGACTCGATGAAGCAACCATTCTTGCGGCTCTCAAGGAGTGAGAACTCTCTCTCCTGGACATGATAGAATAAGAGAAATGAATCGTTTTTCGGCTGTATTGCTGTTATTGCCTCATTTCTGGCTGGTTCTGCTGTTGAATGTGAGATCAGCCCGGACTGATACTATAGTGTCATCCTTTTGTATGTTCATGCTACTTTCTTAGTGACTAGCACGTTTATGAAGTATGAGTTTGAGCATCTTGCTCTCTCATTTGTAATTACGATACGATTTTGGCAAGGAGCGGTGCTAACCTGCAGTGCTTCCCTTGTGGATCAGGTTAGACTACCTCGCTATATATCAGGAGAAGGTACTCACATGAAAAAGCCAAAGGCAATTATTTTTGACCTGGATGGTGTTTTAACCGATACCTCCGTATATCATTATCAGGCCTGGAAACATCTGGCTGATGATGAAGGTATCCCCTTTACTGAAGAGGAAAACGATAAATATCTGCGTGGTGTCAGCCGCCGCGAGTCATTGATGTATATCATTCGCGACCGGCACTACTCTGAGGCTCAGATTCAGGAGATGATGGATCGCAAGAACCGTTATTACACCGATCTGATTAAGAATATGAGCCCCAAAGACCTTGTCTCAGGTGGTAGAGAACTACTACAGGAAATTCGGCAGGCAGGTATCAAAATTGCTATTGCCTCCGCTAGCAAAAATTGCCGCACTGTTCTAGACAGCCTGCAGATCACTGACATGCTCGACGGCATTTCTGATGGCTATAGTGTCATCAATGGCAAACCGGCTCCAGACCTCTTTGTCTATGCTGCTGGTCTTGTCCAGGTTCCGGTAGTCGATTGTCTGGGAGTCGAAGACGCTGATGTTGGTATTGAGGCCATTAAAAAAGGAGGCATGCAAGCTCTTGGCATTGGCCCCAAAGAGCGTTTTCATCAAGCCGACAAAGTTATACCCACGCTTGCCAACACACACCTGCAAGACATGTTAGCCTGATGCGACACCTTGCAGAATACATAGTGGGTCACTTGCCAAATACAGTGGCATTGGTGTTGGCTTATAAGAGTCGTAATACAGGCAGATAGCCAGTAGCTAATGCCGCAGGACTTGGCAACTGACCCAATAGGATGCAGATAGAAAGGGATTCTCTCCGTGAACCTCTGGCATATTAATGAGGACAAATTTGACCCTAAAAAGCTTCACGTACACGAAACCGTTTATAGCATCGGTAATGGCTATTTCGGTACACGCGGAAGTTTTGAAGAAAGCTACCCCAAAGCCACACCGGCTACGCTCCTCTTCGGCGTTTTCGACAAAATCAGTGTTGGTAAAGAAGAGCTTGCTAACGTCCCCGACTGGCTCCTGATCACCCTTTTCGTCAATGGTGAACGCTTTCGTCTTGATCAGGGTACCATACTGGGCTATCAGTGCACGCTTGATATGTACAATGGCGCTCTCCGTCGTTTCATCCACTGGCAGAGCCCCACCGGCATTCGTCTCAAAATTACCATCGAACGCTTTGCCAGTCTGGCAGATGAGCATGCGGGTATCATCCGTTACAGCGTGACCTCTGATGAACAAGCTTCCAGTCAGGAGCTCGACATTGCCTTATGGGCTACCCTCAATATCGCTGTTGGCAATTATGACCTTATGCATTGGGAGACTCTTGCACAGAGTCAGGAGCAAGACCTCCTCTGGCTCAATACACAGACACGCCATTCGGGTGTGCAATTGGTACAGTCTATGAGTTTTACCACCAGCGCATCGGACTTTCAGAAAGAGTTTGTACCTTCAGATATCGCCCCTAGTATCCGCTTGCGTGGCACTTTAGCTCCTGGTGCCACTATCACGGCGGAGAAGCTCGTCGTTATGTATACCTCTCGCGATACACGCACACCTTTGCACGCTGCGCTTGAGCATCATCAGTCCATCCTCCACTATCATAGTCAAGCATCCCAAGCAGATAGCAAGCAAGATGTCTCTCCTACCTATGATGCGCTAGTGGCGAAACATCAACAGGCCTGGCATGACTACTGGCAGGTGTCAGATATTATCATTGAAGGAGATGACGAAGCCCAACAGGCGATCCGCTATAGTCTGTACCAGCTACGGATTAGTGTTTCAAGCCACGACAGCCGGTACAGTTTTGCCGCCAAGGGACTGACGGGTTTTGGCTATCGCGGACACATCTTTCACGATACTGAAATCTTTATGCTGCCCTACTTTATCTATGTTCATCCTGCCATAGCACGTAATCTCCTACTTTATCGCTATCACCTGTTGCCGGGCGCACGTGAAAAAGCCAAGGAGAATGGCTATGAGGGTGCCCAATATCCCTGGGAAAGTACCCTCGATGGCTCAGAGGCCACGCCACCCTCGATTATTCACCCGGAGAGTGGCGAACTGATATCTGTCTTGAATGGTCCGCTCGAACTGCACATCTCCGCTAGCATCGCTCATGCTGCCTGGCTATACTGGGATGTCACTGGCGACAATGAATTTATGCAACAATACGGGGCAGAAATGTTGCTCAGTATCGCTACCTTCTGGGGCAGCCGTATCGAATATCATGCAGAACGCCATGACTACGAAATCACCAACGTCATTGGCCCCGACGAATGGCATGAACATGTGAACAACAATGCCTACACCAATTACATGGCGAAGTGGAGTATACAGAAGGCTCTCGACGCGCTGCACTGGCTAGAGCAGGCTGACCCCTTAAGAGCCAAAAATCTTACACGCCAGCTTGACTTGAGTGACAAACGGCTCGACCACTGGCGCGATATCATTGAACACATATATATTCCACAGGATCAGCAGACGCGTGTGTTTGAGCAGTTTGACAACTTCTTCAACCTCAAACCTCTCGATCAGAGCAAATACAGGGGGCGTAAAACCTCATATCAGGCTCTGCTCGGCATGCAGGGTGTACAAGAGCATCGCATCGTTAAGCAAGCTGATGTGCTCATGCTACTCACTGTCCTTGACGAGGACTTTGACTATGAGACGAAGAAAGCGAACTGGGATTATTACTATCCCATCACCGACCATGATTTCGGCTCTTCTCTCACGCCCGCCCTTCACGTCATTCTCGCCAGTGAGCTAGGTCTGATGGACGCTGCCTATGACCTCTTCATGACAGGGGCTCTGGTTGACTTGGAGAACTTGCGCCTCAACACGGCAGAGGGTGTTCACGATGCCTGCTGTGGTGCTGTCTGGCAAGCCACTATTCTCGGCTTTGCCGGTCTGCGCCTCACCGATGATGGCTATACCACCCGTCCCAGTTGGCCTGACGGCTGGACCCGTCTCGCCTTCAAGTTTTGCCACAAAGGCGAACTCTGCTCCGTTGATCTCCGCAAAGCGTAGCGTCAGGCAACATGGCCGGGGTAGCTGCGCGTCCCCGATGAAAAAACGCTATTGACAAATGGCAAACGACGGGTTATCATATAGCTCGTAACGCCCAGGCGCATTCGTCTAGTGGTTCAGGACGCCGCCCTCTCAAGGCGGAGATCACGGGTTCGACTCCCGTATGCGCTACTCGAAAAAGACAAGGAATCAGCCTCCTTGTCTTTTTCTTTTCACCTATCCCCTTCACCCTGGCGAATTTGCTATAATACGGAGTGACACATATATAGACTCTTAGAGAGTTGTGTCTGCATTCGCGCATGAGACACAAACAACAGCGATACAACACATTGTGAAAGGAAGTCCCATGTATAACAAGCTGTTTCTTGGTTTAGCTCTATTTAGCATCCTCACCGTTCTATTGACCGCGTGTGCCATTGTAGACACGGCCAATCAGGCAAA
>WNGG01005970.1_pt1 | contig 13538 bp, 11 predicted proteins | sample 5400661 | NCBI WGS metagenome assembly WNGG01 (sample SAMN13153372, study PRJNA577476) | soil metagenome | isolation source: 100 cm soil or saprolite under Garry oak tree replicate 1 | place: USA:California | collected 2016-06-15
GGTCCCTGCGGATGGCGAAGGTGCTCGCTGCCGGAGGCTTCCCGGAAGAGGCATCGCCGCTGATCGCGCGGGCGATCGGCCACGGCGCGGCGGCCAAACTCTCGCTACTCGGCGAGCTGTCAGCCGGCATCTCGATGGCGACGCCTGCTCAGACGCGCGCTCTCGTCGAGCGCGGCGCTTTGCCGTCCCGAACCTTGGCCACGCTCGCGACGCTGGGACCCGGCACCGGCGTCCCGTCGGGCGCCGAACTCGGGCACTTGTTCGAGGAAACGGCGCAGATCATCGCAGCGTGCGATCAAGTCGGGAACGCGCTGGCTCAAGCCGCGTGAGGGCGGGCATACCTGCTGACGCCTTGCGTGCAACGCTCACATCTGCCAGTCCTCGGTCCGCAACCCGGGTACCGACTGCAACAATCCCGTGCTGGCAAAGGGCGCAGAGAGAACGCCCGTTTCCCAGTTGGGGGGAGCGGGCAGGCGGCAGATGGAATCGGCTTCGATGCCCGATCTGGCGTCGCTTACCGCCCCTGATAGGCGGGCGTGCGCACCACGAGGCCGTCGAGCGCTTCCTCGACCTTGATCTGGCACGACAGGCGCGATGTCGGCTGCACGTCGAAGGCGAAGTCGAGCATGTCTTCCTCCGCCGTCGATCGCGGCACCAGGCGGTCGGCCCAGGCCTCGTCCACATGAACCATGCAGGTCGCGCACGAGCACGCGCCGCCGCATTCGGCGACGATGCCGCTGATGCCGTTGCGGATGGCGGTCTCCATCACGGTCGAGCCGATCTCCGCCTCGACCGTGTGGGTGGTGCCGTCGTGCTCGATGAAGGTGATCCGCGGCATGTCTTGTCTGTATGCCGTGTTTAGGGGATTGGGACCTCACCTGCAATATAATGCATATCGCGCCCCCGGCGACCCGCTCGCCGGGCGATGCCCCGCGGCCCCGAAACCGGGCCATGATTCCCCCGATTTGTGCCGCTCCGAATGCGGCGGGGATGACTAGACTCCGGCGCCGTCCTGCCGGCACGGCGTCGATGGGAGAGAGTGACCTTGCCGGAGCTTCCTGCCGGTCGAACCGCCTACAACGCCGCGGCCGAGTTCGTCGATGCCAACCTTGCGCGCGGCCTCGGCGACAAGCTGGCGTTCACGGACGGCGGGCGCTCGATCACCTATGCGCATCTGCGCGAGCGCACGGTGCGGGTCGCGGACGCCCTGCGGTCGCTGGGCCTGCGGCCGGAGAACCGGGTCGCCCTGCTGCTGCCCGATACGGTCGACTATCCGGCCGTGTTCTGGGGCGCGATCCGCGCCGGGATCGTCGCGGTCCCGTTCAACACGTTCCTGCCGGCGGATCAGTACGCCTACATGCTGGCCGACAGCCGCGCCTCGGCGATCGTCCTCGCGGCATCGCTCGCCGAATCCATCCTGCCGGTTCTCGACCGTGCGCCGCATCTGCGCACGGTCGTCTTGGTCGGCGCAGGCGTCGCGGACAAGGCCGGCTTTGCGCCCCGCGAGGTCCATCTCCTCGATGAGCTGCTTGCACGCTGCGCGCCGGTGCCGTTCGCGGCGCCGACCGTCGCCGACGAAGTCGCGTTCTGGCTCTACACGTCCGGCTCGACCGGCGACCCGAAGGCGGTGAAGCACGTGCACGCGAGCCTGATGGCGACCGCCAAATTGTTCGGCCAGGGCGTTCTCGGCATCCGCAGCGACGACGTGGTCTTTTCGGCCGCAAAGCTGTTCTTCGCCTATGGGCTCGGCAACGCCATGTCGTTTCCCATGTCGGTCGGCGCCTCGACCGTGCTGCTGCCCGACCGGCCGACCCCCGAGTGCGTGCTCGACGTGATGCGCAAGCATCGCCCGACCATCTTCTACGGCGTTCCGTCGCTTTATGCGGCCCTGCTCGCGCGCAAGGATTTGCGGCGGGGGGCCGGCTCCGATCGCCTTCGCCTGTGCGTCTCGGCCGGCGAGGCGCTGCCGGCGCACATCGGCGAGCGCTGGCGAGATATCGTTGGGGTCGACATTCTCGATGGCATCGGCTCGACCGAGATGCTGCAGACCTTTCTCAGCAACCGTCCGGGCGACGCGCGCTACGGCTCGACCGGAAAGCCGGTCCCCGGCTATGACGCAAAAATCGTCGACGAGAGCGGCGATGAAGTGGGCGACGGGCAGATCGGCGAATTGATCGTGCGTGGACCCTCGGCCGGGGAGGGCTACTGGAACCAGCGGGCGAAGAGCCGGCGTACCTTCGTCGGCGAATGGGTCCACACCGGCGACCGATTCCGGCGCGACGGCGACGGCTACTACCATTATTGCGGCCGCACCGACGACATGTTCAAGGTCAGCGGCATGTGGGTGTCGCCGTTCGACGTCGAGGCGGCGCTGGTATCGCATGAGGCCGTGCTCGAGGCGGCGGTCATCGGCGCAGAGGACGCCGACGGGTTGATCAAGCCGAAGGCGTTCGTCGTGCTCAAGAACGGCTATGCCGCGGACGAGCGCCTGTTCGAGACGCTCAAGGCGCATGTGAAGGAGCGCGCCGGGGCGTGGAAATATCCGCGCTGGATTGCCGTGTGCTCCGACCTGCCGCGCACGCCGACCGGCAAGATCCAGCGGTTCAAGCTGAGGGAGCAGGAGCCGGGAGGCAGGCGTCAGGAGTCAGGAATCAACAGTCACGAATCCTGACGCCTGACGCCTGATCCCAGAGTGAAGCGACCAGCCGCCGCGCCAGCACGCCGGCGACCCGGCGGCGGTAGTGCCCCGGCGTGAAGGTGGTCTTCATCGCCATGATCTGGTCGCGCACCAGCACGTCGAGGCCTTTGAATACGCGGTCATCGAGCGGACCGCCGCACAGCTCGCCCGTGCCGTCGAGCAGCACGGGACGCGGGTTCGTGCCGGTGAAAGCGACGCGCAGGTCGGCGAGGCTCGTCCCCTCCCGCCGCAAGGCAACGGCAACGCCGGCGACCGGGTATTCGATCGACCGGCGGATGCGGATCTTGTCGTAGGCCGACCGCAGGCCCGGGGTGTTCTTGGCGCGCACCGCGACGACCAGTTCGCCCGGCTTGAGCGCGAGGTAATTCTTGCCGTCGCCGGTCGCCGTATCGTGGCGCGCGTAGCCGATGTAGAGCTGCGCCAGCGGCAGCGTGCGCCGACCGGCCGGCCCGGCAAGGTCGACCTCGGCGCCCAGCGTGAGCAGGGCAGGGGCAAGGTCGCCGCTGAACGTGGCGAAGCACACGCCGTGGCTCTTCGGCGCCACGTGGCAGATGTCGCCGGTGGTCTTGAGGCAATGGTTATTGGCCGAACGCCACCATTCGCTTTGATTGTAGAAGATGCAGCGCGTGTCGAGGCAGAGGTTGCCGCCGACGGTGCCCATGTTGCGCTGGGTCGGCCCGGCAACGATGTGGGCCGCCTGCGCCACGACCGGATAGTGCGCATTGACCTGCGGATGCGCAGCCAACTCGGCGAGCGTGACCGACGCGCCGATTTCGAGCGTGTGCGCGTCGGCTTGGATCGTCGTAAGCTCGGCCACCCCGTTCATTTCGATGAGCACCGGCGGGGCGACGATGCCGCGCCGGATATTGACGAGGAGATCGGTGCCGCCCCCGAGCGGCCGGCTGTCGGGATGCGCGGCGCGCGCCGCGATCGCCTCGTCGAGGCTGCGCGGGCGCAGCAGCGCGAACTCGTGCAGCGCATCCATCATGCGCCTCCGTCGATATCCGCGCTGCCGTCGCCGTTGCCGGCCGCGCGCCGGCGCTTCTCGATCGCCGCGAACACCCGGTCGGGGGTGACCGGCAGATCGTTGAAGCGAATGCCGATGGCATCGGCGATGGCATTGGTCAGCGCGGGCAGGAAGGCGGCGAGCGAACCTTCACCGGCCTCCTTGGCGCCGAACGGCCCGTGCGGATCGTTGCTCTCGACGATGCCCACCTCGATCGGCGGCGAGTCGAAGATCGTCGGCACGCGGTAATCGAGCATGTTGGCGGTGACGAGCAGGCCGTCATGATACGCGGCCTCCTCGCTCATCGCCTGGCCCATTCCCATCCACACGGATCCCTGCACCTGGCCTTCGACGGCGAGCCGGTTGAGCGCCTTGCCGCAATCGTGCGCGACCCACACCTTGTCCACGCTCACCGCGCCGGTGTCCTCGTCGACGCTCACCTCCACCACCTGGGCCGAATAGCTGTAGCCCATGGTGCCGCCGATGGCGGCGCCGCGATATTTCTTGCCGCCGTGCGACTCGGGGATGGTCGAGTAGTTTCCAGTCACGGTGATCGTGCCGGTGTCTTTCAGCGCCTCGGTGACCACCTCGTCGAACGACAGTCCCTTGTCCTGGGCGCCGGCGCGGTAAAGCTCGCCCAGGCACTCGACGTCGTCCGGCTGGGCATCGAGCTTGCGCGCCGCGGCGGCGACCAGGATGCGCTTGAGATTCTGCGCCGCCTCGATGGCGGCGTTGCCGACCATGAAGGTCACGCGCGAGGAGTAGGAGCCGTTGTCCTTGGGCACCACGTCGCTGTCGCCGGTGACGATGCGGACGCGGGAAAGATCGAGCCCGAGCACCTCGGCGACGGTCTGCACCAGCACGGTCGACGAGCCCTGGCCGATCTCCGCCGCGCCGGTGAGCAGGACGATGGAGCCGTCGAAGTCGAGCTTGAGCTTGACCGTCGCGTGCGGCTCGCCGGTCCAGTTGACCGGCTTCGACGCGCCGCTGATGTAGTGCGAGCAGGCCATGCCCAGCCCCTTGCCCCGCGCAAGTCGACCCTTGCGGGCGCGCCAGCCGCTCGCCTGTTCGACCCAGTCGACGCACTGCGGCAGGCCGTAGCTGTTCACCATCAGGTCGTTGTCGGTGAACGTCGGTGCGGTCAGATAATTGGCGCGCCGCACCGCGAACGGATCGAGGCCGAACTCGTCCGCCATCTGGTCGAGCAGGCTTTCGAAGGCGAAGCGGATATCGACGGTGCCGTGGCCGCGGAACGCGCCGCACGGCGGCGTGTTGGTCAGCACCCGCCGGCCGACATATTTGACGTTGTGCAGGTCGTAGATGGCGTAGAGCATCGAGCCCGAATAAAGGATGGTCACGACGCCGTAGCCGCTGTGCGCGCCGCCGCGCTGGTCGCATTCGCATTCGACCGCGGTGAGGCGCCCGTCCCTGGTGAGCCCGATCTTCAGCCGGATGTCCGTCTCCGGCCGGCCGCGGTGGGTGATGAAGGTCTCCTCGCGGGTGATCATGGTGCGCACGGTGCCGCCCGCCTTGCGCGCGAGCAGGGCCGTGATCAGCTCGATGTTGAGCGCCTCGGTGCGGCAGCCGAAGCCGCCGCCGACGTGCGGCTTGATCACGCGGATGCGCGACATGTCCATGTCGAGGATATGCGCCAGCATCAGGTGCACGTAATAGGGAACTTGGGTCGAGGCATGGACGGTGATGCGCTCGCGCACCGCGTCGTATTCGGCGAGCGCCGCGTGCATCTCCATCTGGTTCTGGCACACCTCGGCGCAGTTGTAGGTCGCCTCGCGCACCAGATCGGCTTGCGCAAAGCCCTGCTCGACATTGCCCAGCTCGAACAGCACGTCGCGCTCGATGTTGTTCGGCTTGTGGGCATGGATCGCCACCGCGTCGGGCGCCAGCGCCGCGCCGGCGGTGTAGTAGGCGGGGAGAGGACGCACCTTCATGCGGATGAGCGCCAGAGCCTTGCGGGCGGTGGCGTCATCGACCGCGGCGACCGCCGCCACCGGCTCGCCCTTGTAGCGCACGCGCTCGCGCGCCAGCGGGTGCTCGCTGCGCGCGACCGGCAGCACCCCGAACGTGCGGTCGCAGTCGGCGCCGGTGACGATCGCCTTGACGCCGGGGAGCCGCGCCGCCGCCGACACATCGACCTCGAGGATTTCGCCGTGCGCGTGGGGGCTGCGGTAGATGCGGCCGGCGAGCATGCCGGACCGGATGAAGTCGGCAGTGTATTTGGCCCGCCCGCTCACCTTCTCGGGGCCGTCGACCAGCGGCACATAGCCGCCGATCGCGCGCGCGGGCGACAGGTCGTTCACGGCGCCACTCCCGCGGCATTGAGCTCGGCGGCGTATTTCACCGCCTCGATGATCTTCACGTAGCCGGTGCAGCGGCAGATGTTGCTGCCCAGCGCCTCCATGATCTCCGCCTCGGTCGGGCGCGGGTTGCGCCGCAGCAGGCCGGCCGACGCCATGATGAATCCCGGCGTGCAGTAGCCGCACTGGGAGCCGAGCTTTTCATGGAAGCCGCGCTGCACCGCGGACAGGCGCCCGTCCTCGCCGAGCGATTCGACGGTATCGACGCGCCGGCCGGCGACGCTCGCGGCGAGCGTGAGGCAGGACAGGCGCGGCCGGTCGTCGACCAGCACCGTGCAGGCGCCGCATTCGCCGCCGTCGCAGCCGGTCTTGGTGCCGGTCAGCCCGACCAGCTCGCGCAGGTAATCGAGCAGCAGCAGGTTGTCGGGCACCACGTCGACTCGGCGGCTGCCGTTGAGGACGAGCTCGAGGATCCGTGCCATGGCTGCCGCTCCTTCGGTCCGGCCAAATGGGACTGCGGCATGATTGTTCCATAGTATAACAATTTCGCGGCGGCTTTCCATGACATTATTCGCTTCGCCGAGGGCAGCGCGGGGGATTGGTGCAGTGCGGCAACGCGGCCGCCAAAGCGGAGAATGAGGCGAACGAATTATCGACCGGGCGTTGTCGGCCAATCCCTCAGGCGGCGGTGCGCAGCTCGATCCTGACCTTCAAACCTGCTCGGGTCGCCAAGGTGAGCAGCGCATCGAGAGAGAACTTGTTGATCTTGCCCTGCAGCAGGTCGTTGAGGCGAACCTGCGTGATGCCAAGCCGCCGGGCGGCTCGCGCCTGCGTCGTGTTCCAGCCCTGGATGGTTTCGCTCAGTGTCGCCATGACTTTGGATCGCATGGTCATGTTCGCGGCCTCTTCGGGGCTGTCCTCGATCGCATGCCATATGTTGGTAAACGTCCGACTCTTCATCATTGCTGGGCACCGTGAGTTTGACGCATCGCTTTCGTGCCGGCGGCGTTGATCGAGCGGACCGGCCGCGCATTGCGAGGCCACGTCCTCGCCCGGCCTAGCAGCGCGAGTATCCCGCAGCACGCGTAGCATCATATCATCGCAGTATAGCAGATCGTGTCTAAGCAATTGGTGCACAAGTATTTTTCAAAAGAGTATCAGCGTGAAAGAGATACGAAACAACGGGCCTCCGGCCAACTCATGCTCCAGCTTTGCGGATTCTCGTCACAATCATCCACCAGAAACTCCATTTAAGTCCTTGATAATACATGATTTTGTTCTTAGACCTATGAACGTTGTTGATTCCGATCGCTTAGGGGTCCACACCCTGGGAGATCAAGAGTCCTGACGTGCATGTAACAACACGGGGCGGGGTCCAAACCCGCCCCACTACGTTCGGAGGGTCTTATGGTTCGTCCCTTAAGGTTTCCTCGGCCGCCGAAGAAAATCCACCAGCGTCAGCTAGCGATACGCGCTCGGTTATGGCCGGAGTTAAATCCCGATGACCTGTGGAGCCGTCACACACATGACGGATTCAGTACCATCCCCAGCACCATGCCGCTGATTATGTCTATTTTGGACGACCTTGCTGGTCAGCCCGTTTCCTCGATTTATCTCGATCTGTGGACACGCGCCTACGATGAGAGCTTTGTTGCCCTCTCGAAGCCTCGCGAGTTGGCGTTCCACGCAGGGTTCACAAGTCAGAGAGCGGAAAGAACTTGGAGACACAAGCTGAAGATCCTCGGAAATTTAGGTTTCATCGACCTGAAAAGCGGGCCATCTGGGCCAGAGTATACGCGTTGATCCGGAATCCCTATCTTGTAATCCGACGGTATCATGAGCAGAAGGGGGCCGGTCTCCGAGAAGATAAGTTTAATGCGCTTGTTGTACGAGCTCTTGAGATCGGGGACAGGACTTTCGCTCCTGCGGTGTCAGACTCAAGCGCTGGGCTGCGGCCACATGCGACGGTCGAACGAGTTCCCGTCGCTCCTGCTTCTCAGCATGCAGTGCGTCCCGAGTCTGGCGCGAAGGGAAAGGATATACGAATGCCGGTAAGATCAAGGTTGAGGATGCCACGCCGTGCTTGAGTGGGTCAGCGATGCCTTGCCTATGACATTCTGAAGGGCGTCGTATCCGACATTATCACCTGAGATGATGCTGGGAAAATGGAAGTAAATCAAACTCGCCGCTTCTGCGTCGCGCCGATGATGGAGTGGACGGACCGGCACTGCCGGTTCTTCCACCGCCTGCTCACGCGCCGCGCGCTGCTCTATACCGAGATGCTCGGCACCGGCGCGGTGATCCACGGCGATCGCGTGCGCCTGCTCGGCTTCGATCCGGCCGAGCATCCGATCGCCGTGCAGCTCGGCGGCGCCGACCCGCGCGCGCTCGCCGAGGCGGCGCGCATCTGCGCCGATCTCGGCCATGACGAGGTCAACCTCAACGTCGGCTGTCCGTCCGAGCGGGTGCAGGACGGCCGTTTCGGCGCCTGCCTGATGGCGGAGCCGGCGCTGGTCGGCGCCTGCGTCGCCGCCATGAAGGCGGCCGTCAAAATTCCGGTGACGGTGAAATGCCGGCTCGGCATCGACGCGCAGGATCCGGAGGAAGCGCTCGACGCCATGGCGTGCGCGGTCGCGGCCGCCGGGGTGGACGCGCTGATCGTGCACGCCCGCAAGGCCTGGCTCGACGGCCTGTCGCCCAAGGAAAATCGCGATATCCCGCCGCTCGACCACGATCGCGTCTACCGCCTCAAGGCGGCGCACCCGCGCCTCGAGATCGTCATCAATGGCGGCGTCGCCAGCGTCGAGGACGCGCGCGCGCACCTCGCCCACCTCGACGGCGCCATGATGGGCCGCGCCGCCTATCGCGAGCCGTGGCGGCTCCTCGCCGTCGATCCGCTGCTGTTCGGGGCGCCGGCGCCCGCCCCGTCGGCCAAGGCGGCGGTCGAGATGCTCCTGCCCCATATCGAGCGCGAGCTTGCGCGCGGCACGCGGCTGCGCGCGATCACCCGCCACGTGCTCGGCATCTTCCAGGGGGTGCCGGGTGCGCGCGCGTTCCGCCGGCATCTTGCCGTGAACGCCGTGCGGCCGGGCGCCGGCGCCGACGTGCTGCTCGAGGCGCTGTCGCTGGTGCTGGACAGCGCCGGCGAATTGCCGCACACCGCTGCCGCCTGACCCTCGGCGCGTCTGTCCGACGCGGAGCTTCAAATGTTTCTCGGCGTGCCTGCCGGCGAGCTGGCCTGGCTCGCGGGGGCGATCATCGTCAGCGGCGCGGTGACCGGCATCCTCGCCGGCCTGTTCGGCATCGGCGGCGGCGCCGTCATCGTGCCGGCGCTCTACGAGGTGTTCCGCATCCTCGGCGTGCCGGAAGAGGTGCGCATGCAGCTGTGCATCGGCACCTCGCTCGCCATCATCGTGCCGACGACGATCCGCTCCTATCGCGCGCACCGCGAGCGCGGCGAGGGCATCCGCGAGGTCGTGCGCCTGTGGGCGCTGCCGGCGGTGGTCGGCGTCGCGACCGGATCGCTGCTCGCCGCCTTCGCGCCCGGCACGCTGTTCAAGGTCGCGTTCGTGGTGATCGTCAGCATCATCGCCGTGAAGCTCCTGTTCGGGCGCGACAGCTGGCGGCTCGGCAACGAGCTGCCGGGCCGCCCGGCCATGACGTTCTACGGGTTCCTGGTCGGGCTGTGCTCCTCGCTGCTCGGCGTGAGCGGCGGCTCGCTGTCTAACATGGTGCTGATGCTCTACGGCAAGCACATCCACAACGCGGTCGCGATCTCCGCCGGGCTCGGCGTGCCGATCTCGATCGCCGGCACGCTCGGCTACGCGCTCGCCGGGCTGCGCCACCAGGCGCTGCTGCCGCCCCTCTCGATCGGTTTCGTCTCGATCATCGGCCTCGTGGTGATGGCGCCGGTGTCGAGCTTCTTTGCGGTCTACGGCGCGCGGCTGGCGCACGCGCTGTCGCGCCGGCGGCTGGAGATCGCCTTCGGGATATTTTTGCTCGCGGTCGCGGCGCGGTTTCTCGTGAGCTTGATCTGAGCCGGAAAGCCAGCACCGCTTACGGCGCGCCAAAACGCCGGCGCAGAAACGCCAGCACGTCGTCGGCGCAGCGCTCCGGCAGGCTGTCGCAGATATTGTGCGGCATGCCCTCGTAGGAAATGACTTGGACGTCCGGGATGCGCTCGCGCATGGCGTCGTAGGCGCGGGTCGAGCCCACGGTCTCCGCGCCCGGATAGACCACGAGGGTTGGGCACTTGATCTCGTGCAGCCGGTCCGACCAGTCGAGCGTGGTCATCAGCCCGATGAAGCGGCCGATGAAAGCCGGGTCGTTCTTCGCCGCCTCGTCGAGAAACCATTCGATGTGCCGCGGATCGGTGCGTTCGACCGGGAAGCGGTCGGCGATGGTGTCGGCGAGAAAATTGCGCAGGCCCTCCTTGGCGACGCGCGGCAGCCAGGTCGCCGCCTGGCTGTGCTTGAGCCCGGGGGTCGAACCGAACAGCATCAGGCTTTGCACCCGTTCGGGCGCGGTCATCGCCAGGTTCTGGCCGACGTAGCCGCCGGCGGAATTGCCGACGATGTGCGCGCGCGTGCAGCCGAGACGGTCGAGCAATTCGCTCAGGTCGGCGACGAGGCGCTGCATGGTCAGCGGCGGATCGGCCGGCGGCACCTGCGACTGCCCGTGCCCGCGCAAGTCCGTGCGCACGACGCGGTAGTGGCGCGCGAGGCGCGGCACCCAGGCGAAGAAGCGGCCCGAATGGCCCATCGCCGCGTGCAGCAGCACGAGCGTCGCCGGCCGCGTCCACGGATCGGTGAAGTCGTCGACGGTGTAGGCGAGTTCAATCCCGTCGCTGGCAGTGAAACGCGGCACGGGGGCGATCCTTGCGGGCGGGCCTTGTGGATGGGCGCGCGCCCGTCGCGGTAAGCTGCGGGTGCAGGGCCAGGCGGGAACCGGCGAATGAAGATAGCACATGCATTCCGGATTGCGGTCGCGCTCGCCGCCTGCATGGCTGCGAGCGCCGGCCTGGCGCAGGATTTTCCGCTCCGGCCCATCCGCCTCATCGTTCCGTTCGGCGCCGGCGGCGGCACCGATAATCTCGCCCGCATCCTGGAGCCGCATGTCGGCAAGGCGTTGGGGCACTCGCTGGTGATCGAGAACAAGCCGGGCGCCGGCAGCATCATCGGCACGGACATGGTCGCGAAAGTCGAGCCCAATGGCTACACGCTCCTGATGATCGACTCCTCGATTTCGGCGAACGTCAAATCGGAGATCGAGAAGTGGGGCGGGGTGATCCGGCGGGCGAATATCAAGATCGAGTAAAGTGCCATCAGATTCACCGCCCGCGCAGGACCAGCTTCTCGCTGTTGACCGAGTAGCTGTCCAGGCGGTTGAGAAAACTCATCCCGAGCAGGCTGGTCTTGAGCTGGCCCGGTTGCGCGATCAGCGCCGGCACCGCGCGCTCGACGATGGTGCCGACGGCGACGCGGTCGAGGGTGACGGCGGCGGCGCGGGCGCGGCCGTTCGCCGTGTCGATGTTGACCGTGTAGGCCAGGACCTCGAGCGGCAGGCCCGCGGCTCTCGCGGCATCCTGGGTGAGCACGACCGCGCTCGCGCCGGTGTCGAGCACCATGGACACGCGCACGCCGTTGACGTTGGTCGAGACCTGGAATTCGCCCGAATTGCCGCGTGCGATCTCGACCGTGCGGCCGTGCGACACCGGCCGGCCGGGAATGAGCTCGGCGAGCACGCGCTCGCCGCCCTCGCGCAGTTCCGCCCGATAGGTGTAGCCGACGACGAGCAGGAGCGCGATCACCACCCAGACCAGGGCGGCCTGCAGCGCCTCGGAAAACCGGTCGCGAAACAGCGCCAGCACGACGCTGCCGACCGCCACGACCAGCACGATCTTGTAGGCCAGCGAGCCGAAATCCTGATTGTCGAGGCCGGCGATCGTCCCCTCGTCATGCCGCACGATGAGGAGCACGAGCGCAATGGCAACCCCGATCAGCAGGGTCCACAACAAGCCGCGGCGCACGACGTTGCTCCTGACTGCCGCTTCATCCCGGGGTGCGTTTGGCCTGCAATGGCAGGCTGCTGCGTGATTCGCCAGTGCGTGCCGGCCGGCAGCCCCAGCGCGTCGTCTCGATTGCAAGGCGGTGATATAGGCCCGGAGGCGTCCGGTCAAAATGCGCCGAGGCCGAACCGGAAGGGCTGGGTGACGTCGTAACTCTTCTTGCTGATCGGCACCGCGTAGTCGACGCGCAGCGGCCCGACCGGCGAATCCCACACCAGGCCCATGCCGACCGAGGAGCGGATGAAGGTGGAATCCGCGGCCTGCACGCTTTGCCCGAAGGACGGGAAGTAGGTCGGCCCGCCGTAGCCCCACACGGTACCGGCGTCGGCGAACACCGCGAACTTGAGTCCGAACTCGGAAGGCAGGTACGGCACGCGCGACTGCAGCTCCGCGCTGGTCACGAAATATCTGTTGCCGCCGACATTGTCCATCGACGTGCCGGCGGTGAGGTCGCGCGGCCCGAAGCCGTTCACGGCGAAGCCGCGCACCATCTGCGGCCCGCCGAAGAAGCTGTTGAGCAGCGGCACCGGCTCGCCGCCCCATCCGGTCACCGAGCCGCCCCCGACGCGCGCCATGCCGACGACGTCGGGCGCGACCTCGCGGTAGTAGCGCACGTCGCCGGTCGTCCGGAAAAACTTCACGTCCCCGCCCACCCCGGCGAGGTCCTGCTTGACCTCGGCGTGGATGCCGCTCGTCGGGTTCTTTCTGTTGTCGCGCGTATCATACGAGAGCGTGCTGCCCACCGCCGACACCCAGGCCGGCCCGTTGGCCGCCGCCTGTTTGACCGGCACGGACGCTTCGCCGTTGGCGTAGCATCGCGGCGGCGGATTGCCCGGCGAGCAGTCCATCAGCGAGGGATCGAGCGAGATGCTTTGATTGTAGATCGCGTAGCGGCCCTGCACGCCGAGCGTCTCGGTCAGCGGGGCGCCGAGGCTGACGCTCATGCCGTAGGTTTCGCTGCCGTAGGATTGATAGGAATTGGCCGTGGTCTGCCGCCCGAACACGTCGAGCCCGAGCGACACGCGGTTGCCGGCAAAATACGGCTCGACGAACGCGAGATCGAATCCCTTCATGTATTGGCCATACGCGACCGAGGCTTTGGCGTATTGGCCGCCCCCGAGCAGGTTGTGCTCGGCGATGCTCACTTCCGCGATGAGCCCGTTCGCCGTCGAGTATCCGCCGGAAATCTGGAAGTCTCCGGTGAGCTGCTCTTCCACGTCGACGTTGAGCACGACGCGGTCGGGCGAGGAGCCCGGCTCGTTGGTGATCCGCACCGTCTTGAAGAACCCCAGGTTCTTGAGCCGCCGCTCCGCCCGGTCCACCAGCACCTTGTTGTAGGCGTCGCCCTCCGCAATGTCGAGCTCGCGCCGGATCACGTAGTCGCGCGTGCGCGTGTTGCCCCGCACGTTGATCCGCTCGATATACGCCCGCGGCCCCTCCTCAACCACGTAC
>WNGG01006898.1_pt2 | contig 13531 bp, 14 predicted proteins | sample 5400661 | NCBI WGS metagenome assembly WNGG01 (sample SAMN13153372, study PRJNA577476) | soil metagenome | isolation source: 100 cm soil or saprolite under Garry oak tree replicate 1 | place: USA:California | collected 2016-06-15
CGATAGCCTGGGCGTAAGCGTCGGCGGCTGGCGTCCGCTTCCGGGTCAGCATGGGGTCGTGGTCCAAGTCGATGTGGTAGAGGCCGAAGTCGGAGCCGGGCCCGAAAGCCAGCCCCCATTCGCGATTGGAGGTGATGCTCCAGCAGACGTAAGCAGCCAGGTTGACGCCGTCACGTACTGCCCGCGCCACCTCGCGCAGATGGCGTCGGATGTAAGTCGCGCGGTCGACACCTCCTGCGGATTCCACGCATCCGTTCTCGACAATTAGCAGCGGCAATTTAGGGAAGAGGCGGGCGTGGTAGCGGGTCATTCCGTAGAGCACTCCCGGCCAGACCGGCGCGCGGTCGAAGCGGCCGGCGGCGGCGTCGGCGAGGCGGCCGAGCGAGGCCAGGCTGAAGGTGCGAATGCCCCAGTAGTAGTCGAAGCCTACGAAGTCCTGCTGGCCGCGGCACTCAGGAGGACAGAGGAAGTCCGGTAGTCGGCCGGCCATCCCCAGGTGCCACCAGTTGCCGGAAAACGCCGTCGAGATGATTGTTACGAGTCGCAAAAGCGGCTCCAGGAACCCGATGTTGGCGAGCAGCGGCGGCCGCGCAAGGTGCCGGCCATGCTTGGTGAAGTGTTGCGGCGACTTCAACCGGTCGAGATGACTGTCGACCCAGCGTTGTAGCCAGGGCGGCAGGCCGAGCAGAAAGGGGTTGGCGCCTACCAGCGCCTCGGAGTCATGCTGCCGGATCACCTGGCGCGCCGCGGTGTGGGCACGGAACAGGTTCTGGATTAGCTGTTGGACCGCCGCCATCTGATCCTCGACGTCCACGTCGTCGGGGAGTCCGGGCGGCATCATGTAGGTCGACTCCCACCAGGGCTTGATGTAGCCGTAGATGAGCTGGTTGGGCTCGTTAAAGGTGATCCAGTAGCGCACCTTGCCGGCGAGCTGTTTCGCAACATGCTCGGCGTAGCGCCGAAAGAGGTCCGGGAATTCGGCCGCGATCATTCCGCCACGCTTCTCCAAGTGAACCGGCCACGTGAAGTGGTGGAGCGTGAGGATAGGTTCCATGCCATGGGCGGCTATGGTGTCGACAAGGGCCTGGTAGTGCCCAAGTACGTCGGCGTCGAACTCTCTCCCAGACGTCGCGCATGTCTTCGAATTGGGGGTGGTAAGCCTCGCACTGATGGTCTGCGGTGGCCACGCCAAAGAGGATTGGCGCGCGCCGCGCAGGCTCGCCCACGATTAACGCAGGCCCGCAGGCGAACGTGGGTGCGCATGCGTGACATCGTGCCGAGAGCCCACGAGTAGGAGGAGACAGGCCGTGTTCACGAACTCTCTCGCTTCAACTCTGCCAGTCAGAAAGGCTCACTGCATCGGCGCGCAAGCTGTCTCGGCCGCCTTATCGGCGCTTGGCGCTGTCGATAGCGATGGCTTGTGCGATTCGATTGACCTGCGATAGCACGAACGCACTCAGGATGATCGCGCCCGTACTCATCCAAGGCTCGAACCATGAAACATCGTTAATAACGGAGCCTGGAACGCCGATGGCGAATACTGCGAAGGCCAAGGAGGCGGCGAGCATCGCCAACCAAGGCCAGCTGCGGACGGCTGTTACAGGGAGCGACAGACCCTGGCCTGGATGCGCGGCCGAAACACCCAGCCATACAACAATTGGCGTTGCGATCAAGAACGTGACCAACATCAACCACTGGTACCGATGTCCAGAGGTGGTGGGTATGACGGCCAGTATTGCCAGGTAGGTGGCCATCACTTCGGTCGGGATGTATGTACCAATCGACTCGAGCGCTTTCCCGAGCTCGGGACCAACTGAGGCGGTAATGGCCGGTTGGGCGGTCGGCGCGGCGGTGGGCGGACTGAGAGGGGTTGCTGGTGTGTGCGCGGCGCCATGGGGCTTCGGCGCGACCTTGGCGCGACGTTCGGCTTCTTGCCTAGCGATCGTGTAAACGCTCACGAAATCCTCTCCTTGCAATGCAGTGATTCCGGCCCTGCGCGTGGCACTTTGCTCGCTCTCTAATAGACGCTTGTAAAGGTTCTCTTCCTCGAACTCCCAAATCTGACGGGTTTGGTCGGACGGTTTCGAACCGCCTTCTGTGGATTTGGGTGATCACGGCAGAGCTCAGCGCCAAACTAGCGGGCTGAGTTTGTACATGGGCGGCGGCATTCCTCTCTGCACGGCACCGCCCGCCTCGGAGGTGCGGATCGAGGTGCCCAAAGGGATTGGGCCATAAGGGCAAACCGATTTCCAACGAGCGGCCTGGCCGGTCGAAGCGGCCTCGGCGCCTAACCATCCAGCCTCCTGCCCGGCCGCTGGCCCGCCAGCCCCATTCGTCGCCAGGTCGCAGCGATTATGAGCCTGAGAGTCCGACTGTCAAGAGTGGGGCCAAAAGGAACAGGAAAACAGGAAAGCAACTGGCTTGAACGAATGACTCGGCATACCAGCGACATCAACAATGAGCGGCAAGCGTTTCAACAAAGGCCTGCGGTGCCTTCGGCCGCAGGTCCCAAGCTAGAACGGGGCAGGCGTTTCATCCAGCTGGGGACCGCTCAGGCTGGTGTCTTGAATACACCTGTATCAATCCAAGCACTCTTCACCAAGCTCCACCAATCTGTGGCCAAGCCGCTCTGGACATACGCGTAGGGCAGCCAGCCGTATCCTTGCTGGCCCCACTGAGTACCCCATGAATTCCGAATCAGAAATGCGCCGCGAGTTGGCTGCGCTCCAGCATCGGAATTGAGGATCTGCTTCGTGTCGTCGTAACCGGCTGCGATGATCGCGTGGCCGCCCACGCGCCTTTCTTTTTGCATTGGGAAGGGAAAAGCGCCGGTAGCCGCAGCTTGCAGGTAAGAACTAAAGACAGTAAAGCCAAACATTGAGGGAAGTCCAGCACTCAGGTTGGTCTTGATTCTGAGCAGCAACTCATCTGGACGAGTACCGGCAGGATCAAGCCTGTAGTACTGAATCGCTTTGTAGTCCTGTGCAAAGGCGTAACAAAAGGCGGATGGCTCGATATCGAACTGCCCAATGTCGTAGGGCCAATATTCTTCCGGAGGCACCCCAAAGGCAACGAGGGCCTGCATCGTGACGCGAAGAAACGCACCGGTGTCGCCAGTTTGGCCCATTAGGTTCCGGGTCGCCTTGTAAAGGAAACGTCGTGACGCATCCACGTGCTTGCCGCCAGCGGTTCGTTCGAAGTACTCGAGTAATCCAACCCCGGCGTGGGCGGTGCAGGAGCCTAGCTGTCCTTGGTCCTCAATAGGCGAGAAACCGGCCCTCAGATCGGTGTTGGCGGGCATCCGAGCCTCGTCAAGCGGTTGCGCCACACCTACCTTCTCCAGGAGCGCGGGTACGCTCTGCGTCTCACCTGCTGGTGGGAGCCCTTTCTCGGGTGTGAAATCCCTGAAGTCAGGATAGTCTGGCAGCCAGCCGAGTCCCAAGCCGTCCGGCGTCGAATTCATCCAGACACCTCCCTTCCGAAGACCTAGCCATGCATCCATGCAGGCTTCGCTGGGGCTGATTATCAGATCCATGTCGACGTTGTCAAGTTAAGAGCGCGAACGTCAAGTGTATTGATTGACAAGGCCCCCAAGCCGACCCATACTCACCTTGCCTTCGGGCCTGGGTGCTTACTGCGATTGTGGGGCGGCATGGCCGACACCGAACGAACCCGCCTTGGCTGCGGTGATCAGCGGGCCCTAGCGGATTCCGCTGCTCGCAGCGGAGATGGTTTCCAACAGAGCGCAATCGGGGAGGGGACATGTCGGTCAGGGAAACACGCGCCAGAATCGCCAGCGTCGACGTGCAATCTGCTCTGGCGGAAACAGGTTTTCCTTGGGGAGCGGGAATTGACTTTCTGACCGAAATCATCGCCTCCCGGCGACAGTCCTGTCTGGGCTTCAGCCAGTGACGACCGGACCCGGCGACCAGATCGGCATCGGCGAGTTGCGGGCCGCACTTGGTGCAGCTGGCGCGAGATGGCAAGCAGCGTCGAACTTCCTGGTTGAGCTCCCCGCTGACGACCGTCGGCTCTACCTCGGCTTCACGCCACCTGCAGGCTTAACGCTCGAAGCCCTTGAACAGCGTGGCTTGACGGCTGCGGCCGAGCATCGGGTGGGAATGCAGGTGGTCGGATATCCAGCGTCCCATGACTGGCGCAACGTTGGCGGCCAGAACTTCATAACCCCGGTTCAGAACCAGGGTCCGTGCGGTTCGTGTGTCGCCTTCGGAACCACCGCGGCCGTCGAGGCGACGTTGCGGGTTCAGCGCAGCGACGCCGGCCTCGCCGTAGACCTCTCCGAAGCGTCGCTCTTCTACTGCGTCGCCGCAGCGCAAGGTCGCAACTGCTCGACCGGCTGGTGGCCTCACGACGCGCTGACGGCGTACCAGAACCTCGGAGTGCCAGACGAAGCTTGTTTTCCGTATGCAGCCGGCGACCAAGCATGCGGACAATGTGCAGACTGGGCGAGCAGGGCGACCAAAATCGTGGGCTTCCATGGCGTGAGCTCCGTACCAGATATGAAGACGTGGCTTTCCACCCGAGGCCCGATGTCGGCCACCCTGACCGTCTACGACGATTTCTTCGGCTATGCGGGTGGCGTTTACCACCACGTCACCGGAAACGTCGCCGGCGGCCACTGTGTCTGTATGGTCGGCTACGATGACCCGCAAGGCTGTTGGATTTGTAAGAACAGCTGGGGCACCGGGTGGGGTGAATCCGGCTACTTCTCGATCGGTTATGGCGAATGCGGGATCGAGGGCATGGTGCATGCGGTCGACGGGATCGGCGAGTCTCCTCGAGGTGGATGCCTCCCGGGGATACTTAGGGGGGCCTCGCCCGCGGCGTCACGTCGCGCGCGCTAGGCTAGCCCTGGGGGATATCAGATTACAAAGGTCGTTGACGCTCGCCATCGCGGATCAACTATCGACGCCGAGTTGGATGAGACGATCCTGGTTCGCCTCGATGAAACACCGACCACTGGATACCGCTGGGCGCTTGAGCACATCGACGACCAAGTTCTCGATGCCGAGGGTTCGGAATTCCAACTGCCCGCCAACGCGGCCATCGGTGCGGCGGGTCAGAGGACATTCGTGTTCAAAGCAAGGAATCGTGGCACCGGACGGATCGCACTCAAACTCTGGCGCGAATGGGAGGGCCCGGGTTCCGTCATCGATCGGTTTGAGGTTTCGGTTCGTATTCAGGAGCGCGAGTAATTGCACTGACCGCTTCTCGGCGAGGGAGATCAAGACAGAGCTTCCCCGGTGAGATCAACGAACGGCGGTCAAGCAAGCAAAGGTTAAGGCTCGCTGATTGCCAATCTCGGCGCGAGTTTCCACCGCCATGCACCCTATGTTCGCGGCAGGCGCTCGTCAGTTCTGCGTTTACGGATATGCAGTCGCCCAACCTGTTGGCCGAGCCGGCGGGCAGAGATGGCAACGACTGGCTCACTTAGACGCGCTTCTTCGTAACGTCGGCGGCGCCAAGATCCGAGTCGTCTTGGCGTCGGGGAGTCACCGACTGTCCGCATCGCCGTAAAGTCATCCGCTTGACAGTGCGGGCGCCACTGCGAGAATAGGCCGCACCCGAAGGAGGACCGCGCTCGCGAGATGAAAGTCGACGCAAGGCCGATGGTTTGCGATGGGTCACCGGGCCTCAGTACTGCGCCACCTGGCGGTCGTTCCGTGACCTCCCAGTCGGCCGGTCCCAGGCGCGGCCAGCGGGTCACCTCACCGGTTGAGACTACGCAGGACCGCTTTCGTAACCAGTTCCTGGCTAACCATACGAGTGCAAGCACCAGTTGTGGACAGAGATTGGGCTACGAACTCCCAGGCTCACCAGAAAGCGAGTGATGTCCCGAGTCTTCAGCGCTTTTGGCACCGCGTTTGTCGCCATCGGCTTCATCTGCGCGCCCCTCGCAGCGCTGTCAACCTTTGTGCTCTACGCAATGATCGATGCGACAAGAGGCGACGACGCGGTCAGCGTTGGAGCTGGCTTGGTAGTTGCGATGCTGGCGGCACTCGCATTGTCCTATGTCTACAAGTGGCGGTATCAAACCGCCCATGCGGTAAATCCCGCCCAGTACCACGATCTTATGGGTCGGCTGCAGACCGCGAAGAATCTCCTAGCAATATCGCCAACTCGCGACGAATCCACCGGAGCTGCCCGGGCGGCGCGCAGCGACGCCGATTCCCTCACTGCTGCTCTTGGCGATACCGAGGACACGAACCATGGCTTGTTGAACAAGCCCGGTGCTGGTTGGCTGGAGGGCCAACGCTATCTTGAGGCCTGGGATTCCGTCTATAGACTTGAGGAGGCCCTACTCCTGCTCGTTCCAGTCGAGCAGGTCGTTGCGATGGCGAATGATGACAAATCCAGACTCGAAGGATCAAGGATTCCGAATGCCGACTCACTCAAGAGCCGGCTTGAATGGGATGTCGGACTGCTCTCGCCTCCGCACGCAGATGCCGAGATAGGCAAGAGGGAGATTTCCGCTCGACTCGACATTCAGGCGGTGCGCAGGCAGATCAACCGGTATCGCGGTGAACAATGGGCCGGTCTTGTCGCCGAACGTAACCGCACCTTGCTTGCGGCGGCATTCGCCGGCGTTCTCGCGTACCTGGGGATGCTCTTGGTGGTCGTCTCCCATATCGACGCCAAGGCCCTGTTGGTGGCAGTCAGCTTCGTGATCACCGGAGCCGTGGTAAGTCTCTTACATCAATTGACTGTCGTTGGAACCGCGGAACCCGGCATCGAGGATTTTGGCCAGGCCACGGCACGGCTTCTTACCGCTACGTTCGTGTCTGGATTGATCGCGCTCGTCGGCATCATCGTCCTTGAAGGCGCCACTCTCACGATTAACGGAGTCCCGCTGCTTACTCCATTTCCACATTGGAAGGAGATTTTCGACTGGACGCAGAACAAGAGTGGCTTCTTCTTCGCAGCCCTCTTTGGCTTTGCTCCAAGCCTACTGTTCGATCTTCTCCAACGTCGTGCTGACGACCTCAAGACCAAACTGAATTCGTCGAAGGCGACTGGCTCTGCGCATGCGAAGTAGGGGAAGGTTGTTGTCTGGGGGCCTGCATATCGCCAGGGTGAGTAGTGCCAGCAGATCAACGCTCGACTGCGACAGGCTGCGGACGCGAGTTCTGCGACACCGGTCGGTCACGACCGCTGGCGATCAAGACCACCGGGCGCTTCTTAGGGCCTAGCTCGATTCCTCGCGGCCAGACGTATGGCAAAAAGGCGCGTGCTCCGCTCCCGCTTGTCGCGCGGGGCGGGTGAGCGCCGAGGATCCCGAAGCATCCGGCCACCTCTGGGTCGGATCCGCAGGTAGCGGTATTTGGGAGAGGGGAAACGGCGGGCATAGCCGCGTGAACGGCGAGTGGCCCCAACGTCGCTGGCGCGGGTGATCTAGGTTGGGCGGCGTTTCGGGTAGACCTTGGCGGCGAATGTATAGTCGAGCGCGTCGATGTCTAGGCCACCTACGATGGGCTGTCCGTCTTTGGTGATCGCGCCAGGAATCTGATAACACATGATTGATTTCGGGTCCGCGTGCGCAGTGCCCCAGAGCGACGACTCTTCGATCGGTGTTAGTACCTGCTGGCGAACCTCGATCGCACTCCAGCCCTGGGTCGCCTTGAAGTAGGCGATTGCCTTCTTGGCGTCAATCAACTTCACCAATTCCCGGCGCATGTGTTCGTGCGGGAATCCCAGCGTGTGGCCGGTCTCATGCCGTACGACGCGATGGAACTCGGACTCCGGCGTGCCCATGCTGAACGCCTCGAGGTTCATGGTCTGCTTGCTGCGTGCGATGCTGAGGATGTCCGTCCCAAGATACGACCAGTACCCCCCGTTCTGACCGGACTCACGCGCAATCCGAACCTGCGGATCGGCGGTAGTGAGGACGAACTTCACCTTCGCCGTTTTCGACCATGCATTCATATGCGAGAGGATCTTGACCTGAAGCGCCTTGGGTGGGCTGTCGAGAAATCCAACTGTGAGACGCACGCCATCCGTATGCCAGTACTTGCTTGTGAGCACCGCCAGGTGCTCGGGAGTCGGACGGTATCCTGGGAGAACCGCTGTCAAACGATCGATCGGTGCGTGGTTCAGAGGATTGATCGCGCGTGCGCGATTGGCTGCAGCTATCCACAACGGGCGCGGCAGCGACCTCGGCGAACACACCAGCGCGGAGTCATATGTCTGAGGGCGTCTACGGCGGGAACCCACATTCAATTTCTTTGGCATCGATCGGTCCTCGTGACGATCCAGCTGCGGTCTACATCCGGCGCACACGAGCGACTGAGGCATCGATTCCGGCCCACGCGTCTGTCTTCATAGGCTAGTCGCTTCACCCGTCAGTCCCAGCGTCGCCGAAGGTGGCGGATATATAACACGGCATGCGTGCGAGGTCAATCCGAGGCGCACGCGACTGCGGACCCGTGCGCCCTGCGACCTGGAATGCGGTGCTCAATCGCGCGCTGACGCCATCCAAGCGTGCCGTGCTCTGAGGACGAATGACCTCGTCGTCACGCGCTTTACGAACGGCCCTGGTATTTGACTCCTCGGCTCCGATTTGTTGGGGCGTTGTCCAGCGGCAGCGCGCCGAACCCGAGCCGACGACTATGGGCTTTCAAGATACTTGACACCGGAGCAAAGGCCTGGATAATCGGCGGCAGGCTGCCGGAGCGTGGGGAATGAATGAGGGCGACTGTCAACCTGCACACACTAATTTGCTCTTGACGGCCGGGAGGTGTCCAGTCAGTTCCAAGGACAGTTGGCTTCCGCGCGATATCGCCACCATCCTCAGCCCTGCGTTGGAGTCTAGCTGGATACGAGCGGCCAGCCCAGCGGAGGCTTCCCCAAGATGACAGCTCGATGGGGTCCATCGCCGCGGCGGCCGGCAGGCGGAAGCAGCTAGCGGCGGAATCTCGGGGAGTATTCGTGACCGATGGCGATCATGCTCGCAGGACGGTTAGCTCCGCTTCGGCCACAAGCCGAGGAGGAGGTGTTCGCCGGACGGATCTGGATCGGGGACGACGGTCTTGTGGCCGCGGTCGCGAAGTCTGGCCAAAGACCGCCTGCGGGCGCCAAGGCGGATCGTCACATCGACGTAGGCCAGGCATTCATCTATCCAGGACTCATCGATCTCCATTCGCACCTCAGCTACAACACGCTCCCGCTTTGGGTTGAGCCGACCCAGAAGACCGCCTATCTACACCATGACATTTGGCCAAAGGAGGCCAGCTATGCTGGGCAGATTTCATGGCCGGCCTGGACACTGCTGAGCCGAGCGCCCGAGTCCGTTCTTGCCTATGTTCAGGTGCGTGCCCTCGCCGGGGGCACCACAACCATCCAGGGCTGGCCGAACGCGAGCCGAAAGGCGAGTAACGAGCTTGTCCGATCGGTGGACGATGACAAGGTAGGTCCCCTGAACGATCCGGTGCTGGTCTCCGCCTTAACTCAAGATGTAGGAGCCCTAAGTGCTCGGGCAGCTGGCCTCGCGCAAGGCAAGGTGTTCATCTACCACTGCGCGGAGGGCCAGCGGGGTTCGATTGTGGTCAGGGAGTTCGAAAACCTGCGAATTGCAGGCTGTCTACAGCCAGGACTCGCCGCGATTCACTGTTGTGCCCTGGCCGACTCCGACTTCGGCCAATGGAGCCACGCCTCTGGGGACGGCAACCATATGGCCGGGTCGGTCGTATGGTCGCCGTTCTCCAACTTGTGGCTTTACGGCAGCACTACCGATGTTGCCTCGGTGCGATCGCATCAACTGGCAGTCTGCCTGGGCAGTGACTGGGGACCATCCGGGACGAAGAGTGTGCTCGGCGAGATCAAGGTTGCGCGTCTGTGGAGCGACCGCCAGGGCTGGAACCTGACCGACCACGACCTGGCCCTGATGGTGACGGCGACCCCGGGTGACACCATCGCACGCGCCTGGCAGCGCCCCTTGGGGCGGCTGATCGCCGGTGCGTTTGGCGACGCGGTTGTGATCGCCGCCCGCAAGACAGACGCTTGGGCGAATCTGGTCGCTGCGCGTGAGTCGGACGTCATGCTGGTGGTCGTAGGCGGCCGCGCACGGTTCGGCAACAAAGACCTCATGCGGGCGGCGGGTGAATCGCTCACCACCTCCGTGCCGATTGGCAAGGCCGTGCGCCACGTCGCCCTGCGCAGACCCGACGATGGAACCAAGGCCTGGGCCTGGACCGACGTGGTCAAGCGTCTCAATGCCGTACGACACGAAGCGGCGGTGACACCGCCGGTAGGCGCACAAGGGAGAAGGGCAGCCCGCCGGGTGCTGACTTCGGCCATGGCCGGCGATCCACCGGGCACACCGCCATTGGTTGCCCGTCCGGACATGCCCGGCGCCCCTGGCCAGCTCGCCGGCCCGCCTCCGCCCGGCCAAACCGTGCAGATCCCTCCCCTGGATCCCATCTATCACAACTCCCGCTGGCTCTCCTCAATCAAAGGCCGCGGATTTCACGGCGGAGCCCTGGATGCGCTAAGGGAGTTCTACAGGTGACGAGCGCCATGAAAGAGTTTCAGAGCGCAGTCCGCGTTGCGCAGACCGGGACATTGCTTGCAAGAGCCTACGGTGCGTCAAGCCGCCGCCAAGTCGCACAGAAGCGCAAAGCTACCCCGGGCAAAGAACCGCCCAGAGCCGCTCGCGAAGCGTCGCACCAAGCCGCCACCTCGTCTGTCGAACACCGGACACGATCAGCCCGGCGCCCTCCGACGGCCGAACCTGCGTCCGCGTCCTTGAGCCTTGACCAGCGTAGTGACCTGATCGCCACCTTCGTTGCGATGTTCGAAGGCTTGTATGCCCACCTTCCGCTCAAACGGGCGATGTACGGAACAGATCCGATCCAACGACTCCGGCTTCTGGATCAGCGAGCGGGGTCTTTCGAAGACATTCAGTTTCATTACGAACTCGCCCGAATCGTGACCGAGCTCAGAGATGCGCACACCCGCTATGTCGGCCCTCGACGTTTGGCGGATCGGGTGGCGATGTTGCCTTTCTTGGTCGAGGCTTATGGGCCCACACCAGGATCTCGGTACGTCGTGTCCAGGACAGCAACCGACAAGCGGCTGATCAACGACACAGATTTCAAGGCTGGCGTCGAGCTGATCAGCTGGAATGCGGTTCCTATCGATCGGGCGGTGGACCTCTACGCCAACTATGAAACCGGCGGTCGGCCAGATAGTCGGAGGGCACGCGCCCTCGAGTCGCTGACCTTACGGTCGTTACAGTACGAGCCTCCTCCCGATGAGCTTGCGGTGCTCATTGGATATCGTGACAACAAGGGTCGATCGCGGGAAGTCCGCATCCCTTGGCGAGTCGTCAAGCCAGGCTTGGCGCGAACGTCGGGTTCTGCTACGCCAGGCCTGGCTCGCGCCATAGACCCGGCCAGGGAGGCCACTCGGAGAGCAAAGAAACTCATGTTCGTACCTGACCGTTGGTACGCGGACCGCTCCCGCAATGCATCAAAGGCAGGCCATCAGCAGCCACCGGCCGCCGGTGGCTGGATTGACACTACTTTCCAGGATACCGTCAGCGCCAAAGTCGTGCCCCTCGCCTCGGGCCGGTTCGGTTATCTCCGACTCTGGAGCTTCGACGTCAACGACGATCGCGCGTTCGTCGCCGAAGTCGCAAGACTTCTCAAGGTGCTTGACGGAGCTGAGGCTAAGGGATTGATCGTCGACTTGCGCGGCAACCCGGGCGGGCTGATTTGGGCAGCCGAACGCCTGCTCCAACTTTTCTCGCCCAACCAGATCGTGCCGACTCGCTTTGCGTTGCTTGCCACACAGCTCACGAATGCCATGGCCGGCGCTGGCCAGAACCAGCTCGATCTCGCGCCGTGGCAGCCAAGTCTCGAAGCGGCCGTGGCCACAGGTGAACTCTATTCTCAAGCCGTACCCATAACCTCGGAAGCTGCTTGCAACGACATCGGCCAGGTCTATGGCGGTCCTGTCGTAGCCGTTGTCGATGCCAACACCTATTCGGCAGGAGACCTATTTGCGGCCGGCTTCTACGACAACCATGTGGGTGTGCTTGTATCCGTGGGTGAGGCAACTGGCGCCGGCGGGGCCAACGTCTGGTCCGCGGAGCAAGTTCGCGATTCGCTGGAGGGAACGAAATATAGCCAAGCGCTCTTACCTGCCGGGATTGACTTCACTATCGCCGTCCGACGGGCCACTCGCGGTGCAGGCGAGAACAGCGGCAATGCAATTGAAGACGTCGGGGTCGCAGGTCATCTCAAGTACTCGATGACGAAGCGGGACCTGACTGACAGCAATCGCGACCTGATCGAGTACTGCGCTGATGTACTGAGCGCTCAGCCCTATACCAAACTCACTGTCTCAGACCGCGAGCCCGTCAGCGGCGCCATCAAGGTGACTACTCAAGGCCTTGACCGCTTGGACGTCTACGTCGACGATCGCCCGCAAGGCTCAACAGACATCTCCGACGGAACCCGAACGGTCAGTCCGCCTTCCGGCTGGACCAATGTCGAGTTCCGCGGCTTCGCCAGCTCAGTCCTGGCACAACGAAGGAGACTGTAGCTCATCAATGCGAATTTCTCGTGCAGAGGTCGAATGAGTAACGGCTCCCACCAATTCGACCCAGGCTACAGCCTGGCGCCGTTCGACGCCTTAGTGGCTAACTTCCCCGGAGCTGACACCTATCCCAATCCAGACTTCAGGACCGAATGGGGTCCGGTCTTCCATCGGGGGCGCTTGGACGGAGGGGCCGTCGTGCTCGTTTTCGGACAAGACCCGGGAGCTCACGAAGCTGTTGTCCGGCGGATTCTGGTGGGCGAGGCCGGACAACGGATCCAGGGTTTTCTGGCCAAACTCGGCATCACACAGCGCTACGTGATGGTCAACACCTTCCTATACAGCGTGTACGGACAACATGGCGGGGAGCGTCACCGCGCTGATCCAGCCATCGCTGCTTATCGGCACCAATGGCTGGATGCCCTCCTCATGGGGCGGTCTGTCGACGCTGTTATCGCTCTCGGGTCGCTGGCCGGTCAGGCATTCGGCGCCTGGCAAAAGACTCCCTCCGGGCAGGCCACCGCCGTCGCGTTCAAGCAAATCATCCATCCGACCTTTCCTGAGGGCCAAAAGACAAAGCCTCGAGCGGAGGCGACAAGGGACCTTCTAAAGAACTGGAACGATGCCTTGGTGTCGCTGCGACCGCTGATCAAACATCCAGACATTGTCCAACCGACCGATCTCTATGGCACCAAATTCGACGAGGCCAAGGATCTGGTCCAGATCCCCGAAGCCGACCTGCCGGCCGGGCTGCCAGCATGGATGCGCTCGCTTCGATCTTGGGCGCAGCGAAAAGCTGTGAACACGGGTGATCTTGCCGAAGAGAAGCGCGCGACCATCATTGTCAGGATTCCAAAAACGGACAGGAAGTGGCTCAGCTAATTCCCCTCGCACTTGGGAGGCGATGGGTCGCAGCGCCCCGAAGGCGAGCCGAGCACGGCATAGATCTCATGCTGATGAATGGGTCAGCCTG
>WNGG01005975.1_pt1 | contig 13530 bp, 10 predicted proteins | sample 5400661 | NCBI WGS metagenome assembly WNGG01 (sample SAMN13153372, study PRJNA577476) | soil metagenome | isolation source: 100 cm soil or saprolite under Garry oak tree replicate 1 | place: USA:California | collected 2016-06-15
CCTGCTGCTTGTTGCCGCGGGCGCCGGAGTCCACCATCAGGGAGATGGGGTTGTATTCGCGCTTGCCCTGGTTCTGGTCGAAGGTGCGGAGCATGACGCCGGAGATCTGGTCGGTGCAATGGGTCCAGATGTCGATGATCTTATTATAGCGTTCGCCCGGGGTGATGACCCCTTTGCGGTACTGCCGTTCGACGTCGGCGATCTGTTTCTGCGCGGTTTCGATTTCCTGGTTTTTTTCCTTGGGAATGATCATGTCGTCGATGCCGATCGAAACGCCCGCGCGGGTGGCTTCCCGGAAGCCGGCCTCTTTGAGGTTGTCCAGGGTGGTGACGGTCTTTTCGTGGCCGCAAATCTTGTAACATTTCCAGATGAGATTTCCGAGTTGGGACTTGCCGACGACGAGGTTGGGGAAGCCGAGTTCCTCCGGCCAGATTTCGCTAAAGAAGACGCGGCCGACGGTGGTTTCGATGACCTTCCTGGCTTCGTCGCCGTATTCGGTCTTGCGGCCAAAGTCCGGATTGGCCAGCCGCACGCGGTCGTGGATGCCCAAGGCGCCGTCGTGGAAGGCAAAGATGACCTCGCTTTTGGAGGCACAGAGCGGGAGGCGCGCCTCCTTCCGGGCATGCGCCCGCGGCTCGGCCGTGAGGTAATAGACGCCGAGGGTGATGTCCTGGGTCGGGGTCATGATCGGCCGGCCGCTGGACGGGCTGAAGATGTTGTTGGGGGCCATCATGAGCAGGCGAGCCTCCAACTGCGCTTCGACCGAGAGGGGCACGTGCACGGCCATTTGGTCGCCGTCGAAATCGGCGTTGTAGGCGGTGCAGACCAGCGGATGGATGCGGATGGCTTCGCCTTCAATGAGGAGGGGCTCGAAGGCCTGGATCGACAAGCGATGCAGGGTCGGGGCGCGATTGAGGAGCACCGGATGGCCCTTGGTCACCTCCTCGAGAATGTCCCACACTTCCGGCGATTGGCGTTCGATCAGTTTTTTGGCGGAGCGGACGGTGTGGACGTAGCCGAGTTCTTTCAAGCGGCGGATGATGAACGGCTCGAAGAGCACCAGCGCCATCTTCTTGGGCAAGCCGCACTGGTGGAGTTTGAGTTCCGGGCCGATGACGATGACCGAGCGGCCCGAGTAATCGACGCGTTTGCCGAGGAGGTTCTGGCGGAAGCGGCCGCTTTTGCCTTTGAGCATGTCGCTGAGGGACTTCAACGCCCGGTTGCCCGCGCCGGTCACGGCGCGGCCGTGCCGGCCGTTGTCGAAGAGGGCGTCCACGGCTTCCTGCAACATGCGCTTTTCGTTGCGGATGATCACCTCGGGGGTTTTGAGCTGCAGGAGGTTTTTCAACCGATTGTTGCGGTTGATGACGCGGCGGTAGAGATCGTTGAGGTCGGAGGTCGCAAACCGGCCGCCTTCCAGCGGCACGAGCGGGCGCAAGTCCGGCGGGATCACCGGCAGCACGATGAGGATCATCCATTCGGGTCGGTTTTTGTTGGTCATGAAGGCGGAGAGGAGCTTGATGCGCTTGGCGATTTTTTTGCGGATCTGTTTGCTCTTGGTCTCGGTCATGGCGATTTGCAATTGCTCGACTTGCTTGGGCAGGTCCACGTTGAGCAGCGCTTCGCGGACGGCTTCGGCGCCCATCTTGGCGACAAACGCATCGGCGCCGTAGGTTTCGCGCGCTTCGCGATATTCGTGCTCGCTGAGCAACTGGTGGACCTTGAGCGGGGTCGAGGCGGGATGGATGACCATGTAGTCTTCGTAGTAGATGACCCGCTCGAGGTTGCGGGCGGTCATGTCGAGCATCAGGCCGATGCGCGAAGGCATGCATTTGAAGAACCAGATGTGCGAGACGGGGACGGCCAGCTCGATGTGCCCCATGCGCTCGCGGCGGACGCGGGCGAGGGTGACTTCGACGCCGCAGCGGTCGCAAACGACGCCGCGATGTTTGATGCGCTTGTATTTGCCGCAGGAGCATTCCCAGTCCTTGACCGGGCCAAAGATGCGTTCGCAGAACAAGCCGCCTTTTTCCGGTTTGAAGGTGCGGTAGTTGATGGTCTCGGGGTTTTTGACTTCCCCCTTGGACCAGGAACGAATGGCTTCGGGCGAGGCCACGGCGATCGCGACGGACTCGACCTGGTTGACTTTGTCCAGACCGAGCAACTCGCGGGTGGATTCTTTAGTAGTGATCATAGTTCAAAAACGCGGGAATTTGGGGGGCGGCATTAATTTCCGATTTGCGCCAGGGCCGACTGGGGCGTGGCCGGCTGTTCGAGCGGGTTCGAATAGCCGACTTTGACGTCCAGGCCCAGGGACTGCATTTCCTTGACGAGCACATTGAACGATTCGGGCACGCCGGCTTCCAGCGAGTTATCGCCTTTGACGATGCTCTCGTAGATGCGGGTGCGGCCCTGGACGTCGTCGGATTTGACGGTGAGCAGTTCCTGCAGGGTATAGGCGGCGCCGTAGGCCTCCATGGCCCAGACTTCCATCTCGCCGAAGCGCTGGCCGCCATACTGGGCTTTGCCCCCCAGCGGCTGCTGGGTGACCAGCGAGTAGGGGCCGACGGCGCGAGCGTGGATTTTGTCGGCGACCAGGTGGCCGAGCTTCATCATGTAGATATAGCCGACGACAATTTCCTGATCGAAGGCTTCGCCGCTGCGGCCGTCGCGCAATTTGGTTTTGCCATGTTCGGGCAGACTGGCCTGCTTGAGATAGCCGCGGATTTCCTTCTCCTTGATGCCGTCGAAGACCGGGGTGGCGAATCTAAAGCCCAGCAGCCTGGCGGCCCAACCCAGGTGGGTTTCCAAGACCTGGCCGACGTTCATGCGGGAGGGCACGCCCAGGGGGTTCAAGACGATGTCCACCGCCGTGCCGTCGTCGAGGAACGGCATGTCGGCCTCGGGGACGATCTTGGCGACCACGCCTTTGTTGCCGTGGCGGCCGGCCATTTTATCGCCGACCGAAAGTTTGCGTTTGGAGGCGATGTAAACCTTGACCTGCTTGATGACGCCGACATCCACTTCGTCGCCGGCTTCGGTACGCTCCATTTCTTCATCGTGCTGCATTTGCAAATCGTCGAATTTCTTTTTAAAGCTGGCGATGATTTCGTTGATTTTATTGCGAATGGGCGAGGGATCGATCTCGATCCGGTCGTACACCTGGGCGAGCTTGCGCAAGAGGGTCTTGGTGATCTTGCGGTTGGCCGGGATGATGATCTCGCCGGTTTCGCTGTTGACCACGTCGAGCGGGATTTTTTCGCCGAGCAGGATGTTGCTCAGCGCCTCCGTCAACTGCTCGCGCAATTCCTCGATCTTGGTCCGGTGATCTTCCTGGACCTGTTTGGCGGCTTTTTTGGTCTCGCCCCCCGACGGCTGCTTGTCCTTCTCCGGGTCCCGCTCCTTCTTGGAGGAGACTTTGACGTCCATGATGATGCCGTAAGTGCCGGAAGGAACTTTGAGGGAGGTGTCCTTCACGTCGGCGGCCTTTTCGCCGAAGATCGCGCGCAAGAGGCGCTCCTCGGGCGCGAGTTCGGTTTCGCTCTTGGGGGTGATTTTGCCGACGAGAATGTCGCCGGGTTTGACTTCGGCGCCGACGCGGATGACGCCGTCCGGACCGAGGTTCTTGAGGGCTTCGTCGCCGAGGTTGGGGATGTCGCGGGTGATTTCTTCGGGGCCCAGTTTGGTGTCGCGCGCCCCGACTTCGAATTCATCGATGTGGATCGAGGTGAAGACGTCGTCCTTAACGATGCGTTCGCTGATGAGGATCGCGTCCTCGAAGTTGTAGCCATTCCACGGCATGAAGGCGCAGAGCACGTTGCGGCCCAGGGCCAGTTCGCCGCCGCAAGTGCAGGGACCATCGGCGATGATCTGGCCGGCGCGGACGGTGTCGGCTTTTTTGACCAGGGTTTTCTGGTTGATGCAGGTGGCGGCGTTGGAGCGCATGAATTTGCGGATGGGATAGACATAGAGGCCGCTGGAGGGGTCGTGCCGGATTCGCTTTTTGGTGTCCGGCAGCTTGCCGTCTTCGGTCACGATGATCTGGTTGCCGTTGACGGAGGCGACTTTGCCAGCCACTTCGCACACGACCACGGCCCGGGAATCACGCGCGACGCGGTCCTCCAGGCCGGTGGCGACGAGGGGCGCTTCGGTGAGGAGCAGGGGCACGGCCTGGCGTTGCATGTTCGATCCCATCAGGGCGCGGTTGGCGTCGTCGTGTTCGAGGAAGGGGATCAAACTGGCGGCGACGGAGACGAGCTGCTTGGGCGAAACATCCATGTAATCGACGCGGGCCGGCTCGACGTCGATAAAGTCGCCTTTGGCGCGGCAGGTCACGCGCGGGGTCGTGAAGTGGCCTTTTTCGTCAATGGGGGCATTGGCTTGGGCGACGATGAATTTTTCTTCGCGATCGGCGGTGAGGTAATCGATGTGGCTGGTGACGCGGCCTTTCTCGGCTTTGCGATAGGGAGTTTCGAGAAAGCCGAAGTCGTTCACGCGGGCGAAGGTGGCGAGCGAGGCGATGAGGCCGATGTTCGGGCCTTCGGGCGTCTCGACCGGGCAGATGCGGCCGTAGTGGGAGGGGTGGACGTCGCGCACTTCGAAGCCGGCCCGGTCGCGCGAGAGGCCGCCGGGTCCGAGGGCGGAGAGGCGCCGCTTGTGGGTCAGCTCGGCCAGCGGGTTGATTTGGTCCATGAACTGGGAGAGCTGGCTGCGGCCGAAGAAATCACGGATGACCGCCGAGAGGGCTTTGGGGTTGATGAGTTTCTGGGGGGTCATGCTCTCCAGACCTTGATCGAAGAGGGTCATGCGCTCTTTGACGAGGCGCTCGGTGCGGGCGAGGCCGACGCGGCATTGGTTGGCGAGCAATTCGCCCACGGTCCGGATGCGGCGGCTGCCGAGGTGATCGATGTCGTCGAGGCTGCCTTCGCCTTTTTTGAGGCGGAGGAGGTACTTGGTGGCCGCCACGAGGTCGTCCTTGGTCAAAATGCGGGAATCGGTTTCCCGCTTCATGCTCAATTTTTGGCTGATTTTGTAGCGACCGACCCGGCCCAGATCGTAGCGCTTGGGATCGAAGAAGAGCCGTTTAATGAGGGCTTTGGCATTGGCGGCGGTCGGCGGATCGCCGGGACGGAGGCGGCGGTAGATGTCCTTGAGGGCTTCCTCCTCGTTCTTGGTGGGGTCCTTCTTCATGCATTTGATGATGATGCCATCATCGACGGTCGTATCGACGACTTTGATTTTATGGACGCCCAGTTCCGCGATTTGCTTGACCACCGCCTTGGAGAGCGGCTCGAAGGCGCGGGCCACAACGATGCCCTTGTCCGGATCGATCGCGTCTTCGATCAGGACCTTGTTCTGGAGATCTTCGAGTTTCTCGGCTTCTTTGACGCTCAGGTCCTCAATCTCATAAAACATCTTGAGGATGTCGGCGTCGGAGCCGGAGCCTTGGCCGTCCAGGAAGGTCAGGGCGCGGAAGAAGGTGGTGGTGAGGAACTTGCGGCGGCGCTTCTTGCGGTCGAGATAAACGTAGAGCAGATCGCCGGTGTCGAACTGCGCTTCGTACCAGGAGCCGCGGTCCGGAATGATGCGGAAGCTGTGGAGCATTTTTCCGTTCGGATGCTGGGTGGCCTCGAATGCCAGGCCCGGGGAGCGGTGCAACTGGCTGACGATGACCCGTTCGGCGCCGTTGATCACGAAGGTGCCCTGAGGGGTCATCAGCGGCAGTTCGCCCATGAACACCCGTTCCTCCTTGGTGGCCTTCTCCTCCTTCAAATGGAAGGTCACATAGAGCGGGGCGCCGTAAGTAATGCCTTCGCGCAGGCATTCCAGCCAATCGTTCTTGGCTTCGCCGATGTCGTAGGTGTGGAAATTGAGTTCGCACTTGCCGTCGTAGCTGGCGATGGGAAAGACCTCGCGGAACACCGCCTGCAGCCCAACGCTCTTGCGGCGGCTGGGGGCGGAGTCGAGTTGCAGGAACTCGGCGTAGGAGTTGGTTTGCAGCTCGATGAGATTAGGCGGAGCGATGATCTCCTTGATTTTTCCGAAGTTGATCCGTTCGTGCGCGCGCGATGGCATTTGGTTATTCCTAAATTGGCCGGCGATCCGCCAGACCGTTGTTTTTCGTTAACGACAGCAAGGCCGTGTTCCGGGGAATCCGGAAAACGCGCCCGCTTCTGAGTTCAAATTCCGCAGTTAAGTCCCGTTCGTAATATACTGATACTGTTTGACTTTCAAAGCGCGGAGCGCGGCGGCAGGCCGCTCGGCGCGCGGAAAAGCGTTTGGGTTTGCATGGATTACTTGAGCGCGACTTTGGCGCCGGTGTCTTCGAGTTTCTTCTTGGCGGCTTCGGCCTCGGCCTTGGGGACGCCTTCGAGGATGGGCTTGGGCGCGCCTTCGACCAGGGCTTTGGCTTCGGCCAATCCAAGGCCCGATTTGACCTCGCGCACCGCTTTGATGACGGCGATTTTTTTCTCGGCCGGGAGCGACTCGAGGATCACGTCGAAAGCAGTCTGGGCTTCCGCGGCGGGCGCGGCGGCCCCGCCGGCGGCGGCGCCCCCAGGGGCGGCAACGGCGACCGGCGCGGCGGCAGTGACGCCCCAGGCGGTTTCGAGTTTTTTGACGAGTTCCGCGGTTTCGACCACGGTCAGTTTGCTGAGTTGATCTACCAAGGTTGCGAGTTCGGACATGTTACCTTTCAGTCTCGTCGTCCGCCGCGGCCACGGGGGTATTGAGTTCACGGCCTGTGAACCGACGATTTACTTCGTTGCGGTTGGTTTGTTTATTTGCCCGCTGGGTTGGCCAGGGGCCGTTGGTTGAAATCATATTCAGCCTTTCTGGGCCTTGGCCTGGAGCACGCGGGCCAAGAGCGTGGCGGGGGTTTGGAGGACCCGCACCAGGCGGGTGGCGGGGGTGTTGAGCAAGCCGAGGAGTCGGCCGCGCAGGATCTCGAGGGAAGGGAGGTCGGCCAGGGTGGCGATCTCCGCCATGTCCAGCCGGTGGTTGTTGACATAGCCGAAGCGGAACTTCGGTTTCTCGAATTCGGCCTGGAAAGTCTTGACGACTTTGGCGGCGACGGACAGGTCGCGCTCGCCGGTGATCACCGCCATCTGACCGGACAGACCGCCGGCTAAATCGGCGCCGGCTTCCTTGGCGGCGAGGCGGAAGAGGGAATTCTTGACGACCTGCATCTCGGCGCCGGCCTTTTTGAGGCGCTTGCGCAGTTCGGTGATCGGGCCGACTTTCAAGCCCTGATAGTCCACGACGATGAAGAAGGGCGAGCGCTTCAACCGCGCGAGGTATTCGGCGGAGATAAACTGTTTTTCGGCACGCATGATTTTGCTTTCCCCAACCGGCTACGCGGCGGCGTGGAATTCCTTCAAATCGACCCGCACCGGGGGGCTCATCGTCGCCGAAAGCGTGCAACTGCGGATGAATTGGCCCTTGACGCTGTGCGGCTTGGCCTTGGCGACGGCCTCGATGACCGCGCGGGCGTTTTCTTCAATTTGCTTGGGCGCGAACGAACTTTTGCCGACCGGGACGTGCACGTTGCCCGCCTTGTCGATCTTAAATTCGACGCGGCCGGCCTTGACTTCCTTCACGGCTTTGGCGGTATCGTCGGTGACCGTGCCGGTCTTGGGGTTGGGCATGAGGCCGCGCGGACCGAGGACTTTGCCGAGCTTGCGGACTTCGCCCATGGCTTCGGGGGTGGCAATGGCGATGTCGAAGTCGGTCCACCCCTCGCTGCATTTTTTGATCAAGTCCTCGAAGCCGACGTATTCGGCGCCGGCGGCTTTGGCGGCTTCGGCCGTGGGGGCGTTTTTGGTGAAGACGAGCACCCTGACGGTCTTGCCGCTGCCGTGGGGAAGCGGCACGGTGCCGCGGACCATCTGGTCGGACTGCTTTGGGTCAACGCCGAGGCGGAAGGCGAGGTCAACGGTCTCGTTGAATTTGGCTTTTGGGAACTTGGCCAGGACTTCGACGGCGGAATTGAGGGGATAGGCCCGTTTGGGATCGACCAACTGGAGGGCTTTTTTGTATCGTTTGCTAGGCATGATGCGGGGCGGCGACCAGGAGCGCGTGGCTCGGCCGCAATGGGAGGTTTAGCCGGTGATGTCGATGCCCATGCTGCGGGCGGTGCCGGCGATGATCCGGAAGCCGGCCTCTTCGTTGGCCGCGTTGAGGTCTTTGAATTTGATTTTGACGATGTCCAGCACTTGTTTGCGGGTGACCTTGCCGACCTTTTCCTTGTTCGGGGTTTTGGCGCCCGCGGCGACGCCGGCGGCCTTCTTGAGCAACACCGCGGCCGGCGGGGACTTGGTGATAAAGGTGAACGATTTGTCCTGATAAACGGTGATGACGACCGGAATAATCATGCCGGCGTCGGTTTTGGTGGCGGCATTGAATTCTTTGCAGAAGGCCATGATGTTGACTCCCTGCTGGCCAAGGGCGGGACCGACGGGGGGCGCCGGATTGGCCTGGCCCCCGGGGATTTGCAATTTGATGATGCCGGTGATTTTTTTTGCCATAGGGAATCCTTACGCTTTTTCGACCTGCCAATACTCCAATTCCACCGGGGTATTCCGGCCGAAGATGTTCACGGTGACCTTCAACTTGCCGCGCTCCGGCTCGATTTCCTCGATCACACCGCTGAAATTAAGGAACGGCCCGTCGTTGATCTTGATGGTCTCGCCGACTTCGAAGTGGACCTTGGGGCGTTCGGTTTCTTCCGACTCGGAAATTTGCTCCTTGATCACGGCGATCTCGTCCGGGGTGACCGGGACGGGCCGTTCGCCGCCGACAAAACCGATGATGCCGGGGGTATCGCGGATGAAGTACCACGGTTTTTCGAGCACGCGCCGATTCTCATCGAGCAGGCGCAAGTCGATGTAAACGTAGCCGGGATGGAGCTTGCGCATGGTGACGGTCTTTTTGCCGCTGCGCACTTCGGCGACTCGTTCCATGGGGACCAGGACTTCCTTGACGTATTCGCCCATTTCCTCGGTCTTGAGACGTTTTTCGATATTCTCTTTGACCTTCTGTTCCTGGCCGGACAGGGTATGGATGACGAACCATTGGCTTTGCATGAGAAAATGGGGTCGGGGCTAAATCTGGGTCATGGCCCGCACCAGGAACGCGATCACCATGTCGATCCCCACCGTGAAGGCGCCCAACAAGGCGATCGAGATCATGACGACCACCGTTGAGCCTTTCAATTCCGCCCAGGAAGGCCAGGTGCATTTGCGCAATTCCTCGCGGGTTTCCCGGATATAGGTGGTGAGGCGCAAGAAGTGCCCCTTGCGCCACAAGAAAGCAAAGACGATGGCCACGCCGGCCACCGTGAGCATTAACGGCAAATATTCGTTCACAACTTTTTTTTGGCGGAGGGGGAGGGATTCGAACCCCCGATGGCGGTTAAGCCATAACGGTTTTCAAGACCGTCGCGATAGACCACTCTGCCACCCCTCCGGCAGGCCTGGCAGGGCGAGAGGGACTCGAACCCCCAACCGACGGTTTTGGAGACCGCTACTCTACCAATTGAGCTATCGCCCTGCGCTCCGCCGATTGATCTGTTTGTTTTTCGTCCAGCATGCGAAGGAGCCGGCGGGCTTGGCCGCCGCGCCCCGTTTGGTTTGCGTTTGACCTAGGTGACGATCTCACTGATGCGTCCGGCGCCAATGGTGCGGCCGCCTTCGCGGATGGCGAAGCGCTGGCCTTTTTCCATCGCCACCGGCGCGATCAAAGCGATGGCCACCGAAACGTTGTCCCCCGGCATCACCATTTCGACCCCTTGGGGCAGCGTCACATCGCCGGTGACGTCGCTGGTGCGGAAATAGAACTGGGGACGATATTTGTTGAAGAACGGGGTGTGACGGCCGCCTTCCTCTTTGGACAAGACGTACACTTCGGCCTTGAATGCGGTGTGCGGGGTGATGGTGCCGGGCTTGGCCAGGACCATGCCGCGCTCGACTTCTTCTTTCTTGGTGCCGCGCAGCAGCACGCCCACGTTGTCGCCGGCGCTGGCCTTGTCGAGCAGTTTGCGGAACATCTCGATGTCGGTGGCGACGGTCTTGCGGGTGTCGCGCAAGCCGACGATCTCGACTTCGGCCATGCGCTGCAATTCGCCGCGCTCGACCCGGCCGGTCACCACGGTCCCGCGGCCTTCGATGTTGAAGACGTCTTCGATGCACATGAGGAACGGCTTGTCGATTTCGCGGGTGGGCAACGGAATGAACGTGTCGATGGCGGTGAGCAGGTCCTGGATCGACTTTTCGGCCTCCGGCTTGCCCGCCATCGCCTCAGTGGCGCTGCCGCGGATGATCGGGGTTTTGTCGCCCGGGAATTGGTACTTGGTCAGCAGATCGCGGATTTCCATCTCCACCAAATCCAGCAGTTCGGGATCATCGACCAGATCGACTTTGTTCAGATAGACCACGATCGCCGGCACGCCGACCTGGCGGGCCAGCAGAATGTGTTCGCGGGTTTGCGGCATCGGGCCATCGGCGGCGCTCACGACCAGGATGGCGCCGTCCATTTGGGCGGCGCCGGTGATCATGTTCTTGACATAGTCGGCGTGGCCCGGGCAATCAACGTGGGCGTAATGGCGCAGATCGCTCGAGTACTCGACGTGGGAGACGGCGATGGTGACCGTCTTGGTTTCGTCGCGGACGGTGCCGCCTTTGGTGATTTCGGCATAGGAGATTTTCGGCGCCAGACCTTTGCGGTTTTGCACCTCGACAATCGCGGCGGTGAGGGTCGATTTGCCGTGGTCAACGTGGCCGATCGTCCCCACGTTCACGTGCGGCTTTGTGCGTTGAAAATTTTCTTTAGCCATTGCGCTCTCCTGCGTTCAATTTGTTGTCTGTTTGCGTTCAAACTGCTGGCCGGTCATGGAGCCCATGATCAGGATTGAACTGATGACCTCGTCCTTACCAAGGACGCGCTCTACCGACTGAGCTACATGGGCATAAGCCGGTTCCCGTTATCCCGATGCCAGGAAAAAAATGACAATAGCCCATCGGCCCCGGCTTTCTTTAATCAAAGTATCCAGGGCTGACGGTCTCTATTTTTTCCGGCCCGATGACTGACGACTCAAAATATGAAAGCGAATGATTTCTGTCAACGGTTTTTTCTTGGACTTTTCTTGGGCGCTTCTACCGCCCAGGCCAATCGTTGTAAGATGCTTGGAATCAGATACTTAGTAGGGCAGGCTTCCAGCCTGCCGGTTTTTGGGGCATCCTGCCCCAACTTTCTGGCATGACGAGCTAATCGAACACCAACGCGCGGCTGGAAGCCGCCCGAACCGGCAGGCGAGGACGCCCGCCCTACGGCGCCGGGCATTTTGCGCTAAGGCGTGTGGTGCAGCCCGGCTTCGGCCTGCGGACTCGTTCGCTTGCCAGATACCCATTGGCTCGCTTGGAGGTAAAAGCGAAGCGGCCGGTGGGCGGCACGGGAAATACCGACGCGGGCGCTGGTGATCAGTGGTCCGCGTTGGGCCAGGAACGTTTTGCGATCCGGGTTGGAGGCGATGAACAAGGGTGAATGGACATTGCAGAGGTCCGCTCCATCCAGCTTGCGGTCGATGCGCAACGCGGCGCAGAGCTTGGCTGGGCCGTTGGTGAGTTGGCGGGGGTCGTTGACCGGCCGGTTTTGGCGCATCCAGGCCTCGCCCCATGTGACCTCGATCGCGCGAATCAGGACCGCTTCAGCGCACCCGCTTGGGCGGCAGACCGCGTTCACACAGAAATGGTTGCCATAAATGAAGTAAACGTAGGCTCGGCCGGGCGGTCCGTACATGCTGCGGTTTCGCTCCGTCCGCCCGGCGTAGCCGTGGCTGGCCGGATCATCGGCCAGATAGGCCTCGGTTTCAACGATCGCGCCGCCGCCCGAGCCTTGGGCCGTGTTGCGAACCAGAAAATGCCCCAACAACCGCGGCGCGACCAGCCGCGCGGTCGGTTCGTAGAAGGACCGGGGCAGGGCCACATTCACTTGATGAGGGCGACGAGCCGGCCCAACAACAAATTCGGCGCGCCCCCAACCACCAAGGCCCCCAGCGCCAGCAACGTGACGAGAATATTCGTGGAGAGGGAAACTTCAATCGACGGCGAGCCGGCCGGCGCCGCCGTCACGAATATTTGTTTGAGCACTTGGAGGTAATAATAGAGCGACACCGCGCTCATGGCGATGGCCAGCACTACCAGCCAGAGCAAGCCGAGGTTTGCCGGGGCGGAGTGGACGGCGGCCGTGAAGAGATAGAATTTTCCGAAGAACCCCACCAGCGGCGGAATGCCCGCGAGCGAAAGCATGAACACCATCATGGAACAGGCCAGCAGCGGCGCGCGCTGGCGAAGGCCGGCGAAGGCGGCGAAGCCATCCCCGCTGGCCGCCTGCTGCACCGCCCCGACGACCGCGAAGGCGCCTAGGATGGTGAAGGCGTAAGTGATGGCGTAGAAAATCAGCGCGGCCAGGCCTTGCGGATTATCGGCGAGCAAGCCGACGAGCATGTAGCCCGCTTGAGCGATCGCGGAGTAGGCGAGCAAACGGCGCACACTTTTCTGCGCAATCGCCGCCAGGTTCCCGAGCACCATGGAAAACGCCGCGACGACGGCCAGGAGCGGCACCCAGCCGGGCGAAAAGCCGCGCCAGGCACCGCTCCCGGCCGCGTCGTGGAAACCGGACATCAGCACCCTTGCCAGGACATAAAAGCTGGCGACCTTCGAGCCGGACGCGATGAAGGCGGCCGATGGCGTGGGCGCGCCTTGGTATGCGTCCGGCGCCCAGAGATGGAAGGGAACGGCGGCGACTTTGAAGCCGAAGCCGGTGACCAACATGACCAACGCCACCACCAGGAGGGGATCGAGCGTGGGACCAACGAGCTTCGCGGCGATTTTGCCGAGGTTGAGTTCGCCCGACAGCCCATAGACCAGGCTCAGGCCAAACAACATGATCGCCGCCGACATGCCGCCAAACAAAAAATATTTCAGCGCTGCCTCGGCGGAAGCCAGATTCTGCTTGTTGAACGCGGTCAACAGGTAAAGCGACAGGCTGAGGAGTTCCAGCGAGATGAAAATCATCAGGATGTTGGCCGTGCTCACCAGGAACATCATCCCGACGGTCGCCAGCAGCAGGAGCAAAAAATATTCGCCCACGTGGTCGGTGAAGCCGCCTTCAATGGAGATCAGGGCGGTGAAGATGGTCAGGAGCAAGATGGCCTGCTGAATGAGTTGAGTGAGAGGATCGAGGATCAACAGGCCGTCATAATAGTTGGTGGTCCCCGCCGGTCCGCTTGCGCCCGGCCAGAAAGCCGCCGCGAGACAGCCCACGCCGGCCAGCAACGCGCCGCAGCGCAGGCGGGTGCGCGTGGGGCGTTGGCGCATCGCGGCCAGATCGACCAGCAAAACCACGAACGCGGTCGCCACCACGATGGTTTCGGGCACGACCAGCAGAAAGAGTTGGGCGAAGCTCAGAGTGGTCCTCCCTTCACCAGATGGGACATCAATGGAGAATTGAGGCTGGGCACGATGAGGTCCAACA